>Ga0126308_10000836_pt1 | contig 11259 bp, 12 predicted proteins | sample Plot55_FD_92533 | JGI IMG/M metagenome (GOLD analysis project Ga0126308, IMG submission 92533) | Serpentine soil microbial communities from UC McLaughlin Reserve, CA, USA - Plot55 | ecosystem: Environmental > Terrestrial > Soil > Grasslands | place: USA: UC McLaughlin Reserve, Lake County...
CGAGCGCGTGCGGGCGCGCGTGCCGGGGCTCGCGCAAACGGCATTCGAGGAGACGGTGCAGGTCGCCCACGAGGGCTGCTCGTTCTCGCGCCTCCTCGAGGACGCCGACGCAAAGGTGACCATCGACGCAGAACTGGAGGCCTCAGATGGCAACTGAACGGACCGCATCCGTGACCTGGCGCGGCAGCTTGATGGACGGCGAGGGAACGATCGACAGCGTGACGAGCGGCGTCCTCTCGTCGCTCGAGGTGGACTGGCTGAACCGGTCGGAGGACCCTCAAGGGAAGACGTCTCCCGAGGAGCTGATCGCCGCGGCGCACGCCGCGTGTTTTGCGATGGCGCTCTCGCACGCGCTGGCCCAAGCGGGCTCGGCGCCCGATCGGCTCGAGACGTCCGCGACGGTGACGTTCGTCCCGGGGACGGGGATCACCAGCAGCAAGCTCACAGTGCACGGCAGCGTCCAGGGGATCGACGCCGATCGCTTCCGGGAGCTCGCCGAGGGCGCCAAGAACGACTGCCCTGTCTCGAGCGCGCTCACCGGAAACGTCGAGCTCTCGCTCGAGGCCGAGCTCGTCGGCGCCGCGCAGTCGGCGTAGCCGACGCTCTACGCTGGCAGGACGGTGGCAGCGATCGACCAACTCGTCGAAGAGCTCGAACGCTCCTACGTGGAGACGCAGGAGCGGATGTCCGATCCTGCCGTCTACAACGACCACCGACAAGCCGCCGAGATCGGACGCAAGCTGAAGGAGCTCGAAGAACCGGTCCGGCTCGCGCGCGAATGGCGGTCGACCAGCGAGGATCTCGAGGCGGCGCGCGAGGACGGGGACCTGCGCGAGCTCGTTCCGGAGCTCGAGGAGGGCGCGCGAAGACTCGAAGAGGACCTGCGCGTGGCGCTCGCGCCGCGCGACCCGGCGGACTCGAAGGACGTGCTGCTCGAGGTGCGCGGCGCGGCCGGCGGCGACGAAGCCGCGCTGTGGGCGGCGGAGGTCGCTCGCATGTTGCAGCGGTACGCGGAACGCCGCGGCTTCCGGACCGAGACGTTGTCGACCAGCGAGGGCGAGGGCGGCGGCATCAAGGAGACGACGTTCGCGGTCAAGGGTGACGGCGCCTACTCCGTGTTCAAGTTCGAAGGCGGCACGCACCGCGTGCAGCGCGTCCCCGTCACGGAGTCGCAGGGGCGGATCCACACGTCGACGGCGACCGTGGCGGTGATGCCCGAGGCCGAGGAGGTGGAGGTCGATCTGGACGAGAACGACCTGAAGATCGACGTCTACCGCTCGACAGGGCCCGGCGGGCAGTCGGTGAACACGACTGACTCCGCGGTCCGGATCACGCACCTGCCGACGGGGCTCGTCGTCGCGATGCAGGACGAGAAGTCGCAGCTCCAGAACAAGCTCAAGGCGATGCGTGTTCTCCGCGCGCGCCTGTACGAGCTGGAGCGGGAAAAGCAGCAGGCCGAGCTCGCCGAGCAGCGACGCTCGCAGATCGGGAGCGGCCAGCGGGCGGAGAAGATCCGCACCTACAACTTTCCGGAGAGCCGTGTCACGGACCACCGCGTGAAGCTCACCGAGCACCGCCTGGAGCAGGTCCTCGCCGGCGAGCTCGACTCGTTCACGGAGGCGCTCCAGGCAGAGGAGCGGCGTTTAGCGCTCGAGTGATCGTCGACCGCGCGGCCGCCCGCCTCGGGGAGCGTGGGGTGCCGTCGCCGCGCGTCGACGCCGAGTGGATCGTCGCGCACGTGCTCGGCGTCACGAGGTCGAGCCTTGCAACAGCGGGTCACGTGGTCGACGAGACGGCGGTCTGGCCGCTCGTGGAGCGGCGCGCGCGGCGCGAGCCACTCGCGTACGTGCTCGGCGAATGGGGTTTCCGTCGGCTGACGCTCAGCTGCGACGACCGCGCGCTCGTTCCCCGACCCGAGACGGAGGTCGTGGTCGAGCGCGCTCTCGCGCTGCTCCGCGGCCGAACCCGTCCGCGCGTGCTCGACGTCGGCACCGGCACCGGAGCGATCGCGCTCTCGCTGGCGGACGAGGCCGGCGCCGACGTCGTCGCCATCGACTCCTCTCCCGACGCCCTCGCGCTCGCGCGCGAGAACGCGACGCGGGCGGGGATCGACGTCGAGCTCGTGCAGTCGGACCTCCGCGACGGGCTGCCGCCGGGGCCGTTCGACCTCGTGGTGGCGAACCTCCCCTACGTTCTGCCGGACGAGTGGGCGTCGCTCGACCCGGAGGTGCGCGAGTGGGAGCCACGCGACGCGCTGGTCGAGGACGGGCAGACGGAGGCGCTGGCCGAGGCCGCGCGCGACGTGCTCGCACAGGGGGGCCACCTCGTCCTCGAGGTGCACGAGCGACGCGCGCAGGAAGTGGCTGGGTTGCTGGAGCGGCTCGGCTACGCCGCCGTCGCGATCTCGCGGGACCTCGCCCATCGCGAGCGCGTCGTCGACGCGATCTGGCCGTGAGCGACCGCGCGGTCGCGGCGCTCCGAAGCGGCGAGCCGGTGGTGCTCCCGACCGACACCGTCTACGGGCTGGCGGCGACGCCGTTCGATTCCGATGCCGTCGCGAGGCTGTCCGCGCTCAAGCGGCGCCCGCCGGCGCAGCCGATCGCGCTCCTCGTGTGGGACGTCGAGACGGTCGTCGAGCTCGTGCCGGAGCTGGGCGAGGAACCGGCGGCGGTTGCGCGCGCGCTGCTGCCGGGGCCGTTGACGCTCGTCCTGCCGAACCCGGCGACGCGCTTTCCGTGGCTGGGAGGCGAGCGCGCCGACACGATCGGCGTTCGCGTGCCGGTGCTGCCGGTCGTTGCAGCGGACGTCCTGCGCGAGCTCGGAGCACTCGCGGCGACGAGCGCGAACCTCTCCGGAGGCCGCGATCCCGCGCGCCTCGAGGACGTCCCGGCGGAGATCCGCAACGCCGTCGCGGTCACGATCGACGGCGGCGAGCTTCCCGGCCGCGCGTCGACGGTCGTCGACCTCACCGGCGAGGAGCCGAGCGTGCTGCGCGAAGGCGCCGTGCCGGCCGCGGTCGCGCTGCAACGCGCGGCCGCGGCGCTGGCGCGCTACTCGTAGCTCAGCGCCTCGAGCGGGTTCAGCTTCGCCGCCCGCCGCGCTGGCAGGATCGCCGCGACGATCCCGACGACGATCGACGCGACCGCGAACGTCACGAGCGATCCGAGCGGTAGCGAGAAGACGATGAAGTCGACGCGGGACACGAGCAGGCCGCCGAGGACGATCCCGAGCGCGATCCCCGTCACGGCCCCGATCAACGAAACGATCACGCTCTCCTGCCGGATCATCCGCCGCACCTGGCGCCGCGTCATCCCGATCGCACGCAGCATCCCGATCTCGCGCGTACGCTCGAAGACGGAAAGCACGAGCGTGTTCACGATCCCGAAGACGCTGACGACGATCGAGAGCGCGAGCAAAACGTAGAGGACGTTCAGCAGGCTGCTCAGCCCGGAGATCTGGTTGTCGATGAACTCGCTGCGGGTCTGCACCTTTGCGTTCGGGAAGGACCCGAGCGCCTGTTCGATCGCGCGCCTGTTCGCGTCCGTCTCGCCGCCGCGCGTGCGCACGATCGAGAACAGGTTCTGAGGCTGGTCGTAGCTCCGGTCGAACGTCGCCTGCGAGATCGTGACGGCGCCGAACGGCGAGCCGCCGGTCGGCGGGTCGAAGATCCCGCGCAGCCGCAAGCGCAGCCTTGCGCCGCGGGCCGTCGTCACCGGGATCTGGTCCCCGACGGAGAGGTGATGGTCGGACGCGTAGCCGTCGTCGACGAAGGCGCCGTTCGCGCGGAGCGTCCGGACGACGTTCTGCGACCCCTGCTTCCAGTCCATCTCGATCACGTCCGCCACGTCCGGATTGACTCCCGTGAGCTGAACGCGGCTGCCGAAGACGAGCGCCTCGCCCGCGCGCACGTTGCCGACGGCGGTAACGCCGGGAGCGTTTGCGGCTGCGTCGCCGGCCGCGATCGGGATGGGCGAGAAGTTGTTCTCGGCGGTGATCGCGTAGTCGCCGGTGAAGAGGTCGTTGACCGCCCCCTCGAAGGACTTGATGATTCCTGAAGCGAGGATCGCCACCAGCGTCACGAGCGCGATGCCGATCATCAGGGCGGCCGAGGTCGACGCCGTCCGCTGGGGGTTCCGCTGCGCGTTGTCGCGCGCGAGCGTTCCCGCGGCGCCCGCGAATCGCGTCGACGGCCAGCCGACCGCCCACGCGAGCGCCGGCACGAATCGCGCCGAGAGCAGCGCCACGCCGAAGAAGATCAGGAGGGTGCCGAGGCCCATCCACAGGAGAATCGCGGCCGTGCCGAGGCCGGGCCCGAACAGGCCGTACACGAGCGCGGCGAAACCGGCGAGCGTCAGCAGCGCGCTTGCAGGCGTGCGGTAGCGCGCGAAGCGGCCGGGCGGGATCTCCGCACCCTCGCGCACGGCCGCGATCGGAGGAACGCGCGTCGCGCGGATCGCCGGCCTGAGGCTTGCGACGAGCGTCACGATGATCCCGACGGCCAGCGCGACGATCACGGTGCGGGTGTAGAAGACGAGGCCGCTGTTCGGGAGCGTGAAGCCGACGGCGTCGAACAGCCGGAAGAGCAGGCGCGCGAGGAGCAGGCCGAGGAAGAGGCCGACCAGCGAGGCAAGGATCCCGAGCGCGAGCGACTCGACGATGATCGACCTCAGGACCTGGCGCCTCGAGGCGCCGAGCGTCCGCAGCGTCGCGTACTCGCGCGTCCGCTGCGCGATCGTGATCGACAGCGAGTTCGCGATCACGAAGCTGCCCACGAAGAGCGCGATCCCGCCGAACGCCAGCAGGAACTTCTGCAGGAACGACAGGAATTCGTTCGTGTCCGCGGCGTCCTCCCGAGCCTGCGCAGCGCCGGTGCGCACCTGCGTTTCCGGCGGGAGGATCGGCCGGATCTCCGCCGCGAGCTGCCCCGGCGACACGCCGGGCTTGCCCGAGACCCTGATCTGGTCGAGCTTGCCCTGCTTCTGGAACAGCTTCTGCGCCGTCGGCAGGTCGAACCCGGCGAGCGTCGCGCCGCCGATGGACGAGACGGCTCCGAATCTGACGATGCCGGACAGCCGCAACTGCTGCTCGGGGCCCTGCGCCTGGACCGAGATCGGCTGCCCGACGACCAGATCCTTCTTCTTGACCGTCGACTCGTCGACCACCACCTCGTCCAGGCCCGGCCAGCGCCCACGGACGAGCTTCAGCGACTCGAACTCCGGCCGCGACGAATCGACGCTGAAGCCGAGATTCGGCGCGCCTCCGAACTGGATCACCTCGCCGTTCGAGCCGATCAGCTGCACCTCGCCGGCGACGCCGCCGACCGCGTCCTTCACGTCCGGGAGGTCGCGGACGCTGACGAGTAGTCCCTCGGGAAAGGGCGGCGCGGTGCCGGCCGAGTCGCCGCCAAGGTCGAACGCGGCCTTGCCTGTGATCGTCGCGTCGGTGCCGACGTAGACCGACGTGAAGATCGAGTCGAACGCCTTCGTAATCGAGTCGGTCAGGACGTAGGTGCCGCTGACCATCGCGACGCCGAGCACGATCGCCAGCGCCGTCAGCGCCGTGCGCAGCTTGCGCGAGAAGAGGTTCCGCAGGGCGACCCGGAGCATCCGCACAGGCTACGGATCGGCACCGACCCGCGGAGTACCATCTGAAGCGCACCCGAGGGAAGGAGCCGGCCCGATGGCCGTTGCGCAGGAGACCTTTCACCATCTCACGAGCGCCGGGCTCGCTGAGATCGACCCGGAGATCGGCCGGCTGCTCGGCAAGGAGCTCGAGCGCCAGCGCGGCCAGATCGAGCTCATCGCGTCGGAGAACTTCACGTGGCCGGCGGTGTTCGAGGCGGTCGGCTCCGTGCCGACGAACAAATATGCGGAGGGCTATCCCGGTCGGCGCTATTACGGCGGGTGCGAGGTGGTCGACCAGATCGAGCAGACGGCGATCGACCGGGCGAAGGAGCTCTTCGGCGCCGAGCACGCCAACATCCAGCCGCACGCGGGCGCGCAGACGAACATGGCTGTCTACATGGCGGCGCTGGAGCCGGGCGACACGATCCTGTCGCTCGAGCTCGCGCACGGCGGGCACCTCACACATGGGCTGAAGGTCAACTTCAGCGGGCGCCTGTACTCGATCCGGCACTACGGCGTCTCACGCGAGACGAACATGGTCGACTACGACGAGGTTCTCGAGCTCGCCCGCGAATCCCGCCCGAAGCTGATCGTCTGCGGCGGCAGCGCGTACCCGCGCACGGTCGAGACCTGGGAGTTCCGGAAGATCGCGGACGAGGTCGGCGCCCTCCTGTTGTGCGACATGGCGCACTTCGCCGGCCTCGTCGCCGCCGGTCTCCACCCGAACCCGGTCAAGGACTGCGACTTCGTCACGTCGACGACCCACAAGACGCTCGCCGGGCCGCGAAGTGGATTCATCCTCTGCCGCGAGGAGCACGCGCGCGACGTCGACCGCGCCGTCTTCCCCGGAATGCAAGGCGGGCCGCTCGTGCACACGATCGCGGCCAAGGCAACGTGCTTCAAGATCGCGATGACGGAGGCGTTCCGCGACTACCAGCGCCAGGTGCGGACGAACGCCGACGTGTTGTGCGAGACGCTGATCGACGGCGGCCTCGACGTGCTCACGGGAGGAACCGACACGCATCTCCTCCAGCTCGACCTTCGCGGCACCGACTGGACTGGGAAAGCGGCGGAAGAGCGCCTGCACGAGGTGCGGGTGACCGTGAATCGCAACACCGTTCCCTTCGACGAGCGCAAGCCGACGGTCGCCTCGGGTGTTCGCATCGGGACGCCCGCCGCGACGATGCGCGGCTTCGACGAGGACGACTTCCGCGAGGTGGGGCGGATCATCGTCGAGGCGCTCGACGAGGGGGCGGACCTGGATCCGCTGCGCCTGCGGAGCGCCGATCTGTGCGCGAAGCGGCCGCTCTATCCGGGCTTCCGCGGCTTCACGACGTACGCCGCGTGAGACGCGTCCAGTCGGGCCAGGTCCCTGCTCACTTTGAGATCAGTGCCTGACCCCGGCCTCGGCCGGAACGGACACGGCTTCCGTGCCGATCGCGTATCGATTCGTCCCCAGATCCGGGTCGCCGCGACCGGAAATCTGCACAACAGGGCGCAGCGTCCCGTCCACACCGTCGCTTTCGGCCGGTCCAGGGTCTGACCCTGGGCCATGGCCGTAATGGACAGGGCCTTAACGCACGTGACGCACCCGCTTGTCCAGCACAAGCTCTCGTACCTCCGCGACCGCGCGACGCCGACCGTCCATTTCCGCAAGCTGGTGGAGGAGGTGACGCTCCTGCTGACGTACGAGGCGACGAAGGACTTCCCGACCGAGGAGATCGAGATCGAGACACCCCTCGAGCGCACGACCATTCCGCGGATCGCAGGGAAGAAGGTGGCCGTTTGCCCGGTGCTGCGCGCGGGCGTCGGGATGCTCGACGGCGTTCTGTCGCTCATCTCGAGCGCGCGCGTCGGTTTCATCGGCCTGTACCGCGACGAGGAGACGCTCGAGCCCGTTGAGTACTTCGTCAAGCTGCCGGCGGACATGAGCGAGCGCGATGCAATCGTCCTCGATCCGATGCTGGCCACCGGCAACTCCTCCGTCGCCGCGATCAAGGAGGTGAAGGAGGCCGGAGCGCAGACCGTGACGCTCGTCTGCCTCGTCGCCGCGCCGGAGGGGATCGAACGCGTGCACGACGTCTACCCCGACGTCCACGTCGTCTGCGCCGGGATCGACCGCGGTCTCAACGACCAGGGATTCATCGTCCCGGGACTCGGCGACGCCGGCGACCGGCTCTACGGCACGAAATGATCGACACGCTGCAGGACAACCTCGAGGTCGTCTACGGCGCGATCCTCGCGCTCGTGATCGTCGTGCTCCTGACGCCCGCCGTCGGCGGGATGGCGCGCATGCTCGGCGCGGTCGACCAGCCCGGCGGACGACGGGCGAACCGCAGCCCGGTGCCGCGCCTCGGCGGCCTCGCGCTCTTTCTCGGCGTGTTCGTCCCGGCGCTGGCGTTCCTCGACCTGACGAACGAGATGCGAGGCTTGCTGCTCGGAGTCGCGGTCGCGACCACCGTCGGCGCGATCGACGACTTCCGCGGCCTCCGCTGGTGGGAGAAGCTGTCGGGGCAGACGGTGGCTGCGGCCATCCCGGCGTTCTTCGGGATCTGGGTTCACCGCTTCACGTTCCCGGCGGTCGGGATCCACGAGCTGCCGGAGTGGGTCGGGATCCCGCTGACGATCGCGGGCATCGTCGCGGTGATGAACATGGTCAACTTCCTGGACGGGCTCGACGGGCTCGCCGCCGGCGTCTGCGCGATCTCGGCGGCGACTTTTGCGTTGATCGAGCTCGACCTCGGCCGGCCGAACCCCGCCATCCTCGCGGCGATCGTGCTCGGAGCGACGCTCGGATTCCTGCGCCACAACTTCTACCCCGCGCGGATCTTCATGGGTGACTCGGGCGCGCTGCTGCTCGGCTTCACGCTCGCGGCGATCTCGGTCGAAGGGCTCCTGAAGACCGCCTCGTTGGTCTCCCTCTTCCTGCCGCTGGCCGTTCTTGCGGTGCCCGTGGTCGACACGACCTTCGTCGTCGCCAAGCGCCTCAAGCACGGCCTGCCCGTCTTCGAGGGCGACCGCTCGCACCTCCACCACCGCTTCCTGAACATCGGCTACTCGCAGCGCCGCGCGGTGCTGACGATCTACGCGTGGTGCGGCGCGCTCGCGGCGGCCGCGCTGGCGACGCGATTCATGCCCCCACGGCCGCACGGGGACTGGCAGGTATGGCCGACTGTCGTCGACGCGGCGATCGGCCTGCTCGCGCTCGCGTTCTCGATCTACGTCGTCTACCTGCTCGAGATCGTGAAGCTGGCGAACCCGTACATCCGCCGCCGCGAGCAGGTGGAGCGCCGGCGCGCCACCGCCTGAGTCTCAGCCGGACGCCTCCCGAGCGCCGCGCGCCACGGCGTAGAGGAGCATGCCGCCGGATCCTCCGACATGGACGAAGCCGCACTTCTCGAGCACGCGAACCGAAGCAGGATTCGCGGGATCGACGTCCGCGACGATCCGGTCGAGGCCGAGCACGGCGAAGCCGTGGCGCACGCAAGCGGCTGCGGCCTCGCTGGCATAGCCGCGGCCCCAGCGGTCGCGCCGGAAGCCGTATGCGAGCTCCCACTCGCCGTGCTCCTCGGCGAAGAACAGCGTGCAGTCTCCGACCAGCGCGCCGGTCGCGCGCTCCCAGACGCCCCACGTCTGCTCGACCGACTTCCGCACCTGCGCCTCGCCTTCGCCGCTGTGAAGGCGCTCGTTCGCCGGGTCGAGCCAGACCGCGACCATCGCCTCTCGCTCGCCCACCGGCAGCGGCGCGACCGTGAGTCGCTCGGTTTCGATCACGCTGCGCGCTCGACGAATCCGACCAGCGCCTCGTTGTAGCCGGGCGCGCGCGGCAGCGAGTGGCCGGCGCCGGAAACGACCGCGCGCTCGGCGGGGAGCCGCTCGACGAGCACGTCGCAAACCGCATCGAACGCCGCGCTGTGTCCACCGGAGAGGACGAGCTTCGGGAACGGCGCCTCGGCGAGCTCGTCGAGCGGGATCACGGCTTCGTTCGGCGGCCGCTCGGCCATCGCGGCGCGCGTCCCCTGCTCGAGGACCGGCGAGAGGCGCTCGCCGATCGGCATCCGCGAGCCCACCAGCGGGAGGAAGGACTCGAGGTACTCCCGGGGGCTCAGCGGCCCCCGCCCGACGATCGCGTCGTACGCCTGCATGAACTCGCGCACCGCCGGATCGTCCCCCGCGACGCGGAACGCCGGTGGCTCGCCGACCGCCAGCGAGGCCAGGACCGGCCTTTGCGCCGCGGCGAGCAGCGAGACGACGCCGCCGTAGGAGTGCCCGACGAGGTGGTCGCCGGGCCGCAGCTCGGCCGCCAGCTCGGCGGCCTGATCCTCGAAGTCGATCCGCTCGAGCGGTGCGCGCGGTGGGTAGCCGCTCCGGGTGTGCAGGACGAGCTCGAAGCGCTCCACGAGCGGCCGCTGGGCGGCGAACGTGAGCTCGGCGTTGCCGACGCTGCCGTGGACGAAGACGAGCCTCGCGAGCGTCACGAACATCGAGTCTACTCGGCTTGAAAAAAGGGATTCCGGTGTCACGAGCTTTGGTACGCTCAGACCGGTGGAGCCGGCCCGCCCCAACTTCCAGCTCGCCGGCGCAGGCGGAACGCTGATCGGATTCACCGCTGCTTGCGCAATCCTCGGCCTACTCGTCGGGTGGGCCGTCGGCTCGCTCGGGATCGGTCTTCTGATCGGTCTCGTGATTGGGATTCCGGTCGGGATCGTCGCCGTCTACCGGCGCTACCGGGACGCGTTCTGATGCGCGAAGCGATGCTGACGCCGCGGCCGCTGCCGAGCCGCCTCGTACCCGTCTCTGCGGGAGGGCTCGTGCTCGCGCTCGCCCTGCCGATCTTCGTCCTCGTCGGGTGGGACCTCCGCGCGTGGGGCGTCGCCGCGATCCTCTGGATCGGCAACCAGGCCGTGGGCGCGCTGCTGCGACGCTTCCGCACCGGCGCCGGTAACCTCGCCGCCTCTGGCGTGGTCGCCTTCGGGATGATGTTCCGCGCGATCGTCGTGGGGATCGTGCTCTTCGCGGTCGCTGCGGGCGACGGAGCGCTCGCGTTGGCGGCTGCGGCCGTCTACGTGCTCGCATACACGGCGGAGCTTGGGCTGTCCCTGCTCAGCTACTTCGGAGCGACTCCGTGAGCAGGCTGCCGCGCGCGCTGAGCGTGCTCGTGACGCTCGCGCTCGTGCTGCCGCCGGCCGCGCTCGCGAAGGGCGAGTTCCACCCGGAGGAGGAGTTCGAGCAGCACCCGTGGATCTCGATCCACATCGGGCCGCTCGACCTCTCGATCACGAAGGCGGTCGCGTACCTGATGCTCGGGACGGTCTGCACGATCCTTGTCGGGCTCGCGCTGATGCGCTGGCGGCTCCGCGTCTCGCCCGAAGGGCGGCGGCAGGCTCTCGGCGAGCTCGTCTACGAGGTGGCCCAGCAGCAGGTCGCCGAGCAGGGGCTCCCGTCGAAGGCGATCGGCCGCTGGTTCCCGTACGTGGCCTCGCTGATGCTGTTCATCTTCGTGATCAACCTGCTCGGGTTCGTCCCGCTGCCGCTCTCGGACGAGACGTTCGAGATCTTCGGGATCGAGCTGCCGACGCTCGGGATCTACGCCGCGACCTCGTCGCTCTCGGTCACGCTCGCGCTCGCGCTGCTC
>Ga0126308_10000837_pt1 | contig 11258 bp, 10 predicted proteins | sample Plot55_FD_92533 | JGI IMG/M metagenome (GOLD analysis project Ga0126308, IMG submission 92533) | Serpentine soil microbial communities from UC McLaughlin Reserve, CA, USA - Plot55 | ecosystem: Environmental > Terrestrial > Soil > Grasslands | place: USA: UC McLaughlin Reserve, Lake County...
AACCGCTGGGAGTGGGCGTAAGTCCTTGGTCAGCCCCACATATTGCGCATAAGAAAAATAGAACATAACTAATAGCCGAGGACACGCATGTTTCTTTAAAAGCGATAGTATACTTTTACTAAATTAGTAGCTGGCTCTTTTACTAAATTAGTAGCTGGCTAGTAACCTAGCTAGTAATGAAGGGGGGCTTTGTTGAAGCTTAGAATATTGTCGGTCGTGGTAGTAGCTGTAACGGCGGCGATGCTGGCGGTCAGTTCCTTGTCTGGAGCCCAGGAAGCGCTCCAGCAGTATGAGCAGTATCCCTTGGATATCCAGCCGGCTGCTACGGATGTCCAGTCTCCCTCGGCCACGGGGCTAGGGATTATCTGCGCTCCCTGGTCTAAAGAGTGGAGTTTAGCGGATGGACAGTGGGTCTACGACTGGTACAGGTGGTGTGTTGATACTTCACTTTATGATCCTGCGGTTGAGTCAAGCTGGGAGAGAGAGTGGGGAAACCGAGAAGTGTATGGGCAGGCGAACCTCTGTCCTGAGAAGGGGACATGCACGATGAGCCCTGGAGGCGGCATGAAGATGTCTACGAACACACCCTAGAGGCCCCTGAGTCTCGAAGAGTAGCTAGCGACGTTAGCCCTTAGGGTCAGTAGCAGGCGCAAGAAAAAGGGTGGATCGGCTGAGCGCAACGCTCTCCTAGCTTCGATAACTATATTACTCCTGTACAAAGGCCCGGCTAGAGCCCCGGGCCTTTTAGGTTTTCGCGTATTTAAAGATCATTTCGTAAGAGTGGCGGGACCCGGACTCGAACCGGGGACACCATCGTAGAATGGCTTACGGGCGATTAGCCCTTTGAGGAAAGCCACGGCTTTCATGTGCAATACCGGGAAATAAGCGACGAATACCGTATCAAGAAACACTACAAGGGTATGTCTAGATGATCCACCTCCTCTCCCCGTAGCTGAGAGCTGCCTTTCTTTCCGCCCGCCGGCGCCGTTGCTTGAGAAGTTCGTCCACTGCCCAATAGCTCAGAAAGTTCTACGGTATAGGCAATCTCTCCTCCGGCCGTTCCAGCGGCTCCTGCGCGAGGCCTGCTGGAGCTTTCCCTGGAGCGTGGCGTACCGGGACTCCCTCTAGATGAAGTACCAAGCCCTTCGTCGTACTCCTCTGCCGCTCCTTCTCGTTCGACAGGACTTCCTAAACCTGTTGGACCTCCTTGAAGCGCTCCTCAGCTCGGGGGTCTTCGCGGTTTGCGTTTGGGTGAGACTCACGGACCAACGTCCGGGGTGCTTTGTGGATGTCTCCTTGGGAAGCCCTTCTGGGTAGCAAAACCTTGTACAGATCCCTTGCCTACATAGCTAAACTCGTTTGGACACTACTACTTTGGCCGGGCGTATAGCTTTGCCGTTCAGCACGTAGCCGTCTTCTAAGGTCTCGATAACGGTGTTTTCCTCATGCTCGTCAGAGGGCTTGCTCATTAGCGCTTCATGGACCGCCGGATCGAAGCTTTGACCATCGGAGCTTATGGGATTCAAACCTTCCTCTGCAAGGACACCGACGAGTTGGTCGCGGGTAGCTTCGACGCCCTCTTTGATATCTCCTTCGGCCTCAAGAGCACGCTCCAGGTTGTCCAGAATAGGCAAAAGCTCCTTCACGAGCCGCTCGGAGGCGAGCTCGACTGAGCGGGCGTGCTCCCTTTCGAGGCGTGCACGCGAGTTCTCGAACTCGGCCTTCATGCGGCGCATGTTCTCTAGATACTCGTCCCTCTCCTTATGCGCCTGTTCTAACTCCTCCATAACCGGGGAGGTCTCTTCAAGGGTAGTCTCCAACGATTCCTCGGAAGGTTCTTCAGTCGCCTGATCCGCGCGGCTTCCGTCGGTGGCCTCCGAGGCTACGCCAGAGTCTTCAAACCCTACCATCTCCGCTGGCTCGGAAACCTCCCCGGCCTCCCGAGGTTCCTCTCGAAGCTCCTCTTTTGGAGGTTCGTCCTGCAGGGTTTCCCCTTCTCGGCGTTGCTGCTCTTCGCTGCTCAAGCTCCTCGGTCCTCCTATGGATCGGCAACCGGTGGGAGGCTAACGCCCCTCACCAGCCGCTCTCTTAAGGGTAGTGTTTACCTCTTCTTCTCATCTTCGTCCTCGTCGATGATCTCGCTGTCCTCAGCTCTGTCTTCAGGGTTGTCACCTGGACTGGCCGTACCCGGCTCATCTGTTTGTTGCTGCTGGGCATGCTGGTAGAGCGCCTCCGAGAGCCTGTGGGATGCCGAGAGGAGTGCCTCCTGCTGACGCTTTATCTCCTCGATGTCGTCGCCGGCAAGGGCTTCCTTGGTGTTCTTTAGGGCTTCCTCGATCGTGGACCGATTGTCGGCGTCGACCTTGCCGTCCATCTCCTTTAAGGAACGCTCGATTGAGTAGACTAAATTGTCGGCGTTGTTGCGAACGTCGGCCTCCTCGCGCCGGCGCCGATCCTCCTCGGCGTGCGCCTCGGCATCCTGGACCATCTGCTCGATCTCCGACTCCGCAAGACCGCTCGAAGCCGTGATCGTGATCTTCTGCTCCTGACCCGTCCCCAGGTCCTTCGCCCCGACGTTGACGATCCCGTTTGCGTCTATGTCGAACGTGACCTCGATTTGAGGCACGTGCCTCGGCGCAGGAGGTATACCCACGAGCTGAAAGTTGCCTATCAGCTTGTTGTTAGCCGCCATCTCGCGCTCGCCTTGGTAGGCCTTGATCTCAACCGAGGGTTGATTGTCATCGGCGGTAGAGAATACCTTGCTATTTAGTGTAGGTATGGTGGTGTTCCGCTCGATGAGCTTCGACATTACCCCCCCTGTGGTCTCTATACCCAAGGAGAGCGGGGTAACGTCGAGAAGCAATACGTCCTTTACGTCGCCTGCCAAGACGCCAGCCTGGATCGCAGCGCCGGTTGCCACGACCTCGTCGGGGTTGATACCCCTGTTGGGCTCCTTGCCGGCCATCTCCTTGACCTGCTCCTGAATCGCCGGGATACGGGTGGAGCCACCGACGAGGATGACTTGGTCTACGTCACCAGCTTCGAGCCCAGCGTCCTGCATCGCCTGACGAACCGGCTCGACCGTCTCCTCTACGAGGTCCGCGGTCAGCTGGTTGAACTGCGCCCGCGTGAGCGTAAGATCTAGGTGCTTCGGCCCATCCGCGTCAGCCGTGATAAAGGGCTGGTTTATGGAGGTGCTCGTCGTGGAGGAGAGCTCCTTCTTGGCCTTCTCCGCCGCCTCAACGAGCCGCTGGGTCGCCATCTTGTCCTTGGAGAGGTCTATCCCCTCGGCTTTCTTGAACTCCGCGGTGAGCCACTCGACGATCTTGGCGTCGAAGTCGTCGCCGCCAAGATGGTTGTTGCCGCTCGTGGCCTTGACCTCGAAGACACCCTCGCCAAGCTCTAGGATAGAGACGTCGAAGGTCCCGCCCCCGAGGTCGAAGACGAGGATGGTCTGCTCCCCTTCCTTGTCGAGCCCGTAGGCGAGTGCTGCGGCGGTAGGCTCGTTGATGATGCGCTTCACGTCGAGGCCAGCTATTTTCCCTGCGTCCTTGATCGTCTGGCGCTGAGCATCCTCGAAATACGCTGGAACCGTGATAACCGCCTCGGTGATCTCCTCGCCAAGGTACTCCTCGGCGTCCCTCTTTAGCTTCTGGAGGATCATCGCGGAGATCTCCGCCGGAGAGTGATCTTTATCGGCGACGCGCACCCGCACGTCCCCGCCGGAACCGTTAACAACCTCGTACCCCACGCGCCCGGCCTCGGTCTCGACGTCCTTAAACCGGCGGCCCATGAAACGCTTTATCGAGTAGACCGTGCGTTCCGGGTTCGTTACCGCTTGCCGTCTGGCTAGCTGCCCTACCAGCCGCTCCCCGCTCCTCTTGTCGAACGCCACGACAGAAGGCGTTGTCCTCTCTCCCTCGGAGTTGGTGATAACGACCGGGTCTCCACCCTCTAAAACCGCCACACAGCTGTTGGTCGTCCCAAGGTCTATCCCGATGCTCTTGGCCATCCTGCTCCTCCTCTTGAGTCAACACTCGTCTATACCGTTATTTAAACCGTTGTAATTATAAAATCTGAGTATAAGACATTCAAGTTTTGACGAGGTTCGAGAGAGTATAATGTAAGATGCGCGTTGACATGTGGGTTGGGGTGGCCGGGGGCGGGGAACTCTGCGGCGCTTCGACGGAGGTGCCCATATTTTGGAAGAAACGATTTTGCTGGTCGACGACGACGCGGCGCTCTTGGAGGTTATGACCATCGTGCTCTCGTCGGAGGGATACCGGGTGGTCACGGCGACCGACGGAGCGGAGGCCTTGCGGGAGGTGGAGCGTAACAGGTTGGACCTGGTGGTTCTAGACGTTATGCTGCCCAGGATCAGCGGCTTCGAGGTGCTGAAGAAGATCCGTGAAAAGAGCGACGTCCCGGTGGTGATGCTTACGGCGAAGGGCCAGTCGGTCGATAAGGTCGTGGGGTTGGAGCTTGGGGCGGACGACTATATCACCAAGCCCTTCGACACCAAGGAGCTTCTGGCTCGCATTCGAGCCATTCTAAGGAGGTTCGGGCGGCAGGAGGGCAAGAGCCAAGAAGGGATTTTGAGACTCGGTCCTTTAGAGCTCGACCCTAACGGCTACACGGTGACTAAGGATGGCGAGCCGTTAGAGCTCACACCGACGGAGTTCAAGATCCTCGCTCTTCTTATGAGACGCCCGGGCCGGGCCTTTACGCGCACGCAGATCTCCGAGGCTGTTTCGACGGGATCGCATTACCTGGCGAGCCGTTACATAGACGTGCATATCTCGCGCTTACGCGCCAAGGTCGAGCACGAGCCCAAAGAGCCCCGCATTATCCAGACCGTCCCGAGCGTCGGCTACCGGGCGGCTCGCCTACCCTCGAACGCTTCCTCCAGGAACACCTAGGACCGCAGCGTGCGTGACCCCAACGCAAACTCCTTCGGCGCCAGCGTCCGCGCTTACTTCAGTCAGGTAGCTAAGAGACGCCGGAGGTACCCTTTACCCCGGCTCTCCTTCAGGGCACGCGTCTTCGCGGCCTTGGTCGGCATCTCGGCGACGACCAGCCTTGTGCTTGGGCTCGTACTTTATTACTTCGCGGAAGACAGGCTCCTCGCGGAGGAACGCGCCTCGCTCGTCCAGCGCTCCCGAACGGCGAACGCGGGCGCCGGGTTGTTTCTGGAAGGCCTGCGCAACCCCGAGGACGGCACCTTCCCCGCCCCCGAGTCCTACGCCGAGGAGCTGGTTCAGTCGGTAGCAGATCCAACGGGGCTTGAGGTGCTCTACGTGGGGACGGATGGGAACCCTCTGGCCGCCAGGGACGGCAAGAGACACCCATTATCCCCGGACGAAGCCTACGAGCAGCTCGGCCTCGACGAGGAGGTTTTAGAGAGAACCGAAGGGGCTTCGGGGGGCGAGGGCCGGCTCGTGTCGCTGGGCGACGACGCGAAGGGCGAGAGCTCTTCGCGTTATGTGGCAGTCTGGCCCCTCTCGGGGGCGGACGGGACTGCGCGAGGAGTTCTCGTGTACAGTTCGTCGGAGGAGGATGGGTTAGCGCAGACGCTTTCTTTTCTGAGGTACGGAATCCTCGGGGCTATTGGGACTAGCGTGCTTTTGGCCGGCGTAGGTAGCTCGATCCTCGCGCGCCAGATCGCGCGTCCGCTCGCGGAGACTCGCGACGCTGCGATCCGGGTAGCCTCCGGCGACTACAGCTTCGTGCCCGTGAAGGGCAACGATGAGCTTGGCGAGATGGCCCGGGCCTTTAACTACATGGCCGGGGAGCTCGAGCACTACGTGGGCGAGATACAGCGCCAGAAATCCCACCTGGAGGCGGTCCTAGAAGCCTCGCCCGAGGCGCTCATCGTCACCGACGAAAGAGAACGCGTGACAATGGCTAACCCTGCGGCTGCCCGGATGCTCAGTGTAGGACCTGCCTCCTTTGGGCGGCGACTCTCCGAGCTAGAGGTACCCGAGCCCGTCCTTACTTGCCTGCGCGAGGCCTTTGCAACGGGCGCCGCCGTCCGGGAGGTTGAGGCAGAAGGCGAGAAAATCTACTGGGCCTACGCCGCCCGCATGAGCGCCCACGACGAAGACGAGCCACATGCTATGGACCGCTCCGCAGGAAGAGGCGCTATCCTGGCGGTGCGGGACATAACCGAGCACCGGTTACTGGAGAGGTCCAAGACAGACTTCGTCTCGGATGTCTCTCACGAGCTCAGGACGCCCTTGACGACTATACAGAGCGCCGTGGACCTTATCGAGCGCGCCCGTGAGAGGTTGGACCCTTTAGAGCACCGAGCCCTGGAGCTAGCCGACCAGGAACTCAAGCGAATCAGGGGGATGGTCGAGGAGCTCCTTATCCTCGCCCAGATGGATTCTCGGCAGTACTCTTTGGAGTTGGCGCCCACCGACCTGGACGAGGTGATAAGGAATGCAGTGCGGAGCATAGAAGCCAAAGCGGAGAGGTTCGGTATCGAGATCCACTACGCCAGGGGGGCCAGTGCCGTTACGGCTGGTATCTGTGAAGAAGCGCCCCGGTGCGTCTGCGACTCGCAGAAGATCTACCAGGTCCTGATTAACTTGCTCGACAACGCTATCAAGTACTCCGACCCTAGCGCGCGGGTGGACGTAAGCGTGCTAGAAGACACCGACTCCGTAACCGTGCGCGTCTCAGACACCGGCGTAGGCATCCCCGAGGAGGACCTCCCGAACCTCTTCGACCGGTTCTACCGGGTAAACAAGGATCGCTCGCGAGCCACCGGGGGCAGCGGACTCGGACTCGCCATTAGCAAGCAGATCGTCGAGCTGCACGGTGGTCGCCTCTCCGTGAGGAGTCAGGTGAACGTGGGATCCACGTTCGACGTCCGGCTCCCCAAAGTCCCTCTCCCCCGCTCCGCCTCCTCGTATGCGCTCTAGCCTCTCTCGGGGGGCTTCGGTGCTCGCCAATAGAGGAGGCTCATGGCTAACTACTGGATAACGGTGGCAGTTCTCACAGCGCTCGCGTTGCTCACTGTAGGGTGTGGGCTTTTCTCTGCAAACGTGCGGGAGGAGGAGATCGCCATACCGCCCACACAAACGGAGCCGGACCTGGATCTCGGCCTCGGCCCGGGAGCGCGCCCCTTGAGCTTTGGGCCTGGGGACAAGGGCTCGCCGCGCATAAGCCCCTCTGGCGAGAAGGTGGCGTTTGTGCTCGACGGCTACGTGGTCGAAAAGTACCTTCACACTCAGGACCTTCGCAGCAGAACCGCCGCGAGCGACTTCGATGCCCTCAGCACCGAGTGGCTCTCCGACGAGAGCCTGGCGATCCTAGGTCCAGAAGATGAAACTCGAGACGGAAGCGTAAAGGCAGCGACTGTCCCAAGCTCCCTCCTCGTTGCCTACAAAGAAGGCTCCTCGTCGGACGGCTCCTCAAACGTTCGCAGGCTCCCCGAGAGAGTTGATGCCGCGGGTGCAGCACCGGGCAGCCAGCTCGTAGCCACTGCTGTATCAGCATCTCCTACGACAGCAGAGTCTCTTGAAGAACCGTCGAGCAGCAGGCTGATGCTCCTGTGGGGCTCGGGGGAGCCGGTAAAGGTTTACCTGGGAGGCATCGACGGCCTCGTTACCGGCCTGTCGGTCTCACCGGACGGAAGAGGGGTGGCCCTGGCGGTAAGGAGCGGCGACGACGACGAAGACCGCAGAAAGGGTCGTTTCGAGGTACAGGTCTACCGGTTCTCGGAGGGCCGGGCAAGGCGCGTGGCAAGCGTTCCGGAAGGTATCGAGATCTTAGGTGCGCCCCAGTGGACCCAAGGGGGAATCTACTTCGTGGCTGGCGAGGTCGACGACCCCGCGACGCGTGGCGAGGAGCCAGCTCCTTACTTCCTCTACCGGGTGCCGGAGGGCTCGGAGCCGGAGAACTCGAATACGCCCGAGCCGGTGCGAAGTGTCGGCGAGGGCTTCATAGCCGCGAGCATCAACGTCTCTCCGGACGGGAATCGTTTAGCCGTTGTGGGCCGCAGGAACCCCGGCTCCCCAACCAACCTGTATATTCTTGATCTCGCCTCGGACGCCTTAGAGGCTGCCACGACCAACGAAAACATGGAGATAAAGACGAACCCCCGCGACCTAGCCTGGTCCCCAGACGGGCAGTCTGTGGTCCTCGTCGTCCGCAGTGCTCTCTCCGGACCCGAGGTGTACGACGCCCCAGCGGAGACCCTCGCGTCCGCCTTCTACAACCTCTACGAGGTGCCGGTCGGGAACGACTCTACGGGCGGAGGAGGTTAGAAAAATGAGGGGAGTAGCTCTCTGGGTCTTGGGGGCGTTGGTGACCTTTTTGGCGACGTCTGGCGCGTTTTTGTTGCTCGCCAGCTTGGGAAGCGACTCGACGCTGAGCGACCCAATCCCCCGGGCCGAGCCCGCGAATCCTAAGTCCCCGAGTCCCACTCTCGCGCTGGGGCTGCCCGAAGATCGACTGCGGGGACTCGAAAGGGCGCCCGGCCAAGGACTTACCCTGGACGTGGAGAACGGGAGCGAGGAGGATTTTCGAAGCGTAAACCTCGCGCTCGTCGTAGCCTCTGAAAACACCGTTCGGCCCCACGCTCGCTACTACTGGGCGACGTCGGAGAATCTGGCCCCCGGCAACGCAGCAACCGTCGAGTTCTATATCGACCTTTCCCCGCCAGCCGAGGATCATATCTAGGATACCAGCCCGCAAGTGAATCGGGACCTTCTGGAGATCAGGGCAACAACCCCCGAGGGGGCCTCGGCTGTTAAGACCGCTGTTCTAACGCCCGGACCTGCGCCGACGCTGGGGTAGCGGGCGACGGCGCCTCGAAGATCGGCAGCTTCACTCGTCCCACAAACGACCGAGCCAGTTCCCCGACCTCGACGGTGCTCCCAAAGTCCGCGCGCATCAGCGTGTAAGGGAGACCCGCGCTTAGACCCCGGTTTACCGACTTCCAGCCACTCTCTAAGAGAAACCGCGTCGGGATGTGCCGCGGCAACCCGAGATCGCTCGCGACCGCCTCGACCCCACCGAACCCGCGGAGCCTGAGATCCCGCATCACCCGCGCCAGGAGGTGGCGACGCGTACGCACGTCTCCCTTAAGGTACGCCAGGAGCGCAGCGTCCTCACCAAGAGGGCCTACAGGATACCGTCCGGCCCGGGGCAGGTAGCTCTGCGGGCCATACACCACGTAACCCAAGGCCTCTTCTCCCCGGCGTACCACGAATCCTGCCGGGCCCCAGGAGGATATCACCTCGCCGAACCACCCCTCGGCCGAGTAGCCACCCTCCGTCCAGTAAGAGATCACTGACTCGAGGCCCTGGATACCCCCGGCCTCCTCGGCAGAGATCGGCACGACCGTCGGGATAAAAGGTAGCGACCGCATCTTTACCACGCCCCGATCCGACTCGACGACATAGAAGCTCTACTACTCATCGCGGTCTCCAGGAGGAGGAGTATCTTCAGGGGTGTCCAGATGCGCCCGTAAGCGCGAGCGGGTCTCCCGAATCTTTCGCCGAAGCTCCTCCGGGTCTTCTCCGGATGCCGGCCGGCGGGGTGCTTCCCATGACACGTCGCGGAGCGGGGAAGCCTCCGCAGGCGGCTCGGGGTCGAATATGGGTTCCGGAGCACCAGCTCCGAGCGTCGGGCGTCCCTCCGCAGCGGCTTCTTCGGTACGAGTCTCGTTAGAGCTGAAGGGGCGCTCGCGGGCCTTTGAGACGCGTTCGTGCATCCTTTCCTGGGCCTCGAAGTAGGTCTCGCGGCTCCGCTCGCGGGCCTCACCCGCGCGGGAGGCTATAGAGCCCCTGAGCTCCTTGCCGGTCTTCGGAGCGAGGAGAATGCCCGCCAAAGCACCGACTGCCCCGCCGAGTACGAAAGTCCTGAGCCTCTGCTTATCCAACATCCCGCGTGCACCTCCTAAAACCTTCCGACTATTCTAACCGTTTCGCGCTGAGAGCACCGGATCTTTGCCGTAACGTCTTCTACCGGTCTCCTAAACCTGACTTGCGTTTGGGAGAAGCGAGGACGACCGGCGTCGCTTGGCTTTCTCGGCTATCCCCGAAACCCGGTTGGCCACAAAGGCGACCGCGGCGTCGGAGGTGGTCTCTACCGCGAGGTTCTCGATCGCGTAGACCCCGCAGCGCCGGGCACTCTCGAGTATGTAGTCGTGGATCTGGCGTATCTCCTCCATGTGGACGATGTACTCCTCCGCGGGGCGGCGCATCGCCGTGCCGAGAGCGCGCACGTGAAAGCGAGCGCGGTGGTCCTCTTCGTCTGGGAGATAGACTACCAGGGGGCACACGTTTGGGTGGTCTCGGTAGCGGTCCAGGATTATCTCCGGCGCCAGGTGTACCCCCTCTATGACCAGGTTCGTACCCTCCTTCAAGCCCCGATCCACGATCGCCTCCACCCCAACCGCGACCTGAGAGGCCTGCGCCCGGTAGCCTAAGAGACAGGTCTCTTCTTTAGCCTCCGGCATCCTCATGTCCTCCGGTTTTATGTCGTAGGAGCTCTTGTGTAGAAAGGGAAGGAGGTCCGGGCTTATGGCGCGCCGTAAGACCTCGCGGATAGCGTCGGTCCCGATCACGCTCTGGATGTTCAGCCGACGGGCGATGTCTGCGGCGAGTGTGCTCGTCCCGACCCCGGTAGCCCCACCGATGAGGACCACGACCGGCTCGGTGAACTGGCGCAAGACGCGCCAGTTGTCCAACCTAGAGACGGCGAGAACATCGGCAACCTGGAGCTTCGCCCGCGCGCGAGCGAAGATTTCTTCCTCCTCGACCATGAGGCGCTCCTCAGCCAGAAGCTCCGTGCGGACTTCGCTTGCTATCCGGTAGGCCAGCTCGATTTTTGCGCCCGCCTGGGCCAGGGTCTGGGCGAGCACCCCGCGCGAAAACGGGGTCTCCCGCCCCCCCTTGACGATAGTGATCTCTCGCCCGTCCATAGCACCTTTCCCTACAAAGCGCCGGTATACGGAGCGCCGGTACGCTCTTTTCTAGTTAATCCCCGAGGATGCGGAGCCCTCCGTACTTTCTTCCCCGCCGTCGCCTCACCCGATAGAAGAAGAACAGCAAGAAAGCCACCAGCACGAGCGGCACAAGCGGCACAAACACCGCGACCAGGCCGCCGAGTATAGCCACCACGTCCTCGAAAGAGCTAAGGAAAGGCACCGACACCCCCACCGATGCGACGTTCGCCGGCGGCCGCAAGATGACTTTCAGGACCGCCACCAAGCCCGCTATCCCCGCGCCCGCCGCAAGCTCCGG
>Ga0126308_10000839_pt1 | contig 11244 bp, 8 predicted proteins | sample Plot55_FD_92533 | JGI IMG/M metagenome (GOLD analysis project Ga0126308, IMG submission 92533) | Serpentine soil microbial communities from UC McLaughlin Reserve, CA, USA - Plot55 | ecosystem: Environmental > Terrestrial > Soil > Grasslands | place: USA: UC McLaughlin Reserve, Lake County...
CCGGAGATCGAGGCCGTACAGCCTCAGATAACAGCCCTTCCTCAACGGCTGTTTGTGGATGTTTTGCGCAGCGCAGCGTAGTGGTGGCACATGCCTGAGAGAACGCTAGGGCAACTGGAAGAGTGTCCACAAGCGCTTCACTGGCTGGGCGAGGGCGGGTGTCTGGGAAGAGATCTTTGAGATCCTCACAAACGATGTGGACAATGAATACCTCATGATCGACACGACCATCGTGAGAGCCCATAAGCAGGCGGCCACCGCAAAAGGGGGACAAAAACGAGGCTCTCTCTGGGGCGTAGTGGAGGAGGTTTGAGCACCAAACGAGTTCACATGCTCTCGTGGATGCTCTGTGGGCCGTCCGTTGCGCTTTGTCCTCACAGGAGGGCAGGTCAATGACTCAACCCAAGCCGATCGTTTGCTTGATGAGGTTTAGACCAGGCACGTGATCGCCGACAAGGGCTACGACATCGATGCCCTACTCGAAAAAATTAAGGCGCTTGGCGCGAGCGCCGTCATCCCGCCGAAGCCCAACCGCAAAGAGAGTATGACAAGGAGCTTTACAAAGAGCGCAACCTGATCGAGAGAACCTTCAACAAGCTCAAACGCTTCCGGCGCATGGCCACCCGTTACGACCGGAAGGCACTGTACTTTGGCTCTTTTCTCTACTTGGCAGCTTCTCTACTATGGATGTGATCCAATTGTCGATTCGACCTGAAAGTGTGGAAATCTATTGTGCGATGGTGGCCCGCTTGCCGGAAACTTTTGTTGGAAGTGAGCTTACGAGGAAGACGCGCTGCCGTCTCTGCGTACCTAAGGCATCCAGACCCTGCGTGGCCCCTTATAATCGGTAGCCGGGATATATCGTACGCACGGGGCTTGAGATTAGGAAGGATAAGTTATGAGAACCAAGAAAGTAGTGCTCGGGAGGGGTGAGACGCCGGGCGCGATCCGGATATCCCGCCGTGACTTCCTGAAAATAGGCGGTACCGGACTGGCGGGAGCGGCCTTGTTAGGAGCCGCGGGCTGCGGTGTCTTCGAGCAGGGCGGCCAGCAGGGAGGTGGCGGGGACGGCGAGTCCATCGTTATCAACCTGGAGCAAAACATTGCGGATATGAACTCCACGTCCACCACCGACTCGGTTTCCTCCGAGCTACTCCTGAACGTGATGTCGGGCCTATACAGACTGGATGAGAACACCAAGCCCGTCCCGGATATGGCGGAAGGTGTGGACATCAGCGAGGACGGGCTCAACTACACCTTCACGCTGCGCGACGGCCTAAAGTGGTCAAACGGCGACCAAATAACCTCGCACGACTTCAAGTACGCCTGGCTCAGGGCGCTGGACCCCAAAACGGCGGGCCAGTATGCCTACATCATCTACACGTACGTTAAGGGCGCAACCGAGTTTAGTTCGGGGAAGGGAAGCGCCGATGATGTCGCCATCGAGACGCCCGATGACAAAACGCTGAAGGTGACGCTCGTGGCCCCCTCGCCTTTCTGGCTGGGCTTAACATCGTTCTTCACCTACCTTCCGCAGAATCAGAAGTTTGTAGAGGATCAGGGAGAGCAGTACGCCCAAAACGCCGATGCCCTAATCTACAACGGCCCCTACCTTCTGACCGAGTTCAACCCGACCAACGGGGCTACCGTGGTCAAGAACGAGAACTACTGGAACGCGGACAACGTGGACATATCCAAGGTCGAGGGCAGGATCGTCAAGGACGTGGATACCGCCGCCAACCTGTACGAGTCCGGCGAGATCGACGAGACTGTCCTTCAAAGCGAGTACGTCAGCGATTACAAGGGCAAGCCGGAGCTCATACAGATCAGGCAGTTCGCCTCGAGGTACCTGGTCTTCAACTACGAGCTGCCGATCTTTCAGAACAAGGACATTCGCCGGGCCATCCAGATGGGCTTCAATCGAGCCGCCATAAACTACAAGATCATCAATGACGGCTCAGGGCCCGCAACCGGTGTGGTTCCGTGGGGGATAGCTGGTCCCGGCGACCAGACCTTCCGCGAGGCCGAAGGACCAACGATGCCGGAGTACGACGCTGCCCAGGCCAACGAGCTCTTCCAGAAGGGCATAGAAGCGGTGGGCGAGAACCCTGAGATCGAGCTTCTTTTCGAAGACGACAGCGTATCGAGAGACGTGGCTACGTTCATACAGTCCGAGCTAGAGAAGATGGGAGCGAAGATCAGCGTGAACGTGCAGCCCTTCGACAGGAAGCTCCAACTTGAAGACGACGCCGAGTTCCAGCTCTCCGACCAAAGCTGGATAGCGGACTACGACGACCCGATGACCTTCCTGGACCTCTTCCAGAGTAGCTCCTCCTTTAACACCCAGAAATACAAGAACGAGCGCTACGACCAGTTGATAAGTAATGCTCAATCAGAGGCAGATGTAGGCAAGCGCATGGACATGCTGCTCGAAGCCGAGAGGCTTTTGGTCGAGGAAGACGCGGCGGTGGCGCCGTGGCGCTTCTATGGCAGGTCCTACCTCGTGAGGCCAAGCATTACGAACTTCGTCGATCAACCGTACGGTGGCGGCAAAGACTACTCTTACTGGAAACTCACGTAGGGATCGGAAGGTCGGGATCGCCGTGCGAAGCGTAAACGGGGGTGGCCCTTTTTTCGGGTGCCCCTGCGCTCCCGGTAGGTTGGTGGCTACGGAGGAGGCGGGTTCATAGGTGGTTAGGTACGTAGCAAGGCGCCTAGTCTATATGCTCATCGCGCTCTTCATCATCATCACCGTGACGTTCTTCATCAGCAAGCTGCTCCCGGGGACACCCTTCGCCGACGACAAGCTGACGCCTCACATCCGCCAGCAACTCTACGAGAAGTACGGCCTCGACGAGCCGGTGTACGTGCAGTACTTGAAGTATATGGGCAACGTGTTGCAGGGAGATCTCGGCAACTCGTTCTACTTCGAGAGCAGGCCGGTGACGCAGATGATCCTGCAACGCCTGCCTGTCTCCATGTTCATAGGCATTCAGGCGGTGATCTTCGGGCTCATAGTAGGGATGGTGCTCGGCATCGCCGCAGCCCTGCGGCACAACACGGTCTGGGACACCCTGGCGGTGGTAATCGCGATCATCGGCGTCTCCGTTCCCACATTCGTGCTCGGGCCTCTGCTGCAATACTGGCTCGGGTTGAAGCTCGGGTTGTTCCCGATAGCCTTCTTCGAGAGCTATAAATACTCGGTGTTGCCCTCGCTTGCCCTTTCGGTGTTTGTCGTCTCGACGGTCGCTCGCTTTATCCGGACGGAGATGCTCGAGGTCATGGGTCAGGACTACATCACCCTGGCCAGGGCCAAGGGGCTCTCTGGCCTGGCGGTGATATTGAGGCACGTCCTGCGCAACGCTTTGATCCCGCTCGTCACGGTCATGGCGCCGCTGACCATCTACCTCATAACCGGCTCGCTGGTAGTCGAGCAGATCTTCGCGGTGCCCGGCATCGGCGAGCAGTTCGTGCAGTCGGTCGTGGTGAACGACTACTCCATGATCTTGGGCACGACGCTCTTTTTCTCCGTCTTGTTCATACTCGCCCTGCTTATACAGGACATCCTGTACGGGATAATTGACCCCAGAATCCGCATTTCCGGAGCGAAGGAGTAGAGAGGCATGGACTCCCGACACCGCGAACTAGAACCGGGGCTCTTCGAGCCAGTGGAGGTCGACCGTGACGAGGGAGAGAGGATCTCCGGCCCCCGGGTAGGCTTCTGGAAAGACTCCTGGATCCGGCTCAAGAAGAACCGTGGCGCTCTGTTCAGCCTCGCTGTCGTCCTCTTCCTCTTCGCAATGGCCTTCGTCATAGACCCGCTGCTATCGCCTCACTCTCCTTATGCCCAGGACCTCGCCCGCCGCTACCTGGGTCCCACCGCCGACTACTGGTTCGGCACCGACAAGTTCGGTCGGGACATGTGGACGAGGGTGTGGGCGGGAACCAGGGTGTCATTATATATAGGCCTTCTGGCCGCCCTGTTGGACATATTCGTCGGGGTTGTTTACGGGGCGATCTCGGGGTTTCTGGGAGGCCGGATCGACGACGTGATGCAGCGAGGGATCGAAATACTGAACGGCATCCCTTATTTGATCGTGGCCATCCTGGCGATGATCGTCTTCGACCCGGGCATCATCACCATCTCCATAGCGATCGGGCTGACAGGCTGGACGTTCATGGCCAGGATCGTGCGGGGCAGGATGCTGCAGCTGAAGGACCAAGAGTTTGCCCTGGCTTCGCGGGCCCTGGGGGCGAGTGGGTTCCGGCTGGTGTGGAAGCACCTGATCCCTAACTCCCTGGGTCTCATCGTGATCAACCTGATGTTCACCATCCCCGCCGCCATCTTCGCCGAGGCGTTCCTTAGCTTCATCGGCTTGGGGATACAGGTACCGGAGGCCTCGCTCGGGTCCCTGATCAGCGACGGGGCGCAGGAGCTCCGTTTCCACCCCTTCCTCCTTTGGTTCCCGTCCATAATTTTCTGCCTCCTGATGATCTGCTTTAACTTGCTGGGCGACGGTTTGCGTGACGCCCTCGACCCGAAGATGCGCAAGTAGGGGATGACGATGAGCGTGGACAGCATCCTGGAGGTCAAGGACCTGCGTATCTCCTTCAGCACCCACGCCGGTGAGGTCGAGGCGGTGCGGGGGGTTACGTTTGATCTCAGGAATGGCGAAACCCTGGCCATCGTCGGGGAGTCGGGGAGCGGCAAGAGCGTTACGGCGAAGAGCCTGATGCGCCTGCTGCCCGAGGCGAACACCAGAATCAAGGGTGGGGAGGCCATCTTCGAGGGGCAGGATCTCCTCAAGCTCTCCGAAAAGAGGATGCAGGGGATCCGGGGGCCGAAGATCGCGATGGTCTTCCAGGACCCCATGACCTCGCTCGACCCCACGATGAAGGTCGGACGCCAGATCACCGAGAGCCTGACGAAACACCTCGGGATGTCGGGCAGCTGCGCCAGAGAGCGGGCCGTGGAGCTCCTCAAGATGGTCGGGATCCCGAACGCCGAGGCGCGCGTGAGGCAGTACCCGCACCAGTTCTCCGGCGGGATGCGCCAGCGGGTTGTCATAGCCATAGCTCTGGCGTGCGACCCCCAGATCCTGATCGCCGACGAACCGTCGACGGCGCTGGACGTCACTATCCAGGCCCAGATCCTGGAGCTCTTGCGCGACCTGCAGGAGCGCATAGGAACCTCGATTATCCTGATCACCCACGACCTCGGCGTGGTCGCCCAGACTGCCCGCCGCGTCGCCGTGATGTACGGGGGCAAGATTGTGGAGACGGGGACGGTGCGTGAGATCTTCTACAACCCGCAGATGCCCTACACCTGGGGCCTCCTCGCCTCGATTCCGCTCCCCACCGCGGACCGCTCGCAGGACCTGATCCCCATTCCCGGCTCTCCGCCTGATATGCTGGAACCGCCTAAGGGCTGCCCGTTTACCCCACGTTGCCCGTACGCGATGCAGATCTGCGCCGAGGAGATGCCGGACTACACGACCTTCTCAGCCGAGCACAAGGCCGCCTGCTGGCTGCACCACCCTATGGCCCCCGACGTGGAGCCGCCCGTCAGGGTCAGGGGCACGCAATGACCGAGGGGAACGGGCGGCCACTGCTTGAGATAAACAACCTGAAAAAGTACTTCCGGGTGGGCCGCGAGACCCTCAAGGCCGTGGACGGCATCTCGCTGAAGATAAACCGGGGCGAAACTCTGGGTCTCGTAGGCGAGTCGGGGTGTGGCAAGACGACGGCGGGGCGAGTTCTGGTGAGGCTCTACGAGCCCTCGGGCGGGGAGGTGCTCTTTGGGGGTAAGAACGTCCACAGGACAGCGGGCGAGGAGGCCAAGCTCCTCAACCGCAAGATGCAGATGATCTTCCAGGACCCCCAGGCCTCGCTGAACCCGCGCATGATCGTCGGGGACATCGTAGCCGAGGGCCTGGACATCCACGGCCTCGTCTCGAGCAGGCAGGAGCGCCTCGAGAGGGTGCACGAGCTGCTTGAGGTCGTCGGACTCAACAAGGATCACGCCAACCGCTACCCGCACGAGTTCTCAGGCGGCCAGCGCCAGAGGATCGGGATTGCCAGGGCGCTCGCCGTGTATCCTGAGTTCATCATCTGCGACGAGCCGGTGAGCGCTCTGGACGTCTCGATCCGGGCCCAGGTCATAAACCTGATGCGTCGCCTTCAGGAGGAGAGGGGCCTCACCTACCTGTTCATCTCCCACGACCTCTCTGTGGTCAAGTACATCTCCGACCGCGTCGGGGTGATGTACCTCGGCAAGATCGTCGAGCTCGCCTCGAGCGACGAGCTGTACAACAACCCGGTCCACCCCTACACCCAGGCCCTGCTCTCGGCTGTCCCGGTCCCGGACCCGGACGTCGAGCAGGAGAGGGAGCGCATCGTGCTCGAGGGCGAGGTGCCGAGCCCGGTGAACCCTCCTTCTGGGTGCCGTTTCAGGACCCGGTGCCCCTACGTGACGGAGGCCTGCGGCCGGGAAGAGCCTGTATGGCGCGATGTGGGGAACGACCACTGGGTCCTCGCCTGCCACTGCATCCACTGATCCACACCTGAACCGGCTTCTTGGACGGTCTATATAGCTCCACAAGATAAATGGACACTCACCGATCTCAAGGCGGCGACCTTTCCAACTGCTTGTAGTCCTCTCCCAATTTCAATCTGAATGGCTGTCTGTCTTCCAGATAACCTTCGGCGAACTCCACCAGATCGCTCAACTCTTCGCAGCGATGGTTGCGGCTTATACAGCCTCGTGCAGAGAAGACCACCAGATCAGCTCCACCGGGTCGCTCTGCGGGCTCCACGCTGGCAGCGGATGCAATGAAAGCTGCCCACCGCAATTCTCCACGTATTGCTCAACCCGTTTGCTGGTGTGGCTGCCATCGTTGTCCACAGCCAGCTTCTTAGCTCTTCGAGCAGCTTCAAGAACAGCTCGTCGTTCTTGCGCTCTCCTATGAGCCAGTGGAAGCGACCCGTAGACCATCGTAGAGCTCCAGAGATCCACACTTTGCGGTTGGTTCCTGGGGTTTCTAAGGCGCTTCTGCTTACCCCTGCGCATCCAGCAAAAGTCCACCCTGGGGTTGGTCTCCAGCTTGGTCTAATCCTGGGAAAACGACTACTCGCGCTGCAACATCTTTAGGATCTCTTCGAGTCTTTTTCGCTTCTCTTAGGGATCTTTGGGAGGTGGGACGGGGCGGGGTCTTCTCCAGCTCTTCGGGGCCGTTGTCCTGGCCCTCGTCTCTCGCCGCCCCTCCCGGATCTACCCCTCCTACGAGGCCTATGTCGGGGACCGGCGCGACGCCTGACAATTCAGAGTTGCAGTAGTGCAACTTATGTTGCACCGCTATTACACATGAGCCTATACTGCATTATAGGTGAAGGGACCGCCAAACATTCGAGACCGAGCCGCGTTCGTATATCCGAGTGCGGTCGATAACCCGAACGATCATGCATGTGCCGGGTACCCCAGCTAGAGGGAGGAGCGCGTCTATGAGCGGGGAGAGATTGCAGCCGGAGGCGGAACAGACGCTCGGCACCGTCCGGATAAGCCGCAGGGATTTCCTGAAGATTGGCGGAACTGGGCTGGTCGGGGCCACCCTGCTAGGGGTCGTGGGCTGCGGCCGTGGCGGAGGTGGCCAACAGGGCGGCGGTGCCCAGGGCAACAACATCGTCACCGGCATAGACCAGGAGCCGGCGGTGCTCAACAGGATGCTCAGCGAAGGGCAGCTTCAGGTGACCAACGACACGACGGCGGGGATAGTGCAGGCGCCGATCGCCATCCAGCCGGATCTCTCCTACAAGCCCGTGCTGGCTGAGGCGATGCCCGAGCTAGTAAGCGAGGACCCGATGATCCTCGAGTACAAGCTCAAAGAAGGTCTCACCTGGTCCGACGGCGAGCCGCTCACCAGCGCTGACGCCAGGTGGACCTTCGAGCAGATCATGAACCCCGACAACAACATCGTCAGCCGCGAAGGGTGGGAGAACATAAGCAAGTTCGAGACCCCAGACGAGCGGACGGTCAGGATGACGTTCGAGACGCCCTACGCTCCCTGGACGGACTTGATGGGTGACAACTGGCCCATTCACCCCAAGCACGTCTACGAGGGCAAGGACTTCAACAAGGCCCTGAACAACGAGGTCGTGGGCAGCGGGCCGTTCAAGTTCAAGGAGTGGAAGAAGGGCGAGAGCCTCACCGTCGAGCGCAACGATAATTACTGGGGCGAGAAGGCCGGGCTGGACTCCGTCACCTACCGGTTCATCACGGACACCAACACCCTCATAACGTCCCTGCAGGCGGGCGAGGTGCAGTTCATCAACCCGCCCCCGGACATCGGTCTCCAGGATAAACTGGAAGGCATCGAGGGGACCGAGGTGAAGATCGGAACCGGTGGGGTTCTATGGGAGGCCATACATTTCCAGGTTGAGAAGATCCCTAACCTCAAGATGCGCCAGGCGATAGCCTACGGGATAAACCGTCAACAGATCCTGGACCAGATCTTGAAAGGAGTGGTCGATCCGCTCGAGAGCGTGCTGATACCGCAGCAAACACCGTTCTATACGCCGGCCTGGGAACGGTACACTCATGACCCGGACAGGGCCAGCCAGCTGGTCAATGAGGCCAAGGCGGAGGGCGCATCGACTACGGTGGAGATCTCGACGACCTCAGATAACGCGTTGCGCGAAACCCTCCAGGAGATAGTTCAGCAGCAGCTCAAGGACGTGGGCATCACGATACAGATAAACAACGAGTCTGCGACCACTTACTTCAGCAAGACGACGGTGGACGGCAACTTCGAGATGGGCGAGTGGGCATGGTACGCGACGCCGGATCCCTCGCTAACGTCGCTCTTTGCCGCCAACCAGATCCCCCCGAAGGGGGAGAACTACTACCGGTACAAGAACGAGCAGGTTTCGCAGTGGATGGAGGAGTCCGACAAGACACTCAACGAGACCCAGAGGGCCCAGCTGTTGAAACAAGTGCAGGAGCAGATGGCTGAGGACCTGCCGGTCTTTCCCATGTATCAGCGACCGATATATACCGCTTTTGTCCAGAACCTGACCGGAGTCGATCCTAACCCGTCCCTAGCGGGGGTGTACTGGAACATGGGCGAGTGGTCGTTGCAGTAGTAAAGAGCGTTTCAGTTAACGAGCCTGGGCCCGAGAGAGTAGGTCCAGGCCGTTTCCCCACCGGACCCGGTCGGAGAGAAGACTAGAGATGATCGCCTACATCATCCGGAAGGTTCTCTTCAGCGTGATGGTGCTTTTCTTGGCCAGCGCGGTCATTTTCGCTCTGGTGAGCCTCTCGGGGGACCCGCTGGCCGAGCTTCGTAACAACCCAAACGTAACGCAGGCGGATATCGAGCACCTAACGTCCCAGTATGGGCTGGACAAACCGATGCCCGTGCAGTATCTGATATGGTTGGGAGATCTGCTCCACGGCGATCTGGGAGTAAGCTTCAAGCAGTATGCTCCCGTCAGCGAGATCATAGGCGATCGGATATTCCCGACGTTTCTATTAATCGGAAGCGCCCTGATCGTCACCACGATCGTCGCGATCCCGTTCGGCGTCTACTCGGCGATAAAAAAATATAGCCTGCTGGACAATACCGGAACCTTCCTTTCGTTCTTGGGGTTCAGTATGCCAGTCTTCTGGCTGGGGCTCATACTCCAGCTCGTCCTCGGGATCTACCTCGCGGCATGGGCCGGGGGACGCATCTTCTACGTAGCGGGGATGACCAGTCCCGAGGGTGGGGGCTTGATAGATCTTCTCCAGCATCTCACCCTGCCGGTGCTAACGCTCGCCGTAATCGAGATCGCGAGCCTCAGCCGCTTCCAGCGTAGCGCCATGCTCGATGTGCTCTCCGCGGACTACCTCCGCACTGCCCGGGCCAAGGGCATGAGCCAGAAGAACGTGTACCTGAAACATGCCTTGAGGAACGCCATGATCCCCTCTATAACCCTCCTGGCCCTCAAGGTGGGGCTCATCTTCAATGGGGCGGTCATCACGGAGACAGTCTTTGCCTGGCCGGGGTTGGGGTTCTTGCTGGTGGACTCCCTCAACAAAGGCGATTACAACGTGGCAAGGGGCATCCTGATCATCAGCGCCGCGTTGATAGTGTTCTTCAACCTCGTGGCCGACCTGGCTTATTCCCTGGTGGACCCGCGAGTGAGCTATGACTAGAGGGATGATCAGATGGTAGATCAAGAACGCCACCCCGTTTCCGGCTTTGAGGGCAGCGAGTCGATGCAGGCTGAGGAGGCCGTTGGCGAGGACTACGGCAAGGTCAAGGGACGCACCCAGCGCGAGATCACCTGGCGCCGCTTCAAGCGTCACAAGCTGGCGATGATCGGCGGGTTGATCTTGCTCCTGCTGTACGCGGCGGCTCTCGCCACTCCATGGATTGCGCCTTACGGTTACGCAGATATAGACTACACGGCTCTAGACCAGCCTCCTAGCCTGAAGCATCCCATGGGAACCGACGAACTGGGGCGCGACGAGCTGACCCGCGTGATCTACGGGGGCCGGGTCTCACTCCTTCTTGGGTTGGGGGTCGGCGTATTCTCTACCATCATTGGGGCAGCAATCGGGATCATCTCTGGATATTACGGGAGGTTCCTAGACGTGGGCGCGATGGGGTTCACGGATTTCATGCTCACGCTACCCTTCCTCCCGATACTGCTGGTGATGGGTAGCATGTTCAACTTCACGGCCGTCACGATAACCTTCGCGCTGGTGCTGCTCTTGTGGATGACCATAGCGCGGCTGGTGCGGGGCCAGGTCCTCTCTGTACGAAACCAGGAATACGTGCAGGCGGCGAGGGCCATCGGGGTTGGGGACTTCAAGATCATGTTCCGGCACATCCTCCCGAACGTGGTGGGGGTGATGCTGGTGCAGGCCACGCTCATCACGGCTGAGGCGATCCTCATAGAGAGCGCGCTCTCCTTCTTGGGTCTTGGCATTCAGCCTCCCACGCCCTCATGGGGCAACCTCCTAGAGGACGCCCGGACGACCATGACCACCCAGTGGTGGCTCACTTGGTTCCCGGGGATGATGATAGTCTTGACCGTGCTATGCGTTAACTTCCTGGGCGACGGTCTGCGGGACGCCCTCGACCCGAAGGCGGTGGAGTAGGCCGTGGCGATGCTGGAGGTCAACAACCTCAAGACCTACTTCAAGACCCAGGACGGGGTCGTCAAGGCGGTGGACGGGGTCTCATTCTCGCTCGAGCCCGG
>Ga0126308_10000840_pt1 | contig 11240 bp, 9 predicted proteins | sample Plot55_FD_92533 | JGI IMG/M metagenome (GOLD analysis project Ga0126308, IMG submission 92533) | Serpentine soil microbial communities from UC McLaughlin Reserve, CA, USA - Plot55 | ecosystem: Environmental > Terrestrial > Soil > Grasslands | place: USA: UC McLaughlin Reserve, Lake County...
CGACGGCCTTGTGACAGGATGAACGGCGACAGGATGCACAGGATGGTGAACAGGATGACGGCCTCGGGAAGCCGCGCCTCCCGGGGCCCGCATTCTGTTCACCCTCCTGTTCACCCTCCTGTTCACCCTCCTGTGCATCCTGTCAAAGCCGTTGCCGTTGCCGTCGCCTCAAACTGACCCACTACCCGGGGCCGGGACGATTCGTTCAAAGCCATTGAACCACAGAGGACACAGAGGGAGCGCCCCTACAAAGAGCAGGCATCGTTCTTTGATGCTGCCGGCCCGGCCTCGGCGCGCTCCCTCGGTGCCCTCGGTGTCCTCTGTGGTTCAATCGCCCTTCGGCAAAGCCGACCGGCCGGGGGGGCCCCTCGTCCGTGTGCCCTTCCCCGGTGTCTCGGTGCCTTTGTGGTAGCAACGAAAAAAGGGCAGTGGGTCAGTTTGAGGGCGCCGGCCTTGCGACGGCGACGGCAACGGCGACGGCATTTTGACAGGATGCACAGGAGGGTGAACAGGGTGGTGAACAGGATACGGGCCTCGGGAGGCGTGGCTTCCCGAAGCAGTCATCCTGTTCACCATCCTGTGCATCCTGGCGCCGTTCATCCTGTCAAAGCCGCTGCCGTTGCTGTTACCTCAAACTGACCCACTACCGAAAAAAGCCAACCGGCCGAGGGCCCTCGAATGTGCCACATGAAACATTCCGGGCCACGGGCCATGACGGCAATCGTGAAGGAAAGTGCAGGCACGCGGACACGGACGCGGGGACGTCTGATCGGCTATATTCGGCATCCCACCAGCAGCACGCGCTGTCCCCGCCCCGCACCACGCCCCGTAGAGCGAGCGCCCGTGGCCCGAGTCATCGCAATCGCGAACCAGAAAGGTGGCGTCGGTAAGACGACCACCGCCGTCAACCTCGCCGCCAGCCTCTCGGTGGCGGAGCAGCGGACGCTGCTCGTCGACGGCGATCCGCAGGGCAACGCGACCAGCGGCATCGGAATCGAGCGCGACAAGGTCGGCATGACCACTTATGACGTGCTCATCGGCGCGGCCACCATCGCCGATGCCCGCCAGCGCGGCGTGCAGTTCCGCAGCCTCGACGTGCTCACCGCCACCCCGGACCTGGCCGGCGCCGAGGTCGAGCTCATCGAGCGCCCGCGCCGCCACCTCGCGATGAGCGACGCCCTCGCCACCATCCGCGACGAGTACGACTATATCCTCATCGACTGCCCGCCCTCGCTCGGCTTGATCACGGTGAACATGCTCGCCGCCGCCGACGCGCTCCTCATCCCCGTGCAGTGCGAGTACTACGCGCTCGAAGGGCTCTCGCAGCTCCTGAACACCGTCCACCTCGTCCAGCGCAACATGAACGGCGGCCTCGCCATCGAAGGTGTCCTGCTGACGATGTACGACGCCCGCCTCAACCTCTCGCGCCAGGTCGCCGCCGACGCTCGCGAGTACTTCGGCCCCAAGGTCTTCCAGAGCGTCATCCCGCGGAACATCCGCCTCGCCGAAGCGCCCAGCTTCGGCAAGCCCATCATCCTCTACGACATCGCGTCGGTCGGCGCCCAGGCCTACATGAGCGTCGCCAAGGAGCTGCTGGAGCGGCACCGCGAAGAGGGCAACGGGGCGGAGTCGGCGCTCGCTCACCAGTAACGGCGAATCGCGAACCGCGACTCGCGTCTCCGACCATGACTCCTCCCGACAAGCCACAACCTCCGCGCCGCCTCGGACGCGGACTCGAAGCGCTCCTCGCCACCGCGCCAGCCGCCGCGTCCGCCGGGGAGAGCCCGAACGCCGCCGGACAACCAGGTACCGCGGGCGTGCGGCACCTCCCGATCTCCGCGGTGCGGCCGAACCCCCTTCAGCCCCGAAAGGAGTTCCGCCCAGAAGAGCTCGCCGAGCTCGAGGCGAGCATCAGGGCCACCGGCCTCCTGCAGCCAGTCACCGTCAGACCCGCGCCGACCGGCAAAGGCTACGAGCTCGTCGCCGGCGAGCGCCGACTCCGCGCCGCGACCCGACTCGGGTGGACCGAGATCCCCGCGCTCGTGCGCGAGGTCGACGACCGGCTCCTGCTCACCCTCGCCCTCGTCGAGAACCTCCAGCGCGCCGACCTCAACCCGGTCGAAGAGGCGGAGGGATACCGACGACTCATGGACGAGTTCGGCCTCACCCAGCAGCAGGTCGCCGACGCCGTCGGGAAGGACCGGTCGACGGTGGCGAACCTCCTGCGGATCCTCGCGCTCCCGGCCACCGTCCGACGGATGCTCGTCGAGGGACAGATCACCCTCGGCCACGCCCGCGCCCTGCTCCCGTTAGGGAACGAGCACAGAATTGTCGAGCTCGCTCGCGAGATCCCCGCGCGCGGACTGACCGTGCGAGATGTCGAGCAGCGCACGCGCACGACGGTACCGAGCCCAGCCGGAGAAGCTTCGCAATCTGGCGTTGCGACAACGGGGAGAGGCGCGTCCAAGAGTGGACGCCCGCCGACCAGAGATCCCGAGGTGCGGCGTATCGAAGATGAGCTCCGCCGCTACCTCCAGACCGACGTGCACCTGGTGCTCGCCGGCAAGGATCGGGGCGAGCTCCGGATCCAGTTCTACTCGAGCGAAGACCTCGGTCGCCTGCTCGAGCTGATGATCACCAACTCCAGCGACGAGACGATGTGACCGCACCTCGCATCGACAAAAAGAAGGCCGCCAACGGCTACGGCAACATCTACACGCCGCACGCCGGGCCGATGATCATCCAGGTCCAGCGCGAGAGCGGGCTGGCCAGCCGGACGATCATCCTGAGCCAGAAGTACATCCGGATGCTCCGCTTCATCATGTCGAAGCGCGGCGGCCTCCTTGGCGTTGTCTTCGTCGCGAGCTGGCTCCTGCTGGCGGTCCTGGCGGCGCGCGTTCCGGTGCTCACGCATCGCGTCGCGACGCTGGAGCACGAGAACCAGCGCATCGACACCCTCGCCGCCGCGCTCGCCCAGCTCCACAAGCGCTACGACCAGGTGCAGCGCATGCTCGGCGCGACCACGACGGCCCCGGCGGCTTCAGCAGCTCCAGCGGCTTCAGCGCCCCCGGTGCCCCCGGCGCCCGGTGCCGCGCAGCCGGCCAAGCAGCCGGCAGCTTCCAGCACTTCCGCGCCAACGTCCGGACAGAAGGCGATCAGTACGCCCCCGGCCGCGAGCGACAGCACGCCCTGACGCCCGCTCCACCCACCCAACGAACCCGCAGGGCGCAGCCGACCGACGGCGCGCCCATCACGAACAGAAGGAGTACTCTCATGGCGATCTTCGCGAAGGAATCGGCAGACCGGTCTGAACCCCGCAGCGGCAGCCACGCGGCCGGCGAGGGGGCGCTCTCGATCGTTGCCAATGGCATGCGCGTCACCGGCGACATCGACAGCACCGGCGTCGTGAAGATCGAAGGCTTCGTCGAGGGGACGATCCGCGCGGCCCGCCAGGTCCTGCTCGGCCGCCAGGGCGAGGTGAAGGGAGACATCCACGCCCGCGAGGTCGTCCTCGGCGGTCGCGTCGAGGGAACGGTCGTCGCCAGCGAGCGCGTCGAGCTCCAGGGCACGGCGTTCGTCAACGGCGACATCCAGACGAAGACGATCGTCGTCCTCGAGGGCGGGCGCATTAACGGCTCGGTCCGGATGGACGACGCCAGCGCCGCGACGGCTTCCAGCAACACCGCCGCCACCAACGAGCCGGATACCGCGCCGAAGCCGATCGTCAGCGTCGTGCGGTAAGCTCGGGGCGACCCTCGCGTCGCCCCTACGCAGGCGCGACATTCCGCACTACACTAGAAGGCAATCGAAGGCGGCCCGCTGGACGCAGTCCACAGGCCGCCTTCGGACTTTTCCACATTGCCCTCAAGTGAAAGACCGGCAATTGCTTATGACATACCCCACTCGGCCGGTGCGGAAGTTCTCCACAGTTTTCCACATCGCGCTGTGGATCGCCGTCGCGGCGCACGCCTCAGCCTGCGGCGCCAGGCCGGACGCCGGCAGGGCCGATACGGCGGCCGGCGCGGCGAAGAAGGACGCGCCCGCGTTCCGCGTCGCGCTGCTGACGCCCGGGCCGATCTCCGACCAGTCGTGGAACGCCGGGGCCTACCGCGGGCTGATGGAGATCCGCGATAGCGTCGGCGCGCAAGTCAGCCACATACAAACGAAGACGCCCGCCGAGTTCGAGGAGAACTTCAGGCAGTACGGCGCGCAGGGGTACGATCTCGTCTTCGGCCACGGCTTCGAGTTCCAGGACGCCGCCGTCCGCGTCGCCCCCGACTTCCCGAAGACCGTTTACATCACCACCTCCGGGAACCGCACCGGCGCCAACGTCGCCGGGATGGAGTTCGCGTTCGAGGAGGCATCCTACCTGGCCGGCATGACCGCGGGGCGGCTCACGAAGAGCAACGTCCTGGGCGTCATCGGCGGCACCGAGCTCCCCCCGGTGAAGCGCAGCTTCGCGGCGTTCGAGGCCGGAGCGCGCGCGGTGAATCCGCGCATCCGCGTCCTCTCGTCCTTCATCGGGAACTGGGACGACGTGAACGCGGGTAAGGAGCAGGCGCTGGCGCAGATCGGACGCGGCGCCGACGTGATCTTCCAGAACGCCGACGCCGCCGGGCTCGGGATCTTCCAGGCGGTGCGCGAGTCGAAGAACGTCTACGTCTACGGCTCGAACTCCGACCAGAACCACCTGGCGCCCGAGGTCACTGTGGGGAGCGTGGTGATCGACCTGCCGCGCGCGTTCCTCACGGTGGCGCGCGAGGTGAAGGAGAAGCGCTTCACGCCCCGCGTCATCTCACTCGGCATGAAGGAGAAAGTCGTGCAGCTCGTCCTCAACCCCGCACGCGGGGAGCTGGTGTCGCCACAGACGCGGGCGGCTGTCGACTCGGTGACGCGGCTGATCGAAGACGGACGCTTCGCGCTCGCGGGTGCCGGGCGTGACAGCGCGTCCGGGACCAAGGGGCGCTGACGAACGCACGACCATCGGACCGGCGACGATGCCTGACTACTACTACGCGTCGCGCGTCGACGCGCCGGCCTACGTGAACATCGAGGTGTTCAGCGCGCCCTGGGGGATGACCGCCGTGGCGACGCACGGACACGGCACGCCGGAGGACGACTTCGCCGGCAAGCTGCTGGTCGCGGCGGTCGAGCGCGCCGCCCGCGCCGCCGCCGGGCCGCTCCCCAGCCAGGCCTGGGACGACCTGCTGCACGACACCGACCTGCTGCTCGGCGCCCGGAAGCCGCCGGCGTCGCTCGGCGCCGCGGTGATCACGCTCTCGCCCACCGGCATCGCGGGCGTGGCGGTGGGCGGCTTCCGCGCGCTGCTCGTGGCGAACGGGACCTCCGCCGAGCTGCTCGATCCCACCGCCGCCGACGCCACCGGGTTCGGCTCCGGCCTGGCCGCGGTCGTGCGCTTCGACTACCCGCGCCGCGAGGGGATGCTGTTCCTCGCCGCCTCCGACCTGCTCGACGCCCTCTCCGACGACGAGATCGAGCGCGCCGCCGCGTACGAGCACCCCGCGGCCGCGGTGGACTTCGTCGTCAACCGCGTCGGCACGCGCGCCTCCGCGGCCCGCGCCCTCGGCATCCTCGCCGCGCGCCTCTTCCCATCGGGCGGCGCGCCGGACGCGTGAGGGAAGCTCATGCCCGCACTCGATGACGTCGTCGCGTACCTCGATCAGCTCCTCGACACCACCACGACGCCCGACTACGGGCCGGCGCTGAACGGGCTGCAGCTCGCCAACGGCGGCGGCGTGCGGAAGGTGGGCGCGGCGGTGGACTTCTCCCGCCGGGCGATCGACGGCGCGGTGGCGGAGGGAGTGAGCCTGCTCGTCGTGCACCACGGGATGTTCTGGGCCGGCCTCCAGCCCATCCGCGGCGCGGCGTACGACCGGCTGAAGCTTCTGATCGACCACGACGTGGCCGTGTACGCGTCGCACCTGCCGCTCGACCGGCACCCGCTCTACGGCAACAACGCGCTGCTGGCGCGCGCGCTCGGCCTCGAGCCGTCGGGCGAGTTCGCGCAGTACAAGGCGATCGCGATCGGCGTGCGCGGCGACGCGGACGAAGAGACCGCCGCCATCGTGGAGAGAGCGCGCGCGTTCGCGGCGGCCGAGGGCGGCACCGTCGTGCACACGCGGCTCGCGCCGGGGCAGCGGACGCGGCGCTGGGCCGTCTGCACCGGCGCCGGCGCGTCCAGCGAGACGCTGAGCGAGGCGACCGCGCTCGGCGTCGACACGCTGATCGTCGGCGAGGGCCCACACCACACCGCCGTGCTCGCCGAGGAGATGGGAATCGCCCTGATCTACGCCGGCCACTACGCAACGGAAACCCTCGGCGTGCGCGCGCTGGCACGCCACGTCGGCGAGCGCTTCGGCGTCCCCTGGACGTTCATCGCGGCGCCCACGGGCACGTGAGAAGAGCAGGGACTGCTGGGCGGCCGTGCCGCCCAGCAGTCCCCTCACCATGAATCTCTTCCTCAACCGCATTCGGAAGCGCTTCGGCGAGGTCGCCGCGCTCGACGGCGCGACGCTCGGCGTGCGCGCGGGGACCGTGCACGCGGTGCTCGGGGAGAATGGCGCGGGGAAGACGACGCTCATGCGCGTGGCGTACGGGCTGCTGCGGCCGGACGAGGGGGAGGTGGTGGTGGACGGGGCGCGGCGGCTGTTCGCGACGCCGGCGGACGCGATCGCCGCCGGGGTGGGGATGGTGCAGCAGCACTTCGCGCTCGTGCCGGCGATGACCGTCGCCGAGAACGTGGCGCTCGGGCGGCGCGGGCGGTACCGGGCGTCGGAGGCCGCGGAGCGGGTGCGCCGGATCGGGCGGGAGACGGGGCTGGTGCTCGACCCGGACGCGCGGGCCGGCGATCTGCCTGTCGGGGCGCAGCAGCGGCTCGAGATCGTGAAGGCGCTGGCGCGCGACGCGCGGGTGCTCATCCTCGACGAGCCGACGGCGGTGCTGGCGCCGGCGGAGGCGGGCGAGCTGCTGCGCTGGTTGCGCGCGTTCGCGGACTCCGGCCGGAGCGTGGTGCTGATCACGCACAAGCTGCGCGAGGCGCTCGCCGTCTCGGACGACGTGACGGTGCTGCGGCGCGGCGCGACGGTGGCGACGATGCCGGCGGCCGGCGCGACGGAGGCCGCGCTCGCGCGGGCGATGCTGGGAGTGGAAGGCGACGCTGGAACGGCCGCGAGGGTCGAGGAGGGTAGGCTGTCCGCGGCGGTGGACGTGGTGATCGGCCGGGGGGCCCCCCCCGAAATTCAAGATGGCGCCGATCGGCGCGCGGAGCATCACCGAACGGTTGCGACGCGGACCGATCCGTTGCCCACCGGCCGGCGTGAGGTCGGCGAGCGCCCGGTGGTGCTTCGCGCGGCCGGCATCTCGGTGGCCGACGAGCGCGGGGTGGTGCGGGTGCGGGATGTCACGTGCGAGCTGCGCGCCGGCGAGATCGTGGGGGTGGCCGGGGTGGAGGGGGCCGGACAGCGCGAGCTGATGCGCGCGCTCGCCGGCCGCCGGCCGCTGGCGGCGGGGACGCTCGAGCTCCCGGCGGGAGGTGTGGGGTTCGTCCCGGAAGACCGCCGGCGGGACGCGCTGATCCCCGACTGGCCGCTCGCCGAGAACGTGGCGTTGCGCGGCGCCGGGGCGCGGCGCGGCCTCGTCGCCTGGCGCCGCGTGGCCGCGCACACGCGCGAGCTGCTCGCGCGCTACGACGTCCGCGCGCCGGCCGGCGAGGCGACGCCCGCCGGCGCGCTCTCCGGCGGCAACCAGCAGCGCCTGGTGATCGCGCGCGAGCTCTCGCCGCCGGCCGCCCCGGTCGCGCCGGTCGCGCCGGTCGCGCCGGTCGCCCCGGTGGCGCTGGTCATCGAGAGCCCGACCCAGGGGCTCGACGTGCGCGCCAGCGCCGCCGTGCACGACCGCCTCCGCGCGGCGCGCGACGCCGGCGCCGCGGTCGTGCTCTACTCCGCGGACCTGGACGAGGTGCTGGCGCTCGCCGACCGCGTCCTGGTGGCCCACGCCGGCCGCGTGCGCGAGGTGCCTAACGACCGCGAGGCGGTGGGAAGGGCGATGCTGGGACTGGGCTGAGGCGCGATTCGCGATTCGCGTTGCGCGATTCGCGAGAGGCCCAGGAGCCTGTCTGCTTCCCGAAGCACTTCGCGAATCGCGCAACGCGAATCGCGAATCGCACGTCGCGTATTTCCCCCTGCGCGCCCGGCATTACCTTGGACCCATGTCCACCTCCCCTCCTCCCACGCCTCTCCGCCCCCGCCGCCGGCCTCGCACCGCGGTGCTCCTCGCTGTGGGGACGGTGCTGCTGGCGCTGTTCATCTTCCCCGCGGTCGCGCGGCGGCTCGCCGACTGGCTCTGGTTCCGCGAGATCGGCTACGAGCGCGTCTTCCTGACGAAGATCGCCGCGCAGTGGGCGCTCGGGTTCGGCGCGGGGCTCCTCGGCGGCGCGCTGCTCTACGCGAACGCCCGCTTCGCGCTGCGCGAGGTCGCGATCCAGGAGCTGGTGCGCGGGCGGCCGGCCGAGCGGCAGCGGCTCTTCACCCGATTCGCCGAGCTGGCCGTGCTCCCCGCGAGCCTCTTCTTCGGGCTGATGGTGGGGCTGAGCGCGGCCGGGGACTGGCTGCTGCTGCTCCAGTTCGCGCACCGCACCCCGTTCGGGGTCGCCGACGCGCTGTTCGGGCGGGACGTGGGCTACTACGTCTTCACCGTCCCGCTGATCGACGCCGCGCTCGGCATCGGGATGCTGCTGCTCGTGCTGGCGGCCGCGGTCGCGGTGCCGATGTACGCGGCGCGCGACGAGATCTACCTCGTGCGCGGCCGCCTGCGCGTGGACCCGATGGCGCAGACGCACCTGCGGGTGCTGGCCGCCGCGCTCCTGCTGCTGGTGGCGGCGCAGATCCACTTCGTCGGCGCGCCGGGGCTCCTCTACTCGCACAGCGGACCGCTGGTCGGGGCGAGCTACACCGACATCCACGCGACGCTGCCGGCGCTGCGCCTGCTCGCCCTCGCCGCGGCGGCGAGCGCGGCGCTGCTGCTCTGGGGGCTGCGCGCGCCGGGGCGGGCGCGGCTCGGGCGGGACCTCGCGATCGCGGCCGGCGGGCTGCTCGCGCTCTCCGCCGTCGGCACCGGGATCGTGCCGGCGCTGGTGCGCCGGCTGGTGGTGCAGCCGAACGAGCTGGCGCGCGAGCGGCCGCAGATCGAGCGCCACATCGCCGCCACGCGCGCCGCCTGGGGGCTGAACGCGGTCGAGTTGCGCGACCTGGAGGGCAGTGGCCGGCGCCTGACGACGGCCGACATCGCCGCCAACCGCGCCACCGTGCGCAACGTGCGGCTGTGGGACCGCGAGCCGCTGCTCCAGACCTTCGGGCAGCTCCAGGCGATCCGCACCTACTACGAGTTCGTGTCGGTGGACGACGACCGCTACCGGATCGGCGGCGAGCTGCGCCAGGTGCTGCTCTCGGCGCGCGAGCTGGACGCCTCGGCGCTGCCGACGCGGAGCTTCATCAACGAGCATCTGACGTTCACGCACGGGATGGGGATCACCCTCGGGCCGTCGAACCAGGTGACGACCGAGGGGCTGCCGGTGCTCTTCATCAAGGACCTGCCGCCGGCGTCGAGCATCCCGATCCGGGTCACGCGCCCCGAGATCTACTTCGGCGAGCTGGCGAACGACTACGTGCTGGTGAAGACGCGGCAGCGCGAGTTCGACGTGCCGGCGGCGTCGGGCGCCGGCGACGTGTACACCACCTACGCCGGCCGCGGCGGCGTGCCGGTGGGGTCGTTCTGGCGGCGGCTGGTGCTGGCGGTGCGCTTCGGGTCGCTCAACATCCTGCTCTCCGGGGACGTCACCGACAGCACGCGGGCGCTCTACCACCGCCGGGTGGCCGAGCGCGCCGGGCGGGCGCTGCCGTTCCTGCGCATCGACGACGACCCGTACCTCGTGATCACCGACGCCGGCCGGCTGGTGTGGGTGATCGACGGCTACACGGCCACCGACCGCTACCCGTACTCGCAGCGGCTGGCCGACGGCACGAGCTACCTGCGCAACAGCGTGAAGGTGCTGGTGGACGCCTACGACGGCGACGTGCGGGCGTACCTGGCCGACCCCGCCGACCCGATCGCCCGGACGTTCGCCGGCCTCTACCCCGGCGTGCTGCGGCCGCTGGCGTCGATGCCTGACGACGTGCGGGCGCACGTGCGCTACCCGTCGGACCTCTTCCGCGCGCAGGCCGCCCTCTACGCCACCTACCACATGGTGGACCCCGAGACGTTCTACCACCGGGAGGACCAGTGGCAGGTCCCGGCGCGGGACCCGCAGCAGCGCGGGCGCGGCGGGGACGCGGCGGACGACCCGTTCATGCGCCACATCGTCATGCGGCTGCCGGGCGAGCCCGACCCCGAGTTCCTGCTCATGCTCCCCTTCACGCCGCGGCAGAAGGACAACCTGGCGGCGTGGATGGTGGCGCGGAACGACGGCGAGCACTACGGCCAGCTGGTCGCCTACCGGTTCCCGCGACAGAGTCTGGTGTACGGGCCGCGCCAGGTGCTCAACCGCATCAACCAGGATCCCGAGATCTCGCGCCAGATCTCGCTCTGGGACCAGCGCGGCTCCGAGGTGATCTGGGGGAACATGCTCGTGATCCCGATCGAGGAGTCGCTGGTGTACGTGCAGCCGCTCTACCTGCGCGCGCAGGGCGGGCGGATCCCGGAGCTCAAGCGCGTGGTCGTGGCGTACGAGAGCGGCGTGGTGATGGCGGAGACCTTCGAGCAGGGGCTGACCGCGCTCTTCGGCGGCGCTGCGGGCGCCGCGGCGGCCGAGGACCTGGCGGCGGCGTCTCCGACCGCGCCCACCGCCGACACGACGCGCGCCGCGACGGCCGCGGCGGCGGCGGGCACGGCGGGCACGGCAGGCACGGCGACCGCGCGGGATGCGCTGATCCGCCAGGCGACCGACCACTACGAGCGGGCGCGCGCGGCGCAGCGGGCGGACGACTGGGCGAAGTACGGCGAGGAGATGCGGAAGCTTGGCGAGGCGCTCGCGCGGCTTCGGCAGGCGCCCAGGTGAGAGATGGCGACGGCAGCGGCGTCGACAGGATGAACGGCGACAGGATGCACGGGATGGTGAACAGGATGAGGACTTCGGGAAGCCACGCCTCCCGGGGCCCTCATCCTGTTCACCATCCCGTGCATCCTGTCGCCGTTCATCCTATCGACGCCGCTGCCGTCGCCATCTC
>Ga0126308_10000841_pt1 | contig 11240 bp, 9 predicted proteins | sample Plot55_FD_92533 | JGI IMG/M metagenome (GOLD analysis project Ga0126308, IMG submission 92533) | Serpentine soil microbial communities from UC McLaughlin Reserve, CA, USA - Plot55 | ecosystem: Environmental > Terrestrial > Soil > Grasslands | place: USA: UC McLaughlin Reserve, Lake County...
GATCCCGACCGCCACGGTGGCCAGTCGCTGCTGCGCGCCGTCATGGAGATCGTGCTCCAGCAAGCGCCGCTCGGCGTCCGCCGTCGCAACGATGCGCGCGCGTGAGGCGCGCAGGCTCTCGAGTTGGTTGCGCCGGATCGCGTTCAGCCGCTCGTGCTCGAGCGCCAGCCGCGCAGCAGCCGCAACCTCGGCGGCCAGCGCGGGATCCTCGAACAAGCCGGGTCGGTGCACGAGCGCGGCGAGCTCGCGGCCTCCTGCCAGCAGCCGCGTCACGTGTCGATCCGGGTCGTCCGGCAGGTCGGCCGGTCGGCCGTCGCCATCGAGCCAGCCGGACACGTCGTCACGCGCATGCAGCAGCCGCAGCGAGGGATCGCCAAACGTCTCGGCAAGCCGGTCGCACAACCCGCCCGGCGGCGGCGAATGACCCAGCTCGACCACGAGACGAGCGAGCTCGCCGCGCATCCGCCGCGCTCGCAGGCGCTCCCAGACGAGGCCGGCGGCCACGAGCGCGAGCGCCGCGACCTCGGCTGCCCACAGCGCACGATCAGCGGCGTCGTTGGAGAAGAAGCCACGCCCGCTGCCATGCAGCGCGCGCACGCCATACAGGGCGACGGCTGCCGCGGTGGGGAGCACGACCGGGATCTCTACGCGCCGTCGCGTCGAGGTCGTGCGGGCCATGCGAACGATTGCGAGGGCAACGAACGCGGCCGACCACGCCGCTGCGATCGATAGCCCGACCCGGCCGAGGTCGTGAACCACCTGTGGCCGCGCCGCCGCCAGCAGGTGGTTGGGGGGGCAAGCATGGCAGCCCTGCTCGACGGGGTCGAAGAGGAGCGCGGAGGCCACGCCGAGCACGAGCAGGCTGTTGGCATATCCGAGCGCGAGCAGGGCGATCGCCGGCCGGCTCAGCGAACCGGTGCGGTAGCGCAGCGCGGCATGCGCGAGCAGCGGCGGCCACGCCGCGAACAGCACGAGCCCCACGGTGAAGGCGGCGCCGGCTCCGGGGCTGTTCCATTCGACAAGCAGCCAGGCGACCGCGGCGAGTGCCGCCAGCACTCGAAACGCACCGTCAAGCCGCGTCACCAGCGCGGCCGTCATCAGCAGCAGCCCCGCTGCGACCTCGGCGGCCAACGCGATGACCGAGTCGCCCGCGAGCGAGTCGCCGGGCGCTGCGCGCACGATCGCCACCGTCGCGGCTGCCGCCGCGAGCGCGAATGTCCAGGCGACCACGCGGAGCATCACACCGCGATCGTCCCAGTCAGCCCGCGGCGTTTCCAGCGGTCGGCAGGACCGCCTCGATGCGGGTGCCGCCACGGTCCGGGCTCTCGACGCTCAGGCGCCCGCCGAGCGCCTCGACCCGGTCCGCCAGCCCCCGCAGGCCCGACCCCCGGCTCGCATCCGCTCCACCGATCCCGTCGTCGCGGATCACGACCCGCAGCTCGGCGTCCGTCGCGGCTACCTCGACCCCGACATGTGACGCAGCCGCGTACTTGGCGACGTTCGCCAGCGCCTCCGAGCAGACGTAATAGGCGACGAGCTCCTGCGCCGGCGCAAAGCGACGATCGGGGACGTCGAGGTCGACCGGGACGCTCGACTGCGCCACGAGCTCCGCCAGCGCGGCCCGCAGGCCGCCTCCGTCAAGCAGCCGCGGCCGAATCCCCTGGGCGAACTCCCGCAGCCGCAAGCCGGCGTCCACGACGTCCTGGGTCAGGCGCCAGAGACTGGCGGCGGCATCGCCGTCCGCAGCGACGGTGAGCCGCTCGAGGCGCGCGGCGACATCGGCCAGACGCGCCTCCGGGCCCTCGCGACACTGCGCTGCAAGGCGGCGGCGCTCTTCGTCACCCGCCTCCACGAGCCGCCGGCGCGAGGCGGCCACGTCGCGCACGCGACCGGCGACGTCAGCCTGTAGACGCACATTGGCGACGGCCAGCCCGACGGCCGCAGCGACCGCCTCGAGAAGCCCCGGATCCGCGAGGGTCGCAGGGTCGTGCACGAGCGCTGCGACCGGCGCGTCCGGCCCGCCGATCAGGGTGGCGGCGCGCGCGTCGCCGGCGTCGCGGCCGGGGAGCTGCACCGGCCTCCCCGCCTCGTCGACCCAGCCGCCCGGCATGTCGACTCGATAGACCAGCTCGAGCTGGGGATCACCAAGCGTGCGTGCCAGCGCGGCGCGCAGTGCCCGCGGCTCGTGGTGGTCGCCAAGGTCGATGACGAGCCCGGTCGCCGCGACGCGGCCCCAGCGGCCCCACAGCAGGTCGGCGGTCAGCCCGCAGGCGATCGCACAGACGGCGCCGTACAGCGCCCAGACTGCCGCCGTCTCGGAGCCCGCCAGCCGCCCGAGCGCAGCAAACGCCAGGGCCGCGCATAGTGCAGCGGCGCCCGCAAGCGCTGCGGCGCGCGCGCGGCGCTCGACGCCTCCGGCGGTCTGGTGTCGCCACATGGCGACGAGCGCGACCGACGCCACGAGCCCAAGCGTCGTCCACTCGGAACGCGCGAGGGCCGGAACCAGCCCTACGACGTACGCCGCCCCGATGACCAGGAGCGTGATGCGCGAAGACGTGCGGCCGCTCGGATACGTCAGCAGGAGGTGCACGAGCGGGCCACGGTGCGCGTAGAGCAACGCACTCCAGAGATCGCCGGCAAACCAGGCGACGCCGCTGAGCAGCATGACCGGGCCGGCTCCGGCGCGTGGCCGGCGCAACGAGGCCAAGACCCCTCCGATCAACAGTGCCAGGCCCGCTGACAGATCGGCGAGCCCCTCCGGCATGTCGGTACTGCCGACCAGTTCGGCCCCGATCGCCGCGCCGAGGACGGTCGCGGTAACCAGACGCCACCCGACGGGGGTCAGGTCAGAAACGCAGACAGGCACTCTCCGGAGAGATCCGCCTTTGCGATGAACCCGCGGACCGACTCCGCCGCCCGCAGCCGACTGCGAAACGCCTCCGCCGGACGGCTCGAGGTGAGAACGACGATCGGCGGCTCCTCTCCGGCGGCTAGCGCGTCGGCGACGGCGAAGCCGTCCATGCCGGGCAGATGAACATCGAGGAGGACAACCTGAGGTCGCATGCGGCCTGCGGCCTCGAGGGAGGACTCCCCATCCGGGGTCTCCCCGACAACGTGGAAGCCGTCGGCCTCGAGCAGCGCTCGTGCCCCAGCGCGGAAGTCGGCCTGATCGTCGACGATCAGCAATGTCCAGGCCACGAGCGGATCGTCCCACCACCGAGGCGCGCCGACATCGGGGGCATCCCTAATTCCGCGCTAATTCCACCCGTGACGCCCCGCGACCCGGCGAGCACCCCCCGCACCTCGCGCCCGCCCGGCTCCCGAGTGGCCGTGTCACTTGAGGTTTCGCCCACGCGCAGGCGTCTCGCACCCCCGAGCATCACACGCCCGGGATGGACGAGCAGCAGGCGCCCGCACAGCCTCGCCGCTCGCTTCCGCCGGCCCATGCGAGCGGGCGCGCAAACCTACTGCGGCGCTGTTGAAAGCGTGAGTAGTAGGACACCGTGTGGCCCCCGAGCCCGTGCACGGAACGTGGCCTCGCCCGGGTACCCAGTGGGTAACGGACGATGTTCGAGACGTCCGTGCAGCGGCTTTGGCCCGCCTCCACCTGGACGAGGGGTCTGGGTGCCCGCCCCTCAAGGAGTTCCGCGGTATTCAGTGCGCGAGTCGTTTGAGGAACGGCGTGACGGTGTGGAGGAAGCTGTTGTGGGCGGGGACGGCCGTCAGCGGGTCGGGGTGGAGCATCGCGGGATCGGAGGCGAGCGTCGGGGAGGCGATGCGCGAGACGCGGGCGAGGCGGCGGGCCGCGTCGAGCACGTGGGGGGCGGAGCTCGAGGTCTGGAAGGCGTAGAGCGGCAGATGGATCGTGCGGCGGTGTTGGAGTCGCAGACCGAGGAGGCGGGTCAGTGGCGTGGACCTGAGCGGGTCGGCGGCTTGGGCGTCGAGCATGAGGCGGCGCGGGACGTACCAGTCGATGGTGTTGATCGGCGCCCGGCTCAGCCAGCGGGCGAGGCGCGCGATCGGTGTGATGTCGCCGTCGACCCACGCGCGCGGGCTGCCGGTGGCTGCGGGGTGACCGGCGTGCGCCGCCGCCGGTCCTTGCGCGGGATAGAGAAGTCCGCTGGCCCACCCGAGCCAGGTTTCGTTGGTGGACGCGAACGGGGGCTGCATGACGGTGGGCACGAGCGCGACGGCGTCGAGCGGCGACCGGGTCTGCGGCTGCTCGCGAGCGTAAAGCCCGGCGATCGCCGAGACGACGCCGTAGATCCACGGGCTGTGCTGGTTGAAGCGGTCAAATCGCGGGGCGGTTTTGAGTTCCTGCATCTGGGCGCGCGCCTCGGCGAGCGTCGGCTGCACCACACGGCCGTCCAGGCCGCCATCGATGAGGACCAGGCCGGCGAGGTCGCGGTGGCCGGGCCGGCCGGCGAAGTCCCAGCTCGCGTAGGCCTCGGCGACAGAGGCACCGAGCGAGTGCCCGCCGAGGATCACGCGTCGTCCGCCGGCACGCGCCTCGCGTATGACCTGGCGCAGGTCGCCGAGCAGGAGGCCGAGGCCCCAGTTCGCCATGTAGCGAACCTCGCTGGCCGGTGGTGGCTGGAATGTGTGCCCGTCGACGGGCTGGCCTTGGAGGTGGTAGGCGAGCGACTGGTCGGGGTCGCCGCGCTCGATCACCGTCGTGTCTTCGAAGGAGTGCTCGCGTCGCTCGACCGCCCACACCTGGAGCCCGCGGACGCGCCGGGCGATATCCGGGCCTACGAACGCGAAGGCGCCGGCTCCGCTGCTGCTCCCGGGCACCAGGACCAGCACTGTGCGCGCCGCTGCCGGACCGAAGCGCTCGACCAGCACCCGGTCATACCGCGCGGGGCCCGCTCCGGCCGCGCCCCGGACGGAGAACACGGTCGACGATCGCGCGCTCGCCGGGCCGCTCATCGTCAACACGACCACCGTCATGGCGAGGCCGGCCAGCACCAGCGGGCGGCCAACTCCGGCGACAGCGATCTTCGCCCGTTTCATGTTCGGCTCCCGTCACGCTTGAGTTGTCCGCAGCGGCTACCGAGTCGTCGCGAGCAGCTGCTCCGCCACGCGAACGATTTGCTGTATCGGGGCGTGATCATCGCGACGGCGGGTTGATCGAGGCCTGCGGCAGCTTGGGGATGACGATCGCGTCGCCGGCCTCATAGCGCTTCGCCTCGACGATCTTCCTGCGCGGGCCCCATTTCTTCAGCCCGATGCTCGACAGGATCGTCAGAGCCCCGCCGTGGTTTCCGTAGTAGCGCCTGCTGAGCGAGTCACCCGTGTCGCTTGCGCCCAGCCCGTGCTTCGCTGGGAGCTTTTCGCCGCGTATCGCGCAGCGATTCCTGCCATCCGCCCGGCCGTTGGTGATCGCGTGCGCCGGCGCCGCCGCCGCGAGCACGACGGCGACGCCCACCAGCATGGATCGAAGCTGGCTCAAGCGCATGGCGTGTCGCGTCCGGTCGCTCGCGACGATCAGTGCGCGTCCGGGCCGGTCCAGAACCCCGTTGCGGTGAGCGTCCTTCCGGCCGGCGGCAGCTGACCCTCGAAGGTGCACGTCTGCGTGGAGACGGTGTTGTGGTCGAAGCCGGGGATGTCGAGGATGAGAATGCCGCCGACGAGCCGCGTGACGCGGAAGTTCTCCTCGGAGGTGATGTCGTGGAAGACCAGCGCGGTGCCGGCGATCGTCGCGGTGACCGTCACGGTCCGGTCTGGACAGGTGAGCGGGAACGTCGCGGCGTGCGGCGCGTCGCTGCCGGGGTCGGCTGCGGCGACGGGCGCAATGAGCGCCAGCGCGGCGCAGACGAGGGGGAGTAGGTGGAGGCGGTGTGCCATTGGGGTTCCTTGGCGCGGGTTGAGGGGATGACGCTGATCTGCGTCTCGCTAGCCGCCGAAGCAGGCGTCTCCGAACACCCCGTTCGTGATCGTGTACGCCGTCGCCGAGCGCGGGGCGCTTAGCGCGCCCGGGTTCGACAAGAGGGCTAGGCAGGCCGTCTCGAGGTTGCTTCCCGGCTGCTCCGGGAAGGTCGTCCCCGGCGCATGAGGATCAGCGAGCGCCGGGCCGACAAATGTGGCTGTTACGGCGATGGTGGTGCACAACGTGCTGAGTCGCCTCATCGACTCCTCCTTGGATTTGGGTGGACTTACTGCGGGTTGGCGGGCTTGAAGTCGCTGCCCCTGGGCGGCGCGCCGGTCCTCGGCTGGCGGCAGTCGGCAGCCGGCCAAAGGGCGCTGGCGGCGCGGCCGCGAGCTGCAGTCGGGCGTCTCGTTGCGGCCAGCTGGGCCACGGAGTGGGCTCACGCCGGCTCGCAGTCCGTCGGCGCCGTCTCGGCGGTTTCGCCCCTGCTCGCCTCGCAGACTCCGTCGCCCGCGTACGGCTCGGGGAACGGCGGCGAGTTCGGCCACGTCGAGGGCTTGCCGTGGTCGCCGAGGACGAACGGAGACCAGATCGTGAAGTCCCATTGCGTGCGATCGAGCGTCTCCTTCCAGCGCTGGTCGTCGAAGACGCGGCCCAGCGGCTCGGCTGACTCGAGCGCGCCGAGGCTCGCGAAGTCCGGGACGAGGGGGTCTTTCGGGACGATCCGGTCGGCGAAGTAGACGAGCGAGACGAGTTGCTCCTGCTTGGCGTAGAGGAGCCAGACGGCCGGCAGCCCTCTGCGCGCGGCCTCATCGCGGATCGCGGCCAACCGGTCGGCGAGGAGCGGGCGTTGGTTGTCGGTGGGGACGCTCCACCGCTCGGTGCGGACGACGACGTGGCTGGTATCGACGTCGCCGAGCTCATGGGCGCCGATCACGTTCCAGACGTGACATTCGGGGCCGAGGAAGTACGGTCGGTCCCAGAAGTGGATCCCGTCGAGGACGAACTCGTTCTCGACCCAGCTCTTGTAGTCCTGAGCCTGATCACGGGTGGCGAACAGGTAGCGTCCGCCGATCAGCAAGTTGCCGCTCGCGTCGGGCCGCATCAGCGTGTGCTTGTTGAAGAACCCGGGCCGAGCCGACATGTACATGCGATCGCGCTCGAGCATCCCCGCGATCGGCTGGGACTGGTCGGCGATCAGGCTCGCGGGAATCGCGAAGTCACACGTGACCGCGCCCGCGACGGGAAGCGCGCCGCGACCGGCGACGTCGGCGCCTGCATTCGGGGCGGCGAGCCCAGCGAGCGCCGCGACGAGCACCGCGCCCCAGAGCACGCGCACCGGCGTCATGGCGGCGGGGGGCGACGGTCGGCGGCGTTGCTTGTTCGGGCTCACCCCGCCAGCTTGTCGGGCGCCAGGCGCGCTCGCATCGCAAGGGCATTCCAATGTTTCGGCCGGCTCCGTAGAGTCTTTGGGCACAGCGAGGAGCGAGAGGCCAAGATGGCGACCCGGGCTACAGCGCCGCCAGGGCGCGCACCGGTCCTATTGGAACGCGAGGCGGAACTCGTACGCGCGTCCGCGGCGATCGGGCGGGCTTGTTCCGGGACCGGAGAGGTCGTCGTCCTGCAGGGGCCTGCGGGCATCGGCAAGACGGAGCTCGTCCGCGCGGTCCGCGCGCTCGCGTTGGACGCTGGGATGGAGGCCCTGATTGCGCGAGGTGACGACCTCGAGCGCGACTTCGCCTACGGCGTCGTGAGGCAGCTGTTCGAGGCGCCTTTGAACCGAGCAGGGCCCGACGTTCGGGCGGCGCTCCTCGAAGGGGCGGCGGCAATGAGCACCGGCGTGCTGGGGCCCGTAACCGCCACCACATCTCCTGCGGATGGCTCCTTTGCGGCGCTGCACGGGCTCTACTGGCTGACGTCGAACCTCGCCGAGCGCGCTCCGCTGCTGCTCGCCGTCGATGACGCGCACTGGGCCGATGCTCCGTCGCTGCGGTTCCTGCACTACCTCGCCCGCCGTTTGGCGCAGCTGCCCGTCGTGCTGCTCGTGGCCCATCGACCGGTCGAGTCCGGGTCTGGCGCAGAGCTCGTCGCGAGAATCGCAGGAGATCCCGGGGCGGAGGTTCTCCTCCTCGCACCGCTGGGTGAGCAGGCGGCCGCGCAGCTGATCCGCGCGCTGCTGTCGCCGGCCGCAGAGGACGCGTTCTGCCGCGCGTGCCACTCGGCGACCGGGGGCAACCCGTTCCTGCTGCGCGAGCTGATCGCGGCGCTGGAGCCACGAGGGCGCGGCGGGCACCAGCGCCGACGCCCGTCGGGTCACCCGCATCGCGCCGCAGCGCATCGCAAGACAGGTGCTGCTGCGACTCATGCGCCTGCCCGCGGCGGCGACCGCCCTCGCACGAGCGGTCGCCGTTCTCGGGAGGAGTACCGAGCTGCAGCTCGCGGCTGCCCTCGCGAAGCTCGACGAGCAAGCCGCGTCGGTCGCGGCCGACCTCCTGGTCGGGGCGAACATCCTCGCGGGCGGACGGCCGATCGAGTTCGTTCATCCCCTGGTGCGCGAAGTGATCTACGCGGAGATCCCCCAAGGCGAGCGGGCGCTCGCGCACGCACGGGCGGCGCGGCTGCTCTTCGATGCCGAAGCAGCCGCCGACCAGACGGCCGCACACTTGCTCGCGAGCGAGCCGGGGAGCCGAATGTGGGGCGTGGAGGTGCTCCGGGAGGCGGCAGCAGACGCGGCCTCGCGCGGTGAGCCGGGGGCCGCCGTCTCGTACATCGAGCGCGCACTGGCAGAACTGCCGAACGTTGCGACGGCGCCGGAGCTCGTGCGCCAGCTCGGCCGAGCCCAGGTCCTGGTGGGCGATCCGGCGGGCATCGAGCGGCTGCGAGCCGCGCTAAAGGACGCGCCGGCCGGGCGGCCGTACGCGGAGGCCGCCAGTGAGCTGGCGCATGCGGGTGTACCGTTCGGGCGCTTCGAGCAGGCAGTCGACACGCTCGAGGACGCGATCGCGCAGCTAGACCCTGAGGACCGAGATCTGTCGCTGCGGCTCGAGGCCGAGATGGCGATCATCGGCCGGCTGCACCCCGCGACCTACGCGCGGACGGCGAGGAGACTCGAGCGGGTCGGTGAGACGATCGTGGGGGAGACACCGGCCGAGCGCCTGATCCTCGCCAGTCTCGGCACGCAGCGACTGCTGGAAGGACGGCCTGCGCGCGAGGCGGCCACGCTCGCCGAGCGCGCATGGACCGGCGGCTTGCTCGCCGAGCAGACATCGGCTTCACCGATGCTCTACGACGCCGTCTACGTTCCCATCATCGCAGAGCAGTTCGGACTCGCCGAACGGATCTGCGACGAGACGCTGGCCGACGCCCGGGCCCGCGGCTCGCCGCTCGGCATCGCCATCACATCGTGCTTCCGCTCGCACCTGGCCTACCGCCGCGGCTCGATCCCAGACGCCGAAACCGACGCACGCGCCGGGCTCGAGGCCGCCGAGATCGGGGGCTACGCGGTCGCCCCGATGGCGCTCGCCTTCCTGATCGACGCGTTACTCGAACAGGGCGACATCACCGCCGCTACGCGGGCGCTTGAGGCGCACGGCTTCGAAGACGAGATCCCAGCCAACTTCATGGCCAACTTCCTGCTCTTCAGTCGCGCCAAGCTCCGCATCGCCGCCGCCCACACGGAAGCCGGGGTCACAGATCTCCGCGAGCTCGAGCGACGCGAGGAGCACTCACGCGCGCGCAACCCGAGCGCCCTTCCATACCGCTCGCACCTGGCGCTCGCGCTCGCGGAGCTCGGCGAGACCACAGAGGCCCGCAGGCTCGCCGTCGACGAGCTCGCCCTGGCGCGCAAATGCGCGACGTCCCGGGCGATCGGCATGACGCTCCGAACTCTCGGGCTGCTCGAACAAGGCCGGAAGACAATCGAGATCCTCCGCGAGTCCGTCAAGATGCTCGAGGGGTCCGACGCGTCGCTGGAGCAGGCACGCGCGCTTGCCGATCTCGGTGCCGCGCTCCGGCGCAACGACCAGCGGACGCTCGCCCGAGAACCGCTGCGTCTGGCCCTCGACCTCGCCAGCCACTGCGGCGCTTGGGCGCTCGCCGAGCGGGCAAAGACCGAGCTTCAGGCCAGCGGCGCGCGGCCGCGTCGCGTCGTGCTCTCCGGAGTCGATGCACTGACTCCCAGCGAACGTCGCGTCGCCCAGCTGGCGGCACAGGGCTTGAGCAACCGGCGCATCGCGCAGTCGTTGTTCGTCTCAATGAGCACCGTCGCAGTACACCTCACCCACGCGTACCAAAAACTCACTATCAGCAGCCGCGAAGAACTACCGCAGGCGCTCACACGCGGACCCACCGCGCGGTCGTCGAGCACCGCCTCGACCACCGTGGCTGGTCACGCGTGACCGCCCAAACGCCTGCTCGGGCGACTCGCAGGTCAAGCGAGGAGCGACCGAGCGGACGCTGGTGCTCGTCGCGCATCACGACCCGCAGCGGACGGGGCTGATCTGGCATCCGGCGCTCGGGGAACCGCGGGCGCGACCGCTCGGCACCCACGTCATGGGCGGCTACCTGAACCTCACGGCGCCTGCCCTTGTGCTGCACCGCACGCGCACACGGCGCGGGCTGCTTGGCATCTGGGGTGCCCTGTCGATCGAGCGTGCGACCAACCGCACCGGCGCTAACACGGCCGCGCCGACTTCAGCGCCTAACGCCTGCGAAGAGCGACCTTCTGTATGCGCCGGAGCCCGCCGTTGCGTGCCCTGGCTTCCATGGTAAGGAAGGGGTTGCCGGTTGGAGTCCGGCAGAGGGCTTCGGCTCTGCGGCGTGGGTCGCGAGTGTCCGTGGTCGTTCCGTTGTGGGGCCGAGTCCACTCCGCGTCCATGCCCGCTGGGGACGACTGAGTGTGCTGAGCCTCGGCGCGTGGCGCCGCCGACTCACTGCCGCGCGGCGGTATCGGTGGGTCGCGTGCGGCCGGTTCGGCGCGCGTCGGCGTCTGGCGCGTCGTCGGGGATGTGGCGCTCGCCGACACGAGGCCTCGATGCAAGCTCGCACAGGTGGTCACGGGCGTAGTGCTCCAGCAGGTCGGCGGTCGTTCCCGAGTCGCCGCCGTGGAAGCGCCTCGCGGTCGAGCGTGCGAAGTCCTCGATGGCGGTGTGCAACATGCGGGCGCGAAGCCGCGTCGGCGCCGCGACGTCGCCGGTCAGGCCCTCGTCGGCGAGGGCGAGCAGCCACGGCATGACGGCGGCGAGGCTGAAGCGGTCGTCGTGTTCAGCGAAGTAGTAGGAGAGCGGGATCGTCACCAGGTCGCGCTCGACGGCGACGAGCCGGGACAGCAGCTCGGTGAAGATCCTCTCGGCCGAGTCTGCGTGCCGGCGCA
>Ga0126308_10000844_pt1 | contig 11231 bp, 10 predicted proteins | sample Plot55_FD_92533 | JGI IMG/M metagenome (GOLD analysis project Ga0126308, IMG submission 92533) | Serpentine soil microbial communities from UC McLaughlin Reserve, CA, USA - Plot55 | ecosystem: Environmental > Terrestrial > Soil > Grasslands | place: USA: UC McLaughlin Reserve, Lake County...
AGCAACGCCGAAGGTGGATCGAAATCTGCTCATCCACCGGTCCACTCTGGCGCCTCGAGCACTCGTGCCGTCGTGCCGAAGTGAATCTTTGCCACCTCTGCAAGTCCCTCTAACCCACGCTCCTTGAGCAGCTGCCGGGCAGCCGCGAGGACGTGCGTCGCCCCTCGGGGTAACTCGAATCCCACCTCCTCCGAGAGAACCTCCATCTCCTCCAGATACTGTGCCCGCGCCAGGATAGAAGCTGCCGCGACCGCTACGTCATCCTCCGCCCCCGGCCGTACCACAAGCCGCACATCAGGTGGCAGCCATGGCTCTATATAAGAGCGTGCCGCCTTCCCAAACTCGTCCACGACGAAAAGCTCAACTTCATCTTTGAGCTCGTTAAATATCTGCACGTTAACTTCAGCTATAAGCTTATTGACGTTATTGTCGGAAGCTCTCCTGCGCGCCTCGTATTCTCGGGGAGGGAGCACCACAACGAACGTATTCCTGGGTCTGATCGACTCCATGATACGCTGTGCGAGGTTCTTAGCCATGATGGGGCTCAAAGTTTTTGAGTCTCTCACCCCGATCTCCCACAACCCTTGAGCCGCTTCCTTCCCCAAAACTCGCACCCCCGCAACCACCAGCGGCCCGAAGTAATCTCCTTTGCCGGCCTCGTCCGTGCCCGCCCGCGGCGTCCCTCCGTCCGGCTCGGACAAACCTGCAGGCTCACGCGAACGCCTCTTCTCAACGACGTTAAACTGGGCGAGTCGCCAGTCCTCGAGAAGGGTCAGCAAGCTTGAACGCTTACCTCCAGCAGAGATTTTCCCTGAGGTATAGACGTTCACTGTTGCGGTCTCCGGCCCACGGGTTATGCGGTATTGGGCGCCGTGTTCTATCAACCGAACGAAAGAGATCCGTGCCCCTGCAGCATCCAGGAGGCGCTTGAGATCGTGGGGGAACTCGTTAGCCAGCGCTTCGCTCACCGCGTGGCGCGCTTACCGGACCTCGAAGCCCGATTCGCCCGATGGTTCTTCTTGTTCGACGGTTACATCGTCCACGTCCGCGCTCGAGGGACCGCTCTCGCACCAGTCGATCATCTTGCGCACCGTCTCGGAATCGCCCTCGAAGACCGCCTCGACCCGGCCGTCCTGCAGGTTACGGACCCAACCGTTCAGGCCGAGCCTCTCGGCCTCTTGCTGCGTTGCACCGCGGAAGTTCACACCTTGCACCTGACCCGAAACAAAAACGTGTGCCCGCTCCGTATTCTCGTTAGACATCTTATAGCCTCCTTCTGGCTCTCTTTCGTCGGTAACATTAAGTTTAGCGGGGTTCGTCCGCTTTTTGGGCTGGTTTACCTCATATGCTAGCCTAGACGTATTGTGAGCCATCCGGAGAAGCAGACCTTGGCAGGCGATGCGCGGGGAGTTTCGGGGCCCAAAGAGAGGGTTCTCCTGACGCTGGTCATCCCGACACACAACGAAGCCGACAACATCCCTCGCTTGGTGCGGGAGCTCAAGGAATCGTTGTCGGGGGTGGACTACCGGGTGGTCTTTGTGGACGACTCGACAGATAAGACGCCGGAGGTAATCCAGGCTCTAACCGAAGAGGACAGCCGGATCGTCTTGATCCACCGAAAGAAGGCGGAGCAAAACGGCGGCCTCTCGACAGCCGTTGCGGCAGGCATGGACGCAGCCACGAACGAGAGTGAGTACACCTGCGTGATGGATGCTGACCTCCAGCATCCCCCCAAGAAGGTGCGCGAGATGCTTGAGGAGGCCAAAGCTTCGGGGGCGGACGTGGTGGTGGCCAGCCGCTACGCCCGAGGCGGCAGCTACGACGGCCTGTCAGGACCGGCTCGCAAGGCGATCTCCGTCAGCAGCAAGTACCTTGCCCAGATCGTCTTCAAGGAGGCGAGAAAGACCAGCGATCCTATGACAGGTTTTTTCCTTGTCCGAAACGAAGCCATATCCGGCATCCAGTTCAGGCCGATGGGGTTCAAGATCTTGCTGGAGGTTCTGGTCTGCGCCCCGGAGCTTAAGGTCGTCGAAGTGCCGCTCGCTTTCCAGGCCCGCAACGCCGGGGTCTCGAAGGCGAACATCACTAAGGGCCTGGAATATCTGGCCCATATCACGAGCCTATTCTGGTACGTGCCGTCCGCAGGCCGCTTCTGGAAGTTTGCCCTCGTGGGAGCCTCAGGGATCTTAGTGAACATGCTCACCCTAATAACCCTCGTCGAGTACTTTGATGCTAATCCGACCGTGGCCTGGATGGTAGCTGTAGGGTTGAGCGTGTTGAGCAACTTCCTATTCAACAACGCCTTCACCTGGCGCGACGTCAGGCACTCTAGCCGAATCCACTTCCTCTTGCGCGGGGCGCTTGCCTACCCGGTAGCGATCGTCGCTCTGGGGACGAACTTTGCGGTGTACTACCCCCTGATCAAGTACGTAAGCGCCGATTTTCCCTACTACGCGATCGCCGCTTTCTTGGGCATCATTGCTGGCACTAGCACTAACTTCATCTTGAGCTCCCGCTTCGTCTTCCGCCATGCTGCCATGAAGAGCCTCAATCCCGCAGCACCGCCGGAGGCGAGCGCCAACGAGGCGTGCGAGGAGCTGAAGGCTGACTGGGTAGGTCTCGTACGAGCTCAAGACCTCTCTTCCCTTGCAGAATCCGCCAGGGCCGATACGCCGACGCGCCCGCTTGCAAGCGACGACAAAAGCGCCATAGAGCTCGTGCTCCGCACCTCCCAGCCTACCCTCGTAATAACCGGTCCCAGGCGCCTTCCACAGGCCCGCACCAACACCCGCTGGACGAGCTCCCTGGCAGTCCCGGTCCTCGACGCACAAAACCGCCCTGTGGGCGTCGTCTACGCTACCCGAAACTCCACCGAACAATTCACCGAAGAAGATCTCCATTGGCTCACTGCCTACGCCAGCACCTCTAGCCCGCTCTTTCACTAACAACTGGCTTTTTAGCTATCAGCCGACAACTATTTGTCCGAAGATGCTCACAACACCACAACGGAAAAGCTGAGAACTCGCAATCCAAAGCGTCGGCAGCTAATAATCCGGGGGCGTCCTAGTACTAGAACGCCCCCGAACCGCGGCGGCCCTCCCCCCGAAGGCCCTGCCTTAGGAGGCCCCACCCACCCCCTCCCAATGGGTGGAGCCCTAGCACAGGTTCCGTATCTGAACTCGAGCTTCAAACCAAGCTCGGGTTCCGCGGAACCCGCCTGTCCAGAAAGCTAGCATCCAGACTAGACCACCGCAACCCTCATGAATCCCTTTACCTAAGCCAAATAACCTTCGTCTAAGAGAAACACGCACGACATGCCGACTCCTTCCAACCTCTCAACACCACATGTTGAGCTTGAATCAGAACGGAAGTGCGCAATGAAAATTGCATGTAGGTTAAGTTAACGGTTAGGTAAGTTTACAGTTGAGATTCATTTTGCGAGCAGGGCGGGATCAGCGCGAGAGAACGTGTTTGGCTCCGCCGAGTAGCAGCCCCTAAGAGGAAAAGCGACATCGAAGAAGCTGAGGTGGTCTTTGCGGTAATGCTCGCAAAAATCCCGGCGACGATAACACCAGCCCTAGCAACAGAGAAGGACGGTTCAGAGCGAGGATTGTAAACCTCGACGTCTAGGTCGACAAGAGGGTGGCTCTTGCTACCTCGTCAGTGCCCCCAGTCTCGAGAACCTCCTACTCCACAACGTCGCCCTGCTTGAGCCGCCCCGTCCGCCAGCGCAAAAGGCAACGTCGCCTTCGTGGCTGAGGAGGACGCCGAAGTGATCGAAACCGGAGCGGAAGCACAGAATGTCAGGAAGTCGCTGCCAGCAACGGCGAGGGTACCGCTCGCGAATAGTAAATGTAGAGCGTTGATCCTGAAGGAGGCGAAACAGAACTAGAAGGGGGCGATATCAAAGCTGAAGCAAAGATTACAGACGTAGAGAAGCTCAACAGCAACGAGAGGATCGATCTTGAGAGAGCAGAAGCCCGAGTAAAGCCCTAATAGGGAGACGCCGATAAGACGCCGCTACCTGCGAAGCTATCAGCAAGACGCTGCGGTGACTGCGTCGAGGACCGTGCGTGACGACGCTTCGCTACTCCTGAGCGCATGGTCTCCTGGTAGTCGGCGTTCTTCGTGCTCTACGGTATCGTCCACTGACGAAGAAGGATCTAAGGCTCGTATGATCCGTTAAAGTTCCGCCCTGCACCCGGAAGACCCACGAGGCCACCGGGCACCGCACGACGCGTGGAGCATCTCCTGCCGAGTGAGGTTTCGTTCTTTTTACGGCAGTGAACCGGGGACACGTTCTATACTGAGGGCGTTGTGAGCGATGTAGTGCGTCCTATATGTTTTCTTTCGGATTATGGTTTAGGCGACGATTTCGCCTGGCTGTGCAAGGGGGTGATGCTACGTATCGCACCGGAGGCGACCGTTGTAGATCTTACACACGAGGTGCCCGGCTTCGGAGTAGAAGCGGGGGCGGAGATTCTGGCGCATGCCACGCACTACATGCCCAAGGACTTGGTTTATTTAGCCGTCGTCGACCCTGGCGTAGGCACCGAGAGGCGCGGGTTGGTACTGCAGGCCGCGAGCGGGGCTTTCCTCGTCGGTCCGGACAACGGGTTACTGGTACCCGCAGCGGAGTCCTTGGGCGGTATCACGTGCGCCGTCTCACTAACGAACGCTGATTACCACGTCAAGCCCGTCTCGAGCACCTTCCACGGTCGCGACATCTTCGCACCGGCGGCGGCGCATTTAGCGGCGGGGCTTGACATGATGCGGCTCGGGGAGGCGGTGGAACCCGCCTCGCTCGTACGCGTAGAGCGGGTCGGCATAGAGAAGGAAGGCGCGAACGCCGTAGCGGCCACTATTATTGCCATGGACCGCTACGGCAATGTCCGGCTCTCGGCGGCCGAGGAAGAAGCCGACTTTAGGTTCGGCGCCCTGCTTAGGGTAGAAGCAGCCAACGACAGCGGTATGCTGGTTCGCTACGTCGAGACCTTTGGTCACTCGAAGGTCGGGGACCTCGTGCTCGTCCCAGACTCGCACCGGCGTCTGAGCCTCTCCGTGAACAAGGGCAACGCCTCCCGCGCCCTCGCGCTGGCGGTGGGCGATCAGGTGCGCCTGACCCTCCTCGAAGACGGTCCGGAGCATGACGCGAGGCGTGATGCGGAGACCTGACCGAGCCGACAGAGACGAGGAGCGCCCCTCCCCCGAGGCGCGGCGGCAGGCGATGAAGGCTGCCTCTTTGCGCCCTATGAACCTGCTCGTGGTCGTGATCGGTGCCGTCTATTTCACGCTCACGCTCGCGTGGTGGATCATACCTTTGACTTTGGCAACCTACGCAGCCCTCATCTTGGTAGCCCCCCGCGACCAGATTCTACATAATAAGGTCCTCGAAAGACGCGAGCGCCAGCTGGAGATGCAACTTGTCTCCCCCAACAAAGACCAGACTAGCCCCCCCGACCAGCGCGCTCGTCGGCTGCCGCACGGGGAGACCCGCCAAAAGGTGGAAGCGGCGCTCAAGGCACACCGGAGGACGATGGTCGCCATCGAGGAGTCGGGCGATGTTACGCGGGCCGCGCTCGGCGATGCGATCCCAAAGCTCCATCTCATAATCGAACGCTTCGTGGACGTCGCAGAGAAGCGGGAGCAAAGGGCCAGCACGATACAGGACCTCGAAAACAATCGGAGCGCTGACCTCGCGGAGTTGGAGAAAGAACTGCGCGCTGCGGACGCAGAAATCTTTGACGCCTTAGAGAAGCTCTCGCGCTTCCGGACGAGGATCGTACGCGTCTCCACAGAGAGCGGGGGCGCTATTCAAAAGGCGGTCACCGAATTAAACGCGGACCTCGACGTGTTGAACCTCCGCCTCGATGGTACGTTACGTTCCGTCACGTCCCCCCTAAATAATAACCACCAGCACGAAAATTAACCAACCAGCAGTATGACACCCCGGTCTTAGTAGGTCGCAGGCCAACACGAGTACGGCAGCGTGGATGGGCACGCAACGTGTAAAGGCATAGATCTCTGCAAGAGTGTTTTACGGCTCGAGAATCGCGCAACGAACAGGCTAAGCTGGGAATACCGGTTCAATTGGAGTAGAGTGCCTCGAGCACAGTTCTTTGTCCTGGCTCCCATGCTGCAAACAGCACCCCAAACGCCGTCGGGAGGATTGTTGAAAGAGGCTCTACTAGTAGCGGCCTCTACTCCTAAAACCGAAGCCCAATAGAGCACGGGGTCACCCGGAAGGTCCTTGCAGGAAGCGTCCGCAACAACCCAGAACCGTGTACAAGACACCTGGTTTAAGCCGAGCTCGCCCGCCAGCCGCGATTGTCGTGACCGTCTTCCTCTACGGTCGGCGGCGCTTCGGGGGCTTCCTGGGGCATGGGAGACCGTCGTACCGGGGAGCTGCTCAACTCCCGCCTAGACTCCCCAACCGAGACGAGTGAGTCCTGAAACCAACTCTCGAGTTGACCCATCACCCGGTGATGGTAAACCTCGGAGCCGCCCTGTATCTCCCGTGCGTAGCGCTCAGCCCGGTCCACAACCTCGTTCGCCCGCCGCTGAGAGCGCCGGTACAGCTCCGTATCCAAGACCTTCGCCTCGGCCCGCTCATGCGCGTTCTCGACTACCCTGTGCGCCTCTTCTTCGGCGGCCGCAATGATCGCCGCGCACTCCCTGCGAATAGACTCAGCTTCCGACAATTCCCCAGGCAAAGACCCTCGAAGCTCGTCCAACATCGCGAGCAGGTCAGCCCGGTCAACCACCGCCCGCCCCTTGCGCATCGGCACCCCCGAGGCATCCTGCACGATGACCGCTAACTCGTCCAACACTCCGTTGATGTACTCCATCTCCTCTCTCATGGCTACCAACCCTAACACGGCTCTTGAAGCTACGCTAGACTTTCTGAAAGTATTTTGAATGGCTTAACCTTATTGTTAGATATAATTTGACCTGCGTGCTAAGGTTGGTTTTATCTACAGGTTAAAGTTACTTCTTCGGCATGCACTATCAGCGGTGTTTAGGTCTTATTTGCGGGACATAGGCCTCTTATCGAACCTTTAGAGTCTTACTTATATAAGGTTCAAGTAGGTTCAAAGGGACAGACTTCTACATTTAGGGAGTACAATCGTGTCCCGCCACACCCCCGTGCAACTATCTCCATCACGTTTTCCTGCATGCTCTCCGTGAGAGCTCATTTGGGTAGAAATGCCTCTCTCAGGAGCGTCTTTTTAGTAGCCGCCACGACCGGCGAATCCGGCGGCGACGGTAGCGATGAGCGTTGGGATGACTTCCCAGATAGGGGGAGAAGCCCCGGCGAGGAGCCAAGGAACGAGAAACGGTGAGAAGGCTATCAGGACAGCGAATGCCGAGATGCCTACCGCCAACGGACCACCATTGCGACCCCCGGCGCGGTAAACCAGCGTACCTGCCCCGTAACCGGCGGCAACCGCGAGTATAAAGGTAAGAAGTCCGGCCAAGTTGAGTAGTACGTAGGCGACCGGGACGCCTAACAAAGCGACGCCAAGGCCGGCGAGCAAACTCATTGCGACCTGGCTCGGCTTCATCGCGTCGGTCCTGGCGCTGCGGGGGATCTTCGCGTCTTCGGGGCACTTAATCCCGACATGTGTAGGCCTCATGCACTCGGTGCAGATGGGCCGTCCGCATGAGGCGCAAGAGACACGCGTCTCCCTTTTTGGGTGCCGGTAGCAGTGCATGGTCTCGGCCACTAAGCTCCTCCCCGCCTCCTGCTTCGCACGAGCTCACCGCGCGGCAGCAACATGATCTCCCGCTTGTAGCTGCGATGCACCTCTTCGATGGCCTTATCGCGCTCCGCCGTCTGCCTCTTTAACTCCCCGTGTAACCTCGCGTTCTCGGCCTCCAACCTCTCGATCTCCCTCTCGTGGTCGAGAATCTTCTTCACCCCAGCGAGGTTCATCCCCATCTCCTGGGTGAGCTTTTGGATATACCTCCCGAGTTCTACGTCCTCCTGGGAGTACAAGCGCGTGTTCTTTATGCTCTTACGCGGACACAAGAGACCTTTCTGCTCATACATCCGCAAGGTCTGCGGGTGGACTCCGATCAACTCTGCCGCGATCCCTATCATATAAACTGGTTTTTTGCGCATGCTGGCCACTACCTAGACTCTCCTGCGGCGTCTCCTACTACTACGCCGTCTTCTCGGCCTCGCGCGACGCCCGTAGTAACCCCTCTCGTACGTCCTCGTCCCGCTCCTCGGCCAAAGCCTCCAGGATCTCCTTCTCCCGCCTGCTAAGCTTCTTGGGCACCACGACCCGCGTCCGCACCACCAGATTCCCAGGCTCACCACCACGCGCCCGTGGAGCCCCAGCCCCCCGCACCTTAAACTGCTTGCCGTCCTGCGTCCCGGCCGGCAACCGCAACTTTACCGTCCCGCCCCGAGGCTTCGGCACCTCGATCTCGGCTCCCAGGGCCGCCTCTACAAAGCTTACCGGCACGTCGATCCAAACATCGTCCCCGCGTCGCTCGAAGACCGGGTGCTCCGCTACTTGCGTCACCACATAAAGATCCCCCGAAGGACCGCCCTTCTTCCCATCGCTCCCCCTGCCGGGGACCCGGATCTTCATCCCATCCCTGGCCCCCGCAGGTATCTTCACTGTCACCTGCCTATTCTTACGCAACCGGCCGGCCCCCTTACAAGCAGAGCACGGCTTCTCGATAACGGTCCCCTCACCTCTGCACCGCCTGCACGGCTCTGAGAGCGCGAAAAAGCCCTGATCCTGGCTTTTGACCCCCCGCCCCGAGCACTCCGGACACACACGCGGAGCCGTCCCAGCCGCCGCTCCTGTCCCCCGACATCCCTCGCACGCCTCCTCAATCGGGGCCGCAATACGAGTAGTAACACCCTCCAGCGCATCTTTAAACTTTAAGGTTACATTTACTGTTACATCCTCTCCACGGGTCGCCTGAGGCTGGCCCCTCGGCGCACCGCCGAAGACATCGCCGAGGTTACCAAACAGGTCCGACAGATCTGAGAAGTTGGCGCTAAAGCGACCACCTGTGTTGCCGCCCTGGGGGGAGCCTGTGCCGAAGAGCGTCCGAGGACCTTCGTCGTATTCCCGCCTTTTCTCCGGGTTCGAGAGGATCTCATAGGCGTGTTGGATCTCTTTAAAGCGCTCCTCGGCCTTTGGATCATCCCGGTTGGCGTCCGGGTGGTACGTGCGGGCCAGCTTTCGGTAGGTACGCCGGATCTCCTCCTGCGAAGCCTTCTTGCTCACCCCCAGCACCTTGTATAAGTCCTTGGTCTCCATAATTAAAACCTGTTTGGTACCTTAAACCTATTTAGCAACTATAACCTTTGCCGGCCGTATAGCTTTGCCGTTCAGCACGTAGCCGCGTTCGAGTGTCTGGATAACAGTATCTTCCTCGTGTTCTTCAGAGGGCTGGCTCATGACCGCTTCGTGGAAGGCAGGGTCGAAGCTTTCGCCATCGGAGAAGATCGGTGCGAGCCCCTCTTGGCTAAGGACGCCCGTGAGCTGATCGCGGGTGGCGCGGACGCCTTCGCGGATATCTCCTTCGGCCTCTACAGCCCGCTCCAGGTTGTCCAAAATGGGCAGGAGCTCCCTCACGAGCCTCTCGGAGGCCAGCTGCGTGAAGCGTGAGCGCTCCTTCTCCTGGCGTTTGCGCGAGTTCTCAAGCTCGGCCTTCATGCGGAGCATGTCCTCCAGGTACTCGTCTCTCTCTTTGCGCGCCAGCTCCAACGCGTCCACTAGTGAGATTTCCTCCCGACCAGAGGTCGTTTCCTCTTCTTGAATGGCCTCTATCTGTTCTTCGGAAAGCGTTCTCTCTTCGGGCAGAGCTCCCTCCGGGGAAGAAGGTTCTACCATCAGGTCCTCTGCAGGTTCTCCGCCGACGTCCTCCTCCGGGACTACTACGCCAGGATCTTCTCCTATCTCCACCGCTGGCTCGGAGACCTTCTCGGCCTCTCGCGGTTCCTTTTGTCGAGGTTGCTGCTCTTCGCTGCTCAAAGCTCCCCTAACCTCCTCCCATGGTGGCCAGCGAGGAAGCTAAACGCCCCTCGCTGGCCCCTCTCTTAGGAGTATCTATCTTCTGTTTTCGTTCTCGTCGTCGACGATCTCGGCGTCCTCGACCACGTCGTCGTCGGGGTTGCCCTCAGTACCTGTCGCGCCAGCTGTGCCCGCTTGCTGCTGCTGAGCCTGCTGGTAGAGCGCCTCCGAGAGCACGTGAGACGCCGAGAGGAGTGCCTCCTGCTGACGCTTTATCTCCTCGATGTCGTCGCCGGCGAGGGCCTCCTTGGTGTTCTTTAGGGCTTCCTCGATCGTGGACCGATTGTCGGCGTCGACCTTGCCGTCCATGTCCTTTAAGGAACGCTCGATTGAGTAGACCAAGTTATCAGTGTTGTTGCGAACGTCGGCCTCCTCGCGCCGACGCCTGTCCTCCTCGATGTGCGCCTCGGCATCTTGGACCATCTGCTCGATCTCCGACTCCGCAAGACCGCTCGAGGCCGTGATCGTGATTCGTTGCTCCTTGCCCGTCCCGAGATCCTTCGCCCCGACGTTGACGATCCCGTTTGCGTCTATATCAAACGTTACCTCGATCTGGGGTATACCCCTCGGCGCGGGCGGCAGTCCCACGAGTTGGAAGTTACCGATGATCTTGTTGTACGCCGCCATCTCGCGCTCGCCCTGGTAGACCTTCACCTCAACCGAGCCTTGATTGTCCTCCGCGGTTGTAAACACCTCACTCTTACGTGTAGGTATGGTGGTGTTCCGCTCGATGAGCTTCGTCATGACGCCACCCTTAGTCTCTATCCCGAGGCTAAGAGGCGTAACGTCGAGGAGCAAAACGTCCTTTACCTCGCCCGCGAGAACGCCGGCCTGGATCGCAGCGCCTATCGCTACCACTTCGTCGGGGTTGATACCCCTGTTGGGTTCCTTGCCGGTGATCTCCTTGACCTGCTCCTGGATCGCTGGGATGCGCGTGGAGCCACCGACAAGGATGATCTGATCTATTCCGCCGCCCGCAAGCCCAGCGTCCTGCATCGCCTGACGAACCGGGCCAGCCGTCGCCTCTACGAGGTCCGCGGTCAGCTGGTTGAACTGCGCCCGCGTGAGCGTAAGATCTAGGTGCTTCGGCCCATCCGCGTCAGCCGTGATAAAGGGCAGGTTTATGGAGGTGCTCGTCGTGGAAGAGAGCTCCTTCTTGGCCTTCTCCGCCGCCTCGATGAGCCGCTG
>Ga0126308_10000845_pt1 | contig 11227 bp, 8 predicted proteins | sample Plot55_FD_92533 | JGI IMG/M metagenome (GOLD analysis project Ga0126308, IMG submission 92533) | Serpentine soil microbial communities from UC McLaughlin Reserve, CA, USA - Plot55 | ecosystem: Environmental > Terrestrial > Soil > Grasslands | place: USA: UC McLaughlin Reserve, Lake County...
GAAGACCGGCAAGGTCGACGACGCCTGGGTCGAGACGATCGACATCCTGCCGACGATCTTCGACGTGTTGAACCTCGACCCGCGCGTGAAGATGGACGGCAAGTCCGCGTACAGCGAGCAGGTGCAGAACCGCAGGGAACTGCGCATCCTGATTCGTAACAGCTTCGAGGTGCTCCGCATCCCGGTGGACCAGTTCAAGCGTGAGCGTGCGGCCATCATTGCCCGTAACCAGCGGCTGTTCGGCTCAGGCGCAGACGGCCCGGATCGCCTCTACCGGATCGGCCCGCACCCGGAGCTGATCGACCAGCCCGCCTCCGCCGCCGGGCCGCAGCTCAGCGTGGACCTTACGTCCAGACGGGACTACGCGAACATCGGCTCAGATCCCACCTACATGCCCGTGCACGTGGTGGGCCAGGTGAACGGCCCGGACAGGCACCCGCGCGACATCGCGATCGCGGTGAACGGCACCATCCGCGCGGTGGGGAACACGTTCAAGCTGGCCGTGGGCGACGACGGCGAGCTGGTGTCGGTGATGGTGCCGGAGTCGGCCTTCCGCAAGGGCCGCAACGACGTGCAGGTGCTACAGATCGGCTAGGCAGCCCTCGACGTCCTTCAGGATGTCCTCGGTCTTCGGATCGACCTCGGGACCGACGAACAGAAGGGCGCTCCCGATCTGCTCGGCGCCCTCGCCCTCGCCCTGGAACTGAGCCGCCTCGGCCGCCGCGGCGGTGAGGTAGAACTTCACGCGCGGACCGGCGTCGAGCACGACCTCGCTCTCGTCCGTGCCCTCCAGATGCGACGCGACGCCCTGCGCGTCGAGGCATGCGATCGTGCTGCCGGGCTTGTCCGACTCGTCCACGCTGGGGGCGGCGTCGCTCGAGCCGCAGCCGGCAAGGGCGAGCAGCGCGAGCGGGAGGGCCAGGAGCGGGCGCTTCACGGGGCGGCGCAGGCTAGCGGAGCGGCTTCGTGCGCCGGTAGAGGCGAGCAACGTCGCGGAAGACGGGCTTCCGGCGGTTGTTCTCCTCGATGAGGCTCTTGTTGTGCCACGGCGGCTGGGCGTACTCAACGGGGGCGCCGCCCTGCCAGGTCTGGTGCACGCGGAAGTCGCGCAGCGCCCAGTGGATCGAGCCGTTCACGAACGGCTTCGTGGCGTGGATGGCCAGGTGGTCCATCACCCATTTGCGCTGGAATTCGAAGCTGCCCTTCTGCTCGACCGGCCCGTAGCGTGTGGCCTCGGCGCCGAACTCAGTGATCACGAGCGGCAGGTCCGGGTTCGCGGCATGCACTGCATCGAGGTAGCCGCTGAGGTCGGCCGTCGTGGTGGCCGGCTGGTCTGGAAGGCTCTCCACCACCGAGCGGTACCAGCCGAAGTAGTCGTTCACGCCCAGCACGTCCAGGTACTGGTGCGCGTCCGTCGTGTACGGCTCGCCCACGCGCGATTGCCGGTCGAGCCCGACGAGGCGAGTGTCGTCGAGCTCGTGCACCGCGCGCGACGCGTCCCGGATATAGCTCACGAGGCTGGGTCCGTAGGTGCCGAGGTTCGGCCCGGCCTCGGACGGCTCGTTGGCCAGCGACCACGTGAGGACCGACGGGTTGTTGATGTTGTTGCGAACGGTCAGCGTGGCCGCGCGCAACGCGAGGCTGCGAACGCCGGGCCGGTCCCAGCTCGAGGTGGGGACCTGGTACACCGGCGCATCGACCCAGTACATGATCCCCGCGCGGTCGAGCGCCTCGACGAATGCCGGGTGGAGCGGGTAGTGCGAGCGCGTGATCGTGGCGCCCAGATTCTTGAGTCGGTTGAGCAGCAGCGTCCGCGTGCGCTGCGAGAGGGCGCCGCCCTCACGGAGGTCGTCCTCGTGGATGCTCGCGCCCTTCAGGTTGAGCCGCTTGCCGTTCAGCCTGATGATGCCGCCGGGCCTCGTCTCGATCTTGCGCACGCCGAATGAGAGCCGGTAGGTGCCTCGCACCGTGCGGCGCGTCGCGGCGCTGACGGACATGTCGTAGAGCTGAGGAGCGCGAGGCGCCCACAGCCGCGGGCGCTTGATGGTCAGTGTGGTGCTGAGCTGCCGGCGCCCCAGCTTGGGGACCGTCTCGGGGGCGAGCCGTATTCGCCGGCCGTCCACCTCGATGATCAGCGACACGTCGCGGTCCTTGCTCGTGAAGTTCCGGAGCGTCGTGCGTACCTCGACCTTCGCGGGGCCGCCGACGCGCCGCAGGCGCGGCAACGCCGTCGCGTGCTCCACATCGACCGTGTCCACCCGCCTGATGTAGACCTCGCGCAGGATTCCGCCGAAGTTCCACCAGCCGCCCGTGCCGTAGCCGTTGAAGGCCGCCGGCCGCCAGTGCGTGAGGTCGGTGTTGCTGCGCAACGACGAGACCTCCACCACCAGCGTGTTGCGGCCCTTGCGGAGGTTCGGCAGAAGCACCTCGAAGGGGAAGTAGCCCGTGAAGAGTGTGAGCTGCTTTCCGTTCAGCCAGACCTCGGTGCGGTAGTTGTTGCCCTCGAAGCGCAGCTTCCAGAAATGGCGCGCCTTCTTGGGCGAGCGCGGCAGCGTGAAGTCCTTGCGGTACCAGCCAATCGAGGAGCGGTTGAAGACGGTGTCCGTGGCGTTCCAGTTGTGCGGGACGGTGATCTCGCTCCAGCCGGTGAGGTCGTCCTGGTCGAACCAGCGCTCGCTCTCGCCGACGAAGGCGTCGTCCTGGCGGAAGTACCACGTGCCGCCGAGCAGCTCGCGGTTGGTCTGGCCCTCGCGAACCAGAGGCTTGCCGCCCGGCCGCTCCACGTGCAGCTCGGGCGCGACCGGGGCTGGTGTCTGAGTGCCGCCGGGCGGCGCCTCGCCGCCGCCCTGCGCGTATGCGGGAACGGGACAGGCCGCCGCAACGGCCAGGCAGGCGAGAATGATGGGGGGCTTGGGCGGGCGCAAACCAGGAGGGGCAGCGGTGAAGCGTCGCAGAGTAGCGGCGCATGGAGACGGCCGTCCGGGGGTAATTGCAACTGCTACGGTCCCGCCACGGTCCGCCGCGCGCTCTCTTGCCATGAACCGCCGCTTCGCGCTCATCCAAGCACTGGTATCGCTCGTCGCGTTGGCGGCGGTCGTCTGGTGGGCGACGAAGCAGGAGTCGCCGCACATCCCGACCGGCGGCGACGCCATCGCCTGGATCGTGGCCGGAATGGGACTCTACGTCGTGGCCACGCTCGTGCGGGCGGAGCGTTGGCATCAGATCCTCGAACACACCGGCGTGAACGCGAAGCGCACCGACTGCTACGCGCTCACGACGGTCGGCTACATGGGGAACAACGTGCTGCCCGCGCGCGCCGGCGAGGCGCTCCGGGTCGTGCTCCTGTCACCGCGCTGCGACGCGAGCAAGCGCACTCTGATCAGCTCGATCGTCGCCGAGCGCGTGCTGGACGTGATCGCGCTCCTGACCATCTTCGTCGTCACGGTCTACGGCGTCCTTGACACGGCGGAGGTCCTGCCCACGAACAGGCCGCTGCTCGTCACAGGGATCGGGATCCTCCTGCTGGTCGCAGCCACCCTCGCGGTGTGGGTGCTCCGTCGGCATCCCATGCTCCACCGCATTCGCGATTGGCTGCGCCCGCTCGCGGACTCTCCCCGCGCGCTCGTGTCGCGCTGGGGCCTCGTCCTGCTGGCCGGCACCTTCCTGCTCTGGACGGTCGAGGCCTCGGTCTACTGGAGCGTGGCCAGGGCGATCGACCTGAACATCAGCATCAGTGGGGCGCTGTACCTCGTCGCGCTGACGAACTTCGTGGCGGCGCTGCCCGCCGCGCCGGGGTCGCTCGGTACCTTCGACGCGGCCGTCGCGTGGGGCGCTGACAAGCTGGGCGCGGCCGGCTCGGTCGCCCTCTCGTACGTGATCCTGATTCGCTTCGTCCTGTACGTCCCGATCACGATCGTCGGCCTCGTGGTGCTGGTCACTCGTTACGGAGGCTGGTCACGGCTACGGTCCGCTACCCGGCTCGAAGCCTCACGCGCGTAAAGCCGTCGACGGCGGCCCTCGAGCGCCACGGCACCCAGATGGTCTTGATCATCGCGGGCTGCCTGGCCGTGTCCGCGCTGACGCTGCTCTACCCGTCCACGCCGACCTACGACCCCTGGGCCTGGATCCTGTGGGGCAGGGAGATCGCTCAGCTCGACCTCGTGACAGAGGGCGGCCCGTCGTGGAAGCCGTTCCCGATCTTGTTCACCGTCCCGTTCTCCTTCTTCGGACAGGACCTCGCGCCGTACCTCTGGCTGTGGCTGGCGCGCGCGGGCGGCCTGCTCGGCTGCGTGATGGCGTACCGGATGGCGTACCGGCTCAGCGGCGGGCGCGTGTACGGCGCGCTGGCCGGCATCTCCGCGTTCGCCGCGCTGCTGTCGTCCAACAAGTACGTCCGCGATGCGGCGCTCGGCAACTCCGAGCCGATCCTCGCTGCGGTGGTGCTCTGGGCCTTCGAGCGCCATCTCGACGGACGCCGCGACCACGCCCTCTACCTGGGCGTGGCCGCGGCACTGCTGCGCCCGGAGGCCTGGCCGTTCCTCGCTCTCTACGGCCTCTGGCTGTGGGTCTACGAGCCACAGCTGCGCCTGCGGCTCGTGGCGTTCGCGGCGCTGGTGCCCGCCCTATGGATCCTGCCCGAGTGGTGGGGCGCCGATGAGCCGTTCCGCGCCGGCTCGCGCGCGAACGCGCCCAACCCGGGCAGCGCGGCCTTTGCCGCGCACCCCGCGTTCGAGCTGTTCAAGCGCTTCGCGGAGAGCACCGTCGCGCCGGTGGAGGCAGGCACGATCGTGGCGGTGGGCGTGGCCGCGATCGCCTGGGTGCGACGCCGTGCGCAGGGTCCAGTGCTGGCGCTCGCGGCGCTCGGGTTCTCGTGGTTCGCGCTGGTGGCGGTGATGACCGAGGCGGGGTTCGCCGGCAACCAGCGCTACCTGATGGTCACGACCGCCGCGGTATCGGTGCTGGGCGGTGTGGGCGCTGTGCGGGTGCTCCAGGGCGTGGAGGTGCTCGGCGCGCGCTGGCTCGGCGACCGCAGCCCGCGTGCCGGGGCGATCACCGCGGCCGCGGCCCTGGTGGCCGGGATCGCGATCGCCTCCCCGACGATCGTGGCCAAGGCCGACAACACCGGCCGGGTCCAGGGAGGCATAGAGCACGAGGCCTTCCTGTGGCACGACCTCAAGGCGCTGATCGACGCGAACGGGGGGAAGGAGCGGCTGCTGGCCTGCGGCGGCGTCTTCAGCGGCCCGTTCCAGACGCAGATGGTGGCCTACGAGCTCGGAGTCCACGGCATCAACGTGGGCTGGAAGGTCACGCCGGCGCCAGGCGTCGCCTTCCGCACGCGGACGGTGCCGGACGGCCCGCTCGTGACAAAGCCGACCGACGACCGCTTCAGGCTCGTGGACCAGCAGGGCAAGTGGCGGCTCCTGACCGTGCCTCCCGATAACCACAGGCCCGGAGGCTGCCCGGTGTCAGGACCGAACACCCCCACGGCGCCGCCGGCCGAGCAGTCAGGGCCCGGGCAGCGCGAGATCGAGGTCATTGGCAAGTGACAGCGGTGAGCGCTCACTAGGATCGCCGGGTGGCTAGCGTCGCCTCTCGTACACGAGCCGTGCCGCGGCTCGGCTCGTTGCCCAGCAGCTTCGTGCTGCCGTGCATCATGCTGCTTGGGCTCTTCGCCGTCTCGGCGTACCTGCGCACGAACTCGCTGGGCGAGTCGCTCTGGATGGACGAGGGGCTCTCGATCGGCATCGCGTCGCAGCCGCTGTTCGACATCCCAGGCACCCTGCGCGTTGACGGCTCACCGCCGCTCTACTACATGCTGCTCTCGGCGTGGATGAGCCTCGTGGGCGATGGCCCGGCGGAGAGCCAGGCCCTCTCCGTGGCCGTTGCGCTGCTGGCCATCCCGGGCGGCCTCTGGGCAGGCTGGAGCCTGTTCGGACGGCGCGCGGGCCTCTTCTGCGGGGCAATGTGCGCGGTCAATCCGTTCCTGACGGCCTACGCGCAGGAGACGCGCATGTACGCGCTCATGCTGGTCATGTCGCTGCTGGCCACCGCGGCCTTCCTGCACGTGTTCGCGTTCGGCCGGCGGCGCTACCTGCCGCTGTTCATGCTCCTGCTCGCCGGCATGCTCTACACGCACAACTGGGGCCTCTTCCTGGGCGCCGGTCTCGCGCTCGGACTCGTGCCCTGCTGGTACGTGTCCGAGAACCGCTCGAGCCTCTGGAAGGACGCCCTGATCGGCTTCGGCGGCGCGGGTCTGCTCTACCTGCCGTGGGTCGCCACGCTCCTCCACCAGGTGCAGCACACCGGAGCGCCGTGGCTGAACCCGCCGAATTTCGGGGCGCCCGTGCAGATCTCGAAGTCGCTGCTCGGGGGCGGCACACCGACCGTGGCGCTGGTGCTCGCGGGCGGCTCCGGGATCGCCGCCATCCTGGCGCGTCGGGTGGAGGACAAGGAGCGCACCGCGCTCCTCGCAGGTGCCGTGATCGTGCTGGGCACGCTCGGCGTCGCCTGGATCGTGTCGCAGGTCTCGCCCGCCTGGACCACGCGCTACCTCGGCGTGCTGCTCGGCCCGATGCTCCTGCTCGGCGCGCTCGGGCTGGCCCGGGCGGGGACGCTGGGCCTCGTGGCGCTCGTGATCATCATCGGAATCTGGGCGATCCCGAAGAGCTACGGCCTCGAGAACAAGTCGAACGCGTCCGACCTTCGCAACGACGCGGTGCCTGAACTCCGGGAGGGCGACCTCGTCCTGTCGATGCAGCCGGAGCAGGGGCCGCTGCTCGCCTACCACCTCGAGCAGCTCGGCGGCGCGCCCGAGCTGCGCTTCGGCAACCCGATGGGCGCGGTCAAGAACGACCGCGTGATGGACTGGACCGACGGCTACGACAAGCTCAAGGCAGCCACCCCATCGAAGAACCTCGAGCCGCTGATTGCTAGTCTGCCGCGCGGCGGGCGGGTCCTCATAGTTCATCCCGTGACCTCACGTGCGGACGACTGGGACGCGCCCTGGACGGAGCTGGTCAGGCGCCGAGCCGCCCAGTGGGGCGCGGCGCTTGCCACGGACCCGCGCCTGAAGACGGTGGCGGCCTTCCGCCGCGGGGCGGTTCCCCGTACCTACCGCCGCGCCACGCGCATCGGAGTGCGCGGCGTGATGTACGAGAAGACCGGATGAACGAGAACGAGACTCCCCAGCAGCCGGCGGCGCCAGAGGCGCGGCCCGAGCCCCCAGCGAACCTCGCGCATCCCGAGATGCGCGACCAGCCGACAGTGATCCTCGGCGGCGGCCCCGCCGGCCTCACGGCGGGCTACCTGCTCGCGAAGAAGGGTCTGCCCGTCGTCGTGCTCGAGGCCGAGGACCAGGTGGGCGGCATCGCGAAGACCGCGGTGCGCGACGGCTACCGCTTCGACCTCGGCGGGCACCGCTTCTTCACGAAGGTGAAGGAGGTCGACGACCTCTGGCACGAGATCATGCGTGAGGAGTTCCTCAAGCGCCCGCGGATGTCGCGCATCTATTGGAACAAGAAGTTCCTCGACTATCCGCTGCGCGGGCCGGATGTGATCAAGAAGCTCGGTCCGGTCGATCTCACCAAGGCGTTCCTCTCGTACCTGTGGGCGAAGGTGAGGCCCAAGGGCAGGGAGGACACGTTCGAGGAGTGGGTGGTCAACCGCTTCGGCCGCTGGCTCTTCAACCAGTTCTTCAAGTCCTACACGGAGAAGGTCTGGGGAGTTCCCACCTCCGAGATCCGCGCGGACTGGGCGGCGCAGCGCATCAAGGGCCTGTCGTTCTTCAGCGCCGCGAAGTCGGCGTTCTTCGGCAACAAGGGCGACAAGATCAAGTCGCTGATCTCGGAGTTCAACTATCCCCGCTACGGCCCCGGCCAGATGTGGGAGACGATGACGGACGACATCCGCCGGCTCGGTGGGCAGGTTCTGCTCGAACACCGCGTCACGAAGCTGGACTTCGACGGCGAGCGCTGCGTGCGCGTGCACGTCGGCGACACCGTCTTCGAGCCGTCCGCCGTGATCTCGTCGCTGCCGCTGCGCAATGCGGTCGGGATCGCGAACCCGCACCCCCGGCCCGAGGTCGTGGCCGCCGCCAAGGGGATGCGGTACCGCGACTTCCTCACCGTGGCGGTGGTCCTGAACGGCGACGACATCTTCCCCGACAACTGGATCTACATCCACGACCCGAGCGTTAACGTCGGGCGCATCCAGAACTTCCGCTCGTGGAGCCCGTGGATGGTGCCGGACCCCAGCAAGGCGTGCGTCGGCCTCGAGTTCTTCTGCTTCGCGGGCGACGAGCTCTGGGAGACGGAGGACGAGAAGCTGGTCGCGCTCGGCATGAAGGAGCTCGAGGAGCTCGGCCTGGCGAGGCGTGAGCAGCTCGAGTTCGGGTTCGTCGAGCGAGTGCCTAAGGCCTACCCGATCTATGACGCCGAGTACGCCGAGCGCGTCTCCACGATCCGGACCTGGCTCGACGGCCTCGACAACTACATCCAGGTCGGCCGCAACGGCCTGCACCGCTACAACAACTCCGATCACTCGATGCTCACGGCCATGCGCGCCGTGGACAACCTCGTGGACGGCGCCGAACACGACATCTGGGCGGTCAACGCCGAGTCGGTGTACCACGAGGAGGAGAACCAGGACGAGCAGCAGCCCTACATCGAGGCTCCGGAGACGGAATCGATGAAGGAGCCGCTGCACTCCTGACCGGCGGCGCGCTCGCGTTGGCGCTGGGCGCAGCGCTCCTCCACGCCGGCTGGAACGTGCTGCTCGCCGGGTCGCGCGATACGGCGGCCGCGACGGCGGGCGTGCTCATCTTCGGCGTGGCCCTCCTTGCGCCGCCGGCGGTGGTCACCGGCGGCGTTTCGGGGGACGCGGTGCCCTTCATCGCTGCGTCGTCAGCGCTGGAGCTCGTCTATTTCGTCTTGCTCGCGCGGGCGTACGCTGGTGGCGAGCTCAGCGTCGTGTATCCGATCGCGCGGGAGTCGGCCCCGGTCGTGGTGCTCGTTTTCGGCGCGATTGCGCTGAGGGAGAGCGTGTCGGCTGGCGCGGCCGTTGGCGTGCTCGCCATCGCCGCGGGCGTGCTTCTCGTTGGGTTAGTCGATTTACCCTTCCATTTCGCAAGGAAAATCGGCTCACCCCCTCGGGACCTGCTGTTCGGGCTGGCGATCGGGGCCGTCATCGCGTCCTACACGCTTGTGGATTCCGAGGCGGTCGAGCATGCCGACCCGATCGCGTACCTGGCGCTGGTGGTGGCGCCGTGCGCCGTGCTGTACCCAGCGCTGGCGAGGACCCGACCCGACCTGAGCGCGAGGAGCGCCCTCACCGCCGCGGCGACCTTCGGTGCCTTCCTCATGGTCCTCGCCGCGTTCAGGCTTGCTCCGGCCGCGCCGGTGGCCGCTGTCAGGGAGACGAGCGTGGTGATCGCCGCCATCCTCGCCGCTGTCTTTCTTCACGAGGCGGTGGGCGCAAGGAAGATGGCCGGCGCGGTCCTCGTGGCGGCCGGTATCGCCGCCATAGTGCTCGGCTGATGCCGACCGTCTACGTCGGGATCGGCGGCCTTCTCGGCCGGAGGCTCGGCGCCTACTCGTAGTACGGCAGCGGCCCGCCGGCCGCGTCCAGCACCGTGCGGTACAGGTCCTCGCTCACCCTCGGGTTCTGCTTCACCACGTTGGTGAACTCGTGGGGGTCCACGCGCAGATCACAGAGCGTGCGCTCGTTGCCCTGGTTGTCGCCGATCAGCACCCAGTCGTCGGTGCGGATGAAGAAGCGGTTGTACATGCCGCCGTAGTGGAAGTCGCGCTTCTCCGCCGGCGGCCTGCCGTCCAGGAGCGGGGAGAGGTCTGTGCCGCCCATCCAGCCCGGGCGGTCGATCTCCACCATCGACAGGACCGTGGGCCCGACATCGTGGGTTGACGCGAAGTACTGGCTCACCTCGCCGGCCGCCCGGTTGTCCGGGTGCACCACGATGAACGGGACCTGCGCGAGCTCGGGGTGGAGCTGCGAGGGGACCTTGCCCGTGAAGCCGCGCTCACCGAGCAGGTAGCCGTGGTCGCTCAACAGCAAGATCACGGTGTTGTTGTGCAGGCCGAGCTCGTGGAAGCGGTCGAGGAAGTGGCCGAGCCAGTGGTCGGTCATCGTGACCTCCCCCGCGTAGGCGGCGTGCATGCGGCGGAACTGCTCCGGCGTGAAGTTCCGCGCGAAGCCGTAGGGCGTGACCCCAACCTCGGTGCCCGAATAGTCCGGGTCGCCGTACATGTCGAGGTACTTCCGCGGTGTGCTCCATGGCTCGTGCGGGTCGAAGCAGTCCACCGTCAGGGCGAACGGCTGGCGGCGGCGGGCGTCGTCGAGAATGTTCCGCGCGTCCTTGTACAGGCGCGCGGCGCAGGTCTCCTCCTCGTCACGGCCCTCGCCGGTGTTGGCGAGGTACTTGCGCATCCCGGGGATGTAGCGGTCGTCGCGCAGGAACGGCGGCAGCCAGTGCTCCACCTCGTCGAGCGGGACGCTCTCGGCGGGCTTCCGAAAACCCGACTGCCCGACGATCGTCCGCCACTCGTGGAAGGTCTCCCTGAACGGCTCGAATGCCTTCATGAACGCGATGAACGGGTTGTCGCTCACCTGGGCCGTCCAGTAGCCGGCGTCCTTCAGCGCGGTCGTGAACGTGTGCTGCGGATCGTCGATCGGGAGCCAGCCTGGGCTGGTGCCGATCTCGCGGTTCGGCTTCCAGTTGCGGAACGGGAAGATGCGGCGGCTGCCGAAGATGGAGCGCCGCGCCGGCACGGTGACCATCGCCTCCGGGAAGGCCCGCGAGAAGCGCAGTCCCCGGTTTGCAAGTGCATCGATGTTGGGCGTCTGGATCTGCGGCGAGCCGTACGCACCCACGTGATCCGGGCGCAGGCTGTCGATGATCAGGACCACGACGTTCAGCTGCCCGTCGCCGGACGCGTCGGCGTCGTCCGAGCTGCACCCCGCGGTTGGAAGCAGCCCGGCGCCCGCGGCGCCAGCGGCGCCGGCCTGCAGTAGCCGCCGGCGGCTCAGGCGCGTATCCACGCGGCGGGAGAGTAGCGCGCGGGCCTAGAACGTCCGTCCAGCGCCTAGCTTTTGGCCCTCCTGCGGCCCTCCCCGTTGCCGATGACGAATAGGCATGGGTCGAGTTCGGGTTGTGTTGGTGATCCTCGCCCTGGTCGCCGTCTTCCCCGCTGTCGCGGGAGCTCAGTCGTACCCC
>Ga0126308_10000846_pt1 | contig 11225 bp, 7 predicted proteins | sample Plot55_FD_92533 | JGI IMG/M metagenome (GOLD analysis project Ga0126308, IMG submission 92533) | Serpentine soil microbial communities from UC McLaughlin Reserve, CA, USA - Plot55 | ecosystem: Environmental > Terrestrial > Soil > Grasslands | place: USA: UC McLaughlin Reserve, Lake County...
CGGGCGATCTTGCGCAGCTCGGGATCGAGCGAGAACGGCAGCACGGCCGGAATGATGTCGACCTTCTTTTCGGCCAGCATCGCGCGCAACGTCGAGAACGGCGCCTCGACGACGGTGTAGTCGCGCTTGTCCTCCAAACCAAACTTGCGCAGCATGGCGCGGGTGGCGACATCGACGGCACTGCCTGCCGCGTTGGTAGCGACGACCTTTCCCTTCAGATCTTCGGGTTTTTTGATCGGACCATCGGCCAGCACCATGTATTCCTGCGAATACCAACCTTCCACGCCGTCACGAAATTCGTCGGCGATAACGCGGATATCGTCCATCCCGGCGTTCTGGATGGCGATCGCCAGCGTGGAATAGGCGAGATTGGATATTTCGAGCTCGCCGTTCGCCATTGCAGTGATCATGGGCGGGGTGCCGGCAAATCGCACCGGCTCGAAGACGTAAGTTTTGCCAAGGTGCCTCGCGAGGTCCTTCTTCTCCAGCAGGATCGACGCCCAATTGGCGACCGGCGCTACCCAGGAGCCGCGAATCTTGAGCGGCGTCTGGGCCTGCGCCGCGCTCGCGCCCAAGAGAGCGGCGGCCAACATCCCAGGCACTGCAAGCTTAAGCACGCGCATGATCTCCTCCCGGATTTTTGATCCGTGCTCACGAAGGCGCGGAGTTGACGCTCATCTTGCGGATAAAATGCACAATTTGGCAAGGCGCGCGGAGCTGCCGCACGCTGCCGTCCGGCGCAGGCGTCTGTCGGACGTGTACCGAAAGAGCTGCCTTATTTCGCCCTGAACCAAACGCCCTGTCGTTTGTTGAGTCGGAAAGCGCTCAGCTCGGTCTGAGGCAAAAGTGATGGGCAGAGCCATGCGATTCGTTCTTTATGCGATTCAGCTTGGGGCATTAAGCTTAGCCCTGCAGTTCGTGGTCTCACCGGTTCAGGCGGTAACCTGCGACGAAGTGCGAGGGCTTAGCGCGACCGAACTCGCCGACTGGGCCAAGCGCCTCAAAGTAAAACGTGCTGACCTGGCCGCTCTCTTGGAACTGTCGTTTTGCGAAATGAGCTCGGATCGTGCTCGCACGATCGTATCTGATCGTAAAGGCAAGGCACCGGGGCGAACGCCAAGCTCGTTGTAAAGTTTCTGGCACTACGCGCTACTGTGTAGCGGGATCCAACGCCTCCGCGTGCCATAGTAGCAGGCGGCGGCGCAGGAGCGACACCAGCTTGATCAGGCAATAACCCACGGTGGCGATCTCGACGATGCCTGCGAACACGCCGCGCGAGTCGGCGAAGCGTGATGACGTCATCATGGCACCGCCGAGGCCGTAGCCGCCCATCGCCATCTCGGCAACCACGGCGACGATGAGGCAGAGTGGCAATGCCACTTGCAGTCCCGTAAGGATTTGCGGCAGCGCTGCCGGCAGCAGAATCTGCCACATCAGCTCACGCTCGCGCGCGCCCATGTTGCGCGCCGACCAGACCAACTCGCGCTCGACACCTTGGATCCCGGCAATGGTTGCTGTCACCACCGGAAAGATCGCGTCGAACACCACGATTGCAATCTTCGAGGTGTCGAAGAAACCGAGCCACAGGATCACGATCGGCAGGAAAGCGATTTTAGGCATTGGGAAGCCGACCGAGACGATGGGATCGAAAAACCAGCGCACCGAAACGCTACGCGACATCGCCAGGCCAAGGACGATGCCGCCAACGGCGGAAATTAGGAAGCCTACGAGGGCACGGTAGAGCGTAAGGCCAGTATTGATCAGGAGATCGCCAGTGGCGGCGTCTTGCCAGATGCGATCGAGCACGGCGCTGAGCGGCGGCAGCATGAAGGGCGTCACCCGCCCACTCCGGGCGAACAGCTCCCATCCCACCCCGAGCAAGATGATCGGAAGCGCGCTCGCCGCACCCCAGGCGAGACGAGCAAGCACCAGCCGATGCTCTAGTCGCGCCATTGCAGCACCCTTCGTACCAGGAGGAGATAGGCGCGATCGGCCGTGAAGCCGAGCAACGCCACCGTGAGCACGACAGCAAACATCCCTTCATAGGCGCCGCTGGCGCCGAGATAGCCGATCAGATAGCCAAACCCTTTCTGCGCCACGATCAGCTCGGAGCTCACCAGCAGGATAAACGAGAGCGCGAGTGCAGTACGGATGCCGTTGAGGAGTTCCGGCATCGCGCTCGGCAACACCACGTCACGCAACACCCGGAAGCGCGTGGCGCCCCTGCTGCGCGCCGACCAGACCAGCACGCGCTCGCTGCCGCGCGCGCCGTTGAAAGCGCCGATGGTGACCGGCAGCATGCAGCCGAGGAAAATAAGCAGGATTTTCGAACCGTCGCCGAAGCCGAGCCACAGCACGGTCACCGGAATTAGCGCCGACTTCGGCATCGGATAGAAAATCTCCACCAGCGGGCTGAGCAGCACATTGACCGGGCGCCACCAGGCCATCAGAACGCCAATCGTGGCGCCGATCACGACAGCAGCCAGCAGACCGGCGCTGGCACGGTAGAGGGAAGAAACACCGTTCGTCACGAGTTCGCCGTCGGCGACGAGGTCGATCCAGGCGGCGGCGACCTTGCTCACCGGCGGCAGCGCCAGCGAAGACACGAGCCCCAGCCGCGGCACCGCCTCCCAGGCCAGCGCGAGCAGGAGAAGCGGGAGATAGCGGATGAACGCCGACTTCATGGCTCGCTGCTGCCGCTGAAGCGCACGCCGCCGCCATCCGCCGCAGCCGGTTCCCTCCCCCCTTTAGGGGAGGAGGGTTGGGGTGGGGGGTGCCGTTTGCTCCGGGTACGCCGCAACACCGTCCCGACAAATGAGGGAGGGGAGCGAAGCGCCGTGCCGCTTGGGCAAGAGAGGGCGACGATCGTGCTTGTGCTCATAGCACGCGCTTCTCCTGCGCCTTGATGGCCTCGATGCGCACCAGATTCCAGATTTCGTCGATCTTTTCGACGAAGGCGTTGCTCTTAAAAACCTGCGGATCGTTCTTGTCGAACTTCGTCTCGACGATCGCCTTGATGCGCCCCGGGCGCGCCGACATCACCGCCACCCGGTCGGCGAGATAAACCGCTTCCTGCACGTCGTGAGTGACGAAGATCACCGTCTTGGGGGTGCGCTGCCAAATGCCGAGCAGCTCGGCCTGCATCAGGCCGCGGGTCTGCGCATCGAGCGCGCCGAACGGCTCGTCCATCAACAAAATTTCCGGATCGAAGGCGAGCGTGCGCGCCAGCGCCGTGCGCTGCTTCATGCCGCCCGAGAGTTGCGAGGGATAGCTGTCCTCGAAACCATTGAGGCCGACCAGATCGACGAACGTTTGCGCGCGCCGCTCGCGCTCCTGGCGCGGCAGCCGCTGGCGTTCGAGGCCGTAGAGGATGTTCCCGCGCACCGTCTTCCACGGGAACAGCGCGAAATGTTGAAATACGATGCCGCGATCCGGTCCGGGCCCGGCCACCGGCTTGCCGTCGACCAGAATTTTTCCGATCTCCGTCGGCAGAAACCCGCCGATGAGATAGAGCAACGTCGACTTGCCGCAGCCGGAGGGGCCGAGCAGCGCCATGAATTCCCGCACCCGCACCTCGAGCGAGACGTCCTCGAGCGCCAGCACCGGCCGGCCGCGTGGCGGACGATAGGTGTGGCACACGCCTTCGATGACGATCTGCGCCATGGCTACAAGATCAATCGAACTCGTCATTCCGGAAGCCGCGAAGCGGCTGTCCGGAATCCATAAGACAGGAGCTATGGATTCCGGGCTCGCGCTTGCGCGCGCCTCGGAATGACGGCTCAGGATGCACGGAATACTCCCTCGCTACTCCGCGGCAATGCGCTGCGCCGACTGCGCTTGGATGTCACCGAGGCATTTGGCGAGCCCTTCGCCGTCGGGATCGACCAACGCCGCGGTGCGCGCGCTGGCGATGGCATCGATGGCTTGGCGAAGTGGGATGTGGCCGGCCAGGGCGGGACTGATCACGTGCTGCTCGATCTGCCGGTAATTCTGGGTGCCGCGATTGTGGGTGTCGCCGTAGCCCTTGATCAACCGTGCGCATTCGGCGACTTCGAGCCCCAGCTCGGTTGACAAAGCAGCAGCGGCGCCAATCAGTCCGAGCCAGCGCTCGAGCTCGCGCCGCTCTTCTTGGTATCGATAAGTGCGCGGCCGCCAGCGGCGCAGCTTCGCGAGCAGCCAAAAGCGCAGGAAACCCGAAACCGACGCGCTGTTGACGTGCATGCCCCAATAAACGCGGCCGAGCCAGCCGCGGCCCTCGGCGAGCGCGAGAATCCCGCGCGCCAGGCGCGGCGGCAGCACCGAGCATAATTCCTCGATTCCAGGCTTGAGGAATTCGGTGACCGTGAACGGCTCGCCGGGCTTCACCCCCATGTCAGTGACGATGCGAGCGCGGCGGGCAGGATCGATCTTGGCCTGCGCCACGCGGATGACGTCCTCATAGGACATACGCACAGCCAGATGCCGCGCGGTTTCGCGCAGCAGGCGTCCGTCGGCGCTCGCGCGATCATCCGCGGCCTGTATCAAAGCCAGCCGATTGAGATAAAGCCGCGCGTAGGCGAGGTCCTGATACGCGATCAGCCGGCGCACGCCTTCGGCTGCAATATTGCGCGCCGCCGCAGGCAGGGATTCGATTTCACGGGCGAGATCGACGAACGGCGAGCCAATTCGAGTTGGCCCGTTTGCGGGCGCTTCCGACTGTGGCGCAGGCGCCCGTTGGACGGCCTCCAGCCCAGCGCGAAAACCACGCAAATTATTCTCGACGGCTTTGCCATCTTTGCGGATCGCGGCCTCGAACGCCGTCACCGGAATAGGAAGGATCTGAATGCCGGCGATTACGCCTAGCATGACCGCATTGGTCATTGCCCCGGTGCGCCGCGCGATGTCCTCCATGTCAATCAGCACGTGCGCGCGCGAATGTTGCTCGACGGCCTGCATCAGTCGGTTTGAGTCGTAACGGCCGTCCGCCATCGCGATTTTCTCGTCCATCACATAAGAGCGCGAGGTGGCCGCGATCGTAAGCGTGCGATCCGCCGTGACGAAACCGGCGGCAACTGCCCTGCCCGCTTCCATCAGCTCGCTCGCCACCATCACGTCGATATCGCCGATGCCGGGGTTGAGCGCCAACACCGGATGGCGCTGCCCAATCTCGCGCGCCGGCACCGGCATGATCTCGATGTAATAGGTGGTTGCGCCGGTGCGCTGCGCAACGCCGGGAATTGATGTGCTTTGCACCGGGAAGCCAGGATTCTCCGCGGCGCCGACGATCCAGTTGGTGAGCACCCCACCACCCTCACCGCCAAGCGCCGCGATGAGGATCGTAATTGGACGCACTGCTTCTCGCTGCTTCCCCCCTTGTGGAGGAGGGTTGAGGAGAGGGGTGATGGCAAGTTCATGACGTTCGGATTGACCCCGCTCCCTGTCGCTCCCCCTCAACGGGGGAGGGAACGATGTGGCACCGTTCGCGCCAAGCCATCCGAGCACGCGCTGGCGGCACCAATACAGGGTGCGATCCCACGCATTCGGATTGCGCACGATGTCGGCGCGATAAAACGACGGGCAGAGCACAGCGGCATCCGCTACCTCGCCGCACAGACCGCAACCGACGCAGCTCTCGATCACGGTCGCCACCGGATCGGTGCGCAACGGATCGGGGTTGGGCTTCACGGTCAGCGATGGGCAGCCCGACAGCCGGATGCAGGAGTGATCGCCGGTGCAGATTTCGTCATCGACGCCATAGCGCGTGCGCACGACGCGCTCGCCGCGCTTGAGCTTGTCAGTATCCTCTGCCCGCACGCGGCGCTGCCGCGCCAACTGGCATTCGCCGTCGGCGATGATGACCTTGAGGCCGCGCTCGGCTGTGCGCATCGCCTCTTTCAGTGTCTTGACCATGGCCGTGACGCCATAGGTGCGCACCTTGCGTAGCCAGGTCACGCCGAGCGAGCGCAAGGTTTGCTCGATATCCATCCCCGGCGCGGCGCCCTGCCGGCTCGCTTTGCTCGATGGCATGTATTGCAAGCCGGTCGCCGAGGTGTAGCCGTTCTGCATGATGATCAGCACACCGTCGCCCTTGTTGAACAGGTTGGAGGCGACGCCGGTGATCAGTCCGTTGTGCCAGAAGCCGCCGTCGCCCATGATCGCGATCGGGCGGCGGTCGAGATTGGGACCGACCGCGGCCGCGCTCGCGAGCGACATGCCGTAGCCGAGGATCGAATTGCCCATACTGAATGGCGCAAACGTCGCGAACGAATGACAGCCGATGTCGGCGCTGATGTGAGTCGGGCCAAGCTCGCGCTGCATCAGCTTGATGGCTGAGAACACCGGCCGTTCCGGGCAGCCGGTGCAGAAGGTCGGCGGACGCGGCGGCAATTCGCCGACAGCAGCGGCGGCCGCCGGCTTGTGCGCGAGCATCCGGCTGACGCGCGCGGCGATGGCATCGGTGTCGATTTTCGCCGGCCGTGTCTCGCTCAGGAAGGCGGCAAGACCTTTGAGCAGGGCTTCCGACTGATACTCGCCGGTCGCCGGCAGGACGTCCTTACCAAACACTCGTGTCTGGAGATCGGCGCGCCGCAGCTCGACGTTGATCTGCTGCTCGATGTAGTCGGGCGTGCCCTCCTCGACCACCAGCACGGCGCGCTTGCCGGCGCAGAAGTCGAGTACTTCCTCGGGCACCAGCGGATACACGACATTGAGGACGTAGATCGGGATGCGTGCGGCGCCATAGATGTCGGCGAGATCCAGCCGCTCGAGCGCGCGCAGTAAGCTGGTAGTGAGGCCACCCATGACGATGATGCCGATATCGTCGACATCGCCTTGCAGCACTTCGTTGAGCTTTTGCTCGCAGATGAATCGCCGCGCAGCCGGCAGCCGATCCTCAACCTTCACCCGCTCCTGCACGAAGGTCAGCGGCGGGTGCGCAAGCCGGCCATATTCGAACCGCGGCGGCCCAGCGATGCGGTTAACTCCGGAAAACATAGCGCGGCGATTGTCCTTGGCGGGAAATTCGCCGGTCATGTGGCAGGCGCGGATACGCAGCTCGAGCATCACCGGTGCGTGGCTTGCCTCCGACAGTTCGAAACCCTTCTCGACCATGCGCACGATCGTCGGCAGGTCGGGGCGCGGATCGAGCAGACAGATTGAGGATTTCAGCGCATACGCATACGAGCGCTCCTGGATAACGCTCGCGCCTTCACCGTAATCTTCGCCAAGGATGATCAGTGCCCCGCCAATCACACCCGGTGAGGCGAGATTCGATAGCGCGTCGGCCGCGACATTGGTGCCAACGATGGATTTCCAGGTGACCGCACCGCGCAGCGGATAGTTGATCGAAGCGCCTAGCATGGCGGCGGCGGAGGCCTCGTTGGTGCAGGTCTCCACATGCACGCCCAGATCGGCGAGCAGATCCTCGGCCTCCACCATGACGTCGAGTAAATGGGAGACCGGCGCGCCCTGGTAGCCGCCGACATAACTTACGCCCGACTGCAGCAGCGCCTTGGTGACGGCTAGAATCCCCTCGCCGCGGAAGGTATTTCCCGCGCCGAGTTTGAGCGCCTGTACTTCCTGTTTGAATGAGCGTTCCATTGCGATGTTCGAAGCAATTGATTTCAAAGAACTATAGATGGATTGAAGGCACAATCACAGAGCAATGGACGGCGCCGAAACCAGCTCGCGCGGAGCCAGGCGCTGGCGCCAGGCCGGGAGATGCTTTGGATCCACGAATGCGGGGATCACCCGCTTGGGATTGACGCTCTCGACCAGCCGGAGATTATCCGAGAGCGTTGGATGCACGTTCCAGCGCTGGAAGATTGCGCGGCCGGAGTCGACCAGCATCCGCCCCGCCGTGCCGGCGGCAAGATGCCCGGTAAACACGATCGGAGGGTTGCGCGCGTCGCGCCAGCGTTTGATGAGAGCGGCGGCAATTCCGACGTCACCCGAACCGCCATGGGCGATCATCACGCCACGCGGATCGGAGCGGGCATCGAGCGGGACAGCCTCCTTCACCAGGCGCTGAAGCGCGCGGATGCTTTCCGGCCGAACCGACTCGCGCCCGTCCTGCAGCAATATCTCGGCGACCGTGCGCACGGCATCATCGATCGCGACCTCGAAGCCCGACTCCCGCAGAAAGATTGCAATGTCCGGCCCGCGTCCGTCGGCCGGCATCGGCAACAGCACCGCGCCCTTGGCCGCAAGATTCGCAATTCCCTCGCGCTGCTCGTCGAGTCGCGTCTCGGCATCGCCGTAGGAGCCATCGATGATCATGGTCGGCGTCGCAGGCGGCATATCGAACACGTAGAGGCGCGACTCGGGCGAGTGGTCGCCCATGTAGAGCAGCCCCTCCCCGACCCCCAGTCGCAGCCACACGCCACCCGGCGCATGACCATTGCCGCCGGTCTCGATGGCGATGCCGAGCACTTCAGCCCGGCTGCGGATCGGAATCGGATGCGCCGGAATGTCCGTTTCGATGCGCGTGAGAACCGACGCCGTGCCATAGACCGGCGGCGAGCCGATGCGATTGCGACACCGCAGCGCGCCGGCGTGGTCCTTGTGGCTATGGCTAAGAATGATCGCATCCACTTTCCCGATGGCCTCGAAATCCGGCAGGCGTCCGGGCTCCGGCCCCTCACCGCAATCGAGCAGCAGGCGACGGCCGTCCGCCTCGACCACGAACGCCGCCGGTTCCTTGGGTCCAAGGCCCGACACCGCGATCAGACGCGCGCTCATGAAGCCGATCCCTTTGGAATGATCCAGCCGTCGCGCACGGCGACGGCGACGGCCGCGCCGACGTCAGGAGCATCGCTGTATTCGACCTTCAACTGTGGTGCGTCGTCGGCGTCAGGCTGGATCGTCAAAAGGGTGACGGCGCCTTGATAGGCCGCCGCAACGATGCGGCCGCGGATCCCGCTCGTTTTTTCCACCGGCACCAGTGCCAAGTCTTCGACATGCAAGCACAGCTCGCGCCGCTCGCCGGGACTGCCCTCGCCGCGCACCGCAATGCGCGTGCCCCAAAGTTCAACGAACGCGCGTGCGCCTTCGCGGCCGATCACCTCGACTGGCACCACCATGCCGCGCCCGACAAAGCGCGCGACCATTGCGGTTGCTGGCTCGCGATAAAGGCGGCGAGGCGCCGCCGCCTGCTGGACCCGCCCCTCGTCCATCACAGCGATGCGGTCGGCGAGCGCCATGGCTTCGGCCTGATCGTGGGTGACGTAGATGAAGGTGGCGCCGAGCTTGCGATGAAAGTTGGCAAATTCCTGCTGCATGGATTCGCGCAAATGCACGTCGAGATTGGCCAGTGGCTCGTCGAGCAGCACGACCGCGGGCTGCATCGCCAGGCAGCGCGCCAGCGCGACGCGCTGGCGCTGACCGCCCGACAGTTCGTGCGGTCGCCGCGTCGTCATTGTTTCGAGCCCGACCATGGCGAGCGCGTCACTGACTCGGCGCTCCCGTTCCGCAGTCGCGACGCGACGAACGCGTAGGGAAAACCCGACATTCTCCGAAACATTCATGTGCGGCCATAAAGCATACGACTGAAACACCATACCGATGCGCCGCCGCTCCGGCGGCAGCGCCCAGCCGGACCGGCCGACGACTTCGTCGGCGACGCGCACGGTGCCGTCATCGGGCGCTTCGAAGCCGGCGACCAGACGCAGCAGCGTGGTCTTGCCACAGCCAGACGGCCCGAGCAGCGCAAAGAATTCGCCGTCGGCAACCGCGAGGTCGACATTGTGAACGGCAAGCGTCGCACCGAACCGCTTTGATACGCCTTCGAGAGCTACGCGCGCCACGGCACCACGCCTTCCGGAAGGTTGCGGCTGAACACGCCGGCGATGCCGGCGAGCCCGAGCGTCACGGCAATGGAGATCGTGGCCACGGCAGCGGCTGCGGGCGAATTGCCCTCATAGTGCAAAAAGAACACCACGACGCCAAGCGTCTCCCGACCGGTCGACCACAACAATGCGGACACGGTGAGCTCGTTAAACGCGGTCATGAAGATCAGCAACGCGCCGGCCGCCGCCGATGGCGCCACCACTGGCAGGATGACCGACCATAGTCGCCTGAGCACGCCGGCGCTCGCCACCTGCGCGGCTTCGTCGAGATTCCTGTTCACGAGTTCCATGGCAGCAATGGTGGGGCGCAGCGCCAGCGCCAGAAAGCGGGCGAGATAAGCAACCAAGATGATCGCGATGGTGCCGTAAAGGCTGACATGCAGCACCGGCAGGGGCGGCAGGAATACCAAAATGACAGCGATCGCAAGCACCGTGCCGGGCACCGCATAAGGTGCGTCGGCAATCACATCGAGAATGCGCGCGATCGGATGCTGCCGGATCATCGTCAGATAAGCCAGCGGCACGGCGATCGTGGCGCACATCGTGGCGGTCGCCAGCGCGAGGAAGAAGCTGTTGCGGAACGCGCGCAAGGTCGCGTCCTGCTGGAACAGTGCGAAGCGATAGTTCTCCAGCGTCGCGGTGTCGAGCCGCAGCGGCACGCCGAGCGCGGGCGACAGCGACGAGGCAAGCAGCGCCAGCAGCGGCAGCACGGCGAGGCAGATGAGTGTCAGCCAAAGCACCGCTTCGACAATCGCTTTCCAATATCCAAGCCGGAATGGCTCGATGTGCGCGCTCGATCCTTCGGTGACGAAGCGGCCGCGCCGCACCAGCAGAGTCCGCAACAAGAGTCCGACCGCTGCCAACCCCGCCAGAATGACCGCAAGCGCGGCGACTTCCCCCAGCACGCGCGGGCCGAAACCTTGCAGGCGCTGGTAGATCAGCGTGGTCAGCACCGTGTAGCGCCCTGGAATGCCGAGCAGCGCCGGAATGCCGAAGTTGCCGATCGAGGTAAGGAAGGCAAGCGCCGCGCCAGCGAGCACGGCAGGAATCGCGAGCGGCAAAATCACCGAGCGTGTCACCCGCAGCGGGTGGGCGCCGCCAAGCCGCGCCGCCTCGACCAGATCGCGCGGCAGACGGCGCAGCCCCGCCCGCACCGCCAGGAATGCCAAGGTGGAATGCTCGATGCCCATCACCAGCACGATGCCCCATTTGGAATAGAGCGGATTGGTAACGCCGGGCGCGGGGGCGAGCCCAAGCGGCGCCAGAATCGGCGACGACGCGCCGGTGAACTCGATCCACGCGAGCGCGGTAATCTGCGAGGGCACCAGCAGCGGCAACAGCGCGACGAAGGTCAGCGCGGTCTTGGCGCGCAAGTCCGTGAGCGTGAGCAAAAAGGCAACC
>Ga0126308_10000847_pt1 | contig 11224 bp, 8 predicted proteins | sample Plot55_FD_92533 | JGI IMG/M metagenome (GOLD analysis project Ga0126308, IMG submission 92533) | Serpentine soil microbial communities from UC McLaughlin Reserve, CA, USA - Plot55 | ecosystem: Environmental > Terrestrial > Soil > Grasslands | place: USA: UC McLaughlin Reserve, Lake County...
CGCCGGCGGTGAGCTCGGTCGTCAGGTAGTAGAGGCGATCGGGCCGATGCGGCGGCGGGCCGCCGTCGCCGCCGTCGCCGCCGTCGCCGCCGTCGCCGCCGTCGCCGGCGGCGATGCTGGCGTTGCCGGCGAGGAAGAACGCGGCGGTGGCCACCCGCGAGATCGCCCGGTGGTCGCGGTGCGCGTTCGGGCCGCCCTCGGGGCCGAAGGTGACGACGACGCGTGCGCGGTGCTCGCGCAGGAAGCGCACGATCTCGCCGACGAGCCGGTCCGGGTCGGCCCCGGCGAGCGCGCCGTCGCCGTACCCGGGCGCGACGACGGTCGAGATCCCGAGCACCAGCGCCGCGTCCTCGAGCTCGCGCCGCCGCGCCCGGCCGAGCCCCTCCGGCGACCCCACGTTCACGCCGGACGTCTTCCCCGCGTCGCCGTTCGTCGCGCAGAACAGCACGCACCGCACCCCGGCCGCCGCGTACCGCGCGATCGCCGCCCCCGCCCCGAACGTCTCGTCGTCGGGGTGCGCGAAGACGAGGGCGAGTGACATGCGCGTCAGGCTCCGGGAAAGGGGACGGAGAATATAGCCAGGTGCGAGGTGCGAGATGCGAGACGGGCCTCGGGATGCTCCCCGAGGCCCGTCTCGTCCCGCCCGCAAGCGGGCACCCGCGCCCTCGCAGCCGTCATTCTCTCTTCGCGAGCCTCACGCTTCCATTCACCGTCTTGATCGTCAGGTTCCGGCCACCCTCGCCAACGGTGGCGTCGAGGCGGCGCGGGTTGAGCTTGCCGTTGACCGTCAGCGGGTAGTCCGTCGTGAGGCGCCCGTTCACCGTCTCCAGGTGGACGTCGGCGTTCAGCGTCGGCGGCAGCTCGGCGGTCACGCTCCCGTTCACCGTCTTGAGGGTCAGGTCGCCGTCGCCGGTGAGCGAGTCCACCTTCACCGTGATTCCGCCGTTCACCGTCGTCGCGGTGAAGGACGTCGCGGCGCCGGCGTCCGCCCGGATCCCGCCGTTGACCGTCTTCGCCACGACCGTCCCCGAAGCGTCCTCGATCGTGATCCCGCCGTTGATCGAGCTGGCGTCGATGTTCGTCCCGGCCGGCACGAGCACGGTGAAGTCGGCTTGCGGGCTCCGCATCCCGCCCATGAAGCGGATGCGGTTCCAGAAGCTCCGCGACCCCATGCGGTAGCCCTCCTCGTCGCAGCGCGCGCCGCGGCTCAGCACGGCGCAGACGACGTAGTTCCCGTCCTCGGCCGAGTCGATGACCACGTGGAGGTCCGACTTCCGCGGCCGCGTTCGCGACTCCACCCGGACCGTCGCCACCGGCCCGTCGGCGCGCCGCACGCGCACCGAGCCGCTGGTGTTCCGCACGCGAATCCAGTGGCCGGAGGCGACCGGGGCGTTCCAGTCGATGACCTCGTAGCGCCGGCGCTCCCCGCTGTCGCAGGCAATGGTCGTGAGCGCCAGAACGGCCCCGCAGGCGGCGTAGGCGGCCCGCGATGGACGGGGCGAGAGTGGGGACCGCGACAGAGAGTTGGGCACCGGACGTCCTCCTGAGGGTGGAACCGGGTTCGCGACCCCCCTACGGGGTGAGGAAGCGGCGGGTGTCACGCATCGGGCATCGGGACTTGGGTCTCGGGGCTCGGCACTCGGTAGTGCGTCGCCGAGTGCCGAGCCCCGATGGCCGAGCCCCGAGACCCAAGTCCCGAGAATCTACCGTCCCTTCACCAGCCGCACGCTCCCGTTCACCGTCCTGAACTCCATCTGCCGTCCGCCCTGGCCGATCCGGGCGCGGATGTGCCGCGGGTTGATGCGGCCGACGAGGGTGATCGGGTAGTCGGCGCTCAGGCTGCCGTTGACCGTCGTCATCTCGATGTCGGCGTCGATCTGCTCCGGGAGGTAGACCGTGATCGAGCCGTTCACCGTGTTGTAGCTCAGGTCCTCGTCGCCGCCAATGCGGTCCATCCGGACGCGGATGTCGCCGTTCACCGTGTTGGCGCTCACCGGCCCGCTGGAGGTCTCGACGTCGACCCCGCCGTTGACCGTCCCCGCCCGGACCTCGCTCGTCACCCCGGCGACGTCGACGCCGCCGTTGACCGTCGCGAGCTGGACGCGGACGCCCTTCGGCACGCGGACGGTGAAGATCACCTCGGTGTCGTTGCTCCGGCGCCCGTTGCCGCCGTTGCTCGAGTGGTAGCTCTCGCGGCTGCAGCGCGACTCCTCGTTCCACAGCGCGCAGATCAGCACGTCCTTGTCGTCCGGGCCGATGCGCTTGCTCTCGATGCGGACGTCGTCCGGGTCGCCGCGGCGCCACGACTTGCTGGCCGTGACTTCCACCTTGTCCCCGGTCGCCGCCTCGACGCGGATCGCGCCGTTCATGTTCTTGACGATGACCCACGCCCCCTGATCCACCCGCCCTTCCCAGGTGAAGGCGTTCTCGTCACGCTGGCGCCCCTGCGCGGCCGCCGGGGCCGGCGCCAGCGCGCTGCCGACGATGGACGCGGCGATCGCCGCTGCGAACACGGTAGTCCTCATCGCTCGCTCTCCCCTCACTTGTCCGTCTTCGCCGAGCGCGTGCGGGCGCGCTCCAGGGTAATGTCGCCGCTGAAGGTCTCGAGCGACACCGAGGCGCCGCCCTTCTCGACGGTGAACTCGAACCGCCGCGGCGTGCCGTGGCGCTCGCCGGGCTCCAGGGTGATCGGGAACTCGCTCTCGATCGAGCCGCTGAAGGTGCCGAGGCTGAGCCGCGCCCCCGCGCCGGCGGGCATCGCCAGGCGCAGGCTGCCGGAGTGGGAGCGGAACGTGTAGCGCCCGTCCGGGGCGATCGTACCATTGTACGAGATCTCCCCGCTCACCGTCTCGGCGCGCAGGATCTTCGTCTGCGCTTCGGGGATGCTGATCGTCCCGCTCACCGTCTCGGCGTCGATGTCGCCGTTCACGCCGTCCAGGTCCAGGTCGCCGCTCACCGACTTCGCGCGCACCTCGCCGCCCAGCCGCGAGCCCTGGATGTCGCCGGAGACGGTCTCCAGCGTCACCCGCTCGGTCGCGTCGCTCACGACGATGTCGCCGCTCGTGCTCGACGCCTCGACCTCGCCCCGGACGCCGCGCGCCGACAGGTCGGCCGAGGTACCGCGCATCAGCACGCGGACGCCCGTCGGGACCGTGACCTCGTAGCGGGTGTCCCCCATCCGGCCGCGCGACGAGCGGGCGCTGAGCGCGACGCGCATCGTGCTCGCCTCGAGGTGCAGGACGCCGCGCTCGCTGTAGGCGCGCACGCGCACCTCGCTCCGGTCCCAGCCGGTGACGTTGATCTCGCCGGCGACGAGCGAGAGGTCGACGACGCCGCGGCGGTCGAGCGCGACGGTGGTGTCGACGCGCGACTCGGCGTCGCGATCGTCCGTGTCGTCGTCGCGGTCACGCTCGCGCTCGCGCCGAGCCCGCTCGCGCTCCCGTTCCCGCTCGCGGGCGCTGCCGCTCTGGCTCGACGCCGGCGCGGCGGCGAGGGCGAGCAGTGCCAGGGCGGGGAGGATCAGTGATCTGATGCGTGCCATCGTCATACTCCTATTGGCCATGTCGCCGAAGCGACGTCGTCGTCAGGTTCGTCCGGCCGGCAGTGCGGCCGCGGTGCGCAGCAGCTCGAGCTTCTTCTCGAGCGCGTTGGTCAGCTGCTGGTTCAGGAAGGCGCTCGCCGGGTCGCGGGCCAGCGCGGCCCGGCTCTGCGCGATCGCCCCGTCGATGACCGCCAGACTCTGCTCGAGCACTGTCACGGTGGCCGGGTCGAGCTGCGACTGCCGGTCCCGCAGCATCCGCCGCAGCGACGCGATCTCGCGGTCGTAGACGACGTCGCCGGCGGCGCGGCCGACGAGACGGGGCTCGGCACCCGGCACTCGGCTCTCGGCACCCGGCCTGGCGCGCCCGGCGCCCCGAGCACGGGATGCCGCCTTCGGCGCGGCCGGAGCCGCGGCAAGCTGCGTCGCGGCGGGTTGCACGACCACGACCGTATCGATTCGGACAGGCGCTGGGGCGACGGCGAGCTGCTTCATCAGCTCCGCCTGCATCGTCCGCCGCGTGACCACGTGCGACACGCCGGCGCTCACGACCACCATCGCCGCGGCCGCCGCGCCGAGCCACATCGGCCGCCGCCGAGCGCCACGCGCCCGGAGCGCACCCGCCGAGTGCCGAGCGCCGAGTGCCGAGTCCCGAACTCCGATCTCGATCACCGGCGCGTCGATCCGCGCGGCGATCCCGTCCCACAGGTCGCGCGACGGGCGCAGCGTCGGGAGCGCGGCCGCCTGCATCCTGATCTCGCTCAGATCCGCGACGAGCTCGCCGCAGCGCGCGCAGGCGGCCAGGTGCCGCTCCACCGTCGCGCGGGCGGCGGCGTCGAGCGTCCCCTCGAGGTAGCCCTCGAGGGTCGCGTCGAGCGCGTCGCAGGTCATCGTCTCGCTGGTCATCGCTGTAGTGCCTCCCTCAGCAGGAGCCGGGCGCGGTGCAGCTGCGCCTTGCTTCCTCCCGCGGTGATGCCGAGCATCGCCGCGATCTCCTCGTGCTTGTACCCCTCGACGTCGTGCAGCACGAACACCTTCCGCGCGCCCGGCGGGAGCGAGGCGATCGCCCCCTCCAGGTCCATCCGGTCGCCGGTGCTGTCCGGCGTGCGGCTCGGCAGTGCTTCGATCACGTCCGTGCCCGTCTCGCCGTCCGGCCCGCCGCCCCCCCCGCCGCCGAAGCGACCGCGGCGCACCCCGTCCGCCTTGCGGCGGTTGAGCACCACGTTCACCGCCAGCCGGTGCAGCCAGGTCGTGAACGCGCTCTCGCCGCGAAAGAGGTGCAGCTTCTCCCACGCCCGCACGAACACGTCCTGCGTCAGCTCCTCGGCCAGCGACCGGTCGCCCACCATGCGGGCGCAGACGGAGAACACGCGGTCCATGTTCTCCCGGTACAGCCGCTCGAACGCACGCCGGTCCCCCGCCGCGGCGCGTGCCGCGTCGGTCCCCGCGAACCCTGCAATGGAGCCCTCCGCCGAGAGCGGCGGGGGCGCGTCCTGCGAGTGGGCCAACAGTGCGCTCATGAGTCTCCGGAAGCTCGTGGGATGAGATACCGGGACTCGGTGGAAGGTTTGAAGGGACGGGAAGGGGGACGGGGTCGGGGTCAGGGTCAGGGCAGGCTGGCAGCGGTAGCAGTTCGTCCCCGATCCCCCCTCTCGGCCTCCAGCCGATCGATGAGGGGGACGAGGTCCGTGGGCCGCTCGATGTAGTACGCCGGCTCGGCCGGCTCCAGCATCGCGCGCGTGAAGAAGCCCCACAGTGCCGCCACGGTGATCACGCCGGCGCCGTTGCCGGCCAGGACGTCGTGCGGGGAGTCGCCGAGGAAGACCGCGTCGCGCGGCGCGTAGCCCAGCCGGTCGAGCGCCACCCGCACGGGCTCCGGGTCCGGCTTGTGGCGCGTCGACGCGTTGACGCCCACGAGCACGCGCATGTAGCGCATGAGCCCCACGTGCTCCAGGCTGCGGCGCGCGACGTCGTCGGCCTTGCTGGTGACGATGCCCAGGGGGTGCCCGCGCTCGCGGAGCCCCTGCACGGTGGCCACGACGTCGTCGTAGCATCTCGTCAGGCGGTCGTGGTGCTCCGACTGGTACGTGCGGTAGCCGTCCACCAGCAGGCCGAGGTCGCGGTCGTCGGCCGCGTAGGGGCGCAGCTGCGCGGCGAGGGGCGTCCCGATCCCGGCGCGCCACTCGTCGTCGGTCGGCGCGTGCGGGCGGCCGCGGAAGGCGTGGCGGACGGACTCGAGCAGCAGGTCGATCGTGTCGATGAGCGTGCCGTCGAGGTCGAACAGGACGGCGAGGGGGCGATGCCCGGACATGCCCGCAAGCTAGAGGCGGCGGGGAAGGGGGAACAGGTGCGGCCGGCTATTCCCACCGTCGCCCGCGTCGTCCACCAGCAGGAGCAGCACCGCGGCGGGCCGCTCCTCCTCGCTCTCGTCAGGCAGCACGCGCGGCGGGCGGAGTGTGCCGACGGCCTCGAGCCAGGCGAGGTCCGGCAGCTCGGCGCGCGCCAGCTCGGCGAACCGTGCCTCGGTGCCGGCGCCGTGCGTGGCCGCGGCGGCCTGGCGCGCGTCCAGCGCGAGCTCCGCGAGCGACGGACGCAGGTGGCTCGGCGCGCGGCGCGTGATGCGCGCGATGCGCTGGAGCACCAGCCGGCGGTCGCGCGTGCTCACTGCGCCGCGGGCCCCGGCGGCCGCGGCACCGGCCCGGCGGGCGCGCCAGCGGCGGACCGCCTCGACCGCGTCCTCCGCGGCCGCGAGGTCGACCTCCGCTTCGGGACCGCCGGCGAGCGAAATGGCCCGCGCGACCAGCGCCGGCTCGTCGGTCGGCTCTCCGTCCGCGAGCGCGGCGACCAGGGTGGAGCGGTCGCCGCCGAGTGCGATCCAGCCGCGCGTCGGCGCGCGGACCGCGGCCACGAGGGATGACGGCGTCGCGGGGAGCGCGACGACGGCGGCGGTGTGGCCCAGCCAGCGCTCGAGCTGCTGGCGGATCGACTGGTGCTGCTCCGGCGCCCCGGCGATCGCCCGGGCGCCGAGCCACGACGCGAGCCCCGGCATGATGGCGCCGCCCACCCCCACGGCCCGCCCCGCGCTGTGCAGCTTCTCCGCCAGCCGCCGCTCGACGTCGAGCAGCGCGGCCGCGCTCGCGGGTGGGCGGAGCGCGTAGACGTGCACGCGCGCGTGCGGCGACCCCATGCGCGCCACGCGGCCGACGCGCTGCTCGAGCCGCGCCGGAGTCCAGGGCATGTCGAGGTGCACGACGACCGACGCGTCCTGCAGGTTGACGCCCTCGCTCAGCAGGTCCGTGGCGAGCAGGAGGTCCACGCGGTCGCACTCGGCCGGCGCGGGGGCGCCGCCGGCCGACGGGGCGAAGCGCGCCAGCGCCTCGGCCCGCCCGATCGCGCCCCCGGCGACTACCGCGCCCCGGGCGGTGAGTGCGGCGACGCGCGGGTCGCCGGCGAGGCGGCGGTAGAGTGCGCGCACGGTGTCGGCCGACGCGGCGAAGGCGACCACCTTCGCGCCCGCGTGTCGGCGCCGGACCTCGCGCAGGTGGGCGGCCCGCTGCGCGTCGCGGTCCGGGTGCCGCGCGAGGTCGGCGAGCAGCGCCCGCACCGCCTCCTGTTGCGCCCGCGCGGCGCCGAGCAGCGCGACGGAGGCGGCCGGTGTGACGCAGAGCAGCTCGGCGAACGCGAGCTGCACGGCGCCGGACTCGCCGTCGTCGCCAGCGGCCCACGCCCGGAGCTCGGCGGCGCTGGGATGGAGCCCGCTCTCCAGCGCCGACAGGATCGCGGCGCCCCGCGCCATCCGACGGCGCAGCGCCGCGCGCAGCGCCCCGTCGCTGGACGCCCACTGGCGCACGAGCCCCGCCGTCAGCAGGGCGCCGCCGTCCCCGCCGTCGGCCGGCGGCACCGGGGGCGGGAGCGCCAGCAGCGCGTCGAGCAGCCCGCCATCCCCGCCGGCCGCCGGCAGCCACTCGACGGGCTCCACCGCCGGCACGCCTAACGCCTCGGCGCGGCCGGCGGCGTGGGTCCGCCGGACGACGCACCGCGCCACCTCGTCCTCCCCCAGCGCCGCCGCGCGGGCGCCGAGGAAGAGCGCGAGCAGGGCGTCCAGGTCGCGGCGTCGGTTGTGCACCGGCGTCGCGGACAGGAGGAGCACGCGCGCGCCGGCCGCCAGCGTCGCCAGCGCCCGGTAGCGCACCGTGGCCGGGTTCCGCGCGTGGTGCGCTTCGTCCACGACCACCAGCGCCCGCCCGCCCGCCACCCGCGCCCCGCGACTCAGCCGCTCGAAGCTCGTGAGCTCGCACGCCACGCCGGCGCGCCGCGCGGCCTCGCGCCACATCCCGGCGAGCGCCGCCGGCGCGACGACCAGCGTCCCCCCGCCGCCCGTGCCCGCCCCCGCGGCGACCGCGAGCGCGACGTAGGTCTTGCCGAGCCCCACCGCGTCGGCGAGCAGCGCCCCGCCGAACTCCTCGAACGCCGTGCGTACGCGCGCCACGGCGTCCGCCTGGTGCGGGCGCAGCTCGACCTCGCCTAACGGCGCAGCCACCGCGGGCTCGCCGAGCCACGCCCGGGCGAGCGCGGCGCGGGCGAGAGGGAGGGGGGTGGGGAGGAGTGGCACGGAGTTGCGTGTTGCGTGCTGCGTGCTGCGTGCTGCGTGACGGCCGCTTCGCAGCGTCATTCCGACCCGGCTCCGAGCGAAGCGAGGAGCGAGGGAGGAACCCCCGTCCCGGCGGAGGAGTCGCAGCAGTTCCGTCGCTGTGTCGCCTCAGAGGAGGTGCTGCGGCGCCTTGCTACTCGCGCGGCCAGTCCGCCGCGAGGTCAACCCACTCGGGATTCGCCGACTCGATGAGCCGGAGCTTCTTCTCGCGCCTCCACTTCTTGATCTCGGTCTCGCGATCGATCGCCGCTCTCGGATCGGTCGTCGCCTCGTAGTAGACGAGCATCGTGATGTTGTACTTCTTCGTGAATCCCGGGACCTCCCCCGCTTTGTGCTGCGTGATGCGCCGGCGGAGATCACCGGTCACCCCGGTGTACAGCGTTCGCGACCGGTTCGTGGCGATGTAGACGAAGTACATTGCTGCGTGCTGCGCCTCCGCGCGTGCGTGATCACACTGTCCGGCGACTGACGGCGACACGGCTACGATTCCTCCGTCGGGACGGGGGTTCCTCCCCCTCGCTGTGCGAGGGGTCGGAATGACGCAGGCGGGCGGGCGGGCGCTGGCGCCTCCTTTCCTCTCTCCCTTCTACCTCCCATCCTTCCGCCCCCACTCCATCAGCGCCCCCACTTCCCCCTCGGCCACCCCGTACGCCTCGAGCGCCGCCGCCGTCAGGTCCTCCGCCGTCAGGCGCTCCCCTGCCACACCGCGCGCGCCGAGCGGTGCGAGGAGGGCGCGCGCGCGGGGCCAGTCGGCGGGGACGGGGAGCAGCGACAGCGTCCAGCCGAGGTAGCGCCGGTAGCCGCCACGCGCCGGCTCGGCGAGCGCGTCGAGCCAGGCCGCGGCGGGCGGGGCGTTGAGCAGGGCCGCGAGCGCGAGCGCGTCGCCGAGCGCGGGGCAGCGGACGACGTAGCAGCTGTTGAGCGGGACGGTCGGGTCGCCGGCGGGAAGCACCGCCGCGCGCGGCGCGCGTCCGATGTCGGCCCAGACCACCCGCGGCAGCCCGCTCCGCGCGGCGTCGACGCGGAACAGCGACCACCAGGCCCCGCCGCGTGCGTCGGTGCGCCGGCTCAGCCGGGCGCGCCAGGGCGCGAGCCAGCGCTGCGCGTACGGCGGGAGGCGGCGCAGCGGTCGGCTGTCGTCGCCGCCGCCGTGCGTCCAGAGCAGCGACTCCGCCGGCGGCGTGCAGCGCCACGGCGCGACCCCCTCGCCGCGGAGGAGCGGGCGCAGTAGCGCGCGCTCCACCTCGGCCACCCGGCCGGCGGCGTCCGCGACGCGGGCCAGCGGACCGTCGTCAGGCGTCCCCACGATGCGGACCACGAACGCCTCGTTGCACCCGCACTTGACACCGAGCGTCGGCCGGTCGAGCGGCCCCTCGGCCAGCGCGACGCCGGCCAGGCGCAGCCGGTCGAAGGCGCGGCGTGCTGGCGGCGGGAGCAGCAGCCACGGACTGGCGGGCGACGCGTCGAGGGCGAGTTGGGCACGCGGCGCGAGCCAGGCGCTGACGCCGGCGGCGCGGTGCACGGCCACGCTCACGCACTCGCCGCCGTGGTCGCCCTCCGGGGTCAGTGGGCCACGCCGCGCCACGACGAGCGACGGGTAGACCGCCGCGTCGAACGCGTGCCGGGACTCCGACAGGTCCTCGACCGCCAGCAGCTCCGCGTCCGCGGCCAGCAGCCGGCGCACCCCGCCGCCGGCGAGCGAGCGCCAGAGCTTCACCGGCACCAGCAGCGCCAGCGTCCCGCCCGGCCGCAGCAGCGCGAGCGCGCGCTCCACGAACAGCGCGGCGAGATCCACCTGCGCCGCGAAGCCGCGACCGGCGCCGGTGCGGGCCGCGCCCTCCTCCCACGCCGCGTCGCGGAAGACCCGGAACTCCCGCCGGAGCGCCTGCCGCGCCGCCGGCGGAACGTGGTGCAACCGCACCCAGGGCGGGTTGCCGAGCGCGACGTCGAAGCCGCCGTCCGCCGCCGCGTCGGCGAAGTGCGCGGCGAAGGCGAAGGGGAGCGCCCCGCCGCCCGCAAGCGCGCGGCGGCGGGCCCGGCACTCGCGCGACCGCTCGCGCAGCTCGCGCGCCGCCGCCAGCGCCGCGCGGTCGGCGTGCCGCTCGCCGAACAGGTCGCGCCCGCGCAGCGCGGAGAGCAGCTCGCGGCGCCGGGCGGCCGCGGCCGCGATGGTCGAATCGAGCGCCGCCAGCGCCCGGGCGCGCTCCTCCCGGTCGAGGGCGCGCGCCAGCTGCCGCTTCCGCGCCCCGGTCGCGCGCGCGTAGGCGGCGCGGAGCCGTGCGACCGCCCGCCCGCCGGCGGTGGAGGCGGCCGCGGGGCCGAAGTCGCCGCCGGCGAGCGAGTCGCCCACGCGCACGTTGCGGTCGAGGTTCGGCAGCGGCGTCACGCGCAGCGGGTCGCGCTCGTCGCTCTCGATCACCACCGACAGCCAGAGCCGCAGCTCGCACAGCCACACCGCGGTGGGGTTCACGTCCACGCCGAAGATCGACCGCGTCAGCACCTGGCGACGGATCTCGACCGTCGGGCGCCCGTCGCCCAGCGTGGCGAGGAGTGCGGCCACGCGCTCCAGCGCGTGTACGAGGAACGCGCCCGAGCCGCACGCCGGATCGAGCAGGCGAAGCCGGGCGGCGCGCCCGCGCAGCGACTCGGCCACGTCAGGCTCGGCCGGCGCCGAGCCGGCGAGGGCGCGCACCACCGCGGGCTCCCCCACGCCGGGCGCGAGCGCCCGCGTGAGCGCGGCGGTGGTCACCCGCTCGACCAGCGGCTGCGGCGTGTAGAAGGCGCCGCTCGCCCGCCGCTCGCGCGCCGCCATCAGCGACTCGAAGGCCTTGCCGAGCATTTCCGGGTCGACCGCCGCCTCCGACCAGGCGGCGCTATCCTCGCGGGCCGTGAAGCGGTAGCGACCCAGCAGGTCGCCGAACACGCGCCCCAGCGCCTCGTCGGGAAAGATCAGCCCGCGGGCGCGGCGCTCGAGCGGCGAGCGCGCGAACAGCCCGCCGTTGAGGAAGGGCACCCGCCCGAACGCCCGCGCCGCG
>Ga0126308_10000848_pt1 | contig 11223 bp, 11 predicted proteins | sample Plot55_FD_92533 | JGI IMG/M metagenome (GOLD analysis project Ga0126308, IMG submission 92533) | Serpentine soil microbial communities from UC McLaughlin Reserve, CA, USA - Plot55 | ecosystem: Environmental > Terrestrial > Soil > Grasslands | place: USA: UC McLaughlin Reserve, Lake County...
CGCAGCCCGTCGGGCGTGGCGAACAGCCGGCACTTCAGACCGAAGTCGGAGCGCTCCTCAGCGCCCGGTTCGACGTCTTCGCCGTCGATACGCAGGGTCGGTGAGCCCAGGAAACGTTGGCGCTCGGCGACGTCGGCGTCCTCGACCCGCACGAGTTCGATCTCCGTGCTCGCACCGGTCGAGCCCAGCAACTCGTGCAGGTGCGGCAGCAGCGCCTCGTGGTTGGGACAACCATCGAAGTACAGCACCTCGACCTTCATGCGGGTGACGGTAGCGGGATGGTCACCTCGACCGCACGCATCTCGTGGGGCCTGACTGCGGCAGCGCGCCACGCCAGAGGCACACCCCTAGACTTCACCGCGGAAGCCGTCCTCTCGCCAGGGCGGCTTTCGTTTTCTGCCAGCGGCGCCCGGGGCTCGGATTCGTGCATCGAATCGGTGCACAAAAAAGGCCCCGCTGTGCAGGGCCTTTGATGTATAGCGGGGGCAGGATTCGAACCTGCGACCTTCGGGTTATGAGCCCGACGAGCTACCTGACTGCTCCACCCCGCGTCGCTTGGGCAGTTAACGTTAGCACCGCCCGGCGGGAGATCAAGCCTTACGACCAGCCGTCCCACTGCCGCAATTTCGGCAGCGGATCGTAGGCCTCGCCGCCGCTGTACCAGCCCGGCTCCGTCCAGAGCTCGAAGTGCAGGTGGCAGCCGTCGGCTCGGCCCGTGCGGCCGACGCTCGCGATCCGCTGGCCGGTCTCGACGCGGTCGCCGACGACGAGTCGCGGCTCGTGCAGCAGGTGCATATAGACGTGGTCCTGGCGGGAGCCGGCGGCGCGGATGACGAGGTAGTTCCCGGCGGCGCCCTGGAAGCCCGCGAAGACGACGCGGCCGCCCTGAGCGGCGCGGACGGGCGTCCCGCAGTCGGCGAACATGTCTTGGCCGAGGTGGCCGCGGCCGCCGCCGAAGCGATTGGCCTCGTTGCGTCCCAGATCGTGCGGGCCCGCGATCGGGAAGAGGGTGCTGTGCTGCTCCTCCGTGGCGGCGATGCCCGCGGTGACATCGCCGAAGAGCACGAGCCGCGTGACGGCGCCCACGTCGACCTGCGGACCGGCCGGCGCGATCGGCGCCTCGAACTCGCGCCGTAGCGCGAGCTGGTCGCGGCGGCTCATGGCGCCGTCCATCGTGCGGTCGCGGTCGGCCTCCCAGTGCCCGACGGAGCGGCGGGTGCGGCGCCCGAAGCGGCCGTCGGCGACCGTGGCGAAGCCGACCTTCGTGAGCAACACCTGCAGCATCCGCACGTCCTTGCCGTGCATGCCGATGCGCAGCGGGCGGTCGCCGAACGCCGCCGATGCGGTGGCGGGGACGGAAAGCGACAGCAGCAGTGCGCACAGCGCGCCGCGGGCCAGGCGGGACAAACGAGCCTCTCTCTCGGTGCGCTTACGGGGTTAGCTGACGGGCTCGCGCGGAAAGAGCCGCGCTACGCGCCGTGACCGGCGCGATTCGCCCCGAACTGCCTGTGGGTCCCCCGTCCACCGCCCGGCACGGAGCCGGCGCGGCGGTTCAGCTCAGGTTTTCGTAACGGAGAGTTTAGGCAGCTCGATCGCGGGACAGCGGTTCATGACGACCCGGAGGCCCGCGGCGCGGGCGCGCGCGGCGGCCGCCTCGTCGATCACGCCGAGCTGCAGCCAGACAGCGCGGGCGCCGATCTCGATCGCCTCGTCGACGTGCTCGCCGGCCGCCTCCGAGCGCCGGAAGACGTCCACGACGTCGACGGGCTCGCCGATGTCGCGGATACTCGCGAAGCAGCGTTCGCCGAGGATCTCGTCCTCGGCCGGGTTGACCGGGATCACGCGGAAGCCGCGGCGCTGGAGCAGCGCGGCGATGCGATGCGAGTCGCGGCCGGGGTCGGGCGAGCAGCCGACCACCGCCCAGGTGCGCGTCTCCTCGAGGGCGAAGCGGATGTCGTCGTCCATGGGCTCAGCGTAGATCCATCGATGACCCGTGGACGGCTCGGCGTCGCGGGCCGAGGGGATCGGTGGATCTGCGCTCAGCCTTCCACGAGGGCGCGCAGCCGAAGCGCGTTCCGCACCGCGAAGCCCTCCCAGTCGTTGTTGAAGTAGGCGAACACCTCGGCGCGCTCCGCCAGGCCGCGCACGCGGACGGCCCACTCGCGCAGCTCCGTCTCGGAGTAGTTGCCGCGCCGGCCGCGCTCGCCGTAGTGGAAGCGCAGGAACGTCCAGTCCGCCGTGAGCTCGTGCGGCTGCCACGGCCGCTCGGGGTGGTGGGCGATGACGAGCGCGACGTGATGGAAGCCCAGCAGCTCCAGCACCTCGTCCGAGAACCAGCTCGGGTGGCGGAACTCGAAGCAGTGCCGGCCCGGCGGCAGGACGTCGAGCGCCGACTCGAGCAGCGGGACGTCGGCCCGCATCCGCTCCGGCAGCTGCCACAGCACCGGGCCGAGCTTCGGCGAGGCGGCGAGCGGAGCGATGCCGTCGTAGAAGCGCCGCATCGACGGCTCCAGGTCCGTCAGGCGCTTCATGTGCGTCATGTACTGGCTCGCCTTCACCGCGAACGTGAAGTCCTCGGGCGTCTGGCGCAGCCAGTTCTCGACCGCGGAGGGCCGGGCGAGCCGGTAGAAGGTCGCGTTGACCTCGACCGTGTCGAAGAGTGCGGCGTAGTGCTCGAGCCAGCGGCGGGCGGGCAACCCCTCGGGGTAGACCCGCCCGCGCCAGTCCTTGTAGTTCCAGCCCGAGCAGCCGATGCGTACCGGCTTCGTGCTAGGCCACCTTGAAGCGGACGATCGGGCCTTCCTGGTTGCAGTCGCTCGAGCCGCTCGTGCACTCGATGCGGTACGCCTGCCAGTAGTACGTGCCCGTGTTGTTGAGCCAGAAGCCCGGGAAGTCGAAGAACTGCTGCTTGGCCACCCAGGCGCCCTTGCGCTTCTTGGCCTGCAGGATCGTGGCCTTCTTGCAGATCAGGCCCTTGCGGTCGGTCTTCTTGGACTTGCAGACATGAACGAAGACGCCCGAGCCGGGATCTGAGACCTTCATCCGGAACGTCGCGGACTTGCCGGCGGGGACGGACGTCCCGGCCTTGGGGGCGAGCGGCGTGATCCCGTTCTTGGTGGCGGCGGCGGCCGGGCCGGCGAGTGCGAGGGCCGCGAGCGGTGCGGCGGTGAGCGCGAGCGTTCGTGCGACGCGTGAGGAACTGAGCATCCGCGCAATGTAGCCGCGATGATGCCCGCGATGGGAAGGATCTTCGTGACGCGCGCGCTGCCGTTCGCCGCGCTCGACCGGCTCGCCGCCGAACACGAGCTCGACGTGTGGGAGGGCGACCTCCCGCCCGGCCCGGACGCGCTGCGCGAGCGCCTCGCCACCGCCGACGGGCTGCTCTCGCTGGTCACGGACCCCGTGGACGCGGACCTCATCGCGGCCTGCCCGGACCTCAAGGCGATCGCGAACATGGCGGTCGGCACGGACAACATCGACCTCGAGGCGGCCGCGGAGCGCGGCATCCCGGTCGGCAACACGCCCGACGTGCTGACCGACGCGACGGCCGACCTCGCGTTCGCCCTGCTGCTCGCACTGGCCCGCCGCATCCCCGAGGGGGCCGCGCAGGTCCGCGACGGCCGCTGGCGCACCTGGGAGCCGGCGGCCGGCCTCGGCGCCGACCTCGCCGGCGCGACGCTCGGCATCGTGGGGCGCGGCCGGATCGGCGACGCGGTCTCACGCCGTGCGGAGGGCTTCGGCATGGAGGTCCTCGCGAGCTCGCGCCGCTCCGGCGTCCCGCTCGACGAGCTGCTCGAGCGCGCGGACTTCGTCTCGCTGCACTGCCCGCTCACCCCGGCGACCCGCCACCTGATCGGCCACGACGCGCTGCGCCGGATGAAGCCCAGCGCCCGCCTCGTCAACACGGCCCGCGGCGGCGTCGTCGACCAGGCGGCGCTGCGCGAAGCACTGATCGCCGGGGAGATCGCCGGCGCCGCGCTGGACGTGACCGACCCCGAGCCGCTGCCGGCGGACGACCCCCTGCTCGAGGCGCCCAACCTGCTCGTCGTGCCGCACGTCGGCTCGGCCACGGTTCGCACCCGCGCGCGGATGGCCGAGATGGCCGTCGAGAACCTGCTGGCCGCGCTCGCCGGGCGCCCGATGCCCTATGCCGTGTGAACCGTGCGCGTCGCCGTCGTCGACATCGGGACGAACTCGACGCGCCTGCTGGTGGCGGACACCGGTGGCGGCGGGGTCGAGGAGCTCGACCGCCGCTCCACGGTCACGCGTCTCGGGGAGGGCGTCGACGCGAGCGGCCGCCTCGGGGAGGCTCCGCAGCAGCGCGTCCTCGCCGCGCTCGAGGAGTACGCGGAGTCGATCGAGTCCCACGGCTGCGAGCACCGGCTGGCCGTGATGACCTCGGCCGTGCGCGACGCCGACAACGGCGCGCGGTTCGCCGCGACGGTGCGGGATCGCTTCGGGCTCGACGCACGGACCCTGAGCGGCGACGACGAGGCGCGGCTGACCTACGTCGGAGCCACCGCGGCACGGGACCGCGGCGACGCGACGCCGCTGCTGGTCGTCGACGTCGGCGGCGGATCGACGGAGCTCGTCACGGGGGCGCGCGGGGCGATGGACTTCCACATCTCCACGCAGGCCGGCGTCGTGCGCCACACGGAGCGTCACCTGCACACGGATCCGCCCGCACGCGAGGAGATGGAGGCGCTCGCGCGCGACGTGCGCGCCGTGTTCGAGGCGGCGGTGCCCCCCGAGGTCCGCGCGCGCGTGCGGGCGGCCGTCGCGGTCGCCGGCACCGCGACGTCCGTCGCCGCGATCGACGCCGGCATCGAGCCCTACGACCCGACCAGGGTCGAGGGCCGCGTGGTGCAGGCCTCGCGCCTCGCCGAGATCTCCGGTAGGTTGGCCGCGCTCCCGCTCGAGGAGCGACGTGCCGTGCCGGGGCTGCACCCCGACCGGGCGCCCACCATCATCGCCGGGACGATCCTCTTGGCGCAGGTGCTCGAGGCGTTCGGGCTCGAGCAGTTCGAGGCCTCCGAGCGCGACATCCTCTGGGGTGTGGCGATCGACGCCACACCTGAATCCTGACCGGCTTTTCTGGACGTCTGTTCGATTGCCGGGGTGCGGTCGGCACGCGGATACTCCTCAGGTCAAGTGGGCGGTCGTGCCTCCCGCCGCCGCCTGCGCGACGCATAGGTCCGGGCGATGCCGCATCATCGGCGCCTCCCGCCGTCCGGACCACCCAATAGGCCCCTCAAGGCACGTACCCCTGCCCGTCCTGACGGGGCCAACTTGAAGCCGCCCGCCCCCGCCGCGGGCGGCTTCACTTTAAGGGGGTCAGATCTTGCAATCCAGCACCCGGGCGGTGGGTGGCATCACCAGAGTTCCGGGGTGCTGGATTGCAAGATCTGACCCCATCCCTGGTCCCGTCCCTAGGCGAGGTTCGCCGAGCGCGGGTAGGCCACGGACGGGTCCGTGAGGACGTTCACGAGCGCCGGGCGGCCGGCCGAGAACGCTCGCTCGAGGGCGGGCCGCAGCTCGCCCGGCGCGCGCACGAGCTCGCCCTGGCAGCCGAGCGCCTCGGCCACGAGGTCGTAGCGCGTCTCCGGCGTGAGGTCGGCCACGACGGAGTAGCCGTAGAGGAACTCCATCGGGTGCTTCTCGAGCGCCCAGATGCCGTTGTTCCCGATCACGGCGACGACCTGCACGCCATGGCGGGCCAGCGTGTCCAGCTCCATGCCGGCGAACCCGAACGCCCCGTCGCCGAGCAGCAGCACCACCTGGCGGTCGGGGTGCGCGAGCTTGGCCGCGAGCGCGTAGCCCGGGCCGCAGCCGAGGCAGCCGAACGGGCCCGGGTCCAGCCAGCAGCCCGGCTCGTAGGTCTCGACGACGCGGCCGGCGTAGGAGACGAAGTCGCCGCCGTCGCCGATCAGGATCGCGTTCCGGTCGAGGACGCCCGCGAGCTCCCGGTAGAGCCGCATGGGGTGCAGCGGGGCGCGGTCGTCGGTGAACTGCTCCTCCTCCCCCGCGCGCTTGTCCGTCTCGACGCCCCGCAGGTGCTCGACCCACGCGCGCGTGCGCGAGCCGCCTCCCGCCGACGCCGCGAGCTCGCCGAGCGCGGCGGCGACGTCCCCGTAGAGCTCGGCCGCCACGCGGCGCGGGTGCTCCCGCTCGGACTCGGCGCCGTCGAGCACGATCAGCTCCGTCTCCTCGCCGAACGAGCCGCCGAAGCCGAGCCGGAAGTCCATCGGCACGCCGATCACGAGCGCGACGTCGGCGCCCTTCAACGCCGCGCTGCGCGCCCGCGCGAAGAACAGCTCGTGGTCCGCCGCCAGGCACCCGCGCGCGAGGCCGTTGAGGAAGACGGGGATCCCCGCGGCCTCGGCGAGCCGGCGCAATGCGTGTTCGCCGTGGGCCCAGTAGAGGCCGTTGCCGGCCATGATCACGGGCCGCTCCCCGTCGCGCAGGAGCGCGGCCGCGCGCTCCAGCGCCCGGCCGTCCACCGCGGGGTGGCGGAGCTCGCCCGGCGCCTCGAGCGCGGGCTCTTCCGCCTCCATGAACACGTGGTCGAGCGGGAAGTCCAGGAACGCGGGGCCGCTGTGCGGGCGGCGCGCCGCGTCCCACGCCTCGTCGAGCAGGCCCGGGATCTCGGCCGTCGACGACGCCGTCGCCGCGAGCTTGACGACCGGCCGCACGAACGGGACATGGTCGATCTCCTGCAGCGAGCCCTGGCCCCAGCGCATCGCGGGCGCGCGCCCGCCGAGCACCAGCATCGGCGAGCGGTTCATCAGCGCGGACGTCATCGCGCTCATCCCGTTCGTGATCCCCGGGCCGGCGGTGAGCGCCGCCACACCGGGCTCGCGCGTGACCTTCGCCCAGCCCTCCGCGGCGAAGGCGGCGGAGGACTCGTGGCGCACGTCGACGAGGTCGATCCCCTCGGCGCGGCATCCGTCGTAGATCGAGAACAGGTGCCCGCCGGAGAGGGTGAACAGCTTGCGCACGCCGTAGGCCTTCAGGCGCCGCGCGACCAGGCGGCCGCCGTGGAGGGTCTTCGTCTCTTCGGCCTCGGTGGTCATGGCCGGGCAATCTACCCCCGCCGTTCGGGGGGTGTGCCGGACCGCGCACCTGGGACCGCCGGGCAGCCGCGACTAGCGTGCCCGCCCATGGATACGACACCGCGCACCGACGGATTCACCGCCGACCTCGAGTTGCTCCTGCGCGAGTCCCATCGCGAGGACCCGATCCTCCCGGAGCTGCGCGACGCCGATCAGGCCCCGGAGGAGGAGATCGACGCGCGGATCCTCGCCGGGCTCGTCAGCCCGTAGCGCCCGACGGACGGGCGGCCAGGTGACGGGCGGCCGCGGCCGCCTCGTCGATCCGACCCTCGCCCGAGAACAGCGAGCCGCCCACGCGCAGCGCGGGCAGCCGGTCGGCACCCGCGGCCAGCAGCTGCCGTCCCGCCGCCTCGATCGCGCCGTCGCGACCGACCTCGCCGAGAGCGTGCAACCAGCCCTCCATGTCGATGCCCGCAGCCGCGGCCGCCTCGGCCAGCAGCTCGGGATCGTCGAGGTCGAAGCCGCCGCAGAACGCGAGCCGGCCCGCGGCCAGCACGAACGCGGCGCCGCGCCCGTGCTCGGCGGCGTAGGACGCCGCCCGCATCGCGGCGGGGACCTCCTCGGGGAAGCGCTCGGGCCAGATGAGCGGAAGCCGCAGCTCGGCAGCGCGCCGCTCGGCGCTACTTCGGTACGCCGCCAGCGCCTCGGGATCAGCCGCCAGGGACCCGCAGCACAGCGCGGACGTGGAGGCAGGCGTCCAGGTCACATCGTCGAAGACCCGGTCGACGCGCTCGGCGGCGAGGTACGAGAACGGACAACACAGGTCGAACAAGAACTGGACGCGCGCGGGCGCGATCCGGTGCGTCGCCCGCGCCGCCCGTACCGCCCTTCGCTCGTCCAGCCTGATCACGTCGCCCATCGCACTGCCCCCTGGTCTGAAGTTCCGTGGACGCTCCGCGTCCTTCGCCGTCCCTCCAAACGCTCCCGCCCGAGGAAACTTGCGGGATTCTTCGGCCGATCCATGTGTGACCTCGATCCGCCGAATGTCCAGGAAATCAAACCGTGCGCCGCAGAAGCGGCTATTCTGCCCGCACCGCGATCCTCCAGTTCGCGTAAGTTCTGAGAGGTGGGAGAGTTGCCCCCAGTACCACCCCCAAAGCGCCACCCGTACGACCAGTGGTCCCCGGACGCCCGGGCGCTGGATCTCGTGGGTGACAAGTGGACCCTGCTGATCATCCGCGACCTCGCGGCCGGCCCGCGCCGCTTCGTGGAGCTACAGCGCGTCCTACCCGGCATCTCCACGGAACAGCTGCGGTCCCGGCTGAACCGGATGGTCGCCGACGGGCTGCTCACGCGGCAGCGCTACCGCGAGGTGCCGCCGCGCGTGGACTACGAGCTGACGGAGCGCTCGCGCGAGCTCATGCCGGTGCTCGGCGCGCTGGCCCGCTGGGGCTACGACTGGACCTGGGGCTCGCCGCGCCCGGGTGAGGACGTCAGCGTGGGCGCCATCTTCCGGCTCGCGCCCGGCATGCTCCTCCCGCCCGACGGGGTCGAAGGCACCGTCGAGCTCGTGGTCGAAGCCCGCGGCGACCTGCCCGAGCGTCGCTACCAGCTCGAGCTGTCCGGGGGTGCCGTCGAGATGACGGAGCAGGCCGAGCCCGAGTCAGAGCCCGATGCCCGCGTCAGCGGTCCGGTCTCGGCGTGGGTCAGCGCTCTCGGCCCCGAGGGCAGCACGGGCGAACTGGAGTTCAGCGGCCGCCGGCCGCTCGCCGACGCCGTGCTCGACGGCTTCTCGCAGGCCGGCGCCCGCCGCTCCGCCGCGGCCGCCTAGCCGTAGGCCCAGCCTCAGCCGCAGTCCAACTGCCGCCTAGCGGCTCTCGCCGCTCGCCGCGGCGCCCGAGGAGTAGTCGTCCGCCTCGACGTGCGGGAAGGAGCCCTGCACCTTGCCCTGGAGCGAGAACCGGTTCTCGGGATCGAACGGGTTCTTGTTCTGGATCACGCAGCCCGGGGTGCCGTCCGTCGGGGCCGGCTTCTCGCCCGAGTTCCTGCAGTCGAACTGGCCCGTGATCTTGAACTTGTTATAGGCCTGCCCGCCGCTGCGCACGGACTCGGCGAGGCTGAGCGGCTGGAAGTACGAGTTGCCGCGGTTGCTCGGGGCGCGCTCCTTCCAGATCGACGCGCTCTCCGCGCCGAGCGGCCCGAACTGGCGCAGGTAGTGGCCCGTGCCGCCGCCGGGCGACGCGGTCTTGGCCGACAGCGCGGCCGCGCCGTAGTTGAGGAAGTCCGCGACCAGCCACTGGTTGGCCTCGAAGTACTTGAAGATCGGGTTGATCTGGCCCAGGAACGGGCCGAGCTCGGCGAGCATGGGCTCCGCTCCCTCGAGCACCTCGCGAGTGGCCGGCATCCCGGTCTTGGACGCCGTGATCACCGGGTCGAGGTTCTCGAAGAAGCGCTCCAGGTCGGGCGCCAGCTCCCGCACGTCGCGCAGCGTCGGCTGGAGGTCGCGGGCCACGGGGCGCAGATCCGTGATCAGCGGGTCCGTGTCCGTCGAGAACCGCTGCACGCGGGCGAGCGTCAGCTTGGACTCCTTCAGGAACGTCGGGAAGATCCGGATCGTCTCGGCCAGCGCGTCCGACTTGGAGGCGGTCGCGTCGAACGTGCGCTTGGAGCCCGTGATCAGGTTGCGCAGCTGCGCCTCGTTCTCCGTCAGGGCGCCGAACACCACGCCCGTGTTCTTGACGAGCCGCTGGACGCCGCCCTCCTGCGAGTCGAGCACGGCGAGCACGTCGGCGCCGTCGCTGGCGAAGCCCGGCAGGGTGCCGAGCGCGTCGTTGAAGTCGCGGCCGCGGCCCTTGATGCCCTCGGCCAGCTCCGTCTGCCAGTCGCGGAACGCCGCGCGCGTCGCGGGGTCCAGCGAGTCGAAGATCTCGTCGAGCTCGACGGTCGGCTTGACCTGGCCGTCGGGGAGCTGCCCGCCCTCCGGGATCGTCTTCTCCGAGCGGCCCGGCGTGAGCTCGACGTAGGTCTCGCCGAGCAGCGTCTTCTGGCGCAGGACGGCGCGCGCGTCCTCGCGCAGCGGCGCGTACCGGCGCTCGAGCTCGACCGTCGCCACCGTGCGGTTGGTGCCGTCGCCGACCTCGACCTTGCGAACCTTGCCGACGGGCACGCCGGCGACCCGGACGTCGGCCTCCGTGGCGAGCGTCGTCGCCTCGGGGAAGTTGACCTGCACGCGATAGCCCTTCGGCTTCAGCGGCACGGGCCCGCCGAAGGACAGCCAGAGGAACAGCAGCAGCCCGAAGCAGGACAGCGCGAAGACGACCATCACGAGGATCCGGGGAAGTGAGGGGATGGATTTCTGCATCGTCTACTTGGTCGCGCAGGCCTGGGACTCGGTGAGCAGCGGCGTGAGCATCGTGAGGAACTCCAGCTCGGGCTGATCCACGATGGTCTGCTCGATCGTCGCGCAGGGCGCCGCGAGCGTCACGGGGCGGAACACGCCGTTGGCGTCTGAGGTCGAGAAGAGCTGGATCGCCATGTGCTGGGCCCAGCCGAGCCAGAACAGGTAGCCCTCCTGGCGTCCGGCCTTCTCCGGGCCCTCGCGGCCGCCCGGGTTGTAGGCGAGCAGGTTGAAGAAGTTGTTGAGCTGCGTGAACGTGCGCGTCAGGCCGGGCGCGGCGTCGGCGAGCTGGATCGACGCGGGCCGCAGGTCGCGCACGAGCGGGCGCGCCTCGCGCACGAACGGGCGGATGTCGTTCGCCAGCAGCGGCGTGGCCTCCTTCGCGAACGGCTCCACGGCCTGGTTGGCCGGGTCCAGCGCGCGGGCGGCGGGCCGCAGCTTCTCCGTGGTCGGGCCGAGCACGTCGGCGAAGCGCTGCACCTGTCCCAGCGATGTCGTGGTCTGCTGGAGCGTGCTCGGCAGCTCGCGGACGGCGGAGGAGATGTTCTGCTCCTCGGAGGCGAAGGAGCGCAGGACCGCCGCGGAGGAGGTCACGAGATCGGCGACGTCGTCGTCGTGGCTGGCCAGCTCGCCGTTGAGCTGGTTGAGCGAGGTGATCAGGCGCCGCAGGTTCGTGCGGCGCTCGGCGATCGCGCCGTTGACGGCGGCGAGGTCGCGATGGGTCGGCTCGAACCGGCGGAACAGATCGCGAAGGTCGCTGCTGCGGCCCTTCAG
>Ga0126308_10000849_pt1 | contig 11218 bp, 8 predicted proteins | sample Plot55_FD_92533 | JGI IMG/M metagenome (GOLD analysis project Ga0126308, IMG submission 92533) | Serpentine soil microbial communities from UC McLaughlin Reserve, CA, USA - Plot55 | ecosystem: Environmental > Terrestrial > Soil > Grasslands | place: USA: UC McLaughlin Reserve, Lake County...
TCCGCCAGAGCAGCGAGTCGCGCCCGCCGACCTCCGCCCACCGCGGGAGGAGCGAGGCGCCCACCGAGCTTCCGGAGGCCGTGTACGGGTACTGGTCGGCGGTGACGCGCTGCCCGGCGGCGCGGGCGGCGCGCACGAGGGCGATCACCGAGTCGCTCCGCCCCCATACGTCCGCGCCGAGCGCCTTCACGTGCGAGATGTTCACCGCGAGCCCGCCGTCGCGGCCGATGCGGATCGCCTCCGCGACCGCGCCCAGGAGGCCGCCGGGTGTGTACGAGCTCTCGTCGCGCAGGTGGCTGTCGTAGACGCCGCCGTACCGCGCCGCGACGCGCGCCAGCGCGATGACCTCGTCCGTGGCGGCGTAGCTCCCCGGCGCGTAATAGAGCCCACTCGACAGGCCGAGCGCGCCGCCCTCCATCGCGCGCACCACCGCGGCCTCCATGGCGCGCATCTGCTCGGGCGTCGGCACGGCGTCGCCCATCCCCATCACCGACCGGCGCACCGACCCCTGCCCCACGTAGAGCGCGGCGTTGGTGCCGATCCCCCGCTCCTCCCACTGCCGCATCGTCCCGGCCACGTCCAGCGGGCCGCCGCCGTCGTTGCCGGTGATGACCGTGGTCACCCCCTGCATGAGGTACGCGACGTTCGCGTGCCGCGCGCCCGAGGAGAGGTCCTCGAGCGTGTGCGTGTGCGGGTCGATGAAGCCGGGCGCGACGACGAGACCGCGCGCGTCGATCGTGCGCGTGCCGGCGACCCGCGCGCGCGCCGCGTCGCCCACGAACGCGATCCGGTCGCCCGCGATCCCGACATCGGCCGCGTAAGGCGCCCCGCCCGACCCGTCCACCACCGTGCCGCCGCGGATGAGGATGTCGACCGTGCGCGAGGGGGCGGCGTTCTGCGCGCCTTGCGACCGCGCGCAGGCGAGCATTACGAGAGAGAGCGCGAAGAGAGAGAGTCTGATCATGGTCGAGGATCTCGGTCGGGATACTTCCGAGAAATCGACCACAGAGACACAGAGGACACAGAGGAAGTGCACACGCGAGGGAGTCCCTCGACGCTCGTCATCATCTCGTCCCGAGAGAGGGACGCTCTCCCGTGTGCACTTCCTCTGTGTCCTCTGTGTCTCTGTGGTCGATTTCAACGCCGCTCCCCGAGGGCGGGTGCTCGCAGCGGCGGCTGAAGGCGTTGATCGTCGCGGCGAGCCAGACGGCGCCGATCAGCACGCCGGCGATCACGTCGGTCGGCCAGTGGACGCCGAGGTAGAGGCGGGAGAAGAGGCTCACGGCGAGCATCGCCGCGACGACGGCGTAGGGCCAGCGCCAGCCGCGCTCACGGTGCAGGAGCACGGCGATCGTGAACAGGACGGCGACGCCGGCGATCGCGTGGCCGCTCGGGTACGACGACCACGCGAACTGCCCGCGCTTCTCCCACAGGTCCGGGCGCGGGCGGTCGAACACCCACTTGAGCGCGGGGTTGAGCGTGTAGGCGCCCAGCTCCACGACCAGGAGATGAAGCGCCAGGTCGCGGCGGCGCGGGCGGCGGATGAAGGCGAGCCAGGCGGAGATGAGAATGACTGCCGGCAGCAGCGTCAGGTTCGTGGCGAGCCACGGCGTGACGTAGACGACCGCGTCGAGCCAGCGCGGGAGGTCGACGCGGAAGCTCTCCATGAGCGAGCGCTCCCACGCCAGCCCGTCGTGCCAGCTCCCGAAGCGCTGCAGCGACCAGCCGAAGGTGGCGCCGACCACGAACGCGCACACGTAGCCGATCGCCAGCCACGCCGCGACGCGGCGCCACCGGTAGCGGTGCCGCAGGCCGCCGGCGCCTGTCGGGAATCGTTCGGCGTGCTCGCGCTGGTCCACCCCCATCCGCCCTCCTGCGTCGGTTGCCGTCCGCGTGCGAACCCAAAAGTAGTCGGCAGACATCCCCACGGCACGACCCGTGCTTTCTCGGAACACATGAAGGACACAGCAGCACGCGGCGCCGTTTCACGCGCCGAGGCGCGCACGCTCCTCGCGCGACAGTTCGGCCACAGAGATTTCCACAAAGGGCAGTGGGAGCCGATCCAGCAGGTGCTGGCCGGGCGCGACGCCATCGTCGTCATGCCGACGGGGAGCGGGAAGTCGCTCATCTACCAGTTTCCCGCCACGCTGCTCCCCGGGCTGACGGTCGTCGTCAGCCCGCTGATCGCCCTGATGAAGGACCAGCACGACAAGCTGCTGGCGCAGGGCGTGGACGCGGTGGCGATGCACTCCCACCTGAACGCCGCCGAGGCGCGCGAGGCGCACCGCCAGATCGAGGACGGGGAGGGGTGCATCCTCTACCTGACCCCGGAGCGGTTCAAGGACCGCGACTTCTTCGAGCGGCTGCTGACGCGCACGGTGAGCCTGTTCGTGGTCGACGAGGCGCACTGCGTGAGCCAGTGGGGGCACGACTTCCGCCCGGACTACCTAACGCTGGGCTCGATCGTCCAGCGGCTCGGGCGGCCGCCGGTGCTGGCGCTGACCGCGACCGCCACCGAGGAGGTCCGGCTCGACATCGTGCGGCAGCTCGGGATGCGGGACCCGCACGTGACCGTCACCGGCTTCGCGCGCCCCAACCTGCGGTTCGAGGTGCGGCGCACGGTCAACAACACGTACAAGGACAAGGCGCTCGAGGACATCCTCGAGTCGACCGAGGGGACGGGGATCATCTACGTCGCCACGGTGAAGGAGGCCGAGCGGCTGTACGCGCAGCTCGCGGAGCGCTTCCCGGTGGGGATCTACCACGGGAAGATGGCGTCCGCCGACCGCAAGGAGACGCAGGACCGCTTCATGGCCGACGGGTACAAGGCGATCATCGCCACCAACGCCTTCGGCCTGGGGATCGACAAGCAGGACATCCGGTTCGTGGTGCACTACCACTTCCCGGGCTCGGTCGAGGCGTACTACCAGGAAGCCGGCCGCGCCGGCCGCGACGGGAAGCCGGCCGTCTGCACGGTGCTCTACCGCGTGGAGGACAAGCGCATCCAGAGCTACTTCCTCGGCGGGAAGTACCCCGAGGTGGAGGAGGCGGCGAAGGTCGCGCTGCTGCTGGAGCAGTACCCGCCGCGCACGCCGGTGCCGATCGACGAGCTGGCCGAGCGCTCGGGCGTCGCGCACCGCAAGACGCGCATCGTGCTGATGCTCCTCAAGCGCCACGGCCTGGTGCGCGAGTACCGCGGCGGCACCTGGGAGCGCCTCGCCGACCGCCTGACGCGGGTGGACCTGAGCGCCGACCTCACCGACTACGAGGAGCGCCGCGCCCGCGACCAGGAGAAGCTCACCGCCATCGTCCGCTTCTGCCAGACCGCCACCTGCCGCACCCGCTTCATCCTCGAGTACTTCGGCGAGACCGACGTCGACGTCGACTGGACGTGCGACAACTGCGACGCCTGCGACGAGATGAAGAAGTGGGAGGCGAGGAGACGGGTGAAGGAGGCGGCCGTCGCGTAAGTGCGGGGTGCGGGATGCGAGAGGGGCCTCGGGAAGCTGTAGGCACTTGATTCATCAAGCGCTCGCCTCCCGAGGCCCCTCTCGCATCCCGCACCTTCGCCATGCTCAGGCATGGGACCCTATTCTCGGGCCCGATCGTACAGCCGCAGGGCATAGATGATGGATTCCGCCGCACCGCGAACTCGCTCGTCGGCGTCGCTACGCGACAGCAGATCGAGCGACTGACGAATCGCCTGCGCATCGGCAGCCGTCAACGGCTGGGGGCCGTCGGGAGCATAGGGGTGCCCGATATGAGGCAGGTTGCGGCCCTGGACCAGGCCACCGATGACCGGCGGTGGCTCCAGATCGCTCCACTCGAGCAGCAGGTGCGGGTCGCCGTATATCGCCAGGATTCGCAAGGCGGCCAGACGGACGAGCTGCGGACGAGCCGGGTCGGTCGCGACGGCGGTGACCGCATCGAGGATGCGCCTGTCGCGCACGTAACTGGCGCCCACCAGCGCGCTCAACCGGCCAGTGTCGGCCGGTGCGTTGCGCCAGAGGTATGCGGCCACGGTAGCCCCCTCCTCCGTACACCGCACGGCGAGGTGAAGCGCCGGCGCGAAGCCCGGGGCGTCCACGCCACGCTCGACGGTGCGCCTCGCCTCCACGCAGCGCCGAACAGCGGCCGCGCGATTCGCTAGGTCGATCGAATCGAGCGCGGTCGAGTCGCCGGCCCGCTGCCCCCACGCTGAAGCCGCGGCCAACAGCTGCAGCCCGGCAGTAAGGGAGAACGCAGTCCGTGTATGCTTGATCACGCTCTAAAGGCGACCGATCTGGCGCCCCGGTGTGTTACAACAGCCATTCTCGGCAATCCGTCCTAGCTCTCGCGCACGCGCCCCCCGCCTGCGTCGATGGGGAGCCGCGCAATGCGCTTACTAGGACGACCGATCGGCAGAGGCGGTCACGCCGGCACCGGGCGCCCACCCTGCATGGCAACCATTACGAGAGCCTGGTATACTAAGAATTAGCATAGTCACCCGAGCCGCGCATGGAACCTGACGCCCTCCTCCCGCTCAAGCCCGTCGACTTCCTGGTCCTCCTCGTCCTCGCCGACGGCGAGCGGCATGGGTACGGGATCGTGCAGGACATCGAGGCCGAGAGCGGGGGGAGCGTGCGGCTGCTGCCGGGCAACCTCTACACCGTGCTCGGGCGGCTGATGCGCGATGGGATGATCCGCGAGTCGGAGCGTCGGCCCGCGCGCGAGATGGACGACGAGCGGCGGCGCTACTACGCGCTCACCCCCTTCGGCCGCCGGGTGCTCGGCGCCGAGGCGCTGCGGCTGAAGGCGCTCGTGCGCGCGGCCGAGGCGCGCAACCTCATTCGGGAGCCCGCACGATGACCCTGGCACGGCGCCTCTTCCGCTGGACGCTGCTCGCCTACCCGGCCGACTTCCGGCGGCGATTCGGCCCCGAGATGGAAGCGCTGTTCGACGACCTGCACGCCCGCGCGCGGCGCAGCGGCGGGCGCGGCGCGGCAACGTCCGTCACGATGCGCGCGCTGGCGGACTCGCTGGCGAGCGGCGTCCGCGCGCATCGTCAGGCGGCCGCCGCCGAGCGCGCGCGGCGCGCGTCGAGTGGCGCGTCGGTCGGCGCGTCGCGCGGCGGCCTCGCGTTCGGGCTCGCGCAGGACGTGCGCTTCGCGCTCAGGCTGCTGCGCCGCGAGCCCGGATTCTCGGCGGTGGCGGTGGCGACGCTCGCGCTCGCGGTCGGCGCGGGGACGGCGGTGTTCGGGGTCGTGAACGCGTACCTCATCCGCCCGCTCCCCTTCCCCGAGCCGGACCGGCTGGCGTGGGTGATCGCCGGCCCCACGCGCGACTCGTTCGAGCGCGGCATCCGCCCGCCCGACGACCTCTCCGCGCTCGACCTCTCGTCGCTCGGCGACGTGTTCGCCGAGACGGCGGCGTGGGACCTGGACGGCTTCACGCTCGCCAGCACCGAGCGCCCCGAGTACGTCGACGGCGCCTGGGTCTCCGGCGGCTTCTTCCGCACGGTCGGCGTGCGCCCCGCGCTCGGCCGCGCCTTTACCGACGACGAGACAGCGCGGAGCGCGCCGGTGGCCGTGATCTCGTACGCGCTCTGGCAGCGCCGCTTCGGCGGCGACCCGGACGTGCTCGGCCGCGCGGTGACCGCGTACTCCACCGACCGGCCGCGTGAGGCCGTGACGTTCACCGTGGTCGGCGTGCTGCCGCGCGAGTTCTGGTACTTCAACCGCTTCACCGACGTGCTGGTCCCGCTCCGCGGCCCGCGCGCGGTCTCGCTCGCGCGGCTGCGCGCGGGCGTGTCGCTGGCGGAGGCCGAGCGCCGGCTGAACGTCGTGGCGCGCCGCCAGTTCCCCAACGCTGACCCGGCGTGGGGGATGTCGCTCGCGGGCGCGCAGGACGAGCACAGCTACCGCGTGCGGCCGACGCTGGTCGTGCTCCTGGCCGGCGTGGGACTCGTGATGCTGATCGCCTGCGCGAACGTGGGCGGGCTGCTGCTGGCGCGCACGGCGCGGCGCCGGAGCGAGCTCTCGCTCCGTGCCGCGCTCGGCGCCGGACGCGCTCGGCTGATCCGGCAGCTCCTGGCCGAGAGCGCGATGCTCGCGGCGGCGGCCGCGGTGCTCGGGACGCTGTTCGCCAGCATCGGGCTGCGGACAGTTGGCGCCGCGGTGGCCGCGCGGCTGCCGGTGGAGGTGCCGGGCGGGGTGGGCATGCTGCGGCCGGACGCGACGGTGCTGGCGGCGTCGCTCGGCGCGTCGACGCTGATGCTGCTGCTGTTCGGCCTGGCCCCGGCGCTCTCGGCGAGCCGCGCCGACCCGGCGGCGGGGCTGGGCGCCGGCCGCGGGAACTCGGCGGGCCCCGGGCGGGCGCGGCTCCGCGGCGCGATGGTGGCGGCGCAGCTCGCGATCTCGCTCGTCCTGCTGGCCGGCGCCGGGTCGCTGCTCCGCCTGACGCTGCGGCTGCAGCGGATCGAGCTCGGCTTCCGCCCCGCGGGCGTGCTCAAGGCGAGCCTGCTCCTCCCGCTGGCGCAGTACCCGGACGCGGCGCGGCGGCGCGCGTTCTACGACGAGCTGCTGCCGCGCGTCGCCGCGCTGCCGGGGGTCGCCGCGGCGAGCGTCGTCAGCAACTACCCGTTCCGCGCCACCGGCGGCTGGCCGGTCGCGGGGGAGGGCTCCGCGGTCCCGGAAGCGGAAGCGCTCGCCGCGCCGCACACGGTGGGGCCGGGCTACTTCGAGACGGTGGGCGTGCGCCTGCTGCGCGGCCGGCTGTTCGACGCGCGCGATCGCGCCGACGGCGCGCCGGCCGCCATGATCGGCGCCGCGCTCGCCGAGCGGCTCTGGCCGGGCGCGGACCCCATCGGGCGGCGGGTGAGGTTCGGCGGCGCGAGTGCCGCCGGGCCCTGGCGCACCGTCGTCGGCGTGGTGCGCGACACGCGGAAGAGCCTCGCCGCGCGGCAGCTCCCGGACAGCTACGTGCCGTACGCGCAGGGCTCGCACGCCTACATGTATCTCGTGGTCCGTACGACGGCGGCGGACCCGATGCTCGTGGCGCCGGCGGTGCAGCGGGCCGTCTGGTCGGTGGACGCGCGGCAGCCGCTGGCCGACGTCGGCGCGCTGGAGCGCGTGGTCGAGGACGCGTCGGCGTCGCACCGCTTCCTCTCGGGGCTCCTCGGCGGCTTCGCCGCGTTCGCGGTGGCGCTGGCGACGATCGGGCTGTACACGGTGCTCGCGTACGTGGTCACCGCGCGCCGGCGCGAGATCGCCGTCCGCGTGGCGTGCGGCGCGCGGCCCCACGACCTCGTGCGCCTCGTGCTTGGCGAAGCGCTCCCGCTCGTGGCCGCCGGCCTCGCCGCGGGCGCGGGCGCCACCATGCTGCTGGGCCGCGTCCTGGCCGCGCGCGTGGAAGGCGCGGAGGCCACCGACCCCGCGCTGCTCGCGGCGCTGGGCGCGCTCCTCACCGCGGCCGCCCTGGCCGCCGCGACCATCCCCGTTCGCCGCGCGATGCGCCTGGAGCCGATGCCGGTGCTGAGGGAAGACTGAGAGCGGTGCGAGGTGCGAGGTGCGAGATGCGAGATGCGAGATGCGAGACGGGCCCCGGGAAGCTTCTGCCTCCCGGGGCCCGTCTCGCATCTCGCACCTCGCACCGCGTTAAGTTTCCGCCGTCTCTCACCATCTGGCCCCGTGTCTTTCGACTTCTCTCTCCGCGAGGTGCTCGCGGCGCGCTTTTACGGGAACCCGATCAGCCTCTGGCTGATCGCGGCGGCGCTGTTCGTCGGCGCCTTCACGGTGCTGATGGTCGTGCGACACGTCGTGATCAACCGGCTGGCGCGACTCGCCGAGCGGACGCAGACCGCGCTCGACGACCTGGGCGTGGACATCTTCCGGCGCACCCGGCCGTTCTACCTGCTGGTGCTGTCGTTCACCGCGGCGTCGCTGCTGCTGACGCTCCCCCTGGGGGTGCGGGAGGGGATTCGCTACCTCGCCGTGGTGGTGGTGGCGCTCCAGGCGGCGCGGTGGGGGAACGGGATCATCGCGTTCTGGACGACGCGACTCGCCGCGCGCCGCACCGGGCCGGACGGCGGGAGCGCGACCACGATGATCGCGGTGGGCTACGTCGCGCGCGCCGGGCTGTGGGTGCTGCTGCTCCTGCTGGCGCTCGACAACCTCGGCATCAACATCACCGCCCTCGTCACCGGGCTCGGTATCGGCGGCGTCGCGGTCGCGCTGGCGGTGCAGAACGTCCTGAGCGACCTCTTCGGCGCGCTCACCATCGTGCTCGACAAGCCGTTCGCGGTCGGGGACGGAATCGCGGTGGACACCGTGGAGGGGACGGTCGAGCACATCGGGCTCAAGTCCACGCGGGTGCGCGCCTACTCCGGGGAGCAGATCGTCCTCCCGAACGCCAACCTGCTCCAGAGCCGCATCCGCAACTACCAGCGGCTCGTCGAGCGCCGCGCCATCCTCCGCCTCCGCGTGGCCTACGGCACCCCGCCCGAGGTCGTCGAGCGCGTCCCGGCGATGCTGCGCGAGATCGTGAGCGCGCAGGAGCAGGTGCGCTTCGACCGCTCCCACTTCACCGGGATCGGCGAGTCGTCGCTCGACTTCGAGACGGTCTACTACATCACGAGCAGCGACTACAACCTCTTCATGAACACCCAGCAGGCGGTCCACCTCGCCATCCTGCGCCGCTTCCGCACCGAGGGTGTCGAGCTCGCGCTGCCGACGCGGGCGCTTGTGCAGCGGGCCCTGCAGGAGGACGGCGATGGGCGGGCGGCGAGCGCTGTAGTGGCGTGAGGGTGATGGCCACGGCGCCTCGGTCGCGATGTCGCGATGCGCGATGACGCCACGCCGCAGGGAGAGAAGGTGAGCGACCCGTGACGGCCTTTCGCGTCCACCTCCTCCGCTTCTGGGAGCGGGTGGCGACCGGGCTGTGGGTGGTGCCGTCGCTGATCGTCGCGGGCGCGGCCGTGCTCGCCGCGCTCGCCATGCGCGCGGACCGGTGGCTGGCGGCGCATCCGGACGGCCCGGTCGCGCTGCCGCGGGCGCTCGAGATCTCCGCGGACGGCGCGCGGGCGGTGCTCGCGGTGGTGGCGGGCTCCATGCTCGGCGTGATGGGGACGGTGGTGGCGATGATCGTCATCTCGTTCACCCTCGCCGCCACGCAGTTCAGCCCGCGCGTGCTGCACGCCTTCACGCGGGACCGCGGCACCCAGCTCGTCATCGGCGCGTTCACCGGCACCTTCACCTACGCGCTGCTGGTGCTGCACGCGGTGCGCGGGGCGCAGGAGCGGGAGCCCTTCGCACCGGGGCTCTCGGTGGCCGTCGGCATTCTGCTCGCGCTCTGCGGGGTCGCGGCGATCATCTACTTCTCGCACCACGTCGCTGTCTCCATCCAGGCGCCGAACGTGATCGCGAACCTGGCGCGGGCCACGCTGCGCCTCTGCGAGCGCCCCTTCCCGGAAGGCGTCGGTGCCGCGCTCGATCCGGAGCCCGCCGAGCATGCGCTCGCCCACTACGGCCTGGCGGGCTCGCACGCGTTCGCCCCCGTGGCGCCGCTCCCCGGCAGCGGCTACGTGCAGCGGATCGACGCCGGCCGCCTGCTCGAGCTCGCCCGCCGCCGCGACGTGGTCATTCGGATGGAGCGCGCCCCGGGCGACTTCGTCCCCGACGGCGACCCGCTGGTGAGCGTCGCGCCGGCCGCGCTGGTGAACGATGCGCTCCGCGCCGACATCAACGGCTGCTTCGCGCTCGGCGACGTGCGGGCGATGCACCAGGACGTCGACTTCGGCGTCCGCCAGCTCGTGGACATGCTGGTGAAGGCGCACGCCTCCAGCGACCCGTCGACGGCCGTCACCTGCCTCGACCACCTGGTGCCGCTTCTGCGACGGCTGGGCGCCACCACCGCGCCCTGTCCCTACCGCGCCGACGGCGCCGGCCGTCTGCGGCTGATCACGCGCGGCCCGACGTTCGACGACATCGCCGGCCGGGCGCTGACCCAGATCCGGTTCGGGATCTCGGGCGACGTGCAGCTCACCGCCGCCCTGCTGGAGTCGCTCGCGCGCATCGCGTGCACACTCACGCGCGATGCCAGCCCGGGCAGTAAGGAGCTGCTCCGCCAGCAGGGGACGCTGGCCGCCCGCGCGGCTCGCGAGGAGGCCGCGGTCGACGAGGACCGCGCGCTGATCGACCGACTGCTCCGCGCGCTCACGGACGAGCTCGGCGCCACGGGCTGAACTGTAGGGCACGAGCATCACCCCGCGCGCCGGCGCGACACTTTTGCGTCGAGGGTGAGCAACAGCTAAAGCTCGCTATTGTGCGGCTTTAGCCGCCATCCCACGTTGGCGGAGCGGAACGAGTCTCAGCTGTGTGACTGTGGTCACCCAGACTCGTCTGTTTACACAGAAGAGAGCGCTGACCGCTCCTTTCCGCCTGATGGAAGCGAGGGGCCGGATTCCTTCCCGCCGCCGGACTCCGTTCGGCTCGGCCCGCACCCGTTGCCTCATCCTCGTCCGCAGTCTCTGCACAGAAGCTCATGTCCCGCCGTGTTTTCGTGGCCGCGCTCGCCGGCCTCGCCATCAGCACTGCCCCGGCGCTCCGCGCGCAGTCCTCGTCGGCTACGCTTCCGCCCGTCCAGGCGGCGGTGCAGTCGGACGATTCCCTGTACTACGCCGCGCCCGTGAATCAGCTGGCCATGGTCGTGATCACGGCCGAGGCCGATTCGGTGGGGCGCTACGACGGCATTCGCGGTCGGTTCCGCGCGCGCAACGACATCCGCGCGCTGAGCCGTGAGAACCGCTCGCTCGAGATCAAGCTGGCGCGCTACGACCAGAAGATCGAGCAGCTCGAGAACCGCCTCGTCTACCTGAAGACGGTCGTCACCGACTCGCTCAAGCACGAGACCGCGAAGATCGACAGCGCCACCGCGTCGACCCGCGCCCGCCGCCTGGAGCTCGAGGCGCGGCTCAAGGAGCTCGAAGCCAGGTACGCCGTCCCCGTCCTCGCCTCGACTCCATCGGACTCGACCACGGCGAAGAAGGCGAACGAGTAAAAGGCGGTTCGCGATTCGTGATTCGCGAAGGGCCCCGGGAAGCCAGTAGTGGCTTCCCGGGGCCCTTCGCGAATCGCGAACCGCGAACCGCCTTATTCCAGCTTCGCGTCCAGGTCGATCTTCACGCCGGCGAGGGCGACGGAGACGGGGCAGGTCGTCTTAGACTTCTCGGCGATCTGGCGGA
>Ga0126308_10000850_pt1 | contig 11217 bp, 2 predicted proteins | sample Plot55_FD_92533 | JGI IMG/M metagenome (GOLD analysis project Ga0126308, IMG submission 92533) | Serpentine soil microbial communities from UC McLaughlin Reserve, CA, USA - Plot55 | ecosystem: Environmental > Terrestrial > Soil > Grasslands | place: USA: UC McLaughlin Reserve, Lake County...
AGAAACATCGCACCGTTGAACTCGGTGATGTCATCCAACAGCACCGCCGCGTTGATGACGCGCGGTGCTGGCATCGCGTCTTCTTTCTGCCAGAAGATAAAGTCCTGGTGCCATTCCCAAACGTCGCCGCTGAAAGCTGATTTCGCGTTTACCTTGAACTGATAAATATAAACCTCGCTTTCCAGTAGCTGCATTGCCGAACCGACGAGTCGCGGATGCTTCGAGAGACGATTAAAGACTTCGTTGGTCCGGTGCAGAGCATAAACAGAACGCACCACCGTGCCCTCTTTTTCAACAATCCTTCGGGGGCTTGCTTCCGAAAACACCTTCGGGAGTTGCTCCTTCATGATCTCGACTTCAGCCTGGGAAAAGAGACCTGGCATGAACAGATAGCCCTGATCTTTGTACAGCTTCATTTCCTCTTGCGTTAGACACATAAGTAAAACTCCAGAACTTTTGTTGAGTGGAAGCAGGACCACGGATTAAACGTATGAAATCCGTCTGATCCGTGACTTAGGTATGTTCGACGGTCAGTAAGCCCGAGACCTCTGCGGCGGAGAGCTGACTGATCTCGATAACCGTGGCGGCGATCTCTTCGAGCACGGATGGATCACCCCACGCCCTTGCCAGGCGATCAAGCAGGCCATCAATCGTAGGCGCTTCAAAGAGGACGCCGACAGGCAGATCGACTCTGAAGATCTCTCGCAGCCGCACAACTATCTGGGTCGCGAGCAACGAATGTCCGCCAAGCTCGAAGAAGTTGTCATTTACTCCGATTCGTTCTATGCCAAGAAGCTGCGACCAGATGCCGGCAACAACTCTCTGCGCTGCCGTCTGCGGCGCGACAAACGCGTCCTCGCCTCCGGAACGTTCGAGATCGCGTGACAGCAACACCTTGCGATCGATCTTTCCGTTGGGCGTCAGCGGCATTGTGTCAAGCAGAACGATCGTTGAAGGAACGGTGTACGCCGGCAGTCTTTCTGCGAGAAACTCACGCAGGCGTTGCGCGGTTGCTGGTTCACGATGACGCGCCACCACGTACGCAACCAGACTATTGCTCCCACTCGCATCCTTTCGTGCGAGCACGACGGCTTCCTGGACCAACTCGCTCTGCGCAATCACCGCTTCTACTTCATCAATCTCGACGCGGAAGCCGCGAATCTTCACCTGGTGGTCTACCCTGCCGAGGAATTCGATGTCGCCGCTGGTCAACACACGCGCCAAATCGCCAGTCTTGTAGAGACGTGCGCCCGGTTCGTCGCTGAATGGATCGGGCACGAATTTCTCAGCCGTGAGCGCGGGTTTGTTTACGTAACCGCGCGCCAGACTCACGCCGCCAAGATAGAGATCGCCAACGACGGCTGTCGGTGCAGGATTGAAAAACTGATTCAGTACGTAGACCTGCGTGTTAGCAATCGGCCGTCCGATAGGCACGTATGTGGGCCATGCATCAGTCGTAGCGGGCAACGTGTAAGCCGTCACGACGTGCGTCTCCGATGGTCCATAGTGATTGTGAAAAGAGGCTTGCTTCATAGCACCGGCTAGCGCCAGGATCTGCGGTGAGAGCTGCATCTGTTCGCCCGTTGCGATGATCTCTTTAAGACTGGAGGGCAGATATCCCTGCGAGATGTATTCGCCGGCCAGTTGTCTTAAAACGGTGACCGGCAGCGTTACTTTGTCGATCTCTGCGTCCGCGATGTACCGAGCCAGCCAGGGGATATCGAGCCGCAGCGCTTCCGAGACCAGGAAGAGCGTACCGCCGGAACGCCAGGCTGAGAACATCTCATGAAAACTTGCATCGAAGCTGAAAGATGCAAACTGAAGCGTTCTAGCCTTTCTCAGGTGCACGTCGTGATGCCACTCGATCAAGTTGGCGAGGCAGCGGTGCGAGACTCCAATTCCTTTTGGTTTACCAGTGGAGCCTGACGTATAGATGATGTATGTCAGGTTGTCCGGCGAGACGCTGCTGGCCGGATTCTCTTTACTTTGTCGGGCGATGTTGTCGGCTTCTGCGTCGATTCCGAGGATCCTCACACCGGGCATTTGGATCTCACGGGAAAACTGACCGCGGGTGAGCACCACGGAGGCGCGTGCGTCTTCGAGCATGTAGATCAGCCGGCTCTGCGGATATGAAGGATCGAGTGGAACGTAAGCGCCACCCGCTTTCAACACACCGAGAACACTGACGATCAGGTCGAGTGAACGATCGAGACAAATTCCCACCGGCACATCTGGTCCAACATCAAGCGAACGCAGATAATGGGCGAGTTGGTTTGCGCGCCGGTTCAACTCCGCGTAAGTGACGGTTTCGTCGTTGAACACAACGGCTGTAGTTTGTGGAGTTATTTGTGCTTGTGCTTCGAAGAGTTGATGGACGCAGCCGTCTGCCGCAAACGAGTAGTTCTGCTTCGTATCATTCAACTCCAGCAGCAGCTTGTCTCGCTCGCGCGTCGACAGCGGCGAATACAATCCGTGAGCCGCATGTGGATCAGCGACAATGGCTTCGAACGTGCGGAGATAATACTCACCAATCAGCTCGATCTGCGCTCGGGAGATTTCGGCGCTGTTGTATTCGAGGGCGAGCTGCACTTGTGTGGTGGCGACGTTCAACCCGAAATTCGCCAGCAACGTGAAGTTGGTCTCCATGTACGACTTCGCGCTGATCAGATGTAGATCTTTAAAGCCAACCATGCTCTCGTAAACGTGAAAGTGAGCAAAGTTGAACGCGGCTTCGTAAAGCGGCTCGCCACCCTGAAGCTGCTGGAGGTAAGGCAATGGGTAGCGCCGGTAAGGCAGCATTTCACGTTCAGTGTGAAAGGTGCTGCGGGCGAGATCGATCCAGCTACCACGCTCGAGTTGGAGACGGAAAGGTAGGGTGTTGAGAAATAGACCCAGCACTCTTTCGCCATCCGCGACCTCGAGTCTGCCGTTTGTGACGAGGCCGGACATAACATCCTGTTGACCTGAAAGCGTGCTCAGAACTTTGAGATGGGCCGCCAGCAAAACAGTCTTTATCGGAACACTCGCGGCCCGAGCCGCTCGCTTTAACCCTACGGAAACTTCCTCAGGAATCAACACCAGGTGGGCACGCGCGTTATGCCCCTGCGGTTTCTGCTCGAGCGGAAATCGCGGCAGCATTGTCCTGGCGCTGCCGGCCAGAAAGTCGGCCCAATATTGACGGCAGACTACGGAGTTTGCCGCTTCACGTTCCAGCGCAACGTAACTCCTGTAGGAAGTACTAAGCGGCGCCCATTCGACGTCCTGCTGACCTTGCAGCAGTGCGAAGTAGAGTTTGAAGAGCTCAGCGAACATCGAAGCCAGGCTCCAGCCGTCGACAATGGCATGATGCTCAACCAGTGCTAACTGGAATGCGTCTTTGCTGCGAACGTGAATGTGAAAGCGCAGCAGCGGCGCGATGGTCCAGTCAAACTTTCTGTCTTTCTCTTCATCAATCCAGCGGTCGATCGCCCGTTCCTGATCGTCCTCAGACAGTGTGCTGAGGTCTTCGAAGTCGACTGGAATCCGCGCTGAGCGATGCACAAGCTGCAACGGCTGACTGTAGGAAGTGAGATCAAAAGAAGTTCGTAAAACAGGATGGCGCTCGCCGATTATCTGAATAGCGCGATCGAGCTTCTCCGGATCGAGCCGCGCTCGCAGATGGTAACTGGAGATGTTGTGATAGGCCGCGCTGTCGGGAGTGAACTCAGTATGAAACATCATGCCCTGCTGGAGACTGGTGAGAGGATAAGCATCCTCGATTGACTCCGGCATTCGCAATCTGTCTGCCTCACTGATTAGACTAAACGGGCTGCCCGTATCCTGAATGGGCACGAGTGCATCCGCCTGACTCTCATCAATTACCTGGGCCAACTCTGAGATCGTTTGATGTTGGAACAGATCCGGGAGCGTAAACTCCAGTCCGGCTTCTTTCGCGCGAGATATCACTTTAATGCTGAGGATGGAGTCGCCGCCCAGCTCGAAGAAGTTGTCGTGAACGCCGACGCGCTCGACTCGCAACACTTCACTCCAGATGCCCGCCAGCACCTCCTCAACGCCGCCTCGCGGCTGCTCGTACCCGGCCTCGGCTGAGCTGCCGTCCGGAGCGGGCAGGGCCTTGCGGTCAACCTTGCCGTTCGCCGTGAGTGGCAGTTGATCGAGCACAACAAAGTGCGCCGGCGTCATGTAATCGGGGACGAGGAGCTTGAGATGCGCGCGCAGGTCGCCGGGCTTCGGCGTCTCGCCTTCAGCGACAACGTAAGCGGCCAGCCGCTTCTCGCCAGGCTCGTCCTCGCGTGCCACGACCACCGCATCGCGCACACGATCGTGTTGCCGCAGTGCCGTCTCAATCTCTCCCAACTCGATGCGGTGGCCACGCACCTTCACCTGATGGTCAATGCGGCCAAGGTATTCGAGATTGCCGTCCGGCAGATAACGCGCCAGGTCGCCGCTGCGGTAGAGCCGCGCGCCCGGCGTGCTATCGAACGGATCGGGAACGAAACGTTCGGCGGTCAAGCCCGGCCGTCGCAGGTAGCCGCGGGCCACACCCGCGCCGCCGACGTACATCTCGCCGGGGACACCGAAGGGCACGAGCTTTCCGCGCTGATCGAGTAAGTACACCCCCAAATCCGCAATAGGCCGGCCAATGATGCTGCCGGGCCCGCGCCTCTCGGCATCTGAGCGGCGCACCGGGTAATAAGTGACGTGGACCGTCGTCTCCGTGATGCCATACATGTTGATGAGCTGCGGACATACATCGCCGTGACGTTCGAACCAGGGCTGTAGCTGCTCTGCCAAGAGCGCTTCGCCGCCGAAGATCACGAGTCGCAGCGCGAGCTGCCGCGTCGCTTCGTCTCCCGCCAACGTCTCTTCGGCTTGTACGAGTTGGCGAAAGGCTGACGGTGTCTGGTTCAAGATTGTCACGCGCTCGCGGACGAGCAGTTGATAGAAGGCATCGGGCGAGCGGCTGATCAGATAAGGCACGACCACGAGTCGCCCGCCGTAGCAAAGGGCGCCCCAGATTTCCCAAACCGAAAAGTCGAAAGCGGCGGAGTGGAAGAGCGTCCACACGTCCCGCTCGTCGAACGAGAACCATGCCTGCGTCGCGTGCAACAGCCGCAGCACATTCGCGTGCTGGACCATCACGCCCTTCGGCCGTCCGGTCGAGCCGGAGGTGTAGATGATGTACGCGAGATTCTCGAGCGACTCGTTGACATTCGGCCGCTCGCTACTCTCTGCTACGAGCTGATCTTCTTCATCAAGGTAGACGACACTGGCCGCGCTCTGCGGCAGCTGGTCTCGCAGGTGCGCTTGCGTAAGTAGAACCGACACTCCGGCGTCTTCGAGCATGAACGCAAGACGCTCCTGCGGATAAGCCGGGTCGAGTGGTAGATAGGAGCCGCCCGCCTTGAGTATTCCGAGGAGCCCGACAACTAGCCCGACGCCGCGCTCCATGCAAATGCCCACTATTTGCTCCCTCCCGATACCGCGCCCGATCAGGAAGTGGGCTAGTCGATTGGCGCGCTGGTCCAGCTCTGCGTAAGTCAGTTGCTCGTCTTCGCCGACTACTGCCACCGCATTCGGGCGGCGGCGCACCTGCTTGAGAAACGCCTCGTGCACAGGCTCGCTGTCGTATGTCTGTCGCGCGCCTCTCGTCAGCGCCAGGAGTTGCTCGCGCTCGTGCGGCCCTATGATCTCCAGCTCTCCGATGGGCGCCTCGCGCTCCTGGAGCGCCGATCCGAGCAACGTCGCGTACTCCTCCGCGAGTCGCTCCGCATCCTCGGTTCTGAAAGTCGCTGCGTCATAATCCAACTCCAAAACTGTCTGGTGCTCACCGTTCCAGCCAACGATCAAACTCACTTGCGGCCGCCAGAGCCGTACCCGCTCGGCAGTGATGGTGAAGCGCAGCCCGACGGCCTCAACCGGCGCCGGCCGCTCATAGAACTCAAAGCCGTAGCCGCCGGCGTTAGTCGTCTCCGCCGCAGCCTCGTAATACTCCTGCCAACGCTCGGCCGCCTCCACCTGCTCGCTGACGCCAGCCAGCACTGCCGTGAAGCTCCCCTCGATTTGCAATGTCAGCGGAAGCCGCCGCGCGAACAGTCCCACGGCGGAGGCGATCTCTTCATGCCGCCGGCCGTCTGTGATCAGATACATCCGCAGGCGAGACTGCGAACTGAGCCGCGACAGCAACGCCGCCCAGGCGGTGAACAGCACAACCTTCGGCATGACACCGCGCCTGCGACAGAATTCAATCAGTCGAGCGTGCGTCGCCGCCGGCAGATGGAAGCTCAGCCGGGCCCGGTCGTCGCTGGGCGCGATGGCACGAGCGAAGGCTAGCTCAGGGTCAGACGCCGCAGCGGCCTCGATCCTGTGCCAGTGCTCTCGCCCATCCCTCGTCTCTTCCGAACCCAAAAGATCGTTTTGCCATTGGGCCAGATCGGCGTACTGAAGAATTGACGGTAGCGGTTGTTCGGGGATCGCATACGCAGCAGCGATCTGCTGGACCAGGTTGTGCAAGCTCTTTCGATCTCCGCTCATCCCTCCCAGCTTAATTCGCAGCACCCTCGTTTCGTCGTTCCAGCTCACCAGAACATCGCGCGCTGTACTTTCACCAATCACCTGCAACGGATAACTCAGTCGCGCCATCTGCTCGTAACTCGTCCGCAGGATCTCGTGTCGCGCAAGCACCTTCATCATCGCCTGATCCAGCCGCACTCGATCAAACACACCATCGACGCGCATCTCGCACTCCACGACGAATTCCGCGCCCGCAGCCGTCTGCATCACGCACCACAGCTCCTTCTGCTGTGGCGACAACTCGTAGCCTTCTACTTTCTGTTGTGCTTGCATCTCAATGATCCGTCGCTTGAATGGTTATTTAGATCGCGTCGCTTCGCGTGAAGGGCTCGGACATGGCGAAGAGTATCCGGCGCTCTCCTTTGTATGAAGACCGTGAGTGTGAGGTGAGCATGTTATCGATCAGCACGATGTCGCCCCGCTGCCACGTAAAAGCAGTGAGGTGCTGGCGGTAAGCTTCGCGCAACTCGTCCAACACTTCCGGCTCAATCGGTGAACCGTCACCGTAGTAAGTGTTATTTGGATAATCCTTCTCGTCGAAGTCAGCCTTGATGGCATCCCGCAGACCTGGCTCGAGCGTGGAGATGTGGAAGAAGGTGACGTGATTGAACCACGTCAGCTCTTCTGTGTGCGGATGCTTCAACATGGCCTCTCGTACCTGTCGTGTCCGTAGACGGTTGTCGTCTTTCCACTCAAACTCGATCCTCGAGTTCAAACAATACCGCTCGACGACTGACTTATCCGTGGTTTGATAAACCGTCTGCCACGAGAGCCCGAATCCATCGCCGAAATTCCGCACGTACATCCACTTCTTTTCTGCAAACCGTGCCCGCGTCTCGGTACTTATGCTCTGCAAAACTTTCCGCGTGTCGGCCAGCGGCGTCTCGCCGCCTTCCGGCGCCGGCAGATCGCAATAGAAGAAGAGCTTCAAAGGAAAAGTCAGAGAGTAAGAGTGTTCGTTATGCGGGAAGATCGTCTGGTCCGGCGGATAATCAGTCGATGTGTAGACCTTGTCGCCGACCTGGCTACGCGGAGAAGAGCGCTCGCGATACTCCATCGTGTGATCGGATGCTACTGCGACGAACGCTGCGAATTGCTTGCTGTTGTTTACGTCGAATCCACGAAACAGGACCGCGCCATGTTTGTAGAGTTTGCTTTCGATCAGGTCCTTATTGACACTGGCCCACACAACTAAATCCACATGTTTCAACGCCGGCTCAACCACATAAATGAACTCGTCATCGGGATTGAGGCAGTGCGCTCTGACCTGATTCCCCTGCGAGACACTTACAGCGCGTCTCCTGATTTGCGGTAGTGACATGAAATGACTGCTCAATCAGCGTTGGCATGCATCTCGGCAACGGCCCTGCGCGTGATGTTCTTCAGCTTCGCTCTTCCCGCTTCTTGGAGCGTTCTTGCCAGCGTAAGTTCCTGTTGCCTGAAGGTATCGTCGACGAGCCTTCGGAATTCACCAAGTGTGAGGTCGGAATGCTGCACCAGCAGGTTCAGAACAGTTTCAAACTGCTCGAGCATCTTTGCAGTGAAGGCGGAATCGAATTGTGCCTGGTTGTAGATGAGTCGCAGCAGCAGCTCCGGCCCCGGCATGATCAACCAGTTGAGTGGATAATTATTGCGATCAAATGAGTGCAGGTTTGAGATCGCGAGGGTTCCTTCACGAGAGGAATCGAGCACCTCTTCCATCGGGTAGTTTTCGAAGATCAGAATGCTTTCGAATAACGGTAGGCCACGCGCCAGATCACTCCAGTTCTGAATCTGGACCAAAGGAGTGAATTCGTATTGCTGCATTTCCATCTGTTGCTGTTGAAGTTGTCGTAACCATTCCGTCAGCGATGTCTCACCTGACAGCACCGCTCGTAGCGGCAACATGTTGATAAAGACGCCGACGATCGATTCCACTCCCGGCAAAGAAGGCGGCCGGCCCGACACAGCAGTGCCAAACATCACATCACTCGTGCCACCGTAACGGCTCAAAAGGATTCCCCAAACGCCCAGCAGCAGAGTGTTAAGCGTCAACTGTTGGCGTCGCACATACGACTGGAACTCCTGCGTCGCCTCTGCCGACAATTGGCGGCGGAATTCTCCAAAGCTCTCTTCTGCACCAGCCTGATTACTGCGCGAAAGACTGTTTCCGATAGCTGTGGGAGCAGTGAAACCGCGAAGAGTGTCGCGCCAGAAGTTCTCGGTCGCCTGCATGTCCTGCTCGTTAAGCCAGGCGATGTAATCGCGGAACGGCCGCCCTGGTTCGAGCTTGATGTCGGCACCTTTCAGATGAGCACCGTAAAGCGCAAATACTTCTCTAAGGATCAACGGCAACGACCAGCCATCCATCAGCAGGTGATGGCGGCTCCAGGTGAAGTAATAACTCTGGTCCGCGGTGCGTATCAGCTTGAAGCGCATCAAAGGAGCTTTGGTCAGATCAAAGCCTTTGCGTCGATCCTCCTTCAGCAGTATTTCAAACTTCTCTTCCTGTTCCAGCGGTGTAAGGTCGCGCCAGTCTACCTGGTCCAACAGGAGCTTGGCGTCCGTGCAGACGACCTGAAGCGGCTGCTCGAATCCTTCCCAGACAAACGCTGTTCGCAGGATCGGATGCCTCGCGATCACACCGCGCCAGGCTCTACTGAATGCGTCGATATCCAGGATGCCGTTGAACGTGCATCCGAGTTGAAGGAAGTATGTAGTCGATTTCGGCGCATACAAGTTGTGAAACAGCATTCCCTGTTGCATGTGCGACAGCGGGTAGACGTCTTCAAGGTTTGGATAAAGAGCACTAAGCCTGGCAAGACTTCTTTCGTCGAGGTGCGCCAGCGGGAAGTCTGAAGGCGTGTATGCTTTGGCAGGTGAATCCGCATTCAGAGTCGCCAGTGATTTCAACGCCTCGAGAAATGCCGAGGTGATTTTTTCCACTGTTTCTCGCTGGTAGAGATTCGTGCTGTAAGTGCAGCCAATCCAGAAGTTTCCTCCCAGTACGCCGGCAGAGAAATCGAGCAGGTTGGAACGTGGGCCGCGGTCGCTCTGCATCGGTCCCATGCTCTCGCGCGCAGCGGTGAATCCCAATTCTTCGGGAACAGCCTGATCGAGTTGGCCGAGGTAGTTTAGACTAACCAGCGGTTCGGGGCTTTCCCGAAGCTGTTTGAGTGTGCCGTTGCCTTCAGCGAGGTACTTGAGCACGCCATAGCCCAACCCTTTGTTTGGCAGCGAACGTAACACCTCTTTGACTTTCTTTAGCGTGGCCACAATGCTTTCGCCGTTCACTTTTAGACAACGAACGGGAAAGATCGTTGTGAACCAGCCAACAGTGCTCGTCAGATCCAACTCTTCAAAGAGATCTTCCCGGCCATGCCCTTCGAGATTTACCGCCAGCCTGTTCAGACCCGCGCTGCGATGGAAAGCCTCGATCAGCGCAGTCATCAGCAGATCGTTGATGTGGGCACGGTATTTTTTCGGCGCATCTTGCAGTAGCGCTCTTGTGTGCTCTTGATCGAGACTCAGTGAGAACCGTTCCGCCGCGCTTCGATCGTTTCGGCCTTCAGGGTAGTCCACTGGAATCGAATCCTGGACTGGTCCAAGCATCTCGAGCCAGAAAGGCAGTTCACCCATTACCTCCCGAGAGTGCGCATACTCGACCATCTTCTCGGCCCACTGCTGGAATGAAGTAGTCTTCAGACCGAGCTCAACCGGCTCTCCGTTTTGCAGTTGCAAATAGGCCCTTTGCAGATCTTCGAGCAGGATTCTCCAGGAGACGCCATCGGTGGCCAGGTGATGGATCACGATCATGAAACGATCCGGCAGCTCGCTGGGCCATGTAAACAGCGCCGCACGAATTACTGGTCCATTGGTCAAACCAAGACTCGTTTGCAGATCGTTTGCGGCACGCTCGAGCAACGAGCGGCGAGCATGTGCAGCGACGGCGGAGAGATCGACGCGCGTAAAGCAATCGTTTTCTATCGGCGAGTTTGTCTGTTGCCAATCATCGCCATCCTGGTGGAAACGTAATCGGAGTGCGTCGTGATGCGCGATCAGCGTGCCAATAGCCTGCCGTAGGAAGTTCTCATTCAGCTTGTCACCAGTTTCAAATAGGACGGATTGGTTGTAGTGATGAGGGTCGATAACGTTCTCCTCGAAAAACCGGCGCTGAATCGGAGTCAGCTTTACGTTACCGGTTACTATTCCCTGCTGACCCTTCGCGATCGTGCCCGCTGTGGCAACCAGCGCAAGCTGCGCGATGGTCTGATTTTGAAATAGTTGCCGTGGAGTTAGCTTTAACCCGGCACGATTGGCTCTGGCGATAACTTTGATACTGAGGATTGAGTCGCCGCCCAACTCGAAGAAGTTGTCGTGCACGCCCACTCGCTCCACCTTCAATACTTCACTCCAGATCCCAACCAGCACTTCTTCCACGCCACTGCGCGCCTGCTCGTATTCACCGCTCGTCGCCAGCCGCTCGCTCGCGGCGGTCTGCAACCGCTTCCGATCCACCTTCCCATTCGCACTCACCGGCAACTGCGCCACCCGCTCGTAAACTCCCGGCACCATCCACTCCGGCAAACGCTCCCGCAATCGCTTCAGCAACTCCGCCGCCGCCAACGCCTCTCGCAATTCCACATACGCCACCAGCCGCCGCTC
>Ga0126308_10000851_pt1 | contig 11205 bp, 13 predicted proteins | sample Plot55_FD_92533 | JGI IMG/M metagenome (GOLD analysis project Ga0126308, IMG submission 92533) | Serpentine soil microbial communities from UC McLaughlin Reserve, CA, USA - Plot55 | ecosystem: Environmental > Terrestrial > Soil > Grasslands | place: USA: UC McLaughlin Reserve, Lake County...
AAATTACATTAGACCCTCCAAGATTTGAATCATCTTTTACATAAGTTACTATCCCATCGGCGGCTGCAAGTACAGGTGTATCTTCTGGCACTATAAAGTCAATTGCATTTCTAAGTATGCCTGTGTGTGCAGGAGATGAAGTTCTATCTATGCGTCTGAGCTTTGACTTAGGGATAGGCAATCGATAGTGGTTAACAGCGGACATATACGATTTACTTATGATACATTTTCTGATCTTGTTACATATGATTCATTGGCTAATAATATAGGCGAAATAGTTGATTTGGTTGTATATTCTGTCATCTATTGAGCAGCATTATCCTTGATCTCTCATCGCCATAGGTGTGGACATCTTTATCTCTCATTAGTACGTTGAAGGAATTCAAGCAATTTTCAATGGTCGGTATAGAGAACATTAGATAGGAATTCTAATGGAGACGTCAATCGGATAGATTTCAGAAGACGAATGTTTCATCCTAGTTTTTTGTGTTTTGAAAATCATGATTTTTACTTTTACTCGCATTATCCAAAATTGCCTTTGCTTGTTTATAGTGCACTGCGTCAATCATCTTACCTTCGAGCCTAATTGCACCTTTGCCTTTTCCATTCTCTAGCGCTTCATCAAATGCCTTGACTACTTTTGTAGCCCATTTAATTTCATTCTCGCTGGGTGCAAAAATCGAGTGCACTGCTTCTATTTGACTAGGATGGATTAAACTCTTGCCTGAATATCCTAATCTTTTAGCAATGGTGGCATCTTTTTTCAACCCCTCAACATCATCTAATTTTTGCCAGATGCCATCAATAGCTTCTACTCCAGCAGCATGGGCATCAATTGGGACCTTTGAACGTGCATATGAGTACTCGAATTCTTTGACCCCTTCTTCGTAGTCTAAATGCATGTCATATAGAAGATCAAAGATTCCAAAAACTAGCATATTTATCCTATCGCTTGCTTTGGCGATAGTATAACTATTGACCACACCTTTAGCTGATTCAATAGATGCAGCTATCTTAATACTTTTTTCCTGAATTCCTATTTCTTGTTCGAGAGTAAATAAGATACGATCAACCGTAGAAATTTCGTCGTCATTACTTACCTTTGGGAGAACAATACCATCAATTCCTTTCTGAACTACAGCTTTTAGATCATATAATGTCATTCCGGAGTCAAAGGAGTTTATTCTAGCGTAGATGTTTCTTGCTTGATATGTAGTCCTCATAGTAAGCGCCGAGTTGATAACCTGTCTTGCTATGTCTTTTTGATTAACAGGAACAGAATCTTCTAAATCAAAACAAACAATATCAGCATTTAATGTCTTGGCCTTATTGATATATCTCTCGCTATTGCTAGGAACAAAAATAAGGCTTCTAAACATATCCTACCTCAATTGCATTCTTAAACACTGTAAGGATAAAATAATTTAATACAAGAATGTAGGAAGTGACTAGAGCTTTTGTGGAGTAGTTACTATTTTTCCCATTTGTTCAGCTTTTGCCATCATGGTATGACCCTTTACCATGTCGTTAAATGGAAGAATGGTATAAATTACTGGTTTTATTTTACCCTTACTAGTCCAGTAAATCACCTCTTCAAGTTCAGCTTTGGTTCCTTGTGTTGATCCAAGTAAATTGGTTCCTTTAAAGAAAAGAAACCTTAAGTCAATGGTTGAATCGTAACCAGTAGTAGCACCAGTTGCAACAAGTGTTCCACCGTTTTTCAAGAGACCAACTTCCTGTGGAAAAACCGCCTTACCTATATGTTCAAATACGATATCAACTCCTTGCTTCTTAGTTATTTCTCTTACCTTTTTGTACCAGTCTGCCTCTCTATGATTAACTACTTGATCTGCACCTATTTCCAAACATTTGTCCATTTTGTCTTTGTTTCCTGCTGTAGCAATAACTGTACAATTGTATAATTTTGCAATCTGAATTCCTACCATTCCCACACCACTTGTGCCGCCCATGATAAGCACCGTTTGGCCTGGTCTTATCTTTGCTCTTCCTACTAACATATGCCACGACGTCATACCAACCATCGACACCGCTGCAGCGTCGTTAAAGGATACATTATCAGGCAACTTTGCAACATTTACCTCTGGCAAATGTGTATACTGACTGAAACCTCCCCAGAGCGGGCCGGTTTGAAATCCCCATATCAGTCGGTTATCGCAATCAAACTCTCTTCCGTCGGTACACCTTTCACAAACCCTACAACTCATATTTGAATGGGATACAACTCTGTCCCCTGCTCTGAATCTTGTAACATCTTCTCCGGTTTCTACTATTGTTCCAGCCACGTCGCTACCGGAAATGTGTGGTAATGGTGTCTTGATTGGGTCCCCCCAAATTGCCCAAAGATCGTTATAGTTATATGCCGCAGATTCTACTTTTATCATGACTTCATTAGGTCTCAATTTTGGTGTATCTATGTCTTCAATTTTTACCACTTGCTCTGGATCTTTATTATATTCTCTGAATACGGCCGCCTTCATGACGAGAGAAGAATATTTAGCCTTAATATAGTTAACTCGCCAAGATAATGCTATATCTTCTCTTCTTATTTTCAAACCTTATAGTCATTACTTGCAACAAAAACAATCCAGATATTATGTCATTGATGGCAGGGTCTAACGCAGGAAAAAGAATAGCATCATAAGCACTTGGCATGGTTGAGGTGTCTGGGGTTTACGATACATACACAATAAAGATGGATAGTATATGTAAGAACTACGCATCTATGTATGGCTAAATTTTGTATAAAAATTAATGTTTAATGATGTGACATACATAGAGCATATAAAATTGCGTTAGCGTCTATTTATTTTGAAGTCCTTTTTTGGTTGCTGTATGCTAAGCAATATCTGCTTTAACTCTTCATCGGTAATGGATCTATTCAACCTGCCAGTGGATGCCGCATTTATTAGGTAATTCTCAACTGCCGTAGCCAGTTCGGGCTTGACCATCCTAACGTTCATTAGTCTTTGCCGAGCACTTGGTTCTAGGAGAACCATTAATGCACGTTGCCGCGCAGCAGCAGCTTCGGCCTCACGTCTTTTATCTTCATCATTTGGTTGTTGAGGTTGGGAGAATGACATATTTTTCCCTCTATCATTGTATACTAGGCATATCTTTGAAGTTCTGGGGAAGCTTTGATAATTTCTTTATAGATCTCGGTAGCTAACTTGTCAATTTTTTTCATTCCTTCTTCGGTTATTAGCCTTCCTTTACCTTTCTTAATCACATATCCTGCCATTTCTAACTGTTGTAATGCCTTGCGTATAATTGCGCCGCCTGCATCTTTATGGTGTGCAAGGCTATAGCCAGCCTGTTTTTTACCGCCATATTCACTTTTTAAATCTGAAACTCCAATTGGGCCGTGGATGTAAACTTTTCTTAATATTGATGCGCATCGGGCATACCACCAATCCTTATTCTGAGGAATTTTCTCAACGTGGGCACCAGTTTTGACAAAAGCAGACCAACTTGGAGGTTCAATCTTTTTCTCTCTTTTTAGCTGTTCAGCCAGTCTATCGATAAGCTTATTAGCAGGTATATCGTATGCTTTCGCCATTATTACAGATGAGTTTGTTGTTCCCCTATAAATCCTTACTTTAATATCAAATAATATTGAAACACCGCAGTTAATTTGTTATGACTTTATGGTATATATGGCCACATTTTAGACATGTAATTCTTATAGCTTTCAGCCGCGACCTTCCTATCCTAACCCTCGAGCTTATCCCTGGCAAGATGAGCTGTTTACATCTTTTACAGTAGAGTTGACGAATGTCGTAAGGCAGTCTTAAACGGATGCGCATTGCAATTTTCTTTGCAAGTCTTGCTTGATTATTTGCAAGAATATCATCGTATAATGCTTCGCGTAGCGCATTGTCTATCAGCAGACGAACTCTTTCCTTTGCAATATCTCTTACAACATGTTTCTTCACACAAGTTAACAAACACAATTATGATTTATTTTTTTGCTTGTATATATCATCTGTTTGGAACAGAACACTGATTCCACTAATTATGTTGCTTATAAGAGAAAATAGTAATGTTTGGCATAATGGCCAATACAATTTCAAAGGAATATCTATGAAGGCACTTTGATAGATTGCTGCAGGTTTGGTGTCTCATGTTAATTTTTATTCTATTGTTGGAGAATAATAATTAGGGAATGTTTACAGGGATAGTCGAAGGCTTAGGAGAAGTAAATTATGTATCTAGAAGCAAGAGTAAAGACACACGAGCACGTTTAAGAATAAGGATAAACCTTGGTAGGTTAAGCAAGGGTTTGAAGATCGGAAACAGTATAAGCGTCAACGGATCTTGTCTTACTATCACAAAATTACATAACCATGAGGCTAATTTTGACATTATTGATGAAACTGCCAATCGTACATGTCTAAATGTATTGAAGGTGGGTGATAAGGTGAATATTGAGAGAAGTTTGAGATTAGGCGATCGATTGGAAGGCCACCTAGTGCTAGGCCATATCGATGGCATTGGAAAAATTCACAAAATCCTGAAATTTGAGACCGAAACAAAGATCTGGATTAAGGTTGAGAATATAAAGCTCCTAGATTCAATTGTTTCTAAGGGATCAATTGCTATTGACGGTATAAGTCTGACTGTTGTAGACACAAATTATGACAAAATATCTCTAGCCTTAATTCCCTACACCCTAACTCATACTACCTTAGGATACAAAACTGAGGGTGACTATGTTAACATAGAGACAGATATCGTTGGTAAATATATAACAAAGCAACTACCAAAAAATTGGTAATAACCTGATATTTAGTAAACTATATAATTAATTTCCTATTGCAAATAATCATTTGCATTCAATTGAACAAGCGATTCGTGCATTAAGACAGGGTAGTTTTGTCCTGATTCATGACGACAAGGGACGAGAAGATGAAGTCGATATGGTTATAGCAGCTGAGCATATCAAACCACACCATATTGCATTGATGAGAAACCAAGCAGGTGGACTAATATGTCTGGCGGTTGCTAGTAAAATTACCCAAAAACTTGGCCTTTTGTATATGAGTGACATTCTCAGGTCTCTGACACATCTTAATTCAATGTTTTCAAAAATAACTAGTAATAAATCACCGTACGGAGATAACCCCTCTTTTTCAATATCGGTTAACCACTGTAATACCTTTACAGGAATCACTGATATAGATAGAGCAACAACAATTTCAAGAATGGCTGAAGTATGTAGAAATATTGATTCAGGAGGAATAGATGAATTTGCCAACAGTTTTAGGGCTCCCGGCCATGTACCAATTCTTATTGCATCAACCAATCTGCTGGAAGAAAGAGCAGGTCACACAGAACTTTCCATATACTTGATGCAATTAGCTGGACTAGTTCCGACGGCAGTGATATGCGAAATGTTAGATTCTACCACGTATAAAGCACTGTCGATAAATAGAGCGAAGGATTATGCAAATGATTCAGGTATCATATTGTTGGAATCAGATCAACTATTACAATCTTATTCGAAGGTGGCATAATTATAGAATTGGGTACAATTAGAGTTGCAATAGTAGTTTCAGAATTTAATAAGGATATTACGCTTCAGATGCTTAATACGGCAATAAACCAAGCACAAAAAGTCAATGTAGAACTTAGATACATATGCTATGTACCAGGTTCTTTTGACATGCCACTTATGATTGAAGAGCTTTTAAAGAGGAAGGACATAGATGCTGCAATTACTATAGGTGCCATAATCAGGGGTGAGACACGGCATGACAACATTGTTGCGGAAAATGCAGCAAGGTTGATTGCAGATTTGTCGCTCAAATACGGCAAACCTGTATCACTTGGAATTTCTGGCCCAGACATGACAATAGAACAGGCTAGAGATAGAATAGAGACTGTGCCAACACGTGCAGTGAATGCTGCTGTTAGTATGACTAACAGAATAAGAAAGTTAAGGAGAGAAAAAGTGTCTAATATAAGGAAGACAGTGACTATAGAAGATTGACAATACAAATTACAATAATTAGGATTGAAGGATATGGTCATTGGACACTCACACTTGGTAGTGATAGAGAGGCAAGACTACAAATGTTGCAATCAAGGATATATTATGATGTACAGCGTCTATTTTCAGAAAGAGAATGTTTAGTTTATTCAAATAGATTTGATGAATATTTTGCAATATCTAATGGCCTTTCAGTCTCAGATCACATCACAATATACAACCAGCTCGCAGACCTATATACAAATTTAAAACTATCAATGACAATTGGGAAGGGTACTACCCCATTTGAAGCAAATGTCAACGCTCACAAATCAAGGCAGTCAGAAGAAGCCCTTATCCCAGCTGCCAATATTTTCGGTCAACCCATATTATATCCATCTAGACATTCTTCTCCTGAATTTTCATTCTTGAGATCATCGCAGATAACGTCAAATTCAGCATCATTAAATGGAGACTTTGTGCAGATAATGCATATAGATGTAAATGACTCTAGGAAAATAAGTTTGGATTTAACTCCATATGACATTACCCGCCTAATGGTAAAGATACATTCTCTCTTGTCAGATGAGTTTCTTAAAAAGGGTTGCATAACATTTTTTATCGGTGGGGATAATTTTATGGTAGTCTCAAACGATACAACGAAAGAAGATGCAGAGACAATAATTGATAGAGTTGGTAGAGCTGTGGGAATTAAGCTAAATTGCGGAATTGGTATTGGAAAAACTGGTAGAAAAGCAGCCAAAAATGCGACTAAGGCACTTGATACTATAAGAGATCTAAGGAGGAAAGGAAAGATCCAATCTGTATATGAAATACAATGAATAGAATAATAAAAAATGCTAGTCTTTTACTTGGCAGAGATTTAACATATATTGAGTCTGGGTTTATTGAAATAGGAAAAAATGGGCAAATAACCAGAGCAGGAGCTGGAAATTATAGCGGTAAAATTCTTAATAATAAAATCGGTTATATCAATGACGGCAGCCGTACTGTGATTGACTCCGAAGGACTTCTTATAATACCCGGTTTTATTAATGCTCATACACATATAGGCGATTCTCTAGGAAAAGATCTGTTAGTTGAGTCAGGAAAGCTCAACGCAAGAATTCACCCTGTTTATGGCGCAAAGAGGGTTATCTTACAAAAAAGCAGACCGGATCACCTGAAGATGTTTATGAGAACTTCCATAATATCCATGATGAAAAAAGGTGTTGTGGCATTTGCAGACTTTAGGGAAGGCGGCTCTGAAGGAGTAAACTTGCTGAAGCAAGCAATATCTGCTCTACCAATCAAGTGTATAGTGCTTGGCAGGGTCGAATATTACTTTGACCTCATAAAGGATTTAAAAATAGCCAAAAAAAAAGAATTAGTGAATAAAACAAGAGCCAGAAATAATGTCAAAATCGCAGCGAAGATCCAAAAATTGCAGGATGAAATGCATAGAAAGATAGATCTAAGACTTCCCCGAAAAGCCTTACATCAGGCTTCCAATGTTCTAAAAATTGCCGATGGACTGGGACTTAGTGGTGCAAATGAAAACACTGACTCCTCTTTTCAGCAGTATAAACAGCTACTAAATGGTGTGAATAAAGAGATAAGAAATGGAAAACTCAGGCAAGGAAATAGAAAGTTACTCTTGGCTATTCATGCGGCTGAGTCAAGAGAGTCTATTGAATTCTCAAATTCAATAACAGGTAAGACAGAGGTAGCTAGAATAATGCAGTATCTAAATCCAGATGTTATTGTTCATATGACCAATGCTACAGATGAAGATATTTCTTTGGTTGCAAGGAGCAGAACTGGAGTTGTGATATGCCCCAGGGCTAATGGAATACTTGGGGCTGGAATTCCAAAAGTTGCATATATGTTAGAGAATGGGTGTACAATAGCTATAGGAACGGATAATGTCATGTTGAATTCTCCTGACATGTTTAGAGAAATGGACTATATATGGAAGGCATCGAGGGCCATAGAAAATAATCTTATCAGTGCCAGAGATATACTAAAAATGTCTACAATAAATGCAGCACACATTTTTGGACTGAATTCTGGATGCATAGAAGCAGGTAGATCAGCTGACTTATTATTTATTGATAAAAAGCATCTTGACTTGTATCCTATTCATAATCCATATGCTTCCATTATCCATAGGGCGGGTCCGGATTCTATTAAAGGTATAATGATAGATGGAAGACTGGCAGACGGGGCGGAATTGTGATAATTGCAAATGCAAATTACAGTTAATGCAGCAATGACCGTTGATGGTAAAATTGCAACACATCAAGGAGATTCGGCCATATCTTCAAAAGAGGATCTTCTAAGAGTCCACAAACTACGGGCTTCAGTTGATGGAATCCTTGTAGGCATATCCACTGTTCTTATAGATAATCCAAGGCTGACGGTTAGGCTTGGCAGAAAACAGGCTAAGGATAAACATCCAACAAGAATTATAATAGATAGTATAGGCAGGATACCTCTTGATTCACAAATTCTGCGTACTGCTTCTAAAGTAAAAACAATAGTTGCTGTTACAAAATTGGCAAACATGGATACGAGAAGAAAAATAAAGAAAACTGGCGCAATAGTAATTGTTGCAGGTACTCAAACGGTTAATCTAAAAAGAGTATTTTTGATCGCCCAGAAAATGGGAATTAGGAAGATTCTTGTGGAGGGAGGAGGTGAAATAAATTGGTCTCTTTTTACTTTAGGATTAGTAAGTGAATTAATTGTAACGATCGCACCAAAGATAGTTGGTGGGAGGCAAGCGACTACATTAGTGGAAGGAGATGGATATTCAAGAATGGCACGAGGAATAAAATTGCAACTAAAAAAGGTCCTAATGCAGAATAGTGGTGAGCTAGTTTTACATTATAAAATATGAAAGTTGCTATATCAATATTGGTATACCATGCATGGCCAATCTCCTCTTACTGTCTGTTTGATAATATATCCTCAGTGATCTGATTAATTTTATATCGCAAAGCTTCTTTGACCCTAGTATTATCTATCATATTGAGTGGTCTATTACAATTGTTACACTTGAAGAATAATTCAACGGCTGAATCAAATTTGATACGAGGGCAGCCTTTATTTCCGCAGTGATAGAATTCTGAAGATTCTTCGTATTCCAACCGTTTTTGTAATCTGTCAAGGATTTTTTTCTTCTGATTATCAATAAAGTTGTCAACTTGATCTTGTTTTGCACGCCATCTGTATACAAACCACCCCTTTTTTTCGTCTTTTACCCTTATACCAGTTATAAGGGCCTTACCGAACATATCGTAAAGAACTTTTCTTATAATGTTAATACGTAAGCCAGTAGCACTAGCAATTTCTTCATCGGTGGCGTCTTCAGTATTTAGAAGAGCACGAGCAACCTTAAGATACTCTTCTCCTCCAATCAGGTTCGCAATTTTAACGAAAGAATCTTCATACTTCACTGATGGCATATACTCATATCGGTTATTTTTGGATATATATTTACCTATGATTCAAATTATGCTTGAACTAGCAACTCAAATCATGAGTCAAGAAGGTATTTGGCCTCGTATGCATCCTCTATACTAGATTGGTTTGGTTTTGTTACCATCTATTTGTGAACCATACTCTGTCATTTGAGTTTTCTAATAATTTTCGCTGTTTAAATTAGAGTTATTAGTAATCGAGACCTTTGGGTAATTGCATGCCTATTATTGTTAGAATAGCTCGTAGCTATGAAGGCATATTCTAGGAGTTAAACATTATGCTTATTTATTGTTAGAATGGCTCATAACTGGTGTAAAGCTAATCTCAGGATATAGACCCTGTAGATAAAATATCGCCATGCTTACTCTGTATAGAATTCTGATAGTCAATTTCATTAAAGTTAACTTGTGAGTCCCAATAGTGTCGCTTACGATTAAACCGACAGGTACATTGTATAATCCACTAATGATGCTCTGTCTATTTTCTATAGTCATCGCCAGTTTAGTGGCAATTATACTAAAAAATAATCCAACTAAAACTGTAATGGACATAGAATAGTACTTCACTATACTCCGGTGTACAAGTGAAGATTCGTTCTTGTAATTTAACTTCATAAGCTAAAAAAATTAGATACTACTCTATTCAACGATTAGCTGAAACTGTATGAGGAACAAATCCTGTAATTGAGTATAGTATCAGATAAACTAAAATAATACCAGGAACTATTCTAGCTTATTTTAAGAAGTAAGCTTTTGCTGATGTGCTATATCATCCTCATCTTATACTCTACTACTATAATCTACTATTACGATAACTATTGTAGTCAGAATGCTGTCTGTAAGAGTAGCCGCCGCTGCGTTTGGTTTGTCTGTAATTATTACCTTCATACCTACGATATTTTGTTCCACCTCTACGGTCTCTGTTATGATATTGATAATTACGCCTTTGGAACCTGCCACTGAAAGAACGTGGATATTGTTGCCGTTGTTGAGTTATTGGAATTTCAATTCCCATTTCATCATTGAGCTTTCGAATAGGGTGTTTAGTCTGCCTGAGGATCCTTCCAAAATCATCAATTCTGTCTTGAGAAACTAGAGATACAGCCTTACCTGTTGCACCAGCTCTCGCTGTCCTTCCAATTCTGTGAAAGTATATTAGTGGATCTTCTGGGATGTCATAGTTTATTACGTGACCTACAGCTGGAACATCTATTCCCCGTGCAGCGATGTCTGTAGCTACAAGAATGACATCCTCGGCCTTCTTGAACCTGTACATTGCGTTGTCTCTTTGTCTCTGAGAGAGATCCCCATGTATTGTTATGGCTTTGAATCCCTCTTGCTTCAATTCGGAAGCAAGTCTATGTGCTCTTTGCTTTGTTGCAGCAAAGACTATTGTCTGTTTTTTGTCTCTCGTTTTGATAAAGTTACATAAATGCTTAAATTTTTCCTTTTCATATACCATAAGGTAAGATTGGTCGATGGTATCCAGACTTAGTTCCTCTTCGTTTAATCTTATCTCCTCGCGGTCTTTCATATATTCCTGCGCAAGTCTTAAAATCTCTGGTGGCATTGTAGCAGAGAACAGGCATGTCTGTCTCTCTTCATTTACGTAAAATAAAATAAACTTGATATCGTCGATAAAACCCATATCAAGCATTCTATCTGCTTCATCTAGGACAACAAACTTTACATTCTCTAAATCGATCGAGCCCTGCTTAATGTGGTCTATCA
>Ga0126308_10000854_pt1 | contig 11184 bp, 8 predicted proteins | sample Plot55_FD_92533 | JGI IMG/M metagenome (GOLD analysis project Ga0126308, IMG submission 92533) | Serpentine soil microbial communities from UC McLaughlin Reserve, CA, USA - Plot55 | ecosystem: Environmental > Terrestrial > Soil > Grasslands | place: USA: UC McLaughlin Reserve, Lake County...
CGAGCGCCGCTACGCCAAACAAGAGAGCTTGGAAAAGGGAGCTCCCGTTCAAAACGTTGAGCGAGAACGACGAGGGGCTCAACACCTGCTGCAGAAGATCGACGCGGGGCATGACGCCCGCGTCCGAGTAGTGCGCGGTGAGGTCGGTTGCCCGATTGGCGAGGTCTGAGAGCGCAAGGAGTGCCACCACGATACGAAACGTCGCCAGCGAGCGCAGGTCCGCGCCGAAGATATCCAAGACCTTCGCGTACGCCCAGCGCTGCAGGGACCAGTCTTTCGGTGTGGCGCTCACGTCGAAGGGCCCTCGCCTCTTACGTCTGTGGGTACCGAAAAGGGGGAGGGAGACCTTCCCCTCCCCCTATAATAGCCTGCTACGACTGCGCTAGCCAGAAGCTAGCCGGTGAAGCCTCTCCTCACCACGAAGAAGGCTAGGAGTCCGCCACCCGCGAGGAGCAGCAGCGCACCTACCGGTACCAGGAGGCTAGAACCGCCGGTCTCGGGGAGCGCGACGGGAGCGCTGTACTGATACTGCACCGCAGGCGCAGCATACTGATACTGTACGCTCGGCGCGGCGCTCGCGGTCACAGTCTTCGCGCTCGCAGTAGCGGTCACAGTCTTCGCGCTAGCGCTAGAAACATACTGAGTCGCGACAACCTTGGAAGGCTTGACAACCTTGCCAAACTTGCTCACACCAAAGGTCTTGGCCGCCTTCTTGGCCTGGGTTATGGTGATGTTGCACTCCTGAGATATGTTCTGGAAGTTGATGATGTCCCCACCGGCGACATTCGTGTTGCCGACCTGCTGCTGAATGGCAGTCTGGACGCAGTTACCGCTCGTGGTCACCGAGATGCTCGTGGTGTTGGCCGTGGTGTTGACCACGTTGCCGGTCGTGCTGGTCGGGGGCGGCGTTACGCTGGTAGTGGTCGTGGTCGTGGGAGGTGCTCCCGGGCAATCCGTAGCCGCGTCGAAATCGGAATGCTTAAGGTCGGGCCCTTCATCGATTAATATGTCGTCCGGGTGGCCCTCATGGGCTACGTCTTGAGGACCGCCCTTCTGGACCACGACGATCACGAACGGGTTGGTCGAGCTCCCCGTTGCGTGACACCAAGCCCTCTTTTCCGTCGCCTGGGCCCCCGCAGAGGACGACAAGACCACCATGGCCAGGGCGAACGCCATGGCCAGCGCGCCCAGGATCGCCACCAGGCTACTCCTATTTAGTACTGCTCTCATGTACCACCCTCCTTGTTAGTTCGCTTCCTCACTACCCAAAACCTCCTCGATAGATCGCCAACAACATCCTGGCTCTCCTCGAGCCCTCGGTCTTGATACCCGCGTCGTATCCTCCCGTGACACTCCCTTCTCTCTGGTTGGCCCTATCACCAACGTTCTTCAACTTCCTTAACGCGTCCTTAACAATACACGACGCAAACTTCATTGTAAACGGCAACCGCAACCTTGTCTACACTTTTTTACCTTTTGTGGGGCCGTGCTCTTCGTCCCAGGGAGAAAACGGTAGGGATCGCCTGGAGTATGCCGGGTACTACGGGAGTGCTAGCACCCGGTGTGCTCTGGTAGAATCGTCGTAGGCCACAGCCTGTTTGTTTCGGTGTGGGGCTTGCGTGGTCTATTTGGAGGGGTGTGATCGGGGGTTTGGCGGCATGAGGCGGGGGGAGACGGGGCGATCGGTGGGCGGTGAGCCCCTGGGGCTGGTCTGGATAGATTGCTCGTATCCTGTTATGGCCGCAGGCCTCAGGGAGGCCCTGGAAGGGCGGGCGCGGGTACACGTCGGGCAGACGGCCCCGACGGACGGCGAAGTTCCCTGTTGCGCCATATTCGACACGAGTGGCGCCGAGGGCATCTTCGAGGGGATAGAACGCATCCGGGAGGTCAGCCCCGACATCTATATTCTGGCCTTCGGTTTGCACGTGGATCTACCGCTCGCCCGCGCCGCCCTGCGGTACGGAGCCAGGGGTTTCATCCACGGCGGGATGGAGTTGGACCAGATAGCCCGTGCCGTGGAGGTGGCCGCCGAGGGCGAGATCGTCGCCCCCAGGAAGCTCCTCGAGTACCTCATAGCGCAAGATGACCCCATGGATCTCGAGGCGCTAACCGCCCGCCAGCGGGAGATACTGCAGCTCGTCGCCCAGGGACTCAGCAACGCACAGATCGCCAGAGACCTCTTCCTATCCGAGTCGACCGTAAAGCAACACCTGCGCGCCACCTACAAAGTCCTAGGCGTGAGCGACCGCAAAGAAGCCGCAAGGCTCATCAACGGTCGCTAGAGCGGGTTCTGGAAGGGTTGCCCTTCCAGAACCCGCGCTTGTCAGCACTTCAGCATTTCAGCTAGTCAGCTTTTTGTTTTGGCTGAAGGCTCGTATTTACTGCCGCTCCCACGCTTCGTGCAAATCGGTTCGCAGGGGTATCGGCCTAACGCGAACCGCGCATTCGGCTACGAGCGAGAACGAGAAGCTGGCCGGCTGAAGTGCTGAGATGCTGACAAGCTGAAATGCTACAATTCATGCCCCTGTCGATGGGGGCGCAAAAATGGACCGCCAGGAACGGAAGGACGGACGATAGTGGTCAGCAAGATGCGGAGCCTGCGCTGGCTGGAGAGTTTGAAGCGATCGCAGAGTCTGACCGCCCGCGAGGAGCGTCGCAAGGAGGAGGTCATGGAGATATTCCGCGAGCTTTACGATATCTCTTTGCGGCACCAGGACCCTTCCGTTTTCCCGCCCTGGCGTCCGTCCTGGTGAGGGGCTGCGTTCGGGGCGGAAGGCACCACGCCCTCACAGGGTAGTCATCCTGTGGAGCGGTCCCTGAAAGGCAGGGTGGCCGTCGTCACCGGGGCTTCGAGCGGCATCGGTGAGGCGACGGCCAGGGAGCTGGCGTCGCGTGGCGCTTCGGTCGTGCTCGCCTCCAGGGCCGTGGGCAAGCTCGAAGCCCTGCGGCGTGAGATCTCAGCCTCCCGCGGCCTGGCACTCGCCGTCGAGACCGACGTTTCGGACAGGGGCTCCGTCGAGGCGATGGTCGGGCTGGCCGTCGGGGAGTTCGGTTCCCTTGACGTGCTGGTCAACAATGCCGGGCTGGGTCTCTCGGGGAGGATCTCCGAGGTGCGGCCCGAAGACGTGCGACACGTATTCGAGGTCAACGCCATAGGCCCGCTGAACTGCATCCAGGCCGCCTTGCCGCACATGGGGGAGGGGGGGCGCATAATCAATGTCTCGTCTGTAGTCGGGAGGCGTGCGATCCCCAAGGTCGGCGCCTACTGCGCGAGCAAGTTCGCCCTCAATGCGATCTCCGACGCGCTCAGGGTGGAGGTGGCCGACATGGGCATCACCGTCACCAGCGTCTATCCAGGCACGACCCGCACGTCCTTCAGGGAGAACTCGAGGCGCACGAGGGACGAAAAGCGTGGCTGGCGCCCGAAGGGCATGACGCCCGAGCGCGTCGCAAAGAAGATAGCGGACGCGGCCGAGAAAGGTCCCCGCGACGTCTACGTGACGCTCTCGGACCGGCTCTTCGTCGCCGGTGTCACGCTCTTCCCCGGGCTCGCCGACCGCGTGCTCAAGGCATGGGCGAAGGGTTAGGACCTTGGGCTTCGAGGAGAGCGCGCTCACCCGCCTGCGCCGCTACCGCGAAGAGGCCGACAGCTCCCTGGAAGAGACCGACGACGTGCTGAACGGGTTCTGCCGTCCCTCTGACGGTGCCATACCTCCGCGATGAACACTTCTAGATCGTCATCGTCTATGTCGTAGATTACGCGGTAGTCTCCGACGCGGAGTCGATGCCCTGTCCTCCCTTGGAGCTGGCGGCTTTGTCGCGGGCGAGGATCCGCGGCGAGCTTGTCTATCGCTGCGCGGATCTGCTCTGCACGGTCTGGCGGTATGCGTCTTCGCAGGGACCGCTCGGCCGAGCGCCCGACGACGATCCGGTAGGTCAATCAGTATGCTTTCCGTAATCAGAGCTTATTTCGTCCCGTACCTGCTCCCAGGGAACCGCATCGCTCTCTCCGCGCTCGCGAGCGGCCATAGCTTCGTCGTAGCGGCGGATGTCTTCCATCTCATCCTCTATTTCCCGCAGCCGCTCATACTCTTCTATGTCGATGATCACACCGACACGCTTGCCTTTGTCGTCTGTCAGGTAGCGTGCTTCCACGCCGGACTCCCGTTCTACAGAACGGTGCGGACGGTCTCGCCGACGGTGGGGGTGTGGATCTTGTGGTTCGGGGCGAGCTTGAAGGCCAGGTCGCTGATCCGGCGCCTTGAGCCGTGGATGAGGATGATCTGGCGGGGATTTAGCCTCTCTGTGATGCCGAGCAACTCGTCCTGGGTGCAGTGCGCGGCGAAGCTGACCCGCTCGACCCTCCACTGCTCCTCCTCGCCCTCGGCGCGGTGCGTACCGTAGGATGAGGCGGCGTTGGAGGGCAGGATAACGGCGTTCTCCGCGCTCTTCTGTAGTCTCTTGCGGTAGAAAGCGCTCGCCCCGCCCTGCATCGTTACCGGCGAGGCGATTATGGCGCAAGGATTCGAAAGGATACGCTCTCGCGCCTTGTCATCGTTGGCGACGGCCCTGATGTTCTCGGAGAAGAAGATCTCACGCGGGTCGCTGTGCTGGAGGTAGGGCTTCATATACCCGAGCTGCTCGGCGTAGAGCCTCTCAGAAGTCGTCACCACTGACCCGTCGACGTAGATAAAGACGTCTTTGTCCAGGCCATACTCCCTGCCGTAGTGCTTGATGCCGAGGATGATCTCCTGCGCCTGCCCGAGGGCGTAGGTGGGGATCAAGACCGTCCCGCCCCTCTCTAGGGTCGTGTCGTTTATGACCTCGACCATAGTCCTGATCGACTCGGAGAACGGTTGTGGCTTCTGGTCGGCCAGGGTCGCCTCCATGATGAGGAGATCTATGTCTTTGACCTCGGGGAGCCTGGCCGAGGGGATAGAGAAGTGGTCTTCCATGCAGATATCACCGGTGTGGAAGACGGTCGCCGGCCCGGAGGAGAAGAGGACGCTCGCGGCCCCAAGGATATGGCCGCTCTCGGTCAGGGTGACCTTCGTCCCCCCGACATCGAAGGGCTTGCCGAAGGGCACGGGGACCAGCCGCTTACGGACCTCGTGGATAGGCGCCCCTCCGGGCAGCCCGCCGCCCATCGCAGCGTGGTCGTTGAGCGCGCTGATTATCAGCTTCGCCGAAGGGGGCGTACAGTAGATCGGCATCTCGGGCCGGTCTCGTACCAGCAATGGCAGCGCCCCGCAGTGGTCCAGGTGCGCGTGCGTTATTACGGCCGCGTCGAGCCCGTCCAGCCCGCCGAAGTCGGGCGTTGCGGGACCGCGCCCGTCAGGTTTGATCCCCGCATCGACCAGGATCCTCGTCTTGCCGAAGTCGAGGAGGTGGCTGCTGCCACCCACCTCTCCCGCCCCTCCCAGGGCGCGGAAGGACAACGTCGGCCTCGGCCTGGCGTAGCCCCTCGGGAGCGTGGCGTTAGGAGCCGCCCCGCCCGTCTCCGCCTGATGGCTCGCTGGAGAAGGGTCCTTGTCGTCGGGATCCTCCTCCGGGGTCCTGCGGCCCTGTTCCCCGGGGCTGCGCAGGTCGGAGTGCGCCTGGAGTACCTTGCCCATGAACTCCATCAGGCGGGCGGCCTCCGCGGTGCTTTCGAGAGATGCTGGCAGGGCCGCGACCTCGTTCTTTATGGCCCGCACCAGGAGCTCTCCGAAACCTCTGTCGGTAAAGCGGGCATCCTGCAGCGCGTTCTTTATCCTGTCACGTTCCTCGACCACGCGCCCGAGCTCCTCGTGCAGCTCCTCGACGCGCTCGGCCGCCCTGGAGTAGGCCGACCGCTCGCCATCGAGCGCCTTCTCGAGCTGGGCGGCGCGCTCTTCGAGCTCCCCGTTGCGCTCTTCGAGCTGGCCCCGCAGGTCCAACGCCGAGGCGGCCCTCTCCTCCGCCTTCCTTACCAGCTCCGAGGTGTCCGTGCGTTCACCGGTAAGAACCTCGACCTCTTCGGCGAGGGCTGTGGCCCTCTCCTTGGCGGCCCTGGACCCGAAAGAGAGCCGCTCGTTGTCCTGCTTCAGGCGCTCTAGCTCGGATTCGAGTTCCTTGACGCGCGCATCTTCGGAGGCCCGTTTCTCGGCCTCGCCTTCCTCCTCCCGCCACGCGTCCAAGAGCGCCTCGATGACGCCGTCTTCCGGCTCCTCTTCCGTGCTGAGGGCCGCCAGCAGCAAGCTCTCGGTGGTATGGACCTGCGCCAGCTCCTCGAAGTTCTCCGGGGAGAAACCTTCCAGCGCTGCAAAGGTCTCGGGTGGGATCTGCTCCTGGATGGCGGTGCGGAACGCGCCCCAGGCAGCCGGGTCGTTTGAGATCCTGCGCGAGATGCCCCTTAGGAGTGGCGCCCCGCCGCCGGACTTGCGCGTCAGGGCGTCGGCCTGTATGCCCCTCGGGAGGAGGACCTCTTCGAGGCCTGGCACGTTCCTGCAGAGCTCGGCGAGCGCCCGTCTGGTGTCGAGCCTCCCGAGTCGCCGCAGGAGCAACTCCTCAGGCAAATCCTCCGGCGGCAGCCTGTCGAGCAGGGATTCATCGGCGGTTCCCTCTGAGGCTCCTGCCTCAGTTTCTCCGTCTTTGGGTATGGGATCTGACATGCGGACTCCCTCCAGGAATATGAATGTCATACGGCGTCTTCATGCTCCCATGATTCTATCACGGCCCTTCTCGGCTCCCGGGCTGATCAGCTGGCCAGCATTTCAGCCAGTCAGCCAATCAGCTTCTTGCTTTGCTGAAGTGCTGAAGTGCTCACTTCTTCTGCGCGCGGATCTCGTATAGACTCCGGGTATGGCGGGCAAGCAGGCGCACGAAAGTGTCAGGATCCGGGCTCACTCTCCCGGGGAGTACCCCATCCTGGTGGTCGAGTTGCCGTCAGTCGGGCTACGCACCCTCTACTTCGAGACCGGCTACGACCTCGGGCGCGCCAAGACCGTCGGGGAGGACTGGCTCATGGAGAACGCCATCGGCCGTCACAGCTTCGTCGAGGTGGATCCCCCCATCGAGACAACTGCTGATTCCCTCGCAGATTACGTGAGGCGGGAGATCCTGTAGGGGCGGCTTTCAAACCCGCTCCCCACAGGCAATCCGCCCTTAATTGTTCTTCCCTGGCTTCTGGTTCACTTTCTTTGCGGGTGCTCCGCCGCTACCGGATCCGCTGTTATCCGGTCCACTGTTGCTCCCTGAACGATCGTCGCGCTGTGGTTTGTCGGCAGGTTGTTTGTTGGCCGGTTGTTTGACTGTGGCGGGCTTCGCGTCGGTGTTCTTGGCCCCCTGATCCCGGCCCGGAGACGGTTCGGTCAAGGACGGGACGTCGGGCGGCGCCGAGGCGTCGGGGGGCGCCGTTGTGACCGGAGCGGGACCTGCGCTGTAGAAGAGGCTCACGGTGGAGCCTGGATCCACCTTCGTACGGGCCCCGGGGTCCGTCGAGAGGGCCGTGCCCGCCGCCTCCTCACCCTCCACCTCGATGGGGGTTGAGCCAAGACCGGCGTTCGACAGCGTCGCCTGCGCCTCCGACACGCTCATGCCGTAGACCTCGGGGACTTTGATCTGCTCCGGACCCAGGCTGACTGTAACGTCGACCGCGCTCCCAGGCTCTACGTTCTCCCCTCCCGAGGGGTTCTGTAAGAAGATGCTGCCCTCTGCGACGCCACTGTTGTAGTCTCGGCTCAGGGAGCCCAGCTCTAAGCCTGCCTCCCGGAGTACCGACTTTGCCTGCTCCGGGGTGTTCCCGTACAGCCTTGGGATCTCCACACTCGAGGGTCCGGTACCGACGGCGATGGTCACTTCCGAGCCTACCTCCGCCCGCTCACCGCTCGATGGGTCCTGGCTCACGACCAGGCCCTGATCATCGAAGGAGCTCTCCTGCTCGTCGACCTTGACCTCGAAGCCGGCGTCCCTCAGCTTCTGCTCCGCCTCTTGGCGCTCCGAGCCCACGACGTCAGGCACACCAGATACCCTCGTCCCCACGACCTCGACCGAGATCTTCGAGCCTTTCTCGGCTTTTCCGGTGCTCGGGTTCTGGTCGAGTATGGTGTCGACGGGCCTCTCGGCGGAAACGCTCTTCGCCACCTCGATGTCGAAGTCGCCATCGACCTTGGCCCTGGCGTCATCGAGGCTCATGCCGACCAGGTCGGGGACGCCCAGCCGCGGCGCCACTCTTGCGGCCTGCCGGTCCTGGAGCAGGTTGTAGCCGGCCCAGGCGAGTGGGGCCAGGACGAGGAGCAAGAGGAGGGGGATCAGCACGAGGCCTCTCCTGCGCCGCTTCTTGTTCAGGCCCATCCTGTGTGGAGGAGGCGGAGGGTTGATGCGTGCGGCCTGTGGGATGGCGTGGGTCATTATCTCCGTCGTGGCGCCCGCCGGGTCGAGGCCTGCGCAGACGCGCTCGAGGTCTTCGATGAGCTCCGAGTCGCTCGCGTAGCGGTCCTCTGGGTTCTTGGCGAGCAGCCTGAGAGTTATGGCGTTTATGCCGTCGGGCACGGAAGGGTTGAGGTCCTTAGGCTGGCGCACATACCCGTTGACGTGCTTCATCGCGATCCCTAGAGGTGTGTCCGCGTCGAAGGGCAGTTCGCCCGTGAGCATCTCGTAGAGGACTACGCCCAAAGAATAGAGGTCGCTCGCAGGACCGACCGGGTCACCCATCGCCTGCTCGGGCGAGATGTAGTGGGCCGTGCCCAGGATGTGGCCCGTCCTCGTCATGGTCGAAGACGCCGCGGCGCGGGCTATGCCGAAGTCGGTGACCTTTACGTCACCCGACCCTGTAACCAGGATGTTGTGGGGCTTTATGTCACGGTGAATGACGTCGCGCTCGTGGGCGGCCCTCAGGGCCTCGGCCATCTGGAGCGCCACGGCCGCCGCCGTGTGGGCCGGGAGCGCGCCACGCTTGACGATGCGGTCCTTCAGGGTGCCGCCTGGCAGGTACTCCATCGCGATGTAGTAGGTCCCATCCTCAGACTCACCCCTGTCGAAGATAGAGACGATGTTCGGGTGCGAGAGCGCCGCAGCGCTCTGGGCCTCGCGCTTGAAGCGCTCGACGAACTCCTCATCGCCCGCGTACCGGCTGCTCATAACTTTGAGGGCCACGTCCCGATCGAGGATGTTGTCGTGTGCCAGGAAGACGTCGGCCATGCCACCGCTGCCCAGCGGCTTCACGATCCGGTAACGGTTGTCTACGAGCTGCTGCACAAGCCTGGATTATAGACGCGAGAGGTGGGCAACGTTCTCACACCCCGTCCACGAGGTAGGCCTTCATCAGGCGGGCCGCTATCGGCAGGGCGCCCTTGTCGGCCCTGCCGCCGTTCTCGATCATCACGCACATGGCTATCTTCGGGTCGTCGGCGGGGGCGAAGGTGATCCACCACGAGTGCGGCTCCCCGTTGCCTGACTCGGCCGTGCCCGTCTTCCCCGCGACCTTCATGCCTTCTATCTCGGCGTCGGTCAAGCCCCCCTGGATGATGACCTGCTGCATCATCTCGTTCAGAGTCTCGGCCGTATCCGGCGGGAGCGCCTGCCAGCGGACGCTCGGGGTCGGTTTGTCGAGGATGATGCCGTCGGGAGAGCGGACCTCGCGCACGATGCGGGGCTCCATGAGCTTGCCGTCGTTGCCGATGGCCGCCGCGACGAGCGCCATCTCGAAGGCGTTGGTCTGCACCTCGCCCTGGCCGAAGCCCGTCTGGGCCAGGGTGCCCGTGGTCCACTTCTCTGGCGGAAGGCTATTGACGCTGCTCCCCGAGACGGGTAGCGGGAAGTCATCGTAAGGGTCGCCGAAGCCGAAGTTCAGGGCCATATCGGTCAGGCGTTGCGCCCCCACGATGTTGACCGCTATCTTCGCGAAGACCACGTTGATGGAGTAGGCGAGCGCGCGCGTGAACGTCACATCCCCGAAGTCCTTGCCCTCGAAGTTGTGGACCGTGTACCCGGGCAGCTCGTACGCCCCGCTGTCGAAGAAATGCTGCTCCGGGCTGACCCCCACCTCTAGCGCAGCTGCGGCCGTTATCACCTTGAAGACCGAGCCGGGCGGGTAGAGGCTCTGGGTCCCGCGGTCGACGAGGGGCGCGTCCTCGGCGTTGGCAAGTTCTGGATAATTCTCGTCTACTTCGTTGGCGTCGAAGGAGGGTGAGGTCGCCATCGCCAGGATCTCCCCGGTCTTGGGGTTCAGGGCGACCACGGCGCCCCTGCCCGTGCTGCTCGCGGAGAGCTCCTGGTAGGCGAGTTTCTGGAGTCCTGGGTCGATGGTGAGGACCACGTTGTTGCCCGGTTGCGGGCCTCCCGTGGCACGGTTGATCAGGTCATCTAAGGTCTCGGGTTCCCCCACCACGCTAGAGAGGTCGGAGTTGTTGGAGATCTCGATGCCCGTCGCCCCGTAGCGGGTGCTCCAATAGCCGACCACGTTCGAGAACGGTGTGCCCAAAGGATAGACGCGGTCGTAGACGGGGCCCCTCGGGGTTGGGCGCTTGACGCTCTTCGCGAGCACGGTCTCGCCGTCGCCGGCCAGGATGAGACCGCGCGGCGAGGAGATGGAGCGCTGGGTCTGAAATCCGTTCTCGGGGTTGTTGGCCAGCGCCTCCCTCGAGTAGACCTGCCAGTAAGCGAGCATCATTACGAGCCCGGTGAACCCGGCCACGAACAGGTAGAAGGTGCGCCTGAGGTGCGCGTTCATGGAGGCCCCCGCCGACCGTCCTTATAGGCAAGCCCCTCGGCCTCGCGCCGCCCCGCCCTCTCGGAGACGAGCAGGAGGAGGCCCGTAAGCAAGAAGTTGCCGACGACGGAGGAACCGCCGTAGGAGACGAATGGGAGCGTTATCCCCGTTAGCGGTATTGCCTTCGTGACCCCGCCCACGATAACGAGTGTCTGGAGGGCGAACATCGCCGTCAGCCCGAAGGCCAGGAGCTTGGATGCATCATCCTCGGCGAGCAGCGCGATCTTCGTCCCCCTGTAGGTGAAGGCCAGGAAGGCGAGCAGGACCGCCGTCGCCCCGAGCAAGCCGAGCTCGCTGGCGATCGCCGAGAAGACGAAGTCCGTCTCCACCTCGGGGATGGTCTGGGCGAAGCCCGCCCCCAGTCCCGTGCCGAGTAGTCCGCCGTCGGCGATGTTGAAGATGCTCTGGAGGATCTGGAATCCCGTCCCGTCAGGGTCCCTCCACGGGTCCAGCCA
>Ga0126308_10000855_pt1 | contig 11181 bp, 13 predicted proteins | sample Plot55_FD_92533 | JGI IMG/M metagenome (GOLD analysis project Ga0126308, IMG submission 92533) | Serpentine soil microbial communities from UC McLaughlin Reserve, CA, USA - Plot55 | ecosystem: Environmental > Terrestrial > Soil > Grasslands | place: USA: UC McLaughlin Reserve, Lake County...
CCGCCGCGACGGCAACGGCAACGGCAACGGCAACGGCATTTTGACAGGATGCACAGGATGGTGGACAGGATAGGTGCCCCGGGAGACCACGCCTCCCGAGCGGTCCTCATCCTGTTCACCATCCTGTGCATCCTGTCCAAGTGCAGTTGCCGTCGCCGTTGCAGTTGCAGTTGTCGTTGCCTCAAACTGACCCACTACCAGGCGGTCCGGTCCGTTGACAAGGGCTAAAGCGTTGTCTAGCTTAAGTGTCTGTGTCAAAACGCCTTCGCTGGCGGCCGAGACCCGGGTTGCATGACGCACCGGTGAGGCGCACGACCCATCGTCATTGAACAGGTCATGAGAACTTACACCGCCACGCCCGACGACATCGAGCGGCGCTGGTACGTCGTCGACGCGGAAGGGCAGGTGCTCGGTCGCCTCGCGGCCGAGATCGCCAAGATCCTTCGCGGCAAGCACAAGCCGATGTTCACGCCGCACATGGACACCGGCGACAACGTGATCGTCATCAACGCCTCGAAGGTGAAGGTGACGGGCCGCAAGGCCGAGCAGAAGCAGTACTTCACGCACACCGGCTACATGGGGCACGAGCGCTTCACGCCCTTCGCCAGGATGATCGCCAAGCACCCCGAGCGCGTCATCGAGAAGGCCGTCTACGGCATGCTGCCCAAGTCGGCGCTGGCGCGCCAGCGGCTCCGCCGCAAGCTCCGCGTCTTCGCCGGCCCGCAGCACGACCACGCAGCGCAGCAGCCCCAGCCTCTGACCTTCAAGACGGGTAGCGAGTGATGGCCGACACGCAGACGACGCACGCGATCGGGCGACGGAAGGAGGCGGTCTGCCGCGCCTACCTGACGCCGGGCTCCGGCAAGTGGAACCTGAACGGTCGGACGCTGGGAGACTACTTCCCGCGCCCGGCGCTGGTTTCGGCGATTCAGCAGCCGTTCACGGCGACTGACACCCTCGGCCGCTACGACGTGAAGGCGAACCTCGAGGGCGGTGGCTCGACGGGTCAGGCGGGCGCGCTGCGCCTGGCGGTGGCCCGCGCTCTCGTGAAGATCGACGAGGCGCACCGCCGCAAGCTGCGCGACCTCGGGCTCCTCACGCGCGACGCCCGCGCCGTGGAGCGCAAGAAGCCGGGCCGCCCGAAGGCCCGCAAGCGGTTCCAGTTCTCGAAGCGCTAAGCTTCGACATCCCTCACGCTCCCCGAGTGGGCTGCGGGTGCCGGCTTCGGTCGGTCGCAGCCCACGCCGACGGGAGCGGCGGACACAACCTCGGTACCAAGGACTCAGCACGATGGCTCAGCCCAGCCTGGACGACCTCCTGAAGGCGGGGGTCCACTTCGGCCACCAGACGCGCCGGTGGAACCCCAAGATGCGCCGGTTCATCTTCGCCGAGCGCAACGGCATTCACATCATCGACCTTCAGAAGACGCTGCGCCAGCTCGAGCTGGCGCAGAAGCTCGCCCGCGATGTCGTGATGCGCGGCGACAACGTCCTCTTCGTCTGCACCAAGCGGCAGCTCGCGGCGATCGTGCGCGAGGAGGCCGAGCAGGCCAACGCCTTGTTCGTCACCGAGCGGTGGCTCGGCGGCCTGCTCACGAACTTCCAGACCGTCAAGAAGCAGGTCCGCCGCATGAAGGACCTCGAGGCCGGGAGCGCCGAGGGCGGCGAGTTCGAGAACTACACGAAGAAGGAGCAGCTCCTGATGTCCCGGCAGCGTGACAAGCTGTCGAAGTACCTGACGGGCATCCGGAACATGGCCCGCCTCCCCGGCCTGATGTTCGTGATCGACTCCAAGAAGGAGCGCATCGCGGTCAGCGAGGCCAACAAGCTCGGCATCCCGATCATCGCGATCGTCGACACGAACGCGGACCCGGACCTGATCACGGTGCCGATCGCCGGCAACGACGACGCGATCCGCTCGGTCGAGCTGATCACGAAGGCGATCGCCGAGACGATCCGCGAGGCCCGCGAGGCCGCCCCGGCGGCGCGCCACGAGGAGGAAGAGGACGAGACGTTCAGCTCCGACCGCGGCTTCGAAGGCGGTGCCGGCGGCGCGGGCGCGGGTGCCGGTGCGGGTGCAGGCGGCGGTGCTGGTGGTGCCGCGGGCGCTGGCCGCGGCGGAGAGGAAGACGGCCGTCGTCGCCGTCGGCCCCGTCGGCGTCGCGCCAAGCCCGAGGCGATCGCGGCCCGGCTCAAGACTGGCGCCGAGGGTGGGGAAGGTGGTGAGGGCGGCGAGGCGGCGGAGGGCGGCGAGGCGGGCGGCGGCGGCGGCGGCGGCGGCGAAGCGGCTCCCGAGTAGCCTCGCGCCGTCAGGCGGGTGGGCACGGGCGGTGCAACGAGGAAGCGCGCCGCCCGTGGTTCCCGCCGGCCGAATGGAGTAAGATTCAACGCCGCCGGCAGTTCCGCCGGCGGCGTTCTCATGACACGTAGGTCACGTAGGAAGGGCTATTCAGATGGCGACCACTTCGTTCACGGCCAAGGACGTTCAGGAGCTCCGCCAGCGCACCGGCGCGGGCATGATGGATTGCAGGAATGCACTTCAGGAGACCGGCGGCGACATCGAAAAGGCGATCGATCTGCTCCGCAAGAAGGGACACGCAAAGGCCGAGAAGCGCGTGGGCCGGTCGGCGAAGGAGGGTCTCATTGCCAGCTACATCCACCACAACGGAAAGGTGGGCGTGCTGGTGGAGGTGAACTGCGAGACCGACTTCGTCGCCCGTACCGACGACTTCAAGCAGCTCGTCCGCTCGATCGCCGAGCACATCGCGGCCGGCGTGCCGTCGGTGGCGCTCGCGGTCACGAAGGACCAGGTCTCCGCGGACGTCGTCGAGCGGGAGCGCGCGATCTTCGCCGACCAGGCGGCGGCGAGCGGCAAGCCCGAGAACATCGTGCAGAAGATGGTCGACGGGCGCGTCGACAAGTTCTACAAGGAAGTGGCGCTCATGGAGCAGCCGTGGGTGCGCGACGACAGCCGCACGATCGGCGATCTGGTGAAGGACGCGACGGCGAAGACGGGCGAGAACATCGTCATCCGCCGCTTCTCCCGCTTCCAGATGGGCGAGGAGTAAGACACCAGTGTCCGGCGTTTTCCCGGCGATCCGGCCGAACCCGGAGCTGAAGTACCCACGCGTGCTGCTCAAGCTGTCCGGCGAGGCGCTCGCCGGGCAGCAGCGGTCGGGCTTCGACTTCGACCAGATCGACACCTTCGCGGACGAGATCGTGCGGGTGGTCGAGATGGGCGCGCAGGTGGGGCTGGTGATCGGCGGCGGCAACATCGTCCGCGGGTCGCAGCTCTCGAAGGTCGGGCTCGACCGGGTCAGCGCCGACTACATGGGCATGCTCGGCACGGTCATCAACGCCCTCGCGCTCCAGGACGTGCTGGAGCGCAAGGGTCTCGACACGCGCGTGATGACGGCCATCCGCATGGAGGAGATCGCGGAGCCCTTCATCCGGCGGCGCGCCATGCGCCACCTCGAGAAGGGGCGCATCGTGATCTTTGCCGCCGGCACCGGCAACCCGTATTTTTCGACCGACACCGCCGCCGTGCTGCGGGCCATCCAGATGAAGGCGAGCGTCATCATCAAGGCCACGAGCGTCGACGGCGTCTACTCGGCGGACCCCAAGAAGGACCCCGCGGGCGCGAAGTTCTACGAGACGATCAGCTACCGCGACGTGATTCTCCAGGAGCTGGGCGTGATGGACCAGACGGCGATCACGCTCTGCAACGAGAACCGCGTGCCCCTGATCGTCCTCAACATCCACCAGTCCGGCGCGGTCGCCAGCGCCTTGCGCGGCGAGCGCGTGGGAACCCTCGTCCAATGAGCCCAGCCCAACAGATCACGATCCCGCAGGTCATGAAGGACTGCCGCACCGGCATGGACAAGGCGTTCGAGAATTCGCGGCGGGAGTTCGCCTCGATTCGGACCGGCAAGGCGTCGAGCAACCTGCTGGACACGGTGCGGGTGGAGCTGTACGGGGCGCAGATGAGCCTCAACCAGGTGGCGACGGTCGGCGCCCCGGAGCCGCGGCTGCTCACGGTGACGCCGTTCGACAAGTCGCAGATCAAGCTCATCGAGAAGGCGATCCGCGAGTCCGACCTGGGGCTGGACCCGTCGACGCAGGGCGGCGTGATCCGGGTGCCGCTGCCGCAGATGAACGAGCAGCGCCGCAAGGAGCTGGTGAAGGTCGTGCACAAGCTGGCCGAGGAGGGGCGCATCGGCGTGCGCCACGCGCGGACCCACGCGCGGGACATCCTCAAGAAGCTCGACGGCGTCCCCGAGGACGACAAGAAGCACGCCGAGAAGGACCTGCAGAAGGCGCACGACGACTACATCAAGAAGATCGACGACCTCGTGAAGCACAAAGAGGCCGAGATCATGGAAGTCTGACGGCCCGCCTGACGACTCCGCGCCGCGCCGCATGAACGCCGCATGAACGCCGCATGAACGCCGCCGACCTGCTCGCCCGGATCCGCCTCAACGGCGCGGTGCCCCGCCACGTGGCCATCATCATGGACGGCAACGGCCGCTGGGCGCGCGAGCGTCGGATGCCGCGGCCGTTCGGCCACCGCTCCGGCATGAAGGCGGTGCGCGAGGTGGTCGAGGGCGCGATCGAGGTGGGGCTGGAGTACCTGTCGCTGTTCGCGTTCTCCCAGGAGAACTGGCAGCGCCCGATCAGCGAGGTGTCGGCGCTGATGTCGCTGCTGGAGGAGTACGTGGCGCGCGAGGCGGACGAGCTGGACGAGAACGGCGTCCGCGTGCGCGTGCTCGGCGACCTGGGCCGGCTGACCGCGCCGGCGGCGGCGGCGGTCGAGCGCGTCGTCAGGCAGACCGAGGCGAACGACCGCCTGATCCTCAACCTGTTCATCTCCTACGGCGGCCGCGCGGAGCTGGTGCGGGTGGCGCGCCTGATCGCCGAGGAGGTGGCCGCCGGGCGGATGCGCCCCGAGGACGTCGACGAGGAGGTGTTCCGCGCCCGGCTCTACGCGGCCGACTGCCCGGACCCCGACCTGCTGATCCGCACCTCCGGCGAGCAGCGGATCTCCAACTTCCTGCTCTGGCAGCTCGCGTACACGGAGATCTACATCTCCCGGCTGCTCTGGCCGGACTTCCGCCGCCGCGACCTCTACGATGCGATCGCCGACTTCCAGAACCGCGACCGTCGCTTCGGCCGCGTGACGGCGTAGCGGGGCGCACGGGCGAACGCGTGTCGGAGCTCGCCAAGCGCACTGTCTTCTCGGTCATCGCGGCGCCGCTGGCGGTCGTGATACTGTGGTTCGGCGATGCGCCGCTGGCCGCCCTGCTGGCGACCATCGCCGCGCTGGGCGCGTGGGAGTTCTACCGAATCGCCGACGCCGGCGGCGTTCGGTCGATGGCGATCTTCGGCATTGTCGCGTCGGCGCTCGCGCCTCTGTTCGTGCACGCCGACCGTCTGGGCTACCCGCTGCCGCCGCCGTCGGTGCTGCTGCTGCTGCCGATCGGGATCCTCGCGGCGTCCATCTGGACCCGCGGCGTCGAAGGGCGGCCGCTGTCCGCGTCCGCGACGACGCTGTTCGGCATCTTCTACACCGGCGTCATGCTGAGCTTCGGCTATCTGCTTCGGTACCACCAGTACACCGGTGTCGACCGGGCGTCCGGCGCGTCCCTCGTCGCCCTGCCGATGATCATCACCTGGGCGAGCGACACCGGGGCCTACTTCGTGGGACGCGCGTTAGGCCGGCACAAGCTGATTCCCCGCGTGAGCCCGGGGAAGACGGTCGAGGGCGCGATCGGCGGCATGGTGCTGTCGATGCTCGTCTCCTGGCTCTACGTCGAGTTCGTGCTGCGCCGCTTCGGCCAGCTCGGGATGCGCCCGCACCACGCGCTCCTCTTCGGCGCGGCGATCAGCATCGCCGCGCAGATCGGGGACCTGGCGGAGTCGCTGCTCAAGCGCGAGGCCGGCGTGAAGGACAGCTCGCGCATCATCCCCGGGCACGGCGGCATTCTGGACCGGTTCGACAGCCTGCTGTTCGTGCTGCCCACCGCGTACGTGCTGCTCACCCACCTCCGCCTGCTCGTGCCGGCGCCCCGATGACCGCCACCAGCGTCCGCCCGGTGCGCGGCCCGGCGGACCGTGCGGCGAGCCGCGGCGTGGCGGTGCTGGGCTCCACCGGCTCGATAGGCACCACGGCGCTCCGGGTGATCGAGCGGCAGCGGGAGCGCTTCCACGTCGTCGCGCTCACCGCCTTCAGCAACGCGGCCCTGCTCGGCGAGCAGGCGGACCGCTTCGACCCGGCGTACGTCGGCATCGTCCAGAGCGGCGGGCCGGAGCACCCGGCGTGGGGGCGCGGTCCGTCCTGTCTGATCGACGCCGCCACGCACCCGGACGTCGACGTCGTCATCAACGCCGTGGTCGGCGCCGCCGGGCTCGACGCGACGCTGGCGGCGCTCGATGCCGGCAAGCGCGTGGCGCTCGCGAACAAGGAGACACTGGTGGTGGCCGGCGAGCTGGCCGCGGCGGCCTGCCGGCGCGGCGGCGGCGAGATCGTTCCGGTCGACAGCGAGCACTCGGCCATCCTCCAGTGTCTGAGCGGGCGCTCGCGCGGCGAGGTGCGGCGGCTGATCCTCACCGCCTCCGGCGGCCCGTTTCGCGGGTGGACCGCCGAGCGGCTCCAGCGCGCGACCGTCGCCGACGCGCTCCAGCACCCCACGTGGCGCATGGGGCGGAAGATCACCGTGGACAGCGCGACCCTGGCCAACAAGGCGCTGGAGGTGATCGAGGCGCACTTCCTGTTCGGCCTGCCGTACGAGCGAATCGAGGTCGTCGTCCACCCGCAGAGCGTCGTGCACTCCATGGTCGAGTTCGTGGACGGCAGCGTGCTTGCACAGATGGGAGTGCCGAGCATGGAGCTCCCGGTGCTGTACGCGCTCACGCACCCCGAACGTGTGGCGGACACGGGTGTACCACCGTTCGACCCCGTGGAGATGTCGCCGCTGACGTTCGAGCCCGTGCGGCCGGACGCCTTTCCGGCGCTGCGGCTCGGTGTCCAGGCGGGTCGCAACGGCGGCGCGGCGCCGGCCGTCTTCAACGCGGCCAACGAGCAGGCCGTCGCTTTCTTTCTGGAGGGTCGAATTACCTTTCCGCAGATCCCCGAGGCCATCGCGTCGGCGCTCGACGCGCACGGCGCGGCCCGGCCCAGCGACACGCGCGACGCGCTGCTCGCGGCGGACGCCGCGGCGCGCGCGCACGTGAGGCAGATGTTCGGATGCTGAGCGGAATTCTGAATCACGCGCCGTGGCTGGCGCCGCTGGTCGTGTTCGGCCTCGTCGTCTTCGTGCACGAGCTGGGACACTTCCTGGCGGCGAAGGCGATCGGCGTCTACGCGCCCCGCTTCTCGATCGGATTCGGGCCCTCGCTGTTCCGCAAGCGGTGGGGGGAGACCGAGTACGTGCTTGCCGCGCTCCCGCTGGGCGGCTACGTCCGCATGGCGTCGCGCGAGGACGAGGCCGTGGCGTTCCTGGAGGGCGGGAGCGAGCAGCAGCCCCGGTCGGCGCCACATGCGGAGCCGCACACGGTCGGTGCCAGCGGCGCCGAGAAGGTGCTCCCCTCGGCGCCGGAGGAGGAGCCGGTGCGGCCGAAGGACTGGGACCCAGAGGCGCTCATGCCGTTCGGGCCGAAGCCGGTCCCCGAGCATCGCTGGTTCGAGTCGAAGGCGCTGCCGGCTCGGCTGCTCATCCTCATCGCCGGCGTGACGATGAACGCCATCCTGGCGCTCGCCATCAACACCGGCGTGTTCGCGACCTACGGGCTGCCGTACCAACCGGCCGTGATCGACTCGGTGTTCCCGGGGCGCCCGGCCTCGGTCGCGGGATTCGCGAAGGGAGACAGCATCGCCGCCGTCAACGACACGGCCGTCACCCGGTGGTCTCAGGTCGTAGAGCGGATTCGCAGCTCACCCGGGCGTCCGCTCGTCGTCGACGTCGTGCGCACGGGCGGGCAGCGTCAGCGGCTGACCGTGACGCCCGAGCTCGCGCCGCCGAACTCGCCCGGCGTGCGGGACGGCGATCGCGTCGGGCTGATCGGCGCCGGCGCAGCGCCGCGCGAGGCGCGCGAGAAGGTCGGGTTCAGCCGGGCGGCGAGCTCGGGCTGGAACGAGACCGTCCGGATGGCCGGCTACGTGGCCAGCGTGCTGCGCGACCTGGCCTCGCGGCGGGTGTCGGTCTCGCAGCTCGGCGGGCCGATCGAGATCGCGCGAGTATCGGTGGAGGCGGCGCGACTGGGGCTGGAGTGGCTGCTGCGGCTCATCGCGCTGCTCAGCATCAACGTCGCGATCTTCAACCTGCTCCCGATCCCGATCCTCGACGGCGGGCAGATCCTGCTCAACATCGCCGAGTCGGTGAAGGGCCGGCCGTTCAGCACACGCACGCGCGAGTACATCCTGCGCTTCGGGCTGGCGGCGATCGCGCTGCTCTTCGTCACCGTCATGTGGAACGACATCACCCGTCTGCTGGGCGGTCTGTTCAACTGATGGGCGCGACTCGTCTGCTGCGGCTGATCGGCCTGTCGGTCGCGGCGGCGTTGGCGCTGATCGCGCCAGGACGCGCGTCGGGGCAGAGCGTCTCCGCGCGCCGCTTCGAGATCGTCGCCGTCGGCGACACGACGTTCGACTTCGCCGTGCGCGATCAGCGGTGGGTGAAGCCCAGGGCGAGGGGGATCGCGGTCGACCCTCGCCAGCGTGACGCGCTCATCGCACAATTCGAGGTGCTGAGCGTGCGCGATGGCGTCGCGACCGCCGTCGTCACGGGCGCGACGACGCGCGTGACTCTCGACCACGTGGCACAGCTCGAGCCGCCGCGACAGCGGTGGTGGCGCAACGGCGGGACATGGGCCGGGCTCGGTCTGGGGCTCGTGGCGGGAGTGCTCGTAGGCGCCTCGATGTAGCCGCGCAGGCGGGTGCCGACGGCCACCTCTGGCTCACGGGCAGATGATCCTCACGAAGAGCCGCGACCCGTTCGTCGTCACCGTGACCTCGTCGTTGAAGGCGACGCATTCCGGCACCCGGACGGAGACGGCCCAGCGTCCCACCGGCAGCACCAGAGGACTGGCGAGCGGAAGCGGCCCCTCGCGCCTGGGGACGTCAAGTCCTCCGAGCGGTCTCACGACGTAGCTGAACGGCGCCTTCTGGAACTTCTTGTTCTCGGTGCTGGCATTGATCGCCAGCGTTCCGCAGGGCAGGGGCGAGACGTTCACCCGCCGCTCGCCGGTGTCGCCGAGGGTCGCGGTGACGGTACGCTCGGCGGTCGCGCACCCCAGCAGGGTGTTGAGCGTGCCCCGGACCGTGTATCTCCCCGGCGGCAGGGTGTCGAGCCTCCACGTGCCGTTGTCCGCCGGACGGAGAGGATACCCGTTTACGCTGACGGCCACCCCGGGCGATGCCCGGATGACGAGTGCCGGCGGTGTCGGGGGAGGGGTCGGCTGGGCGCTCGCGGCAGCCGAATCGCCCGGGTTCGTGCTCGTCCCGGCCGGACGCTGCGTCCCGGCCGTGTCGGTCGGACGGGAGTTGCCGCTGGCGATCGCGCTCTGCTCCCTGCCGCGCGCCTCGCCGCGGCGGCCGGCGTAGAGTACGCTGGCGGCGACGAGCAGCGACGCGGCCCCGGCGGCGGACCAGATGAGCCGGGTGGCTCGCCGCTGACGCGCCCGCCGCGGGCCGCCGCTGACCGCGAGCCCGGTGTCCGTATCCATCGGCGGCGTGGCGAGCGTCCGGATCTGGACCGATTCGCCGCGCTCCTGGAGGATCGTCGCCAGCTCCTGGCAGAGCCGCTCGCCGCTCTCCCAGCGGTCGTTCGGGTCCTTCTCCAGGCAGCCGAGGATGACCTGCTCCATCTCCTTCGAGACCGCCGGGTTGATCGAGCGCGGCTTGGGCGGCTTGTCCTCGACGTGCTGGCGCGCGATCTCGTACCAGTCCTCCCCAAGGAACGGAAGGCGGCCGGTGGCCGCCTTGTACAGCGTGATGCCCAGGGAGTAGATGTCGGCCCGCCCGTCCAGCGCGAGTCCGCGCGCCTGCTCCGGCGAGAAGTACTGCGGGGTGCCGACGACCATGTTGGTCCCGGTCACTTCGGCGTAGTTGAACGCCGCGCGGGCGATCCCGAAGTCGGCCACGATCGCGTTGCCGTGGTCGTCGAACAGGATGTTGTCGACCTTGATGTCCCGGTGGATCACCCCCTCGCGGTGGGCGTATCCGAGGGCGCTGGCGACGTCGATCCCCATCCGGATGAGCATCGGCTCCGGAAGGGTCGTCATGACGTCGAGCCGATCGTGGAGCCCCTGCGGGAGGTAGTCCATCGCGAAGAAGACGGCGTCGTCCTCGCGGCCGACCGCGTAGATCTTGACGATGTTCGGGTGGCGGAGCCGGGCCGCGGTGGACGCCTCGCGGCGGAAGCGCTGCTCGAACTTCTCGTCGCCGGCGTACTGGGGCTTGAGGATCTTGAGCGCGACCGGGATCTCGAGCTCCGGGTCGTACGCCTTGTAGACCCAGGCAAAGCCCCCTGTGCCGATGACCGCATCGACGCGATACTTGCCGAGATTGCGGCCGAGGTAGCGTTCAGGCACGTCGCAGGGGCTTCAAAGAGTCTTTACAGGGTGGTCGAAGTTCAGTAAATTGCTATGCTTCAACCGATTGGGCGGTCTTTTGGACGCCGTGTGTACGGGCGCAGAACATAATAATACCATGGCTTTCCAGAAATCAGCGACCATCGACAAGTACCGGGCGCACGAGACGGACACTGGCTCGACGCGCGTCCAGGTGGCGGTGCTCACGGAGCGGATCAACTACCTCACCGATCACTTCCGTACGCATGCCAAGGACCATCACAGCCGCCGCGGGCTGCTGAAGATGGTGGGCAAGCGCCGCCGTCTGCTCACCTATCTCAAGCGGACCAGCGTCGAGGAATACCGGCAGATCATTCAGGAACTTGGTCTCCGCCACTAAGCAGTCCCATGCAGGTCTCCCGCGCGGGCGCAACCTATTTGCGGCCGCGCGTTTTGTGTTCTTCAGAGGCGAAACGCGATGACGCAACGTGTGGAACGGATGTTCGCCGGGCGCAAGCTCGTAGTCGAGACGGGCCGGATGGCCAAGCAGGCGGCCGGGTCCGCCCTGGTCCAGTTCGGCGATACGATGGTGCTGGCGGCGGTCACGGTGAGCGAC
>Ga0126308_10000856_pt1 | contig 11179 bp, 8 predicted proteins | sample Plot55_FD_92533 | JGI IMG/M metagenome (GOLD analysis project Ga0126308, IMG submission 92533) | Serpentine soil microbial communities from UC McLaughlin Reserve, CA, USA - Plot55 | ecosystem: Environmental > Terrestrial > Soil > Grasslands | place: USA: UC McLaughlin Reserve, Lake County...
ATGGATGAGTTGTTGTTATCGGCTGCCAGTTCCAAGGTACAGATAGGATATCATGTAGATAGTATACCTTTCTATTAAACTTACTTTATTTTTTCTTCCTTATCATGCCATTTCTGTTATTTTACATCTGTTTTTTATAATGATATTTGTTGTTTAATTTAAGGTCTCATATAGCATTTAATATGTCTGATAGCTTATATCAAATAAGACGGACCGCTTATGTGTGTTAGAAAAAACCACACGACTATAGTTTGTTTCTAAAGCGCTAGATCAGATAAATATAGTCAAGAATAATTATTACACTAAAAACTAAAGGTATGGTAATAATTCGGGAGGTAAGAAAGTAGATAACATAGCAAACAAGATACAGAATTCAACGAGTACAATCAAAGGACTAAGCTCCCATATCAATGTTTAAGGCTCAAATTTCAATGTCATTATACCACTGATAATCAAAACTACAAGGACTGGGTCTATGACTTAGACAACCTATTATCTGCTAATATAAGCCATGTACAAAAATCATAGTTCCATAGATATTTGCCTTTTTAGTCCAAACGTATCTTCTGCAAACAACGTGTTTCTAGCTATAATTTCTGTCATATCCTTGATATATTCAATTAACCTTATTGCGTCAGCGTTCTGTTAAAGGTAGCTCCAAACTAATGACTCAATGAGCAAATAAGCAAAATGGGAATCAAGAAGACACAAAAGCGTACTTTGTTGTTTGACAGATGTGTAGAATTGCATGCTTGCCAGTTACTGACGAGCAAACAATCCGATAATAACAAGTATTTGCAGCTTATCTAGATCCAATTTAGGTAAAAAAGATCGTTAAACATGCAGAAGTCATCCCCGTGTCAAGGGTTATGAGGTGCAACGTATTTCTTGCTTATGATTGTTGACAAGAAGTCTATCATATTCCTCTTTTCTTCTTCTGTAGCCTTTCCTTCAATTAATTTAATTGTGAACAACCATATTCTGGCACCTACCACGTTTTCCCTGAACATTGCTTCCTGTTCCACTTTCCATTGACTTTTTCTATGCCAGTACCCAATAATCATCCCAAGAGGGACGTAGGCTGCTACAAAAATGACCGCAAATGTCCAAATGTTGCCAAATATTGAACTCAATGCAGGTATTTTATCAATCAAGAGTGAATATTGGATGGTAACAAAATTAGCAAATGTCATTATAAATATTAGATATATGCTATGACCATTACGAAAATCAAGCCATCTTCTTCTAAACCAATTAGCGTCTCTTTTCCTTACAAATGCCATAAAGTCAGATGGGCTTATCGCTTAAAATATGTTGCCGCAAGACCACGTGTTGTGTCATGCCTTATGAATTAATTGTTTTTGGGGGCTGCAAAGCCACTCCTCTTCTGATAATACCAGAAGTTATCATTTGTATTCCAACTATTAAGTGTGATATTGACAGTAAGATGTTCACAAAAGTAGCCTCTAGTAATGTAGGTGCCATTATCATTATAGACAAGTCTCTATCGCCCGAGCAACCATACTAGATATCCTTGACGCCTTATACTTTAACCGATTGCTTATACCATGAAAGCCTTTGCTATTACAGAAGTTATGACAACTACAATATGAAGACCAATATTGATTAAGCGATGTTTTCATTTAAGGAATAATCCTATTATTTTCCTCTTGATACCGACCATGAACAATATTCCAGCAATCAAAAGTGCAACTGTTACTAATGTAGGTACAGGATAAGCAAGCACGTACCTAGAAAGGATTTATTACTATTATTCCTAGTCCAGTCTGCGTCAATCTCATCCATGCAGGCAACTTGGACAGAGCCATCTAAATCCACTAACGGAGCCACCTATACACTCATACTTTAGGAATTAGGTATAATCATGACTAGATAACTTCGATTACAATAGTAGGCCAAAAAGTGGTGGCAGCATCTACAGACGAATGTAGGCATTTAGCTGTAATTTTTAACTGGTAGCCAGTAAGTTAGTTTAAACCTTGTTCACGATGCTTATGACTACTCTTTACTGCCAATGGTCTCGGCGAGTTTATAAAACTGTGCGGCCAATCCAATTATAGATAGTAATGGGTGGCAGAAGAAGAAAAACACTAAAGCCGCAAAGAAAATCTCGTACAACGCAAGGCAAGTGTCCAAAATGTACTACTATCGTCAGATTTAACGTCGCTGGTCCTGTGGGAAAAGAGATATACGAATGCACCTCATGTCTTTCAAAATATCCGATAGACGATTTGTAAAGTTGCTGCAATAATAATCGTATTACACAATATACACGTTCTGAGCTGTGAATTGGCTACTGAGGGGTAGGCTTAACAGGGTATTATGACTCCTGATATTCAGAACAAAAATGTTTCTACCTATACAGACATCAAGAAAATAATATCCAGCCTAATCATGAACGTTTGACAGCCTTACGTGTCTCTACCCTTGATATATGCCTGCCTGCCAATTAAAGAGGATGCATGTTTTCTACTTCTTTCAGGACAGTTACCGCAAAAAGCCAGTCTTTATTATATCAAGTATCCTGTAATGTTGGCTTTTCCAATATATATAAGAGTGTCTTCTAATGAGTGCTGGGTCAAAGTTGTGCTATTTTAACTTGAGAAGAATGCAAACTCCCGCACATTTTGATGTTCCTTGAAAATTAACCAAACACAAAGCAACCACAGCGAGTACGTTTAATTTAAATTATGTAATACCGCCCTACAATATGGATTCGATGAAGACCATAGCACCTCTCTGATACGCGTTGTGCTATGAAGAGAGCTACAGCGTTTATTCTGAGAATCTATTATGTAAATGAGTGATGATAAGAAAACCTCTAGTAATTGTTTCTTTCGTCTAGTTTTTTTATATTGCAGCTCAAGTAAGAATGAAACTGCAAATCAAAACACCCTTTGTAGATAATCATTATAATGCCTCCTTCGTAGACAATAAAGCCGTGGGTAAAAGGAGACATAGCCTCAGCATGTCTAAAATGGTGACAAGTTGAGTCTCATCCAGAGCGTGGTACTTAAGCCGGCGTTGTTGCATTACAAAATGCATGAGATGGCCAATACACTATTAATTTATACGAATGAATGACATCTGTATGACAAGCCGCTAGCGCGCACTCTTTATAAGGACATACCACACCTATAAAATAGGAAGTTTTCTGTACCAATGCAACCTATCATGCCTCCTTTGACATGCCATCTGTGTCTAAAGAATGAAGACGTCATCACCGATCACGAATCAGGCGAAATAATATGTAGTAATTGTGGTATGGTAATTACAGATAAGCCTCAAGATGTGGCTACTCCAGAATGGCGGGCATACACTACTGAAGAAAAGAATGAAAAGGCTCGAACAGGATCTCCCACCTCTTTAGCTGTTCATGATATGGGACTATCCACAGTAATAGGTAGAGCCAACAGAGATGCTGGAGGACAAATTTTTGACGTATCAATGCGGTCCACAATAGAAAGACTCAGAACTTGGGATTCTCGAATACAAGTTCATAGCTCAGAGGATAGAAATCTAAGGCAGGCTTTTCAACATCTCGATACACTAAAGGACAAGCTTGGCCTTTCCTATGCTATAGTTGAAAAAACGGCTTACATATATCGAAAGGCGTACGAAAGACAATTGCCGCGGGGAAAGACGATCGTAGGAGTTCTGACTGCAGCCATGTACATTGCATGCAGGGATATGGGAGCACCTAGAACTCTGAAGGAGATAGCTACTGTTAGCAACATTAAACGCAAGGATATTGCGAGAAATTACAGAACGTTAGTATTCGAACTCGATATTAAAATCCCGATAGTAGATCCTATGAGCTGTATCATTAGGATTGCCAACAAAGTAAGTCTTAGTGATAAAACTAAACGACATGCCATCAGGCTCATGAGGGACATAGCCAAAGACGAGATAGTATTGTCTGCTGGAAAAAATCCAATGGGATTTGCAGCCTCGATTCTATACCTAGCTAGTATTGCTACAAAAGACGATGACCATATAAGACAAAAGGGCCTTGCGGAAGCTGCAGGAGTAACAGAGGTTACTATAAGAAATATATGCAAATCTTTAAGAAGACGTGTGACTCCTTATGTATAGCCTATTCCGCGGGCAGGAAATGTCATAATGATCTGTTTTAGACACTCATACCATATGAGTACCCGCGCATCTAGTACCATCCGAGAGGTCGATATTCAACGAACGGATTAGGCGGATATTTTGTAGAGATCTCTTCTTAAACCCTCAAATTGTACTATATTGTCAGTAAATCTTTAAATGAGGGGGGAATTATCTGCTGTTTCGCCTGACAGATGTTCAATTCAGCTGATAAAACAGTTTTAGATTAGTCTATCGTCAAAACTGTGCATCTATAAGAAATTGGTAATGAATTCTAACCTATGCTGCTAGTCAAGGATATGCTTTCAATGGTATTTTACAAACTTTTCTAATGATCCGGGCTTTAACGTAAATCCGTCTATCTTGATTGATGGCAAAACTTTAGATACCTTCATTGAATTCAAGTGTAGTTATGATGGTGATCTTAGTTTCTGGCCTAATACCACTAATTCTCTTTACAACTTCATCCCCATTCATTTTCTGCATCCTTATATAAGATAACACTAACTTTCCAAAATTTAGATAAATTAGATTTTTTACGGCCTTAACAACGATTGAATAACAATTGTGACATCCAAAGCATTTGTAATAGGCATTGTTGCAGGATTGGCTTCGACAAGTATAGTCCTTTTATTCAAAGTATTGATGGAAAGAAAAGGGGTCACGTATCATCCGCTATAATTGCTGTATTGTTATTACTATTATTGCCTATGCTGCAAAATGCATTATTGTCGATGGTACTTCTATATGCTAAAGTTACTTTGTTTCATTGATTTTGAATTGCCTTAGCCTGTTAATATGGCTACATGGTTGTCCATCGAGCCATTAAAGACTCTAACAACAACAGTAGTATCATTGTTTTTAATGATGCGGAAAAGTAAGATTTGTCCTTATCTCGTCTTAATGGCAGCCCTAGCCGGTATTCGAAACCGGGACCTAAGGTTTACGAAACCTTCGCTCTGCCAGGCTGAGCTACTAGGGCAATTCCTCGCGTCGGGTATTATATGAAAATTTATAGCTCTTTATTTAATTCTTCATGCATTAAACAAGGAATTATTAGGAAGTCATTTCACTAGGCCACCGTCGAAGAATAGTACAGAATTAATACTCCTCAATTTGTAATTTCGTTTGTGAAGGTATCAATCTCTGGTATTAGGGGTGTTTATACTGATGATGACCTCAGCTTGTATGAGGTCGCCAAATTTAGCAGACTGTTTGCGCGATCTCTTGTTAAACCAGAGCAGAAATGTATACTCGGAAGAGACACAAGACCATCTAGTATGGCCATTGCCAAGATTGCCGCAGCGTCTCTTATGCAAGAAGGGGTCGAAGTATATGACCTCAATGTTGCACCAACACCAATGATATTTCATGAATCACGAAAGTATAGAGCAGGATGCATAGTAACAGCATCTCACAATCCGCTGGAATGGAACGGTCTAAAGTTCATCTTAGAGGGGAGAGGAATTTTCGAGAACGAATTGCGCACTATGTTAAATGGCATGTCCTCCACAGAAAAAAAGGTAACTTATGTTTATGGCAAATCATTTCAAACTGTTTCAAATTATATAAATGAAATAGTACAACTATTAAAGCAGTCACAAACCTCGACACACTCTAATGATCACGTCAAGGTGGGACTCGACCCAGGAGGTGGGGCAGCTTGCGGATATATTAATAAATTGTTTACGAATCTAGGCTACCAATTTCACAGCATCAATGATGTTTATGGGATGTCGTCAAGGGGCACAGACCCTACGGTGGATGACCTGAATGACTTAATACATCTAGTTGTTGCAAATGAACTTAACTTTGGATTCGCGCTAGACTTGGATGGAGACAGGCTTGTCGTAGTTGACGAACACGGTAAGAAACTAGCTCCCGACACAACACTATTGCTCTGCATCGCAAGTGCACTTAGTCTAGGAATGAAGAAGTTTGTCACGAGCATAGATACTAGTGTAACAATAGAAAAATTCGCGAAGTCGTACGGTTCTGCTTCAGTCAAGTTTGGTTTTTCAAAGGTTGGTGAATCTAATGTAGTTAGCAAAATGTTAAAGGCAGATGCAGATGCGGGTGGAGAAGGAAGCAGCGCTGGATTTATTCTGCCAAAGTTTAACATGTGTAGGGATGGGTTCTTGGCAAGTGCAGTAATCTCATCGCTTAATACTAAAACGATCGATGAATGCATGAAACTTTCGGGTCAATACTCGCAGATAAGGACAAAAATGCCTCTGCCCTCGTATAAGCATGGCGAGGTTATAGAAAAATTATCGGATATTCTAAAGAGAGAATCGTCAAATATCATAACAATAGATGGTATTAAAGCTATAATAGACGACGACTCGTGGGTTCTTGTGAGAGCTTCCAACACAGAGCATGCTATTAGAGTGTCTGTTGAATCGAAAGTATCGCTCGTACGGACTCTTTATAATAAGATAATTAATAAGGTCCAGTCGGTTTATGAAACGGTTAAATGAAAAGGAAATCATAAATCTCTTTATCTTTAACCTCAGGAAAACTAATCGCGATGAGACTAATGGTTATATTCGTAGAGCAATGCGGATTGGAAAGGATGATGTATCAATTATCTCTTCTAATAAGAGGTTTAAGAAAGGGGTCAAACTAGTTTTCAAATGTGACATGCTTGTGGAAACCACTGACGTCCCTTCAGTGATGAAACCATGGCAAATAGCAAGAAAAAGTATTGTAGCTTGTGTAAGTGATTTTTCAGCAAAAGGTATCAAGCCATTCTATGTATCTTTAATTTCTATAGGGATTCCTACAAGATATTCTAAAAATGATATTTTAGGATTGGCAAAAGGCTTCAAGATGTCCTCGAGAGAGTTTGGGGTAACGTTTGTAGGTGGCGACACAAACCAATCCAATGAATTAGTTATAGATTGCAGTATGATAGGGTTTTCTGATAATGGCAAAATTCCATCTCGAAACGGCGCTGCACCAGGCGATTTTATAGTTGTCTCCGGAGAGTTTGGATACTCTGCAGCAGGTTTGAAAATCATTAATGAGGGTTCTAAAGCTACGGGAAATTTTAAAGATAGGGCAATTTCTTCTGTAGTTAAACCTAAACCTCAACAAAAGTTCGGGATATGCCTTGCAAAGTATTTCTCCTCCTCTATAGATTCTAGCGACGGCTTAGCTGTATCGCTTTACGAGCTAGCTGCCCAGAGCAAAGTAAATTTTTTTATAACTAAAATACCTTCACCAAAAGGAATTGAACGGTTTACAAGAGATAATAGTTCCTTGGATTCCCATGAGTTGATTTTCCATGGAGGAGAAGAATATCACATAGTGGCAACAGTCCCATCACAGAATATGAAGAGGCTGGAATCAGCAGCAGAAAAGCTTGGGTTAAAAACACTAGTGATAGGCAGCGTAACTAAAGGGAATGGTAAGGTATTTTTGGCAAAGTCGGAAAATATGAAGAAAAGACTTTCACTACTTGATAACAGAGGCTATCTTCATTTAGTCAATAAGAAAAGGAAATGAAAAATCCAAAGCTGTCAAAGTTAATATGTAACCCTAACAAACGAGTCATTGTCAGTGAATGTCAAATATAGAGGATATTACGCAATACAAATGGGGAGTTGCCCATATATTTAGCAGTTATAATAATACGCTGGTTCATATTACTGACATAAGCGGGGCTGAAACTGTTGCGTTCAGCTCAGGCGGAAGGCATGTGACAGCCGACAGATACGAATCGTCACCCTATGCTGCTATGAAATCTGCAGTTGCAGCAGCGGATGTTGCAAAATCGAAAGGTATTACCGCTTTACATATTCGAGTGCGAGCTGTCGGCGGGGTCGGACCGAGAATTCCAGGTCCAGGAGCTCAAGCTGCAATAAGGGCACTTGCCAGAGCAGGATTCAGAATCGGGAGAATTGATGATGTCACCCCTGTTCCTCACGATACTACTAGGAAGCCAGGAGGGAGGAGAGGACGAAGAGTATAGTAGTTAAGTCAGATCGCATTTATACTGTTTTGTAAGTTCGTAGGTTTGCAGGAAATTGACTGCAGTAGTATAGAAGGGACAATAAAATTGAATGCTTAGAGTTATCCCCTGCCCGAGTTTTCTTGATTTTCCTTCTTAAGTTTCTCTGAGACTGAAACCAATTTGCCATGATCTTCGATTTTGATAGTCGTATTTACCCTCACGTTTATACCAATTGACCGGAAAAGCATGAGCAACTCGCCTCCCGATATTCTTTGTTGAATTTCACCTGACTTGGTCAAGTCGGCTATCCTATTTATTATCATGCGTGTCTGAGATGGAAACTGGATTTCTGCAAGCTTCAGAACTTCTTCTCCTCTGTCATACAGAAGGTCAGATACGATTTCCCTATCAGTTTTAATTCGAGCCTTCTGACCTTGCTCTTTTTGTGCTGCCTTTGATCTTTCTAGTGCTGCTTGCTTCCATAATTCTTTCATCTTCCTAGCCTTGATTATTGCAATGTCCGGGTCTTCTTTTTTATCTTGTTCTTTAGATGACATTATCCTTTAATCACTCCTAATGGGACTAGTCTTGCCACCTTAGATGCTATCCCCAAAGAATGAGATATATCGACCACGGCATCTATGTCCTTGTAGGCATCAGGTGCTTCTTCTATTAGACCATCTTTTGTTAGGGACTTAGCGTAAATACCCTTTGATTCCAGAGACTTTCTTACCCCTTCTATTGAATGTGCCCGTTTTGCAGCTGACCTTGACATAGTTCTACCTGCACCATGAGCTGTTGACCCGAAGCTTAAGTCGAATGACTTTTTGTTACCTATGAGAACCCAACTTGCTGTCCCCATGGAGCCGGGGATGATGACAGGCTGACCTATATTATAGTACTTGGGTGGCAATTGTTGTATTTCAGCCGGAAATGCTCTGGTGGCGCCCTTTCTATGCACTACTAGATTGCGCATTCCCTCACCATTAACCCTGTGACGCTCAACTTTGGCAATGTTGTGAGATACATCATAAACAAGTTGCATATTCAGTTCATTTGTTTTGAATATTCTTTCAAATGCCTTTCTCGTCCAATGCGTTATCATCTGTCTGTTGCACCATGCAAAGTTAAGGGCACAGTACATGGCCTTGCGATAATCATCCCCCTCAACGGAGTCGTTTGGTACGCATGCAAGTTCTCGGTCTATAAGCCTAAAACCATATTTCTTTAAAGCTAATTCTGAGACCCGCAAATAATCGCTGCAAATCTGATGTCCAAAACCCCGTGAACCACAGTGGATCAGTATTGTTACTTGTCCCTCATGGGTGAGCCCCATGGACTTTGCTGCTGTGTTGTCATAGATTTTGTCCACCTTCTGTACTTCAAGAAAGTGATTACCCGAGCCTAAGCTGCCTAGTTGAATGCCGCCTCTTTTTCTTGCAATATCGGATACCCTAGATGGGTCGGCTCCTTTCATTTTGCCGTTTTCCTCACAAGCTTCTATATCCTGTCCCAGTCCATATCCCCGTTCTATTGCCCAATTAGTACCTTCTACCAATAACTCATCCAGCTCAGACTTGGTCAGCTTAAACGCTCCTTCACTTCCAACCCCTGTAGGAACAGATCCAAATAGCTCATTGATTAGATCTTTTAGTTTTGGTCTCAAATCAGATTCACTCAGCACTGTTCTAATTAGTCTTACCCCACAGTTAATATCATATCCTACTCCGCCTGGGCTAACAACACCCCCCTGAAGATCGGTCGCTGCTACTCCTCCAACTGGAAATCCATATCCTTCATGACCATCTGGGAGAACCACAACGTGTTTTACAACGCCGGGCAAGGTAGCTACATTCGCGGCCTGATCTAGTGTCCTGTCTGTGATCATCTTTGAAATGAGATTATCATTCGCGTAGATGGTAACGGGAACATTCATGCCCTTGGATTCATTTTTTTCAATTCGAAATGTCAGATCGCTAATTTTCCGGACACGATGACTACCACTTTTGGTATACAACTCGTTCATATCTCTTATTTTCAGATTACTTTTTAGCTATTACACACGAGCTTATAAATACGGATCCAATGAGGTAAGCTTATGAGGCGAGCCATCGGACTTATACACATTCACTGACTTAAAAATCTGCAAATCTTTTTCTCGGTCTCGGAATACACAACAAGAAAAATTACACTTATCAGGGCTCAGGCTGAGTTTCCAATGCTCATAACTGGCTAGGAATTCGCTCGTCTTAGTTGAGTTGTTTTTATGTTATGTTATGGATTTCCTACTTCGACATTTTTAAATAGCAAAATAGATAATCTAAAGTCTTCATAACGAAACAGGCGTCACTTCTCAGGAAAGGATTATTTTTCTAAAAGATTTATTTTTCTAATATTCTTTTTGTGATATACAATGACAATACTTCCTATAGATTCTGGACGTTATGGAAGCAAAGAAATCAAACAAATATTCGAAGAAGAGCAAAGACTACTCTATGAGATCGAATTTGAAGCAGCCGTTGCGTTTGCACAAGCTCAGATGGGTGTAATTCCTTCTTATGCCTCAGAAGAAATTACAAGGATTGCAAAGTCACGTGCAGTCAGCTTAAGAAGAGTCAAAGAATTAGAAATAGTCAGCGATCACGATACAGCTGCATTAATAGAGGCACTTGGTGAACTATGCTCTCCAAGAACTAAGCCGTGGATCCACTACGGACTAACAAGCAGTGATGTTGTAGATACGAGTACGTCCATGCAAATAAGGGATATTTTTAGGATTATTGAGCCCAAACTTTCGCATCTGGCTGCAATTTTAATCAATAGAGCAACTGAACATATCGCACTGCCAGCTGTCGGGAGAACACATGGCCAACATGCTAGCATAATTGCATTTGGACTCAAATTTGCTGTATGGGCCGCAGAAATGGCCAAGCATATAGAAAGGATAGAAGAGAGCAAGAAGCGAATTTTATTATGTAAAACACTAGGGGTCGTAGGGACAGGCTCGTTAATGGGAGAAAGTGCATTAGAAGTACAAGACATGGTGGCTAAAAGTTTGGGCCTTATCTCAGTAGAGGCTGCTACTCA
>Ga0126308_10000860_pt1 | contig 11157 bp, 13 predicted proteins | sample Plot55_FD_92533 | JGI IMG/M metagenome (GOLD analysis project Ga0126308, IMG submission 92533) | Serpentine soil microbial communities from UC McLaughlin Reserve, CA, USA - Plot55 | ecosystem: Environmental > Terrestrial > Soil > Grasslands | place: USA: UC McLaughlin Reserve, Lake County...
AGAAGCTCGAGCAAAAAAAGCAAGACGTGATCAAGACCGTCGCCATCAAGGAGACCGACTTCAAGCTTTCGCCGTCCACCGTCACCTTGAGCAAACCCGGTACCTACGCGTTCAAGGTCGAGGACGACGGCTCCACCCAGCACTCCCTAGAGATCGAAGGCGAGGGTGTAAAGAGTGAAGGGGGCGAAGGAGAAGAGAGCGAAGGGGGCGAGGAGGAGGGAGGCGAGGCCCAACTGGAGCAGACCTTAGACCCTGGACAAAGCGGCGTGCTGATGGTGAGCTTCCAGAAACCTGGCACCTACGAGATGTACTGCCCGGTCGACGGCCACGAACAGATGGGCATGAAGGGCAAGGTGGTGGTCAAGTAGCACCGGAGCGAAGCTGCCAGGCCAAGTGCGGCCACGAACGCGAACTTCTTAGAACTCCGTGCCTGCGAACTTCGGAGAATTCAGCTTCCGGACCTCCGCAAATAGGGTAGGATCACGTGCCCGCCCCAGGAGGCGGCGGTGCGTAGTCCCGTAGGAACTGCACCGCGCTGGCTTTGTCTTGGAATTGCCCGTTGATCCTGTTCTCATTGTTGTAAAGGACCTCGACCTCGTACCTGACGAAGGGCTGCGTCGAGGGCACTTCATGGTAATCTTGGATGAAAGTAATAGCCTCCTCTATAGAAGCCTTCTCCACCAGCAGTCCGTGCACGTACATAATCCGTACCAAGGCCACCTGCCGGGTGACGGTTATCCTGCTGACGGCACCGGTCTGGTGCGCGCGGCCTCGGCGGCGAGGCGATCTATAGCCTCCCCTCATCGGAGTGGAGCAGGACGTACCCATCTTGCAGGGCGACCCTGAAGACTGGATCATCGCTATCGTCATCGTTCCTATAGGGAGTGGATGACGATGATGATCCACGCCGCCACCTAAGACCACGACCGCCCGATTTCGGCGTCAACCTCCACGGGTACGTGAGGTTCGGCTTTATTGAGTACGGCGTCCATCCCGTCGCGCATACACCTGATAAGCAGCTCTTTAGCGCGTTCGGCGTCTGCCTCATCGCACTCGACGACGATCTCGTCGTGCACGAAGAGGATCGGCCGGAGACTCTCGACCTCCCTCCGATGCTCGTAGAGCAGGGCCATCGCCAGCTTCGCGCCGTCAGCCCCAGTCCCCTGTATGGGGGCGTTGAACCACTCCATAACGCTCTTGAAGAGCCTCCGGCGTCTCCCGGCGAAGGTGCGAGTAGCGGCGAGCTCTTCGCGGTTGGTCTCGCTCGGGGAGTAGCCGGTACGGTGCCAGGCCGCAATCCCGGGGTACTGGTGTCGGAAGGTCTCGAGGACCTCTTTGGCCTCGCTCGGAGACCACTTGACGCCGTAGGTGTTGCGGGCGTAGGCGCGCAGGCTCTTCGCTCCCATGCCGTAGAGCGGGCCGAAATTGGCGGCTTTAGCTGCGGTTCGCTCATCCTTGGAGATCTCCGAGTGCGTCTTGCCTGTGATGGCGGCGGCCATGAGGGTGTGGGCGTCGGCGTCCTCTGCGCCCTGCTGGTAGAAGCGGAGCAAATTTTCATCCGGGGCGAACTTGGCAGCGATGCGGAGCTCTATCTGCGAGTAATCGGCCTTCACCAGAACGCGGCCCTCGGGGGCGACGATGGCGCTCTTGTGGACCGTCTTGCGAGGTAGGTTCTGCAGGTTAGGAGACCGGCAGGAGGTTCTACCGGTCACCGTACCCATAAGGTCATAACGGGCGCGCAGACGCCCGTCATCTTCCGAGATGAGTGCTACCCAGCTCTTTCCATAGGTCGAGATGGTCTTTCGCATCTTGCGCCACTCGAGGAGCGACACAACCGCCGGGTGCTTAAGGCTACGCAGCTCGGCGTCTCCGGTCTTACACTGGCCCTTGGATGTCTTCGGCCAGCGCTTCTTGCCGGCCAGCCCGAAGAACTTGATGAGCTGGTGCGAGGAGTTCCAGTTGATATCCGCGAACTCCTTTAGTTGACTATGTAGATCCTCGGCCCGCTCCTCGAGGTCCCGGAGGTAGTCCTCGAGCTTGGCGCGGTCAACGTAGACGCCGGTCTCCTCGAGCCACCGGAACGCCGGTTTCGCCCGGGTCTCGATGTCTAGGACCTCGGCGAGACCCTCCTCCATAATCCGAGAGCTCAGGACTTCGTGGAGATCCACCAGGATGGCGGCGTCTTGCGCCGCGTAGGCGAGCTGCGAGTGGGTGAGCGGCCGCGCTGACCAGTCGCTTTCCTGCTCCTCCTTGGAAATCGTCTCGTGAAGGTAGCGGCCTACTACACCCTCGAGGGTGAACCATCCTTTCGGCGTCTTTAGATGGTCGCCCTGCTCGAGCACCTTGTTCATAAGCAGCGTGTCGGCGATGTTCATTAGCTCGATGCCGTACTTCGTCCGGATAAAGTCCTGCTCGAATTCGGCATTGTGGGAGACGAGCCATTTTCCGGCGAGGAGCGTCATTGTCTCCTCTACGGCGTCTCCTAGAGCAAAGACATCCAGGATGTAGGTCGTCCCCCCGTCAGAGAGTTGGGCGAGGGAGATCTCTGCGCTTCCGGGGTCGAGGCCGGTGGTCTCGAGGTCGAGGCCGATGCGGCCGCTTGAGGAGTCTATCCACTCGTGAACTTCAGCGAGCTCCCCGGGCTCGGTTATGTAGGTGTGGGGTGTCGCTGAAAGAGCGCCATCATCGTCATCGTTCCTATAGTAGGGCGGTGACGATGATGACGTATCCGGAGGATCTTCGTCGGGGCCCTCTTGTTCATAGGCTTTAGGTGGATATCGGTAGTCGTCAAGGAACTTCTCGACGAACTCCTGGCCGCTGTTGGTGATCTTCACTGGTCGCCGGGTTCCAACACCCGCCGCCTTTTCGGAGTCCCTCACGTAGCCGCTGGTCCGCAGTCTGGTGAGGACGTTTCCCATCGTGCCGTACGACACACCCAGAGAACCGGAGAGCTCCGTGCGGTCCATCGAGTCGTCCTCTTTGTAGAGGGTGAGGAGGGCACGTTTCCAGGCTGGTACCTGCTGTTCCTGTACCAGCGACTCATCGGCCATCCTCACGGCCGTGAGCTTTATAGCCTCATCGGTGAAAGCCACCTCGACCTCGAAGGGGTCCACGTATTCCGTGAAGTTCGCCTTGTTATGCCTGAGAGCTATACGGCGAACACCGGGGGCATGCTCGACGAGCTCTACTTGAATGCGCGAGCGGCTGAGGTTCCCCTTGTATGAGGAGCCAAATGCACCCTTCGCCTGGTAGGCCTCACCCGCACCGAGGTTCGCTTGATGGTCAACCAGGAGCACCGTAGACCTCAGTTTGGTCCTGAACCTGTCCAGGTCCCGAAAGAACTTGATCACGTCGAGGTACTGCCCGGCATCCCCCATCATCGCCAGCCCGACGGAGTCGATGGCAAGCAGGTTGACGGAGGTCTCCTGAGTATAGCGGTACACGAACTCGAGGACGTCCTCTGGGCGGTTACCACCGGCGGCGAGGTAGTTGAAGTTATCGGGCAGCTGCGCGTACCCGGAGCCCTTTATCAGCTTCAAGGCACGCTCGGCCTGGGCCTCGAGGTCGAGCTCGAAGTCCACATACAGGCACTTGTAGCGCTTGCCCCTCATGGCGAGGCCGAGCCACACGCTATCCCCCCTAGCAGCAGCGAGCAGTAGAGACAGGGCGAGGATGCTCTTCGTAGTCCCTCCAGCCCCGTACAACGTGGTTACGTGCCGTTCGGGTACGAGACCCCCGACGACGCACACCCGAGGCTTGATCTGCGTTGGGAACTGCCGGGCGTTTACTACCTGGAGAGCATCATCGCTGTCACCATCCCCTATATAGGGCGATGACGATGATGACGGATCTTTGTGCCCGTTACTCTTGAACTCCCCGAGCCGGACAAATTTCAGCGCCTCGTTCGGCGGCTCCCCACTGGGCCGCCATTCGGGCGGGAAACCCGTGTTCATCGTGCCTCTTCCCTCAACACGTTCTCCAAGGGGCGAATTCTTCCCCCTCCACAACGCGACCACGACCAGGAGAGGTAATCGTCTATCCCGGCTTTGGGGCCTACCGACTCGGGGATCTCGACCACGTACACGCGGGCTCCCTCGTAGGTAAGGAAACCCCCGAACTCCGAGATAGCTCTCCTAGAGTTCGGGTTGCGCCGCGCGTCAACATCGAAGCAGATTGCTACATCGCGCCCGTCGAGTGGTATGTCCCTGAACTCCCTGGATGGACCGCTATCAACCCTCCAACCCCATACCCCGTGAAAGCCAGCGGCCAGTATTCCCGAGGACAGGAGAGCATCTGCGCCCTTGATCGACTCGACGAAGATCAACGGCTCGGAGGTCTCGCGCAGGAGCCGCTCAGTAGCAGCCGGATGGACGTCAACCACCCCGCCGGAGTTCCGAGGAGCGTTGTATTTCCGTTCCTTGCCTCCTAGTTGTTGCGGGGTGTTATAGCGGATCTGCGGGTAGGTAAGGGTCCCGTCCGGGGAGTAGCGGGGTATAAAGATGCCCTCCCCGAAGAGCGCGGCATCGGAGAACCCCCACCTAGAGCTGAGGTACACTCGCGACTCGGCGGTCAGCGAGCAATACGGTCTCGAGTCGATGATCTCGCCGGAGAGAGCGCATCGGTGGAGAAAGTTCCTGTGCTCATCTTTAAGAGTGAAATTCTCAAGCCCTTCGGGTACCATGGTGGTGGATAACCATCCTCTCTGCCCTCGTCCCAACCGAGGGATTCCCTTTTATCTCAGTTCTCCAATGAGCTCTTGTGCTCGCTCCACTTCGCCGACGTCGGGCGGATCATCCTCCTCGAAGTAGCCGAAGATCGTCAGCTCCCGACTCAGATAGAGTGGGTGGGCTCGCAGGATCGTTGAGTCAGTGCGATAAAGGTGGGCGATAGCAAAGAACACTCGCAGGCGACGGCTAAGCTGGGAGGGCGACCTCGTAACGCCCTCCCGCTCAGTGGAGCTCGGTTCCCTACCGATGTACTCGCCGCAGTACGGGCAGCTCCCCATGCCCTAGCCGAGAGCCTTCTTCATCTCGGTTTCATCGAGGTCGTCAGCTGACGTGAAGTCCACGATCCGAGCGAACGTGCCGCGGTTAGTCTTCTCGTTATCCACATGGAGCGTGACCGGCTTCTCGAAGAGGTCCGCGTCGGTGAACTCCTCGCCAATATCGAGCTCGCGGCCAAAGATAGCTTCTACGATGCGCCGTCCCTTAGCAGGACCAGCAGGACCGATGCCGAACGACGTCGAGGAGAGCAGAGAGAGTGTCTTCCCCTCGAAACCTTCATCCTCGATCGCGAATATCCACCGCAAGTATGGGCGGTCTTCCTTTTCGCCATCGTCCTTGGTGACCATCTTGTACCTTTTCTCGAGGGATACCAATCGCCCTCGATATGGACCAGGGTTAAACTTGGTTGCCCCGGTCGCGGTGAATGACATCGTCATTACCGCTCCTTTCTCTTCGGTTCTTGCTTTGCGCTTATTGCCGCTCGAATACCGCAGCTGTAGAATGACGGAGCTGGCTTATCACTTCCCTTCGTTTCGAGTCGTGGGGGTCAGTACTCCAAGAGACTTCGGGCGGTATCCTGAAGTCTCTCCTCGATAAGTCTACTGTTGTTGCGTTGTAGTGTCTACAGCTGTATAGTGCTTTCGTAGAAATCGCCGTTTTCTACTGCGCGGGCTGCCTATTGAGGAGGGTTATGGACATCGGTAAGAATGTTCGTGAGGCTCGGGAGGTGCAGGGCCTCAAAGTGAGCGAGGTAGCTCGCCGCGCCGAGCTCACCATCTCCGGCGTAACCTCGATCGAGACCGGTCGCGTTGGCAATCCTACGATCGATACGGTGATGCACATCGCACGTGCTTTAGGTGTTGAACCGGCCGAGCTGTTGAAGGAGGCGCCCGACCCAAAAGTCATTGCGCTTCCAAGCACGCCGCTCACTAGTCTCTCATCAGAGGAACTCGATGAGCGGCTCAAGAACGCCGAGAGCGCCGCCGAAGTCGACCGTTTGCTACGCGCTCTTGAGCAGGAGACGCGCGATCTCGAAGAGTTCATCCCGCGCCACCTGATGCCAAGAACCGACCGTGCACGTCTATATACAGCAGCCGCCCGGCAACGATGGGTACAGTTAGCCGATGATAGCCGCAAGCCCGAATCTAACCGCTTCAAGTCCGTCGTCGAGGTAGCGAGCGAGCTCGGCGGTCGCTACAAGACGTTTATCCCTGACGCTGAGAGCTCGGCTGAGGAGGAGCGGGCCAAAACGGCATGAGCGACCAATTAGGTCATCATCGTCACCTCCCCACTATAGGAACGATGATCTCTTGGGACCGCATCGGCCTCCGAAAGCTCGCCGCGGCGGTTAGAGGGGGTATGTGACGGGCCGAGCATGCACAATCTGCTCTCACCAGAGCCGCTACGACATCGATAGCGTCCTGGTGGACCGCTCTTTATCCTACCGGGACATAGCGGGGCAGTTCGGGGTGAGCAAGACCGCTGTCGGCAGGCATGTCTCTGAAGGTCACATATCGGCGCTGATTGCTCTAGCCGCAGACGCTGAGCGCGCTGCCCACGCAAACACCCTCCTCGACCGGATCGAGGCGCTGCAGAGCCATACTCTGACCATCCTTGAGGCAACCGAAGAGACAGGCGAACACCGCACGGCTCTAGCGGCCATTCGCGAAGCGAGAGGCAACCTCGAGCTGATAGGCGAAATCACCAAGGAGCTGGACCGCACACCAACCCTCAACCTCCATTTGAATGCTGAGTGGATCGAGCTGAGGACCGTAATACTCCAGGCTTTACGGCCACACCCAGAGGCGCGCCAGTCGTTCCTGAAAGCCATCGCGAGCGTGAGTAATGGCTCTACTGGCTGAAGACCTGAGAATGGCGTTCGATCGCGTGGCGTTCGCGCGTTCCGTCGGAGTCGAGCCCGACGGTTGGCAGGGCGATCTCCTCCACTCCGCTTCCGAGCGTATACTCTTGAACTGCTGCAGGCAGAGCGGCAAGAGCACGACGGCCGCCCTTATCGCCCTGCACCGGGCGCTCTACCATCCCGGCTCTCTGGTGCTTATCCTCGCCCCAGCCGAGCGCCAAGCCAAGGAAACCTTCGGGAAGGTCGCGCAGGCATACCGCAAGCTGGGGCACGCGGTGGCACCGGACTCCTACCGCAAGCTGGGCATGTGGCTCGCGAACAGCAGTCGCATAGAAGCGCTGCCCGGCTCGGAGAAGACGATCCGTGGCTTCTCAGGCGTCGATCTCCTCGTCCTCGACGAGGCCGGGCGCGTGGACGACGGGTTGTACTTCGCCGTGCGTCCTATGCTCGCCGTCTCGGGCGGGGCGCTGATAATGCTCTCCACGCCGGCGGGACGCCGTGGCGTGTTCTTCGAGGAGTGGACGGAGGGCGCGGGATGGGAACGCTACGAGGTACCCGCCGAAGAGTGCACGCGCATCTCGGAGGCGTTCCTCGAGGAGGAGCGCCGTAGCCTGCCGCGAAGGGTCTTCGATCAGGAGTATCGCTGCGTGTTCGTCGAAACCGAGGACGCGGTCTTCAGCTTTGAAGACGTCGCCGGAGCGATGGACCCTGACGTGACGCCGCTCTTCGGAGTCCCAGCCGAGCCGGAGGGAAAGGCAGGCTAGTGTTCTACTACATCGGACTCGATCTCGGGCAGAGCCAGGATTACACGGCATTGGCCCTGTCGGAAACGCAGCTCTGGACCGGGCCCCTGGTTGACTGGGCCGACTTCGGGGTGTTCTTCCCGCCCGGCGTGGAGCCGGGCGGGTGGGTCTCGCCCTCCACCGTCGGACCGCTCCACGCCGAGCGCATCCTGGCGGTGAACGCGGCGTACGGCGTCGGGCCCCTCAGAGGTGACGCGCCGGTGGCCGTGAGGCACCTGCAGAGGTTCGAGCTCGGCACCAAGTACACGGACATCGTCCGCTCGGTACGCGGTCTGCTTTCGCGCGAGCCGTTCAGGCGATGCCTACGATACACCCACCTCCTGGTCGATCGGACCGGAGTTGGAGCCGGAGTGGTCGAGTCGTTCTATGAGCACGGACTCTTTCCGACCTCAGTTACCATCCACGGCGGATCGGCCGTCACCGAGGAGCCAGCCGACCTGAGCTTCCGTGTGCCAAAGAGGGACCTAGTCGCCGCCGTCCAGGTCCTCTTGCAGAATGGCCGTCTCAAGATAGCGCCGGATTTGGAGCTTGCCCCGGTACTCAAGAAGGAGCTTCTGAACTTCCGGGTCAAGATCGACCCCAAAACGGCGCACGACTCCTACGAACACTGGCGCGAGGGCGATCACGATGACCTCGTTTTGGCGACGGCCCTTGCCTGCTGGTATAGCGAGTATGTCCGTAAGTGGGAGGCGGTCGCATGACTCCTGCGAGCATCAGATGGGATGCGACCAAAGCTAAAGCTAGCTCGTGCTCGCGAGGGCTAGGGGGTTCGGGCAGGTGCGATACGCGGAGGAAGGTCTCGACAGACCCTAGTAGGACAACGAGGAAAGCATCGGTGGTCCCTGGAGCATAGCGTTGGAAAGAAGCCCCGCCACAGATCCTTCCAACGTGCTCGGTAACGTGCGAGCGCCGCTTGCTGCGCCTGCGTCGTCCCTAGAGGAGCTTCTTGCGGAACGGATTGCTAGCGAGGCCGCCAGGATCGCCGAGGACTTGATCAGGAGGATTTTCACGGTAACCGAGTTCGACCCCGACGAGGTCTACGGATTCATGAATTCAGAAGAAGCCGCGGCGTTTTTGGGTCTCCCCTACTCGAGCTTCCGGGAGATCGCCCCTTCGCTGCCCAGGCACGCGATCACGCCGGCGCGGTTCGGGTATCTGAGGCGAGAGTTGCTGGCGTGGGGCCGGGAACGGTAGCAGTTGACATCTGCAAACAAATGTCCGCCTTGTCAAACAGTTGCCCATTGTTTCTATAGAATGCGGGACGTAGACTTTACGTCGAGGGTGGGAGGAGGCGCGTGTCCAGCACAAATACAGCGATAGAGTGGACTGATGCAACCTGGAACCCTGTAACTGGTTGCTCTAAGGTCTCCGAAGGCTGCCGCAACTGCTACGCAGCGACGCTTGCGCCACGGTTGGCTGCGATGGGCCAGCACGGCTACACAGACTTGCCCTGGACTAAGAAGAACGCGCCCAAGAACGTGAAGTTGCATCCCGCACGTCTCGATGCACCGCTTCGCTGGGCGAAGCCACGCCGGATATTCGTCAACTCCATGAGCGACCTGTTCCACGAGCAGGTGCCGGACGAGTACATATGGCGAGTCTTCGGCGTCATGGCGCAGGCCAGGGTGCACACGTTCCAGATCCTTACCAAGCGCCCCGAGCGTATGGCCGAGTTCTGCTCTGACCCCGACTGGCATCAGAAGCTCGCTGCCGACGCGGTGGAGGCGATTCCAGGTGAGCTGGTGCGATTCTCGGACGTCAGCGAGTGGCCGCTGCCTAACGTCTGGCTCGGCACCAGCGTAGAAGATAACAGGGTACGCGAGCGGGTCGACCACTTGCGACGTGTTCCGGCGGCCGTCCGTTTTCTCTCCTGCGAGCCCCTGATCGGCCCCATAGATCTCGACCTAGATGGTATCCACTGGGTCATCGTCGGCGGGGAGTCGGGTCGCGGGCATCGACCTATCGAGGCGCAGTGGGTTAGAGACATCCACACACAAGCCGAGGCGGCGGGCGCCGCGTTCTTCTTCAAGCAGTGGGGCGGTGTAAAGCCGAAGGCTGGAGGCCGAGAATTAGACGGCCGGACCTGGGACGAAATGCCTGCTATCTATCAATCTCACAAAGAATTGTGGCAAATGGTCTCCTCGGTAAGCTGAGTACGCTTTGCCGATACTCGGCACCTCTAAGTAACGCACTCTTCTAGCCGCGAGTTCGGCACGCGACCCTCTGCCAGCCGACAGCTCTCAGGCACTACTTTACTGGTCGGGGATGTGCGAGTCGTCGTATACTCTTCTCCTGTGCCACGGGGCACGTTATGGTCGGTGGGGGCACCAGTTTGTGAAGGGGGAAGTGTAGTGGGCATGGTCCATTCATTCGGTGGTCCTTGGACTGAGGATAAGCTCAGACGAATCGACGATTACCTCGACGCTTACATGACCATTTTCAACGCAAATCCTGGGGCGTCGAAGCTCAACCCCATTTACCTTGACGCATTCGCAGGCACTGGCTTGCGCACCTCTACGGTCGGTGAGGATCGCTCGGAAGGGTTGCTATTCGAGGACGCTCTTGGAGATCCGGATGCAGATGCGCTGAAGAAGGGTAGCGCATACGTAGCTCTTAGAACCAAACCCCCGTTTGGCCGCTACATCTTCGTTGACCGAAACCTAAAGCACGCTGAAAGCCTCTCCACACTGCGGCATGAGTTTCCCGAGTTGGCTGACCGGATATCGGTGGAAGTGGCTGACGCCAATGAGTTCTTGCAAGATTGGTGCCGAAAGACAGACTGGAGAAAGAATCGAGCGGTCGTCTTCCTTGACCCATACGGTATGCAGGTGGATTGGTCCACTGTTGAGAGCATAGCTGCTTCAAAGGCTATCGACTTGTGGATCCTGTTCCCTCTCGGACAAGCAGTCAATCGTCTGCTCACCAGGAACGACCTCCCGGAGGGAGGCCAGGCCCAACGCCTGACCCGGTTCTTCGGAACCAACGATTGGCAGGAGGCCTTTTATGAGGAAGCCGAGAGCCAGCCGAGCATGTTCGACGACGTCTTTGGCGAAGAAACGAGCTATGCAAAACGTACGAACTTCGACGCCATAGGGCGCTTCTTTGTCAGCCGCCTAGAGACGGTCTTTGCCGGAGTGTCACCGAATCCTCGACCGCTGAGAAACTCGAAAGGCGTGCCTCTGTTCTTATTGTGCTTTGCAGTAGCGAACCCCAGGGCTGTCAAGCCCGCATTGAACATCGCGAACTACCTCTTGAAACGATAAGGGAGCACCTGGGCTCCAAGAGAGGCAATTTCCTAACCCGGTTAGGGTAAGGATTAGGGTCAAAGGTCCTACGCGGCGCTAGTATTCCGCATATATAAAGGTCTGGGCCGTCCCGTAAGCCGGATTCTGCTCTATCCCGCCATCCATCTCCGGGGAATCCCCGGGCTCCCCGAGGGGAGCCGCGCCTACCAGTCCCGTCTGGTGGTTCGTGAACCGCCCGACGGGAC
>Ga0126308_10000861_pt1 | contig 11156 bp, 9 predicted proteins | sample Plot55_FD_92533 | JGI IMG/M metagenome (GOLD analysis project Ga0126308, IMG submission 92533) | Serpentine soil microbial communities from UC McLaughlin Reserve, CA, USA - Plot55 | ecosystem: Environmental > Terrestrial > Soil > Grasslands | place: USA: UC McLaughlin Reserve, Lake County...
CACCGGGCCATATCATCCGCGGGTTATTCTTCAGCTTCCTAGCGTAGGCCGAGGGGATTGGGTCCCCCTCTTCGAGCCATCCCAGCAGCAGGAACCATGTCTCGGGGTAGACCTTTAACACCTCTTCAGAAGCAGCGAGCAGCTCCATGATGCCCTTGTCCCGCGTGAAGCGGCCGACGAAACCCACGACGGGCACGCCGCGCGGGAGCCTTAGCCTCTCGCGTAGCACCTCGGAGGAGCGGAGGTTCTCCTCAGTGGGCAGGAAACGTTTGGCGTCAACGCCGTTGCCGGATCCTCCACCAAGTATCACGACCTTCGAAGCGGGCGCCAGGTCACGATCGACGTATGCCTGGCGAAGGCTCTCGCTAACGCTCACCACTCGGGCGGCGCAGGCTGAGGTGATCCGTTCGGTGAGGGTCGTGATCCAGCGCTTGACCCCTCCCAAAGTCTCGAGGCGCAGGCCGCGCAGGGTGTAGACGCGGACGGGTACCCGGGCCGCCTTCGCCGCAAGCATCCCGAGCAGGCCGGCCTTGGGCGTGGAGGCGTTCACTATGTCCGGTCTGAGCTCCCGCAGGATCTTGAATAGCTTCCAGAGCGAGGCCAGATCCTGTAGCGGGCTGATCTCACGCCGCATCGAAACCTTGAGCACGTCAACACCTTCCGCGACGGCCACCGCCTCGATCTCCTCGCCGGGTGAGGTTACGACGACGACCTCCATACCACCATGCTCTTGCATGTACTGCAGCTGGCCACGCAGCAACGCGAGCGCGCTCAACGGCACGGTAACTACGTAGACGAGCTTCGGCTTTTTAGGGATATTTACGTACACAAGGACAATCTAGCAGACAGCGCACGAGGAGACTGCCCCACTCAGGGACATCTAGCGTCCCGGTTCTCAGCATACCAGCCGACGGCCTCGGAGAGCCCCCTTTCTACGGAGTGGGTCGGGGTATAGCCTAGAAGCCTGGCCGCCTTGCTTATGTCCGCCAGCGAGCGACGCACGTCGCCCGGACGGCACGGCCCGTAAAGCGGTTCGAGGTCGGCCACCCCGGAGAGGTCGGGCCTGACGCGTACGAGGTTGTCGCGGATGAGGACGTAGAGTTCGTTTAGAGTGGTGCTCGTGCCGTAGGCGACGTTGTAGACCTGGCCTAACGCGTCCTCGTTCTCCACGGTCGCGGCGAGCAAGTTGGCCTGCACCGCGTTGTCTATGTAGCAGAAGTCCCGGCTGGTCTCGCCGTCACCATTGATGACGCAGCGCCTGCCGCGGAGCAAGTTGCCCGTCCACTTTGGGATCACGGCGGCGTAAGGCCCGTCGGGGTCTTGGCGCCTCCCGAACACGTTGAAGTAGCGCAGGCCAACCACCTTCATCCCATAGGTCCGCGCGAAAACCCCAGCGTAGAGCTCGTTGACGTACTTGGTCACCGCGTAGGGTGAGAAGGGTTCGCCGATCCTGTCCTCTATCTTCGGCAGACCTGAGTGATCGCCATAGGTGGCGCTCGAGGCAGCGTAGACGAAGCGTCCGGCCCCGGCGTCGTGCGCGGCTACGAGCATGTTCAGAAAGCCGGTGACGTTGCTCTCGTTGGTTGCGATGGGGTCCTTGATGGAGCGCGGCACGGACCCGAGGGCGGCTTGGTGCAGCACGCAGTCTATCCCCTCGCAGGCCCGGCGGCAGTCCTTTAGGCTCCGAACGTCTCCCTCGATGAACGCAAAGCGGTCCCACCTTTCGCTGGAGCCGCCTTCCCGTACCTGATCCAGGTTGTACCAGCGACCCGTGGAGAGGTTATCCAATCCCACCACCCTCTGGTCCAGATCGAGCAACGCCTCTACCAGGTTGGACCCGATGAACCCCGCCGCCCCGGTGACGAGCCAGGTCCTCGGTTCCTCCCTGAGCCGAGCCTTTGCCTCCTCGTAGACGCCCGCCGACACGGTGTTCACGGGAGCTCCCTCACAAGCGCCAGACTCGCACGCCTCTCTCCCGGAGGCGGTTGGCGTCGAAGACGTCCTTCACGTCCATGAGGACCGGCTTTCCGTCGAACAGGCCCGCCAGGCGCTCGGGAGAGAGGTCGCGGTAGGCGCGGTGCGCCACCGCCACGACGACGGCGGCAGCCGGCTTCAGCTCCCTCCACGACTTGAGGCCGACACCGTACTCGCGCTCAGCCTCGGCGGGATCCGCCAGCTCGTCGTGCACCTGGACCTCGACGCCATAGTCCTCGAGCTCGCGTACGATGTCCACAGCCTTCGAGTTGCGCAGGTCCGACACATCTGCCTTGAAGGTCAAGCCGAGCACCGTCACGGTGCTCCCCAGAACGTTGCGGCCGGCTTTGATCATCTCCTTTATCGTCCGCTGCGCCACGAACTTCCCCATACTGTCGTTGATGCGCCGTCCGGCCAGTATGACCTGCGGAAGGTAGCCCAGCCGCTCGGCCTTGTGCGTCAGGTAGTACGGGTCGACCCTGATGCAGTGCCCGCCGACGAGCCCTGGCTCGTACTTGTGGAAGTTCCACTTGGTGCCGGCCGCCTCCAGCACCTCTCTGGTATCCACGTCCATCCGGTCGAAGATCAAGGCCAACTCGTTCATGAGCGCTATGTTTAGGTCCCTTTGGATGTTCTCGATAACCTTGGCCGCCTCGGCGGCCTTGATGCTGGACGCGCGATGCACGCCGGCCTTTACCACAGACCCGTACATCCGCGCGATAACCTCCAGTGTCTCCTCGTCCTGCCCCGAGACGACCTTGATGATCCTTTCGAAGGTACGCTCTTTGTCGCCCAGATTGATCCGCTCCGGGCTGTAGCCTACCTTGAAGTCGGCGCCGCACTTGAGACCGGACGCCCGCTCCAGTATGGGCACGCACTCTTCCTCCGTGGCCCCCGGATAGACCGTCGACTCGTACACCACGATATCACCGGGCTTCAGCGCCTTGCCGACGGTCTTCGACGTCCTCAGAAGCGGGCTCAGGTCCGGCTGGTTGGCAACGTCTATCGGGGTCGGCACGGCGACCACGTGGAAGTTGGCCTGTCTGAGGTCCTCAACCTTGTCCGTGAAGAGGACGTCGGTCGCCTTCAGTCGTTCCGGGGCCACCTCATGGGTACGGTCGAAGCCGCTCTCAAGCTCGCGTATCCGGTCGGCGTTGACGTCGAAACCAACAGTTCTGAAAGCCCTACCGAAGGCGAGGGCGACCGGCAGGCCCACGTAACCGAGTCCTACCACCGAGACGGTGCGATACCCGTCAAGCATCGCTACAAACCTCGCGGACAATACCAGAACGGGTTTTTCCCCGGCTCATCGGGTCTCCTCCAGTCACACCTGAACGTCAGCACGCCCCACAGGTAGCACTTCCGTATGCGCTTGCCGGACAGGTGCTCGGTCCGCTACTTTCGGATCGGGCGCGGGTTGGGAAAGCCTTTCTGACGGAGGAGTTGATGCCCTTGCCTCCCTTGATCTCATCCTTTAGCCCCGTCCGAAGCCCCTGTAGAGGAGGCCCGCGGCGGCCCTAGGATCGTAGGTGTTGCGGCCGTCCACGAGCAGCTTCGGGGGCTCCATGAGCGCGGCAGCCCAGCCGAGATCCAGGGCGCGCACCTCCTCCCACTCCGTGACCACGACCGCCCCGTGTGCCCCCGAGAGGGCCTCGTAAGGATCGAAGACGACCTTGATGCCCGGCGAAAGCCCGGCGACCTTCTTGCCTGCCACCGGGTCGTAGCCGACCACCCGGGCGCCCAAGGTGTCGATGGCGCGGGCTAATGCCCTCGTGACGACCCCCACCTAACCCGCCCCGATGACCCCGACGCTAAACTCTTCAGCCAAAACTTCGCCTCCAAAACCCGTGTCTCGGACCACCCGTGGTATGCAACCCGAAACTCCATCCTCTTCACCCGTATAGCTTACAAGAAAAAGCGGGACGACGGCGATGCAACCGGTGAACAACAGTGGCAGTTGTATCGGAGGAGTAGCCCGAATGCTATGGTCGCCAGAACTAAAGTTTTCGCGGTGCCACTTTCTCTGCCTGGATCAGCCGCTGCAGCCATTCCACCTCGGTTCGAAGCCCTTCTGGTAGGGTAACGCGTGGCTCGTACCCCAGCCATCTCTCAGCGCGAGAGAGATCCGCCTCCGTGCGATCCATGTCGCCCCTCTGCGTACCAGACCGCTGCAGACGGACCCGCTTCCCGGTTAGATCCTCCGCCAGCGAAATCGCCTCGTTCAAGGTCGCCCGGGCACCTCCTCCGACGTTAATTGGCTCACCAAGAAACGGAGAGGAATTCTCCTTAGCCCCCGTGAACAGAGCGGCCAGATTGGCCTGGACCACGTCGGTTACGTAGGTAAAACTCCGAGATTGGCTGCCGTCGCCGTACAGGGGAAAAGGCTCGTCCAGGAGGAGGCCACAGACGAGTCGGTGGAGAGCCATGTCAGGCCGCTGGCGCGGGCCGTAGACCGTAAAGTACCGTAGCGCCACGGTGGGCACCCCATAGTTGAGGTAATAAAGTCTCGTCAGGTGTTCGGCGGCGAGCTTCGTGACGCCGTAGGGCGAGACGGGGAGGGTGGGGCCGTCTTCGCGGAGGGGGAATACCTCGGTCTGACCATAGACGGACGAGGAGGACGCAAAGACGAACCGTCGGATGGAAACCTCCCTGGCCGCTTCAAGTAGCCGCTGCGTGGCCAGAATGTTGTGCTGAGTGTAACACTCAAACTGCCTGCCCCAGCTGCTCCGCACCCCCGCCTGCGCGGCCTGGTGGCTGAGGAACGGGTATTCGCTTAACCACTCCCAGAGCAACTCAGCTCTTACGTTGGAGATGTCCGCTTCGACAAAGCGAAACGATGTCCATTCCTTAATCTGTCTCAGGTTTGCTTCCTTATAATGTCGGGGGTAAAAGTCCACGAAACAGTCGACCCCTAGCACCTCGTGGCCGCCCCGAAGTAGGGCTTCGGAGACCCAGGATCCTATAAAACCCGCGCAACCCGTGACGAGTACCCGCAAAAACGATCACCTTCGCTAAATCACCAGGGCTGTCTTTAAGGACCTTCGCGCCCGGTTCAACTCTTGTTCTCCTCCAGCCACGCCTGGAACATTAGCACGTCCCACAGAGGGTATTGCCAGTTGCGCTTTCCACACAGGTGCTCGGCCCACTTCTCCCGGATCGGACGCGGATCGAAAAAGCCTTCTCGCTGCAGACGCCACTCGTCGAGCAAGGCCTCCGCCCACCCACGCAAGGGCTTGCGCAGCCAGGCATCGATTGGCACCCCGAAGCCCATCTTGGGGCGTTCGATCAGCTCTTTGGGCACGTATTGGTTGAGGACCTGCCGGAGGAGCCACTTGCTCTTGCCGTCTTTGATCTTCATGCCCAACGGAACCCGCCAGGCGAACTCCACCAACCGGTGGTCGAGGAACGGCATCCGCCCCTCGAGGCTCACGCCCATGCTGGCCCGGTCCACCTTGACCAGTATGTCGTCGGGGAGATAGGTTACTGTATCCAGGTACATCATCCGCTGGGTAAGATCCGGCAGGTCCGCCCACCGACCAGGATCGGTCAGGGTCACGAGCGGTTCCGTCCCTCCGATGACCACAGAATCGGGGCGCTTCCAGAGGGAGACCAAGTTTAGATACATAGCTTCGGGGTTCTTAACGGTCAGGACCTCGGCCAGCTTATGCAGCTTGTCTCCAGGGATACGCTGGCGGGCCTTGGTAGGCAGGACCGGCCCCAGCTTCTTGAAGGCCCGGTCCCACCCCTGCGGCGAGACTGCCGTCAGGGCCTCGGCGAGGGCGCCACGGAGCGCCGGCGGCATCCACCCGACCTTACCCCAGATGCTCTCCACCCAGAAGTAGCGGTTGTAGCCGGCGAACAGCTCGTCCCCGCCGTCCCCGGAGAGGCTCACGGTGACGTCCCTCCGGGCGAGTTGCGAGACGAGGTAGGTCGGGATTTGCGAGGGATCGGAGAAGGGTTCATCGTAAAGAGTAGGCAGCTTGGGGATGACCGACATGGCCTCCTCCGGCGTCACGTAGAGCTCTGTGTGCTCGGTACCCAAGTGCCGGGCCACCGCTTTCGCGTGTTCGGCCTCACTGTACTCTTCCTCGTAAAAGCCGATGGAGAAGGTCCTTACCGGCCGGTCGCTCTGATACTGCATCGCCGCCACGACGGCGGAGGAATCTATGCCGCCGGAGAGGAACGCCCCGAGCGGGACATCGGCGACCATCCGCATCCTGACGGAGTCACGGAGCAAGTCGTCGAGCTCGTCCACAGCCTCGGTATCCGACCCGCCGAAGGGATTCGTCACGCCGCGCTCGGCGGCCTCCTTCGCGGACCAGTAGGGAACAGGACCAGAGACGTTGCCCGCTTCGTCTATAGTCAGCCGTGTGCCGGGGGATAGTTTGCTGATGCCCTCGTAGATCGTGTAGGTGGCAGGAATGTATTGGTAGCGCAGATAGAGCGCTAGGGCGTTGCGGGAGATCTCACCCCTAAAGGTAGGATGGACTCTGAGCGCCTTCAACTCCGAGCTGAACAGGAAGGTCTCACCCATCCAGCCGTAGTACAACGGCTTCTCGCCGAGCCGGTCGCGGGCGAGGTATAGGGAACGCTCTTCTCGGTCCCAAAGCGCGAAGGCGAACATGCCGTTGAAGCGCTCGAGCGCTCCTTCGAACTCCCACTCGGTGAAGGCAGCGAGCATCACTTCCGTGTCCGAGTGGCCCCGGAAGGGATACCCGAGCCCCTCCAGCTCCTCGCGCAGCGCCCAGAAGTTATAAATCTCGCCGTTGAACGCCAGCACGTAGCGGCCCGAGGCGGAGTGCATGGGCTGGTGCCCCTCGGGGGAGAGATCCACGATGGCCAGCCGCCGGTTCCCTAGCGCGACGCCGGACCGGGTGTCCTCCCATACCCCCCCATCGTCGGGTCCTCGATGGATGAGGGTGTCCGTCATACGACGGATCGTCCGCCCCGCCTCTTCCCTTGTCCCTTGCGGACTCAAGAAACCTGCTATCCCGCACATAAAGCCCTACCAGCCCAGACTTCGAAGGTCTTCATCTTTTCTCGGGTTTCTCATACAGAAGGCAGCGTTGTAAAGATGAGTTATACAGGAGTGTAGAGTACAGCCGTCTGCTAGTTGCATGAGAGCTCCGAGTTTGGCCCCACCGGCACCTTTGCCAGCGATCAGCAGGTCGATCTTGGCCCTGACAAACGCTCCGGTCTCGACCTCACACGACTCAAAGTAGTACCTCGAGACGGAACCTACCTCGTTCATGAAACGGTAATACATTTCCTCTCGTAGATGCCGATCCAAGTTAATGGCTGTCTCTAAAGCTGATAATCCCTTCCTACTTTCCTTCCCCTTGAACAGACCTAAAGCAGCATATAGTTGCAGGTATCTAATGCGCAGAATGCCGGGTGGAAGCCAATGGGCAAAGGGAATCTTGTAATGTCCTTCGATCGGGTAGGTAGCTAAGGGAAAGTTGATCATAAGAACCCCACCTGGCTTGAGAACCCTCGCGCATTCGAACATCATCTTGTCGAAGAATCGGACGTGCTCGAAAACCTGGTTCGCGTACAAGACATCGAAAGCATTGTCATCAAAGGGTATCTCTCGTTCTGACTTCGTTACCTTGATGTGCTCGTCATATGAGTCGCCGAAGTACGGGACAAGCTGCTTTCGGCGAGCTTCATCGTAAATATCTTCGTACTGAGCAAGGTCGTACCCGTACATGTCGTAGCCATAATCGAAAAGGTATTCAAGAACCTTGCCGTCCCCACAACCAACATCGAGTACAGCTATCTGTCGACCGCCGGCGATCTCTTGTAGTCTCCTAGCGATATACAGCGTCGTAGCCGAGTTCCATTGTTTATCGGCTGCTTCTATCATCTAAGCGTTTGTCTCCCAGACCCTTTTCTGTGTTGCCGCAGCCAGCAAAGCAGATAAACAGGTCATTTTCAAGAAACAGATCCGACAACGACCAAGCAACGGCTGCTCGACGCGACCTCGCTTTGCTTCTACGTCATCTGAACCGCTATAAATCGGCGTACGCCTGAGCGGCGTTGGTAGCGGTACTTCCGAAGTTCAAAAGACTCAGTTATGCCCCCATCTGTTCTCTGTAACCCAGCGCACACCAGTAAGGCACATGGTCGCTAAAGACGATCTTTTCCAAACCAGCACGTTCCATCATTCGGCGGATCTCGTCTTTGGTAAACCTCTTCTCCAGCGTCGTGCCGAACCGATCCAACGCATCAGTACGCAAAATGTAGAGACCTTTATGCCTGTAAAAAGAGAGCGGAACGGAATCAACGTTAAAGCCTATCTTTTCCAGCAGCAAAGAGAACCGGGAGAGTGGCAGGTAAACGGTCAAGGCAATACCCTGGCTAAGCAAGTACCTGACTGGATAGGGCGTCTGTGATACCAGAAACCGGCCGATCTCACTGGTTCGCCACACCAACCTGAACCACCAAGGTCTGTTATCAAACATATAGTACAGGTAGAGTAGAAGAGGTGCGCCCTTTTTTAGCTTGGATACGCAAGACTTTATCCCTCTCTCGGTATCGGGGACGTGGTGTAACACACCAAGAGAATAGCCGAAATCAGCTGAGTCGTTGTCTAAGGGGATGTCTTCGACCCCTGCTAGATGGAAGAGGCAGTTGTGCTGATCCTTCAGGTTTCTCTTGGCAACATCCAGAGCGGCAGTACTGGGGTCTATACAGTGCAGCTCGCCGACCCTTGGCGCTACCAACCTCGCCCACCGGCCGCTGCCGCATCCAAGATCAAAACCAACAGCGCCCTCCGGTAGTGATTGCCAGGGGAAGATGGAGAAGTATGCATCGAATATATCCTCCCGGTCTTCTCGAGAGAGGCCGGACTGGTCGAATCTGCTCCACTCTTCGCCAAATCCTTCGACGACTTCTCGGTCGAGGTTAAACTCCATACAACTGCTCTCCGTAGACGCTCTCGTACTGCTGAACTATTCTCTCGATCGAGAATTGCTCTTTGACCCGCTGACGAGCCCTCATGCCCAGCTCACGCCGAACTGCGGTTTCCATATCGACTAACTCCCGCCATGCGGCATACAACGCTTCCGAGTTTCGCGGCGGCACTACTCGCCCGGCTTCTCCAACAACCCACGCCGAGTCCCCCACATCCGTTACCACGCAGGGCACGCCACAGGACATTGCCTCACCAACAACGTTTGGGAACCCTTCATCGTAGGCCGACGAGGAAGAAGCGATGTCTAGAGCCGCCGTAAGGCGAGCCATATCGTGACGTTCACCGAGCAAATGTACTCGCTCAACGATCCCCAAACTACGAACCAGCTCACTAAGAGCCCGGTTATCCCAGGCAACCCCCCTGCCGGAAAGCACAAAATGAACGTCCGGATGGCATTTTAGCAACAACGCGGCGGCCCGAAGAAAGTTGGCGTGGTCTTTCATAGGACTGTAACGACCGGCAAGGCCGATCAGGACAGTGTTTCCAGCGACACCCAACTCATGGCGAACATCGCTACGAGCTTCCATCGAGGGTGTGAATAGTTCTGTATCAAACCCGTTAGGCACTATTAAAGTTTTGTCCGCCCGGTATCCGAAGCCTCTATATTGAACGGCACCTATCTTAGAGTTGTAGAGTATTTTCGCGGGCAAACCCGATAGTCGAGCGCCCAGTTTGATGACGATCTTGGACGTCGACTTCTCATGATCTAAAGAATAAAGCGTCCGGCGTACGTTCCACAAAACGGGCACGGCACCCGGCACAAAGGCGCCCGCTAGCTGGGCGGCCAGGTTTCCGTGAGACATCCAGCCTTGAATAAGACCAGGCCTAAGCCATCGTACTAAACGGATTAGACGCCAGAACGCGGCCGGTGTTGGGGCTCCGGGTTCCATGCCCAAAGTATAGACAGGGATATCTAGGCCCTCGATGTGAGCGCCTAGTGCACCCCGGCCCATCAAAGAGATCACGATCGGCTCGAACCTTTCCCTACTCGTTCTAGACAGCAGCTTATATAGCATCATTTCGGCTCCACCAATGGCGAGGTTGTTGATGACGTGCAGGACTTTTGCGGGCTCGGTAGCCACAGCGCGCTCAGCAGGTCGTGGGACATTCTCAACTCTCAAACCAGCACTCCAAGCGCCCAGATCCTAACGGTAGGTCAGCTGTAGTAGATAACAATACCGTAGCTTCAAGGCCGCCTCGTCTGCAGGCAGGAGCAGTTCGTAAGGCATCTTCTCCACGTCGTCGGTAGAGGTGTTGGCGAATAGGATTCCACAGGACATATACGTCAGATCATCCCAGAAAGTCCAAGTGCCGTAGTAGAACCAGGCCAAACACACGACAGGTATGGAGGCTCTTATGCTGGTTACGATCAACGCCACGAGGAAAGGTAGATCCCGTCTACAGACCCAGAGCCCCGACAGCCAAATGGTATAGGCAACCAAGAGGAGATCGTCGGTTAAGCCTTGGGCCATATCGCTTTCTCCGTCTGCTCGGTCATCTGCCCGACACTGAAGTTCTCCTCGACGCGCAGCCTTGCCTTTAGGGCCATCTCGCTTCTGTCTCTCGCTAGAGATACCTTCCACCCCGTCGCCAGGGCTTCGGGATTCTTGGGCGGCACCACTACACCAGTCTCTCCTACGATCCAAGCCGAATCTCCCACATCCGTCACCACGGAGGGCACCCCGCAGGCCATAGCTTCGCCAACTACGTTGGGGAACCCCTCCCCGTAAGAAGAAGAAGTAGCGATGTCTAACGCGTTGTACGCGGCGGGCATGTCTCCGCGCGCACCTGCCCAAATGAGACGCTGGCCCAAACCTAATTCTTCGCCCAGCGCGTGCAGCTCTCGCTGGTAACCTACAGGCCCCTCACCTACGCAGACAAAGCGCACATCCTGCCGCTCTTGCAACAGCATCGCTGCTGCCCTAAGAAAGGTCGGATGGTCTTTCATCGGGTGCAGCCGTCCCACCACACCGATGAGCTTCTCGTTCTCCGTTACCTCCCATTCTGCGCGAACCCGCCTTCGCGCCTCTGAATCGGGACGAAACCGTTTAGCATCAATCCCGTTGGGGATAACCACCATCTTGTTCTTTGGGAAACCGTTCGCCACGGCGTGATCCAAGCCGGCACGAGAATTCACGATGATCAGGTCGGCGAAACGCGACAGCCGACGCTCCGCTTCGTAATGCAAGCCCGCGAGCCAATCGTA
>Ga0126308_10000863_pt1 | contig 11151 bp, 8 predicted proteins | sample Plot55_FD_92533 | JGI IMG/M metagenome (GOLD analysis project Ga0126308, IMG submission 92533) | Serpentine soil microbial communities from UC McLaughlin Reserve, CA, USA - Plot55 | ecosystem: Environmental > Terrestrial > Soil > Grasslands | place: USA: UC McLaughlin Reserve, Lake County...
GATGTTATCGGCGGTATCTGATTGTGCTTCTGAAAGCGTGCCGCCGTCGATGAAGAAGTTCTTCATTGCGCCTGTTTCGTTAATTACTGCACGAAGATTTGCAGCTTTCTCAGTTGCGAGAGACGAACGGAATTGCCCAACTGCGGCAGCTCGAGAGCGGGTGAGAGCGTTCTGCATCGCAGCTTGCCTGCCGGAAGTTGAACTAAGGTCCATGTCATTAAACTCGCCACGTCCAAGCAGGCGAATGTCAAAGTTTGGCAGGCCGCGGCCGGCAGATCTTTTTTGGGATCCTATCGACGTTTGCTGGGGGGCAGCGTCTGTCTTCCTTAACGGTAAAACCATGGCAGCCGCAGCGGCCACAGCGAGAACTGTGAAGATCAAAATCTTACGAATCATTGCGCCTCCTTTGGCTTTGGTTGAGGTAAGGCAGCACTCGCATGGTTTTGATCACGTGAGAAATGCCCTAGCTGTCTTCTAACTACACTGTGAACGTTCGATCGAGAACCCATCGATTACAGTGAGACCGGCGAACCGATGCGATCGGGACATAGGCCTTCTGTTATTTCTTCAATGTCCGAGGTTATGAGACTTGCACGGGCTGAGTGAAACTACGACGGGAGAATTGTAGGTCTTATCTGGAGCGAGGGACGCACAGAGTAGCAGATCAACGTGAGAGTGTAAATGTGAAAAGGACGTGAAAGACTCACCGAAGATCACGTATTGCCGGAGTGAAATTACTGGATTGTAGTGACCGGGTCGTTTATGGTAGTAAGCTCCGGCCCGTCTCCGTTGTTCGCTCGCATCTGATCTCGTCTTGTTCGATCAAAGCGATCCAAAGCCAGCGTAATCTCATTTTTAATTCCTCTTTCGGCTCGTCAATCGGTGAGTATCTTCAATAATTTCTCGGCCTGTTCTCGCACGTCGGCGTCCGGATCCTTCAGGGCCGGCCCTGCCATTGTTGTCCGTTTTCTCAACTGGTTGAGCGCGTTGTAGAACGAGGTCTCGACCACGTTTGTGCCCGTAAAACTCGGATTCTTCGTTTTACTTCGTTTCCTGAACTCACTTGTTATATTCTCTAGCCTTGTTTCGTTGAGAAAATAGAATCCCATTCACTCCTGGAAGAGACTCTGACAACTTCACCAGTTGCAGGGTTCAAAATTTGGAAATGCGTGATTGCTAGGAACAGATTCGGCATGCACTTTCCCCCTACCTCGTTCATCACCCGCAGTGCCTGCTTAGTGGGCGTTTTTCTATTCAACCTCTCAATCATTAACGGGGGCGAACGAATACCAGGAAAATCGCCATTCAATGAACTCACCTCTGTTCAGAAGTCTGTAGAGGCGATTGGACCTGGCCAATCAATTGAGCGCGAACTTGCCGGAGGCCAACCGCATGAATTTCTCGTTTCAGTTCCTCCAGGTAGTTATCTGAACTTGACTGTAAATCAGCTAGGCGTTGATGTCGTGTTAACGATTTATCGAAACGACAGCGAAAAGGTCATTGAAATAGATAAGGCGAATGGTACCCGGGGAAAAGAGAGGCTCTCGTTGATACCTGATGGCGCGAGCCACTACCGCTTGCACATTCGGACCAGGGAAGAAAAACCAGTGGCTGGGCGTTATGTTGTGGAAATTACCGAAGTGCATCCGGTCACCTCGCGGGATGAAACTTTATGGCGCGCGGAGCAAAGCTTTGCTTTAGGAAAACAATTACTCAGGCAGGGAACGGTACCGCAGGCAATCGAGAAGTATCTTGACTCGCTAAAGCTCTGGCGATCTGCTAACGATAAGGAAGGCGAGTCAACAACCCTCCTGAACCTGGCGAATGCCTACTTCACGGCAGGAAGAATTCGACAGGCCCTGGATCGCTACAAGGAAGCCGAAGCCATCTTTCAATCCCTGGATGATCGTTTCAATTCAGCTCTAACCGTGCACTACGTAGGCATGTGCGAACTGGAATTAGGTGATACGGAGGCCGCGCTTACACACTACAACCAGGCCCTTCAGCTTTTCACAAAACTGGACGACCAGAAGTATGTAGCATTTGCATTAAACGAAATCGGAAGAGCTCACTACCGGCAAGGGCAAGGGGCATTAGCCCGCGATTATTACTTGCGAGCGATAGAGATCAGGAAATCCGTTGACGACCGGAAGGGGCTTGCTTTTTCACTTAACGGCGTTGGCCGGGTTCTCTTTTATCACTTCGGCGATGATGAACAGGCACTCACTTACTACAAGCATGCGCTTGAACTTCAGCGCGAAATCAAAGACGACCTCAGGGTAGCCCAAACGCTCGATGATATTGGCCGAATTCATTTTTCATCCGGCAGATACCAGGACGCTCTGGACCACTACACCAAAGCTCTCGAACTCGAAAGGAATCGAGGTGACATCGTCGGAGAAGCTGAAACTCTTAGTTACATCGGAATGGTCTACACCGCCTATGGTAAATATGAGGAAGCGCTCCGCGACTATTACCAGTTGGCTCTGAAGATACAGCGCGACCGGGAAGATCGTGTCGGCGAAGGCCACACGCTTCACAACATGGGGATAGCCTACTTCTCGTCGGGCGCCTACGATAAAGCCATTGACCACTTAAATGCCGCACTCAAAATCTGGAAGGATGTTTTGTTCGCCACGGCCGAGGCTGAAACCCGTTATGGAATCGCGCGCGTTGAGACGGCGCGCGGCAATTTCGCAGAAGCGCGTACGCAAATAGAAGCAGCCCTGCCAATCGTCGAAGCATTACGAACGAAGATTGCGAACCAGTATCTGCGAATCTCTTATTTCGCTTCGGTACAAGACTACTACGAGCTCTATATCAATGTTCTGATGCAGTTGCACAAGCAGTCTCCCGCTAGCGGCCTGGATAAGATTGCGCTTGGCGTCAACGAACAGGCCCGTGGCCGAGCGCTACTCGACACCTTGATCCAGGCGCAAGCTGATATCAGGCGAGGGGTCGATCCCGGACTACTGAAACAGCAACAGGATCTTGAAAGACAGTTAACCAGCTTATCGCAGCAACGTATGCTGAAGGACCCGAAAAACACCGGGGAAGCAGCCGCTGTTAAGAAGCAGCTTGCATCACTGCTCGTGGAGTATCACAAGGTTGCTGAGCAGATGTTGCAGAAGAACCCTGCCTACGCCGCGCTAACACAGCCAAGGGCTCTAAGCATCGATGACATACAAGCAAGTTTGGACGAGGATACAGTGCTGCTGGAGTGCTCGCTGGGCGACGAGCGTAGTTATCTCTGGGTGGTGACAACGTCATCCTTTACCAGTTACGAGTTACCGAAGAGGAAAGATATAGAGAAAGTCGCTAAACACCTTAGAGAAATGCTGACCGCGCGGAATAAGGTAGTGGCTGGAGAAAAAACAACAGCGGCCATGGCGCGTGAGGAACGAGCTGACACTGAGGCCTGGAAGGCGGCCGCACGGTTGAGTGAAATGCTGGCGATCGGGAAGGCAATCGTCCAACCGGGGGCCAAACGACTGGTTATCGTCACTGATGGCGAGCTGCAAAACGTTCCCTTTTCAATGCTGCCAATACCGCAGAGGCAAACGGCGGTCAACACAAAAACATCTCGTCAGTCGTTGATACCTATGACCGGCGTGGCGCCGCTGGTAGTTTATTATCAGGTCGTCATGCTCCCGTCTGTTTCAGTGCTGGCGGAACTCCGGCGCACACAACGGGACGGGTCAGTGTCTGGTTGGGAAAAGACAGCAATCGTGCTGGCCGATCCGGTGTTCGACAAAAGCGATGAGAGGGTAAAAATCGAACACGTCCCTGACAAAGTCTCCGCGCCGCCTCGCGATAATGTGTCGCGCGGCGAAGCTGCATTCAAATCAATCAACACCAGGGATTTTTCCGGGCCTGTCGGACGACTGCCATTTACGCGCCGGGAAGCGAACGAAATCATTGATCTACTTCCAGCGGCAGATGGAACGAAGGTGCTGGACTTCGAAGCGAGCCGCAAGACTGTGAATAGCGGTCTGCTCGCGCACTATCGCATCGTGCATTTTGCTACACACGGACTGGCGAACGACGAGCAACCTGAGTTGTCCGGGCTGCTGCTCTCAATGATTAACGAAGAAGGACAACCACAGGACGGATTTCTACAACTCCATGAAATTTATAATTTGCATCTACCGGTGGATATGGTCGTGTTGAGCGCTTGCGAAACAGGCCTGGGCCGGAAAGTTCGCGGCGAAGGACTAATCGGACTGACGCGAGGTTTTATTTACGCGGGAGCAAAGCGTGTAGTTGCCAGCGCGTGGGAGGTCAATGATGAGTCCACGTCGAAGCTAATGAAGTATTTTTACCAGGCGATGCTCAAGGATCGAATGGCGCCTGCCGCAGCCCTTCGTATGGCCCAGCTTAAAATGCTCGAGCAGCCGCGGCGGCAGGCGCCTTACTATTGGGCGGCCTTCATGCTGCACGGAGAATGGCAAACCAAGCATAAATGAAAGCCGCTCTACCAGATTTGCCTGATTCAATAAAGGTGTAGCGAACCAGTGACGACAATTGCATATCCCTGCCTCTTACGGTTCACAGCTGTGGCTCTCACAGTAATGGTCCAAACACCTTGAGCAGGTGTCTCGATGATGACCATCTCAACATTGTTGCAATCGTCGCCAATGGTATCTGGCGCCACAGGCTCTGAGAACCCTTGAGAAAAATTGATATTGCCTAGATAAGACTCGCCGTTTGGAGAAGTAACGACCAGATCGAGGTTGTTAACAAGTGCCTTACCGGTAGCGTATAGGTTTGCAGGCGGATCGGTCCACGCGAGTGTGATCTTGAGCGGTTGAGCGTAGCTGTCGACGTTAATTTCGTAAGCTTGCGATTCCCCGGTAAGTAATCCATTACTGTTCCGCACGTCCGCAATAAAAAGCTGGCGCGGGCTGTCTTCAAGGAAAAGAGTATTGTTGAGCTGTACGAGTCCCCAGCCTGTCCGCTCATTCGGATAATTAGCCACATCTTCCATCGGAACAGTTGAGTTCAATAAACTCGCCTTGATGAGCGCCCCGGAAGGTGCAAAAGCTCTCGAGTAATCTCGCGAACCTGCGGGATAAAAACCTTCAAGGTAGTACTGCCGTACGAGGGCAGCCGCACCGGCAATCACCGGAGTTGCATAACTGGTAGCGGCATCTGTTATGGCCCACCATCCACATCCTGAACCGGCGTCAGCCGTAGTGATTCCCGCACCGGGCGCGCAGATTTCCGGCTTGCGTCTGGTATCTCGAGTAGGCCCCTGTAGACCATCACCGTGTTCCAAATGATTCGGGTGTGGCAGACTGGCGGATACACAGAGGGCATTCTTGGCCGTGCCCGGCGGTCCTAACAACTCGCTGGCCGCGCTGTTTCCGGCAGACGCACAAACAAAATGTTCCTCGTTTGCCCATACGAAACAATCTACATCGCGGGCATTGTTGTTGTATTCGGTGGTCTGGTCATGCCAGCTATTAGAATGAGTCAAGTCGTCGTCGTTGAATTGGTTCCGAAGCAACTGAAGTAAAGTTCGGTTCCGGCCAATGCATCTTTGATCGTCATACGAAATCCTGGCATACCACGCGATGCCTCGATGAGGGTGCAGACCGGAATTGTGCAACTCATCGCCTGCCGCGATAGCGGCGACAGCAGTACCATGGTCACTGCCGCCTCCGGCGTAAAACGGTCGGAACCCGATCACCTTGCGATGACCAACGCCGTAGGGCGTGTTGGGCTCATCTCTGAACATGCAGTGGGTCACATCCACACGGGTATGATCTATGATTCCGATTCTTTGCCCCGTGCCGTTAATTCCGTTATCCCAGAGCGGCGTCTGTGTGGGGTCACCGGCCTGTATCGTCCCGGCGATCGTATTTGTGTCCAGAAGAGTTGTAGTTGTAGTGGGGCTATCATCAGAATTGGATTCAACTACCTCCTCAATCCATTGCACCTGGTACAGTTTTGCAATCAGCGGGAGCAAATCCAGGGACGGCAAAACGAGCACCAGTTGAACCTCTCCGCCTAGTTTGCGATCGTCGAGGATCCGAATTTCATCCGATTCAAGCTGAAAGTCACGTTGCTCTTCGTGCTTGCCATTCCCGTTTGACCTTTCTTGAGTTTCGACTTGAATCCTGTTCACCTTTATTGGCTTTCGTAGCAGATCCTCAATGGCTCTCACCACGTTTGAGATATCCTCTTCGTTCACATTCGGAAAAAGTAAGACACGGATCAACAGCCCATACGGATTACTTTGCTCTTCGCGAGAAGGACTGTGATGGCCAATCTCGGGTGAGATTTTGTCTTTCGGTTGAAAAAGAGCGCTGGCGCGGTGCAGAGAATCCTCTGACAAAGCAGTCAAAGTGTTGAAATCCAAACGTTCGAGGAAGGCAAAGTTTGGTATGTACTTATCGAGGGCCAGCTTGTATTTGGCTCGAAGGTATTTCCTCTCTTCACCCGTCAGGGATCTTTTGAATTGAACAATGTAATGTTCAGGTCTTTCGGATGGGGGAATATCCGGCTCCGTGTCTGGGTCGAACGTGCGTCGAGTTAAGTAAATTTTGAAGTCCGGTTGCTTTTCTTCTTCTCTTTCCATGGTGGCTCTCCGGGCGATATTAGCCGGGCCAAACACTGAGTGAGCACCCGGATAACAGCGTGCTCATCATCAGTGTTGATCCTGCTGTTGTTACATCGATGTGAATTCAATGGTGAACTCTTCACCTTCGGTTAAAGGGCCGGCATCTTCCGGCGGTGGTTCAGTTGAGGCATTCACAGTAACAACGGCCTCGTAAGGTCCCTGTCCAAGATGGTCGTCTCCTCCAAACCGTTCCACGAGGATGTCACACCTGGCAGGTAAATTCTCGGGATCGATCTCGAAGACTCTTCCCGGTTCTTCGCCCCACTTCGTCCTCGTACGCGACACGTGCGCCCTCTCACCCATGTGTTCCGGGCCGTAAGTAAATACGGTGGCTGCGATTGTCACAAACTGTCGATCGCGCGGAACCTCGGTTATGGTGACGTTGATCAATAGTTTGTGCCCCCGGTGCGATATCACGTTGGGACGATGGGGGAAGTTAGGTTGTTCGGGTTGTTCGTTGATATCTAATGCAACGTCGAGTTCTCTCTCTTCAGACATGAGGTTCTCCTTTATTTTCGATCGTTCTGTTTACAGTGATCGTTATGAAAAAAAGTTTCCGACCAAGGCGATGTGAGAGGTTGTACTTCCGAGTCTCGAATTGAATTTGTCGTAGAATATGCTATTTATTCCCGGAGAATCCAGCGATCGATAAAGGGGGGGAATACATTCAGGATCGTGCCCAGTAAGTGCTGAGTCAAAGTTTCGGTTGAAAGTGCTTTACGAACCCAAACTACAAGTTTTCGGACTTCAGAACAGGCTACTCCCCATGGAAAGTCTCGAAAGCCTAATCAATCTCCTAGACGCCAACAGCAACGGCCCGCCCGGAGCCGGCTACCAGTCAGTTCGAATGAAATTGATCAAGTATCTCGAGTGGCAGAAGTGTGTGGCCGCCGAAGAACTGACTGACGAGACAATCGATCGGGTCGCCAGAAAAGTGGGAGAGGGCCAGCGGATTGAGAACCTGATGGGATTCTTCCATGGCGTGGCCCGGCTGGTTCTTAAGGAGTATGAACGAGCACAGCTAAAACATCAGCGGGCGGTCGCCACCCTTCCCCGCTCAACAGAGGATGTGGACGAGGATAACGAAGCCGCAATACCTCGTCTCGAGTGCGGTAAGAAATGCCTAAGAGAGCTGTCCGAAACTGACCGCAATCTGATTGTTGGTTACTGCCAGCCAGACGATCGTCCCAAGAAGGAGCGGCGGCAGGCTCTGGCTACAAAGTTAGGTATTAAGAGAGAAAATTTGAGGCTCAGGGCGTTTCGTGTTCGAGAAAAGCTGGATATCTGTGTGGCTGACTGTTTAAATAAGGAGAACGGCGAGAAATGATTGTCGTTTCCCTTGCACTAATTATAGGGGGTGCTCATCTCTATTGCTAAACATCAAGGAAGAGCGGTTGGTTCGGTATCTTCTGGGAGAATTGTCCGCCGAAGAACGTGAAAACATCGAGCAACAATATTTTCAGAACGATACCCTTTTCCAGGAGCTTCTGCATGTCGAATCAGACCTGGTTTATGACTATGTAAACGGTGAGCTGTCTCCCGAACAGCGTACCAAATTTGAATCGCAGATCTTGTCGACAGCGCAAGGTCGCCGCAAGGTGGAATCGTCAAGGGCTCTTCTGGACTCCATGTCAGAAAACGCCGCGGAGGTTTCCGAGGTAGAGAAGATCCCGTGGTGGCAATCGTTTGGATTTCACCGGTGGATGCAACCCGGGGCCTGGCAATCAGCAACCGTGATTTTACTTCTGGTCATCGGTGGCGGCTGGCTGGGGGTTGAAAACATTCGCTTACGCTCGCAGTTGGGAACTCTAACCACGTCAGTTCAACAAAACGAACAGGAGGTGCGACGGCTACAGGTGCAGGTTGCTACCGCACAGCACCAGCGCGAGCAAGAGGAGACAGCCTGGAGCTCCAGCATTGTTAAACTAAACGAAGAGCTACAGCGTGCGCGAGCTGACCGCGAGCAGGCTGAGGAAGTAGCTCGAGACAAAGAAAGTCAACTCCGGCAAAGCCTTCGACAGAGCCCGTCGGAGCGTGAATCTGCCACCGCCATCGCCACCTACATCCTTCCTTTTAATTCAATACGAGGAACGAGCGAGCAAACAGAACCCCTCACATTAAGTGAGGAGCATAAGGCGGTGCGCTTTCAGATTGATTTAGGCCGCACCGCTTTCCGCGCTTTTCATGTCTCACTTCAAACTGTGGATGGCAGTGAAATTTGGAAGGCTGTCAAGGAAGCTCGACGCACGAGGACAGGCAACTCAATAACCGTCAATTTGCCGGCGACTGTTTTTACTCAACAGCATTACATCCTGGTCCTCACGCCCTCGGGCGCAAACAGCCAAGCCGAGAGTTTTGCGGAATATTCCTTCCGTGTAGTAAGAAAAGACTAGCCACCCGGCCTCCTATTACTCCAGATAGCCGACCCTTTCCAACAAAAGGCGCGATGAATTGTGGCACGATAGAGTGAGTATACGCCCACCAACAGGACGGTTGATGGTTCAAGAGGAGTCTGGAAACGCTATAACTCGTGGATTAGTTAAGCGCGGGCTGTTCTCGAACTTTCACGAAAGGATCTCGAGTTCAGCGACTTCGCCCCTGGAAGTCCGTTTGAGGACTCTGACACGTTGCCCTGGATGGAGTGCGCCCGGATCAACAGATGCACCCGCATGCTGTATCCGTGCGTCTTCGGCAAGTGTGACATGTTCGAGCCCGGTTGGAGTCTGCAACGCAAGTTGCAGAGGCCAGCTTTCCATTATGTTAACTATTGTTGCTTCCATAACAGTATAGCGAGAACGTAGGCGGCCAGTGCTGGGCTACTGACCGCCAGATATTTGGCTCGGATCAGCTATTCCGCCAATTGAGCATGTTGTTGAAAACCGCGGAGACGATACGGGTCGAACTGTTGGGGCAGCCGCCGTACGCATGAACTCCGACAGCATGACGCTGACCATCCAGATAACGCCAGGTAGGACTTCCACTCTGACCTCCGAATGTGTCGAGCATGTAGTAGATCTTCCGGGCCGTGACGTTGGTTACCCTTCCCGCATTGTACCACTGTGTACCGAATGGCTTGTCGCCCGCATAACCAGAGTTGTTTACCAGAAGGTTCTGCAATGACGCATCGGTCAGTGCAGCAAAGCCAAAGTAACCTAATTGCGTGCCGAGAGTCGGGCTGGGCAGAATAATGCAACCGTAGTCATAGTTTGGATCGGCACTCTGCGTCCAACCAGTTACACTTCGAAAAGACGTTCCCACCATCGAACCGTACGGGCGCGTCGCTCCTCGCATGCCTGGTATCACCTCGATCTGACGTGCCCAACCACCGTTGCCGTGCGAGTAGACACAGTGACCAGCCGTCATGACCGCTTTAGGCCCAATGAACCAACCAGTACATCCTCCGGTTGCGCCATTAGGGAACCTAATTATGAGTTTACAGATCGCCCGCCATGGGAAAAGGGTAGTGTTGGTTACCTCAATACGGTCGTCATTCCCGCAGATAGTTTCCGCTGGAGCTCCCTCCGGCCTGCATTCGCCAAGCTCCAGCAAATCCTCGGTGAGAAAAGCGGGCGGCATTCCTTCACCAAATGCTCGTTGGGGATCAAACCCTGGTACGCTTTCGAGCACTCCGCCTTCCGGCTGACCATTGGAGCTCGGAGCGACTTGGTCCACGGTCGGCGTTGCTTCACCCAACATGCTTTCGCCGCCGCCGCCGCCAGCCTCGCTGCTTACTGCGCTATGCGGCGCCTGCGTGGATTCACCTGGCTTGGTCCCACCGGTCCCACCACAACCACAACCACCGGGCTTTGGTGGTTGGCCCGTCCCTGGATTTTCCGAGTCACTTTCTTTGTGTTTAGGCACACTAATACCCATCCTTTCTAATAAGTCGCGCTTAGTTGTTAGTTAGGCTCCAGAATCGTCGTCGTGAAGTAGAGCCATTGCCAACCCACGACGTAACTGGATTGTTCAGGGACGGGTCTGAGGTTGCCTTAGCCGCATTGTTTGAACCCTATGTCGAGCGCACGAACACATGAGTTAAGTTGCGACCAACAGCACAACTCTTAGGACGTGAACGATAAGAGGCTAAACGGAAAGACGCTGGCAAAATTAGAAGCGCGAGCTTTGTTTACTCGACGACGTTCACTTGTCCAGTGACTTCATAGCCTATGACGTTCTATGTTCTGTCCCTGTCAGTAACAGTGATCCTGAAAAAAGAAAAGTTTCAAGGAAAATTTTCGAACTAAAAAACTTGCGGGCGTGCCACTGGGAAGAAATCGAAAGAGGAGTCAAAGAATGCCTAGAATGACTTAGGAAGAGGAACGGTAGGGCAGTGTATCAACGTCGCGACTTTCGAGCACGGCCTGACGAAATTCGGGAGTGGGTATCAGCCAAACAGCGTGGCTGCGGTCAGCGAGTAGAGGCTTTACGAGATGCGGCAACAGACGAAAGCCATCGATGACGATACCGGGTTCCTTAGGCAAGTTAAGGATGTCTTCGATAATCATGTTGAAGCCCTCGCCACGGAA
>Ga0126308_10000864_pt1 | contig 11142 bp, 10 predicted proteins | sample Plot55_FD_92533 | JGI IMG/M metagenome (GOLD analysis project Ga0126308, IMG submission 92533) | Serpentine soil microbial communities from UC McLaughlin Reserve, CA, USA - Plot55 | ecosystem: Environmental > Terrestrial > Soil > Grasslands | place: USA: UC McLaughlin Reserve, Lake County...
CAGCAGCGACGGCGCGAAGCGCGCGCTCGAGCGTGCGGCCCAGTTCGCGGAGCGCTTCGGTGCGAAGCTCGTCGTGACGAGCGTCGCCGAGCCGGTCGCGATTTCGGGCGACGCGGTCGTGCCCGGAGACGCGATCGGGCTCGCCGCGCCGGCGATCCTCCCGATCCCGGATCGCGAAGAGGCAACCCGCGAGCTGCAAGAGGCGCGGAAGACGCTCGAGAGCAAGAGCATCGAGGTCGAATACATCTCCACGGTCGGAGACGCGGCAGAGGGAATTCTCGAAACGGCGGATCAGCACCGCGCCGACCTGATCGTCGTGGGGACGCGCGAGCCGAGCTTCCTGGATCGGGTGCTCGGCGGGGACGTCAGCGGCGCCGTTTCACGCCGCTCTCACCGCGACGTGCTGATCGTCCACTGACGATCGTTACTTGCCGACCTGGAAGACGCGGGAAACGAAGGCTCGCGTTCGCTCCGGGTTCATCGCGGCGCTGATGCGGATCCCGTAGACGTAGTTCCCGCGATGCAGCGCTTTCGCGGGGAACCGAACGATCGGCGCCCAGTAGGCCTTGATCGTGTTCCGTTCGCTCAAGGCCGCCTTCGCTCCACCCTTGCCGGACAGCGCCCGCACGATCGCCTCGCGACCCGTCTCTGTAAGCGCTCGACCCCGTACCTGGAAGATCCCCGCGGAATAGCCGGCGTCTTCCTTGGCAGTCGCGGAGAAGCCCCACCATCGCTGCCTGAGGCTCTGGACTCGCAGCTTCCCGAAATCGACTCCGGCGCCGAGAACGGTGTCGGAATGGCGCCATTGGACCGGCTGGCCTTGACACCCGCTCTTCGCGCGTGCGATCGCCTGCTTCACGCTCGAATAGGACGCCCGCGGCGTCCAGTCGGCCCGAAGCAGCCCCGCCTGGAACCGGTCGAGATCCGGCTCGTCGACGAGGCCGTAAAGGAGCATCGCGTCGACGGACGCGTCGCAGTTCATGATCCGCACGAGGTCGGCGTAGATCTGCGCCTGCCTCTCCTCGGTCGTTACTTGCACGTTCTCACGGCCGAAGTACGGATTGCCGTAGCCGCCCACCGGCTTGACCTGCCAGCCGACTTCGCCGGCCCAGATCTTCACCGGCTGAAGCGCGCCGGCCCCTTGGCCGTAACCGAACGCCGGGGGCTGCCAGTCCGGGACCGGCTGAGCGGTGCCGTTGAAGGCATCCCACAACGCCTGCTTCAGCCGATCGAGGTTCGACGCGCCGACCTTCGGCCACTGGTAACCCTTTTCGATCGAGTCCGTCGGCTGGTTCGGGTAAAGATGGATGCCGAACTCGTCGAAGGCCGGCCGATTCCGGGCGAGCGCGCGATAGGCATTCCCCATGTCGCGGACGAAGCGGACAGGTGACGTCGAGACGTTGCTGCGCGCCTTGCAGTCGTCGTTCCCGCGCGGCGACACCGAGCTGATGACGGTGATGTGGGGGTTGACCGCCTTCAGCGCGTCATAGCCGCGCGCGAGAAGCCGCATGTAGGTCTCACCCGACGCGCTCTTGCAGTTGCTCCCGAACTGAGGTTGGTAGAACTTGGGCTGGTTGAATTCGTTGCCGACGACGAACGTCGTAACTTCGGGAAACGCGTTCGCGACGATCTGGAGGAACGTCACGAATTGCGAGGCGGCGTTCGGATATGTCGAAAGTGCCGCCGCGCGTTCGGGATAGACCGCGAATACGAGCTCGATCCCGTGCGCCTTGGCCTGTCGGACCGTTCGGGCGAGCGCCGCCTGGCGCTCGATGTGCGTGGGCCGCGCCGCATTCCAGAGGACCGTTATGCGGTCCTCGTTCATGCCGACATCGTTCATCAGGCCGAAGAACTTCGCGCCGTCGTCCGCCATGCCGACCGGATGCGTGTCTGCGACGCCGAAGCTCTTCTTCGCAGCGGCTTGACCGGCGATGACAAGTGGCACAAGCGCGCAACCGAGAACGACCGTGGCTCTGCGACCTGCCACAACGCGCAACAAGCCGCGTTCACAGCGGTTATGCGGCCGTACTCGTGTGCTTTGGCGGCGTACTCGCAAGACTCCTCTCCGGGTCTCGCGAATCATCCCGCGCCGTCACCCCACCGGCATCACCCAGAAGGTCGGTTCGGGGCTACCCCTTCGGGTGGGTTGTGCCGTTGCTGAGCGGAAGAATTAGGCGCGCAGGAGCTCTATCGTCCGCACGAAAGGCCGGCGGCGAAGGCTCGTACGTCGGCGGCGAAAATGCGCCGCGCCGGCTGCGTCAGCGTCCGCTCGCGCTCGGCCGCCTTGGCCAGCTTGCGCAGTGACGCGCAGGCGCGCGATTTGTGGCGGCTGATAGTCACGAGCGCGCGCGCAAGGGTTCGCGAGACACGGGCATGGAAGAGCCGCCCGCCGGATGCGAAGGCGCGCAAACTGGCGGCGCGTTCCTTCCGGTCGGGCGTCAGGAGGAACCCTCGCGTGCGGCCGTTGTGGAAGCCGGTGCCGACGATCTGACCCAAATCGTTGATGGAGGCGGCTCCGCTCAATGCCCAACCCGGTCTCCCCCCGAGGTCGCCGAGCGGCCGAAGCGGGGCTGTTGGACTACGAGCAACCCAGCCGACCGTGCTCTCGAACACGTCGGTGTACGCAATACCGACGATCCGGAGCGAATTGCTGATCGAGTACGCCTCGCTCTGCGTCAGGCTTCCCAGCGCCCCGAGGGCGCGCATGCGATGCGAGTCGTAGAAGAACGCGCGCGTGCCCGGAGCGCTGCCACCGAGCGCGGTCATCGCTCCAACGACGTCGCCGCGGACATCGACTGCGTGTACCTCCCCGCTCTCGTAGGGCGCCAGGAGCGGGAGCGGTCGGAAAGGCGCGCCGGTGCCCGCCCACGTACCGGGGTCGAGCTCCACGCCGGCCGAGCCGCCGATGGGGCCATCGGCGCGGGCGCCCACGGCGGTCGCGACACTGAAAGGATCTCCCTCGAGCTTCTTCATCCCCGTGGTCGGCCTCCAGACGAAGCCGCGCGGCGTGTCCGACGGGTCGAACGCGCGACCGACGACGACCCCGCCGTCGTTGACGTCGTTCGCGAAGCTCTGGGAACCCCCGAGCGTGCCGAGGTCGCGCATGCCGGTTCCTTTGCGCCAGACGAAGGCATGTGAGCCCGGCTTTCCAACGAGCTGCGAGTAGCCGACGACGGTCCCGGAGTCGTTCAGCGCCGTCGCGTAGCTCGACTGACCGCCGAGGGTCCCGAGGTCCGTCATCTTCCCCTTCGACCACAGAAACGCGTGCAAGAACCCGTCGGTCGTCATCGACACGCCCGCTACCTGCCCGTAGGCGTTCACGTCCGCGGCGGCCGTGACGGATCCGCCGAGCGTGCCGAGATCACGAAACGAGTAGCTCGGCACGCGGCCGGTGGATGCGCGTGCAGGTGCGAGCAGCAGGACCGCGAGCGCGAGCGCGGCCGCAAACGTGCCTCGCGTCATCCCAGTCGTTTGTAGAGACGATCCACGAGCTCGGGCATCCGCTCGAGCCGCTCCGTGATTACCCGGACGCGGTATTCGAGGAAGTGCTCCGGCTCGACGCCGAGGGCGTCGGCAAGCTTCTTCACGACGTCATCGGACGGGACCGGCCGGTTGCCGTGGACCAGGTGGTTCAGATAGCCGGCGGAGAGGCCGGTGTCGTCCGCTAGACCGCGGTACGTGACCCCGCGCTCCTGCATCAACCGCTCGACGGACGCTCCGAACGGGTCCTCACTGAACCGGCGGCGGCGTGCTATCCCGGGACCCCCTCGCTCACGCGCTCAAGTTCTACACGTTGTTCGTCTCCGGTGGAACGATCGCGCAAGTCGACGGCTCCGTCCTCTAATGTCCTCTTTCCGACGGTGACCCTGGTCGGGCAGCCGATCAGGTCGGCGTCGGCGAACTTCTCTCCCGGGCGTAGGTCGCGGTCGTCGAGGAGGACTGAGTATCCGGCGCGATCCAGCACGCGCGCCGCCTCCAGCGCCTTTTCCTCGAGGCCGGCCAGCGCAACGACGTGGACGTCATACGGGGCAACGCTGCGAGGCCAGAGGATCCCCTGCTCGTCATGGTGCTGCTCGACGAGCGCGGCGATTACGCGGCCAAGTCCGATGCCATAGCTGCCGCCGAGCACCGGCTTCTCGGTGCCGTCCTCGTCTAGGAACGTGGCCTCCAGCGGGCCCGAGTAGAAGCTGCCGAAGTTGAAGATATGGCCGACCTCGATCGCGATCTGGAAGCGAAGCACCCCGCCGCACTCCGGGCAGCGGTCGCCCTCGCGCGGCTCGCGCAGGTCAGCGAACCCAGTTTCGTAGTCGCGCCCCGCCTCGACGCCGCGCAGGTGCCGCCCGTCGTCGTTCGCGCCCGCGACGAACTGCCCTTCACGCAGAGCCTCGTCGGCGATGACCTCGCCCTCGAAACCGACCGGGCCGAGTGAGCCGCCGCCTGCGCCAAACGCGGTGCGGATTTCGTCGTCGGTGGCCGGCCGCGACGCGCCTGCCAGCGCGTCGAAGAGCTTCGACTCGCTCAGCCAGTCGTCGCCGCGGACGAGGGCGAGGACGACGGTGCCGTCGTCTTTTACGAGGGGCATCGCCTTCGACGTCGCGGACGTGTCGATGCGTAGGAACTCCGCCAGGGCCTCGATCGTCGTGATGCCTGGGGTCTCGATCACCTCCGGCGCGTCGAGCGCGTCGGGGAAGACCGCGTCGCGCGGAATCGCGCGCGCCACCTCGAGATCGGCCGCGTAGTCGCCGTTCTCGCACAGGACGAGCGTGTTTTCACCCGAGCCCGAGGGCGCAAGGAAGTCGATGCTGAACTTCCCGCCCATGAGCCCGCTCTCTGCCTGGACGTCGTACGTCTGCAGGTCGCAGCGACCGAAGATCCTCTTGTACGCCTCACGGTTCGCGTCGAAGCTGCGGCGCACCCCGTTCTCGTCACGGTCGAACGAGTAAGCGTCCTTCATGATGAACTCGCGCAGGCGGAGGAGGCCGCCGCGGGGACGGGGCTCGTCGCGGTGTTTGACGGCGAAGTGGTACCAGAGCTGCGGGAGCTGCTTGTACGACTGGATCTCGCGCGCGTGAAAGGTGACCGTTTCCTCGTGCGTCATCGGGAGGATGAAGTCGCGCCCCGTCCGGTCCTCCAGGTGGAACAAGATGTCGATCGAGATCCGGCCCGTGGTCTCCCACAGCTCGGCCGGGGTTAGGACGGGCATCAGCATCTCCTGCGCGCCGATCGCGTCCATCTCGTCGCGAATGATCTGTTCGATCTTGCGGTGGACGCGCCAGCCGAGCGGGAGAAACGTCCAGAGGCCCGCGCCGACCTGGCGGATGAAGCCGCCGCGTACGAGCAGCTTGTGGCTGGCCGCCTCCGCGTCGGCGGGGTCTTCGCGGAGGGTCGGAAGAAAGAGCTGTGACGCCCGGGCGATCATCGTTGTCGCCCCAGGCTACTCGCTGCCGAGCGGGATCAGTGACGCTTCCGCCATCGCGAGCGCGGCCGGTTTGGCCATCTTCAGCCGCTTCGGCCGGTGCATACCATCGGCGATCCACTTGTCGATCTCGTGGAAGAGCTCGTCGACCAGGATGTCCGACGACACCTTCTTCAGCACCCGCCCATGGGCGTAGACGAAGCCGACGTCGCGACCGCCCGCGATTCCGAAGTCCGCGTCCCCCGCCTCGCCAGGACCGTTGACGGCACAGCCGAGCACGGCGACCTCGAAATGCTGCGGGTACGCCTGCAGCCGAGCCTCGACCTTCTCCGCCAGCGTCTGAACGCCGACGTTGTCGCGTCCGCACGACGGGCACGCGATCATGACGGGACCGCGCTCACGCAGCCCGAGCGCCTTCAGGATCTCGTAACCCGTGCGAACCTCCTCGACCGGATCGGCTGTCAGCGACACGCGGATGGTGTCGCCGATTCCGTCGACGAGGAGCGCACCCATCCCAATCGCGCTCTTGACCGAGCCGGAGAATGGCGTGCCTGCCTCCGTGACGCCCAGGTGGAGCGGGTACGGCACCTTCGCGGCGAGCATGCGATACGCGCGGATCATCGTTGGTACGTGGCTCGACTTGACCGAGATCTTGAAGTTCCGGTATTCGAGCTTCTCGAGCAGACGTACCTCCTCGAGCGCAGCCTCGACGAGCGCCTCCGCCTGGTCCTGCTGCGCCAGCTCGTGCAGGTGCTTCGGCAGCGAGCCAGAGTTGGCTCCGATCCGCATCGGGATGCCGGCGTTCCTCGCCGCGGTCACGACCTGCTCGACCTTTTCGGGGCCGCCGATGTTGCCGGGGTTGATCCGGACGGCAGCGACGCCCGCGTCGATCGCCTTGAGCGCGAGGCTGGCGTTGAAGTGGATGTCTGCGATGACCGGGATCGGCGAGAGCCGAACGATGGTTCGCAGCGCCTCCGCGTCCTCTCCCTTCGGCACGGCGCAGCGCACGACCTCGCAACCGGCAGAAGCCAGCGCGGCGATCTGGGCGGTCGTCGCCTCGACGTCGCGTGTCGGCGTGAGCGTCATCGACTGAACGACGACGGGCGCGCCGCCGCCGATCGCGACGTTGCCGACCTTGATGCTGTGAGAGCTAGGCACGCTGTGATTGTAGTGGCGGTCAAACCCTGCACCTGGAGCCGCGCAGCGCGAATCGGTGCCAGTCAAGTGCCAGTCAAGTGCCAGTCACGTGCCAGGCAGGTGTCAGGCACGCGCGAGGTCGGTATCAGGTCGCGGCCATTAGGTCCGGGCACTGGTTGAGGGGAACGCTCGCAGTGGCCGGCGAAGCCGGGCTTAGGCCGCCGAAGCCGAAGGGCGCCCGGCTATGCCTGCACGAAGAAGAAGGGGCCAACGGGGGAAACATCGTTTCCCCGTTCTTTATCCGCCGCCTAGCCGGCCGATGTCGTTGGACAGTCCGACGAAGAAGAGCAGGACGACCAGGAAGATCCCGACCGCCGACACCCGCTCGTAGACCTCCTTCCGAACGGCCCGGCCGCGGATCCCTTCGACGATCGAGAAGGTGATGTGACCGCCGTCAAGGGGGAGCAGCGGGAGCAGGTTGAGAAGGGCGAGCGACAAGCTGATCAGCCCGAGCACCCAGAGATAGTCCTGGAGGCCCTGGTTCAGCGCGGTCGACGAGCCTTGCACGATCCCGACGGGGCTGGAGATCTCCTTCCTCCCCTCCCCGTGCACGAGGCGGGACAGCGTGAGCCCGATCTCCTTCGTGACGAGGCCCGTGAGGCGGATCGAATGCCAGGCGGCGTCGGGCGGCGAGAGGCCGGCACCCCCGAGCAGGAAACCGAGGCGATAGGCGCCGTCCTCCTTCTTCGGCCGAACGCGCTGCAACGAAATCAACTTGTCGTCGCGCTCGATCAGGAGCTCGAGCGGGCGGCCGCGCGAGCCGGAGATCACCTTCTGGACCTGCGCCGCGGTCACCGGGTTGCTGTTGATGGCGACGATCTTGTCGCCGGCGCGAAGCCCGGCCGCCGCCGCCGGGTGGTCGGGGAGTACGGCTTCGACCTTGAGAGTCGGCTTCCCGCCGCCGACCATGAACAGGATCGTGAAGAGGACGATCGCGAAGACGAGGTTCGTTCCAGGGCCGGCGAAGATGACGAGAACACGCTTCCACGCGCGCTGCCGCCAGTACGCCTGAGGGCTCAGCGCCTCGCGGATCTCGCGGACGCCCCGTTCCGCCGCGCGGCTGGCGCCGGCCGAGACGAACGAGCGGCCGACAGCGTCGTCGAGCTCGTTGACTGCGTCTTCGGCCTCGTCGAGATCTCCCTCGGTGAGCGGGCGCTTGAGGCGCTCGACCGGCCCGTACAGCTGCGGCGCCTCGTTCAGCGCTGCGGCGAGGTGCATGTCGACGTCCGACGCCGACGGCCGGTGCATCCCTGGGATCTTCACGTAGCCGCCGAGCGGAATCGCACCGATCCCGTACTCGATCCCCTTCCGCGTCACCTTCGCGAGAGCCGGCGGAAACCCGATGTAGAAGCGAGTCGGCTTCATTCCCGTGAGCCGCGCGACGAAGAAGTGGCCTGCTTCGTGGACGAAGATCAGGAGCGCAAGCCCCAGGATCGCGACGGCGAGGCTCACGCGACACCTACTCCGCGCTCGGCGAGGCGCCGGGCTTCGGCGTCGGCCGCGACGAGGTCGTCGCGGTCGCGCGGCGGTGCGCCTTCGGCTGCCGCGAGCGCCTCTTCGACGACCTCCGGGATCGCGAGGAAGGTGAGCCGCCCTTCGAGGAACGCGTCTACGGCTACCTCGTTGGCGGCGTTGAGCACGCAGGGATATGTCCCGCCGAGCTCGCCCGCCCGCCGCGCGAGCCCGAGCATCGGGAACGTCTCGAGGTCGGGCGCTTCGAACTCGAGCGTCAGGCCGGCGGCGAGGTCGAGCTGCTGGATCGGCGTGGCCTGACGCTCCGGGTACGTGAGCGCAAACGAGATCGGCACCCGCATGTCGGGGTAGCCGAGGTGGGCAAGCGCAGCGCCGTCGCGGAAGCGAACGAGCGCGTGGACGATCGACGTCGGATGCACCACGACCTCGATTCGCTCGTAGGGCAGACCGAACAGAAAATGCGCCTCGATCAGCTCGAGCCCCTTGTTCGCGAGCGTCGCGGAGTCGATCGTGATCTTCGGGCCCATGTTCCAGGTCGGATGCGCCAGCGCCTCCTCAGGGGTTACGCCGGCGAGGTCTTCGCGATTTCGCCCACGGAACGGTCCACCCGAGGCGGTGAGGACGAGCGCGTCCACGGTTTCGCGGGAGCGCCCTTCCAGGCACTGGAACGCCGCGCTGTGCTCGCTGTCGACCGGGAGCAGCAGTCCGCCTCCCCGCTCCCACGCGGTCAGCGCGAGCTCACCGGCGACGACGAGGCTTTCCTTGTTGGCCACGGCGAGCGCGACCCCCTGCTCGAGCGTCCAGAGGGTTGCGTCGAGGCCGGCGAACCCGACGACTGCGTTCAACACGAGGTCTGGCTCCGACCGTTCCAGCAGCTCGACGAGGTCTCCGCCGACCTGGACGTGTTCGACGCGATGCGTCGCCGCCAGCGACGTCAGGTCCTGGGAGCCTGACGCCAGCGCGCAGAGCTCGAGGTCGCGATTGGAAGAGACGATCTCGATGGCCTGGCGCCCGATCGAGCCGGTGGCGCCGAGCAGCGCGATTCTCTTCACTTGCTCAGTGTACGGCGTCGTTCAGGCGTAGCCGAGCGCAACGAGCAGGTAGAACGAAGCGACGACCGCGAACAGCTGCGCGTCGATCCGGTCCAGCATTCCGCCGTGCCCCGCCAGCAGCGTGCCAGTGTCCTTCACCTGCATGTCACGCTTGATCCCGGACTCGAACAGGTCGCCGACGGGCGCTGCGATCGCGATGACGGCGCCGAGCACGAGCGATTCCCACACCGTCAGGAAGTCCTGCTTGTACATCGCGAAGAACGGGACAAGGATCGCCACCAGTGTCCCGCCCACGAACCCCTCCCAGGTCTTACCGGGGGAGATGGCGGGCGCGAGCTTGTGACGCCCGAACAGGCGACCGGTGAAGTAAGCCGCTGTGTCGGAGGCGAATACAGCGAGAACGACCGTCAGCGTCGCCAGCTGGGCATGGACCGGAATGTCGCGCAGCAGGATCAAATGACCGAGCCCGATGGCGATCCATCCGACGCCGAGGATCGTCGTTCCGACGGAGACGGTTGTCGGCGGCTTCGTCTCCGCCACCCCCTTGAGGAGGAAGGCGAGCGCGAGCGTCCCCATGAATCCCCCGAGCATCTAGACAGGCCCCCCGAGCTGCGCGCCGACGAGCGCGAGGATCGCGCCGGCGTAGCCCGCGAGGACGAGCGGACGAAGGTTGCGTGTCATGGAGTACAGCTCGTGCAGCGAGATCAACGCTCCGAAGAGGCAGAGGGTGAAGACCCACCAACCCCCCAGCCAGAGCAGCCCGATCACCGCAGGCAGGCCGACAACCGCGACGAGGATCCGCGACCAGAAGGAGCTCATCCGCGACGTAGCCAAAGGCCGGGCGACGCTCATCGGCCGCCGAAGCGGCGGCGGCGACGCGAGTATTCGTGGAGCGCGGCATGCAAGTCGCGCTCGTCGAAATCGGGCCAGAGCCGGTCGGAGAAGACGAGCTCCGAATACGCGAGCTGCCAGAGGAGGAAGTTCGAGATCCGCTGCTCGCCGGACGTTCTGATCAGCAGGTCCGGCTCCGGAAGGTCCGGTGCGTACAGCGCGGCCGCAAAAGCGTCCTCGTCGACCCGATCAGGTTCGATCCCCGACTCGACGAGCCTGCGTGCCGCCTCTACGAGCTCTGCCCGTCCGCCGTAGTCGAACGCGATCCAGAGGTCGATCCGGCGGTTCGACGCCGTCTCGTCTTCCATCGCATCCATCCGCGCCTGCAGCGCCTCTGGAGCCCGATCGCGCCGTCCCACGAACCGCGTCCGAACTCCCTGCGCCGCGAGGTCGGGGAGCTCTCGTTCGATCGTCTCCTGAAAGATCGCCATCAGCGCCTCCACCTCCTCGGACGGACGGGACCAGTTCTCCGTCGAGAAGGCGTAAACCGCCAGCGACTCGACGCCGAGGTCGATCGCGGCCTCGACCGTGCGGCGGAGAGCGCGCGTCCCGGCACGGTGGCCTTCTGCGACCGGGAGACCCCGAAGCTGGGCCCAGCGGCCGTTTCCGTCCATGATGATCGCGATCGACCGCGCGACCTCAGGGAGCTCGGGCTCGCGGCGGCCGCGGATCCGGTCGAGGACCGCCCGCGCGGGAACGAACTCCGCCACCAGCTGGGCGAGGAGGAAGCGCTGCCTCATTCGTAGTTCGCGATGGTCACGATCGGGAGAAGGGGTTGAGTCGCGGCTGGGACGCCGATGGCGGTACGGGGCCGGAGCGGACAGTATTTCAATACGGACGCGGAGAACGCCGTGCCGCCAGCGGCGTCAGGCAGCTCCGGAGGCCGGCTCCGCCGGCCGGGAGGAGGCGCCGGCGAGGCGCGACTCAGACCTCCATTATCTCGGCTTCTTTGTGCTTCAGCAGCTCGTCGATCGCGTGAGTGTGGTCGTCCGTGAGCTTCTGCACGCGCTCCTCGGCGCGACGCTCCTCGTCGTCGCCGACGTCCCCCTTCGTCGAGAGCTCCTTGAGATGATGAATCGCGTCGCGCCGGATGTTGCGAATCGCGATCCGCCC
>Ga0126308_10000865_pt1 | contig 11140 bp, 11 predicted proteins | sample Plot55_FD_92533 | JGI IMG/M metagenome (GOLD analysis project Ga0126308, IMG submission 92533) | Serpentine soil microbial communities from UC McLaughlin Reserve, CA, USA - Plot55 | ecosystem: Environmental > Terrestrial > Soil > Grasslands | place: USA: UC McLaughlin Reserve, Lake County...
GCGGCGCGAGCTGGTCGACGATGTCGTCGCCGACCGTCTGGCGAACGCGCTCGCCGAGCGCGCGCAACGCGTCCGCCGCGTCCTCGAGCGGGTTCCTGCTCACGCCCGGAAAGTACCTGCGCGGATCCGCGGCGCCGCCGTATAGCCGCTACGCGAAGGGGCCGGATCGGCCAGGTCGCAGACGCGGAGCGTGGTCACGGCACGAGCACAACGGAGCCGCGCACGTCGCCGTGGCGGAGCCTGTCGAGCGCCTCGTTCGCCGCGCCGAGCGGCATCGCCTCGACGTGCGTGCGGATCGGAACGTCCGGCGCTAGCGCGAGCAGCTCCTCGCCGTCACGTCGCGTCAGATTCGCGACGGAGCGGACGACGCGCTCTCCCCACAACAACTCGTACGCGAACGCCGGGATGTCGCTCATGTGAATACCGCCGCAGACGACGACGCCGCCCTTCGCGGTTGCCGCGAGCGCCGCCGGAACAAGAGCGCCCACGGGCGCGAACACGATTGCGGCATCGAGCTCCTCGGGTGGACGCTCGTCGGAGCTCCCCGCCCACTCCGCGCCGACCTCGCGCGCGAATGCGGCAGACTGCGCGTCTCCGGGACGTACGAACCCGAAGACCCGGCGACCTTGCCACAACGCGACCTGCGCGACGATGTGCGCAGCGGCTCCAAAGCCGTAGAGGCCGAGGCGCTCGGCGTCGCCACAGAGCCCGAGCGCGCGATAGCTGATCAGACCTGCGCAGAGGAGCGGCGCCGCCTGGCGGTGGTCGAAGCCGTCCGGGATCGGAAAGCAGTAGCGCTCGTCCGCGGCCACCCACTCCGCATAGCCGCCGTCGAGGTCATAGCCCGTGAAGCGTGCGCGATCGCAGAGGTTCTCGCGGCCCGAAACGCAGAAGCGGCACTCACCGCACGTCCACCCGAGCCAGGGGACCCCGAGGCGCCGTCCGTCGCCGGCTACGCCGACGATCTGGTGTCCTGGGACGAGTGGCAACTTCGGGCGCGACAGCTCTCCGTCCACCACGTGCAGATCCGTCCGGCAGACGGCGCACGCGCGGACGCGCAACCTCACCTGCCCGGGCGCCGGCTCCGGCACCGGCAGGTCCTCCTCGCGGAGCGGCGTCCGCGGAGCGTGCAGCACGAGCGCGCGCACAACGGCTAGCGTGCCACACGGCGTGCCGCCCCTCTTGCCACCGGACGAGACCGCGCGCTACGCCGACGCGGCCATCCGGGTCGGGCTGCACCTCAGGAAGGGCGACGACCTGGTCGTCAACTGCCAGCCGGCGCACCGCGAGTTCGCGGCTGCGGTCATCGAGGCGGCGTATCGTGCCGGTGCACGCACGGCCGAGGTGGTGATGACGGATCCGCTGGTGCGGGCGGCGCGGCTTCGGGCTGCCCCGACTGAAAGGCTCGGCGAGCTGACGCCGTGGCAGTCGGCACGCGCGCGCGGCGCGGTGAAAGAGACGACCTGCAGCTTGCTGATCACCGGTGAGAGCGAACCCGGCGCGCTTGCGGGGATTCCGCCGGAGAAGGTCGCGACCGAGATGACGAGCGCGCTGCGCAAGCTTGCCGACGTCCGGCGCGAGACACGCCGCGGGCGGCGTCGCTGGGGCATCGTCGCATGGCCGGCACCGGCATGGGCGGCCCAGGTCTATCCGAAGCTCTCGGAGCGCGCCGCGCAGCGGCGGCTCGCGCACGACCTTTTTTCCTTCTGCCGCCTCGGCCCGAACGACCCACCCGGCGTCCAGGGCCTCCGCGACCACCTGAGCGCGATCCGCGGGCGCGCACGCCGTCTGACGCGCCTGCGCGTACGCGTCCTCGAGCTGCGCGGCCCCGGAACAGAGCTCTCGTTCTCTCTCCATCCGGAGACGATCTGGGCGGGCGGAGGCGGCAAGAACGGCTTCGGGATCGCGCAGGCGCCGAATCTCCCCACGGAGGAATGCTTCACGTCGCCTGAGGCTTCGGCGACGGAGGGCACGTTCCGCTGTTCGCGGCCGCTCATGTTCCAAGGGCGACTCATCGAGGGGCTCGCCGGCGAGTTCCGCGGCGGCCGGCTCGTCCGGCTGAAGGCCAATCGGACGGGTGACCGCGACTGGCTCGCCGACTATCTCGCCTCGGTCGAGGGAGCGGAGCGCCTGGGCGAGGTTGCCCTCGTCGACTCCTCGTCGCGGATCGGACAGGCCGGGAGGATCTACTACAACACGCTGCTCGACGAGAACGCGGCGGCTCACATCGCGTTCGGGGTCGGGTTCTGGTTCACGAGAGGACAGAACGGCACTCGCGCGCGACGCGGCGTCAACCATTCGCGGATCCACCTGGACGTGATGATCGGCACCGACGAGCTCGAGGTCACGGGCATCGGAGCCCGCGGCCGGCGGATCCCGCTGATCCGCGACGGCGCCTGGGCGATTTAGCCTCCCGCGCCCCGGCGCGAGAGCTGCACGCGCTCGGCACACAGCTGGCGCACATTCGGCACGAACAGATGTAGGCGTAGATGTACATCGGTGTAGGCGTAGGTGTACATCTACGCCTACCGGCATTTGTTAACCTGGTTAACGATGCCGAGCACTTCTGTCACCGCCGATCCGGTCGCCGTCGCGAACCGGCTCCGCCCCGTCCTGCTGCAGCTCGCGCGCGAGTTGCGGCGCGAGATCCACTCCCTCGGCGTCACCGGCGGCCAGGTTTCGCTGCTCGTCCAGATCGAGCGCGATCCCGGCATCGGCGTCCGCGAGCTCGCCGCGCGCGAGCGCATGTCTCCGGCGGGGATGTCGAAGTACGTCGGACGGCTCGAGGCGGCGGGGCTCCTCGAGCGCACCGCCCTCCCGGACAAGCGCCGCGTCGGCCTCCGCCTCACCGGACAGGCTGAGCGCGTGCTGCGCAGCGTGCGGCATCGCCGGACCGCCTGGCTCGCCGCGCGGCTGCGTGAGCTCGACGATCACGACCGCGCGGCGATCGAGCGGGCGCTCGACCCGCTCGCGCGGCTGCTGGAGGTACGCCTGTGACGGCGCTGTTGCTGCGCGGCGGGCGCCGGACCTTCAAGAGCCTTCGCAAGCACCGGAACTACCGCCTCTTCTTCGCAGGCCAGGTCGTGTCGCTCAGCGGGACCTGGATGCAGAACATCGCGATGTACTGGTACGTGCTCACGCTGACGAACGACCCGATCTCGGTCGGCATCCTCTCCGTCTGCCGCTTCGGCCCCTTCACGCTGTTCGGGCTCCTCTCGGGAGTGATCGCCGACCGGTTCGACAACCGGCGGACGGTGATCGTCACGCAAGCTGTTCAGATGGCGCTCAGCGCCGGCCTCGCGGTGCTCGCGCTGACGGGCCACGCGAGCGAGTGGCACGTCTACGCGATCGCGGCGGGGATCGGAACCGCGCTCGTTCTCGACGCGCCCGCGCGCCAGTCACTCACCTTCCAGATGGTCGGGCGCGACGAGCTGCCGAACGCCGTCGCCCTAAACTCCACGCTGTTCAACGTCGCGCGGATCGCAGGGCCGGCGATCGCGGGCGTCACGATTGCCGCGGTCGGCGTTTCCTGGTGCTTCGTCGCGAATGCGTTCTCCTTCCTGGCGGTGCTCGCTTCCCTGCTGGCAATGCGCGAGCGCGAGCTCTTCCCGCTCGCGCGCCGCGGCCGGCCGACCCTCGTCCGCGGCACGCGCGAAGGCCTCGGCTACGTGCGGCGGTCGCGGCCGGTGCTCGTGATGATCGGGATGATGGTCGTGTTCGCGAGCATTTGCTTCAACTTCAACATCCTGCTGCCGATCCTCGCGAAACAAACGCTCGACGCGGGGCCGCAGACGTTCGGGATCATCTCCTCAGCGTTCGGCGCCGGAGCGCTCGTCGGCGCGCTGGCAACCGCCGCGATCGCGCGAGCCTCCTGGCGCACGATGCTCTTCGGCGCGACAGGCTTCGCCCTGTGCGAGCTGGCCCTTGCGCCCGTGAATTCCGTGGCGGTCGCAAGCATGGTGCTTTTCGTCTGCGGGATCTTCTTCACCGCGTACACGTCGAACTCGAACGCGCGGATCCAGCTCGAATCGCCCGACCACCTGCGCGGCCGCGTCCTCTCCCTCTACTACTACGCCTGGAACGGCCTCGCACCGGTCGGAGGCGTGATCGTCGGCTGGCTGTGCGCGACGGGCGGGACTGAGCTCGCGTTCGCCGTCGCAGGTGTGTCCGGCCTGGCGATGGCCGGGCTCGGCGCCGCCGCCCTCCGTACGCCGACGCACGTGGAGCCGGTTGAGGAGTCGGAGGAGCCGGGGGAAGAGCTCGCCGCCGCATAATCCCTGCGCGCGTCGGCCTGGAATGGATTGGAGGGGCTCGTGCGACTGCGACACCTGACGCTCGTTGCGCTGCTGCTCGTCCATGGCGCCGCGCAGGCGGCCGATCGCCACCGCGCCGCCGTCGCGCCACGACCGAACGTCGTCGTCGTCTGGAGCGATGATCAGACGCTCGAGGAGATGCGCTTCCTGCCGAAGACGCAGGCGCTGATCGCGCGACAGGGTGTTTCGTTCACGAACTACTTCGACTCGTTCTCGCTCTGCTGCCCGGCGCGCGCGACCTTCCTGACGGGCCAGTACGCGCACTCGAACGGCGTGCAGGGCAACACGCTGCCGAACGGCGGCTACTACAAGCTCGACTCCACCAGGACGCTCCCAGTCTGGCTCCAGCGCGCCGGCTATTACACGGCGCTCGTCGGCAAGTACCTGAACCAGTACGGCACCCGCAACCAGACCGAAGTCCCACCCGGTTGGAGCGACTGGCACGGAGCCGTCGATCCGACGACGTACCGCTACTACAACTACACCCTGAACGAGAACGGCCGGCTGACGTCCTACTGCGCGAATGCCGCGCCGGAGTGCTATTCGACGGATCTCTACGCGGAGAAGGCGGTCGAGATCATCAGGCGCCGCGCGCCGTCGGCGCAGCCGTTCTTCCTTTGGGTGACACCGCTCGCGCCACACGCGGGGCAGCCGCGCGACCCAGACGACCCGCCGAATCTCGCCACGCCGTCGCCTCCGTCGAGGTACGCGAACCGGTACACCGCCGAGCCGCTTCCGATGCCGCCGAGCTTCAACGAGGCCGACGTCTCGGACAAGCCGCGCGGCATCCGCAACCGTCCGCTCATTGGGGCTGCGCGCGTGAACGCGATCCGCGAGAACTACCAGCAGCGGGCCGAGTCGCTGCTCGCCGTCGACGACCTGGTCGAGAAGATCGTCAACGCGCTGCGTGCGGGCGGCGAGCTCGACAACACGCTGCTCATGTTCTCCTCCGACAACGGCTTCTTTCACGGCGAGCACCGCGTGCCGAACGGCAAGGTGCTCCTCTACGAGCCGTCGGTCCACCTGCCGCTGCTGATCCGCGGGCCGGGAGTGCCCCGAAACCAGCGGCGAACGCAGCTGGCTGTGAGCGCGGACTGGGCGCCGACGATGCTTGCAGCCGCGCGTGCGTCGGCGACCGGCCGCGTCCTCGACGGGACATCGCTCTGGCCGCTGATCCTGGACCCGGGGAAGGAGCTCGCCGCGACATCGTCCTCGAGAACGGCCCCGGGGCGCGCAACTTCAAAGCCCTGCGCACTCTCCACTACAAGTACGCGGAGTACGCGAATGGCGACCGAGAGCTTTACGACCTCATCCGCGACCCGTCTGAGCTGACGAACGTCGTGGCCGATCCTCGCAACGCCGCGCTCCAGGCGATCCTCGCCACGCGACTCGCGCGCGTCCGCGACTGCCACGGCGCCGCGTGCCGCGAACGGCCGGACGCGCGGCTCGTCGTCCACACACCGAGGAGCGGACGCTGCTACCGGTCACCCGTGTCGCTCGAAGTCCGCGGCGTCGGCGTCGAACGGGTCGTCTTCCAGACGAACGGCCGCTCACGCCTCGCCGATGCGCGGGCGCCGTTCGTCGCCACGCTCCGTGTCGCCTCCAGTCGGAACCGCGTCCGCGTCCGCGTCTCGTCCGTCGGCGACCGTCTCGTCACCGTCGACCGGACGTTGACGATCTGCTGACGCTAAGCGTCGGTTAAGCAACAACGTCTTTGCCTGGCGCGTCAATCGGCCGGCGGATAGGTTGTCGATCTGGTGCGCCGCGCGGTGGTGGCCGTCATCTTCGCCCTGATACTCGTGGCCGGGGCGGCACGAGGCGCGCTGTTCCGGGGGACGGAGGGCAATGACAGGTTGATTGGGACGCCGCGCGCGGACACGATCTACGGGCTCGGCGGCGACGACGTCGTGGAGGGTCGCGGCGGCCCGGATCTGATCAACGCGGGCTTCGGCCGCGACACGATCAAGGCCGGCGCAGGCGACGACACGATCGCCGCACAGGACGGGGCCGTGGACCGGATTGCCTGCGGCGCCGGCGCCGACGTTGTCACCGCCGACCTCGGCGACCACGTCGCCGCGGACTGCGAGACGGTCTCGCGACAGGTCGGGCGCGACACGACCACCGATCCGCGCGCGCAGCACTCGACGCAGGTCGAGCCCGACTCGTTCTCGTGGGGGAGGACAGTGGTCGCCGCGTTCCAGAACGGCCGGATCCCGAACGGCGGCGCGGCAGCGATCGGCTGGGCGACCACGAAGGACGCCGGCAGGACCTGGCGGTCGGGCGCGATCCCGCTCGGCGCCTACGGGCTCGTCTCCGACCCGGTGGTCGCCTACGACGCGAAGCACGAGACGTGGCTCGTCGCCGGCCTCGGCGCCGGGTTCCGCGAGCTCGCGATCTGGATCTCTCGCTCGAAGAACGGCCTCTCCTGGAGTCAGCCGATCGTCGCGGCCGGCGACGTCGACGAGGATTACGACAAGGAATGGCTCGCGTGCGACAACGGCGCGCGCTCACGTTTCCGGGGCTCCTGTTATCTCGCCTACGTCGACATCAATACCCACTGGCTCGCAATGCGTTTCACGCGCGACGGCGGCCTCACGTGGTCGAAGCCCGTCAAGATCCAGCCGGGCGTCGCGAACGCGACGTTTACGGGCCCGATGCCTGTCGTCCAGCCGGACGGCACCGTCGTGGTGCCGTACTCCCTCTACGCGCCGATCGACAACGGCGAGGACCGGGTCGCGGCAGTGCTCTCCGAGGACGGCGGCGCGACCTACTCAGCGCCCATTCGGATTGCGCGCCTGATCTCCGAGGAGCTCGGAAACGTCCGCGCGCCGTCCATGCCGTCGGTCGACGTCGACTCCGCCGGACGCATGTACGTTGTCTGGCAGGACTCGCGCGAGCGGCTCGGGGGCACCGAGAACGACATCGTGTTCTCGACCTCGACGAACGGCCGCACGTGGACTTCGCCGCGGAAGATTCCGATGTCCGCCGCGGGCGACGTCAACTATTGGCTGCCGGCCATCGCCGTCGAGCCCTCGTCAGCCGGCAAGACGGCGAAGCTGGCGGTCGCCTACTACTCCTTGAAGATGCGCCCCGGCTGCGAGCTCTTCGTACCGGGGTGCTCCCAGGAGGTGAACGCGTGGTTCGTCCAGTCCGCGGACGGCGGCGAGACGTGGACGAGGCCCCGCCGCCTCAACGCGGAACCGATGCGACTGGAGTGGATCGCAGACTCGTCGCTCGGGCGCATGCTCGGCGACTACATCTCGGTGAGCTGGGCCGGCGGGAAGGCGATCCCGGTCGTCGCGCTCGCAGGCGAGCCGTCGCTCGCACTCGAGCAGGCCGTCTTCGCCGGCTCTGCCAACTAGGACGCGGCGGTCGACCGGCCGACCAGTTCCCGGAACGCCGGTTCGTCGCGCAGTGGATCGAAGTCCGAATCGTTCCTCGCGAGCGCTCGACAGCCTTCCCACATGCCGATTGCACGCTCGAGGTGCTCGAGCGCGTCGGCGATGCGGCCGGCGAGGCTCTCGCAGCAGGCGACGTTGTAGAGGAGATTCGGGTAGTTCGGATGAGCCTCGAGCACCTCCCGCCCGCGATCCGCCGCCTTCTCGTACTCACCCGCCTCGTAAAGCGGTCTCACTGGATCCCACAGTTCAGGGGCGTACCGACCGATCGTGGCAGGCAATCCCAGCCACGGATGCCGTCGTGAGTCGTACCCGGACTCCGTCGGCGGCGGGAAGGACGGGTCCGCAAACGCGCCGATCGAGATAACGACGAGTTCAGGCTCCGTCGGTTCGGTGTAGAAGACCTGGGAGCCGCAGTCGGGGCAGAAATGGAACACGTGCTCCTTCCTGTCGGCCTCGTCAGAGATCCGCGAGTAATCGTTGAAGCGACCGACGACCTGCACTTGATCCGCCTTGAACCCCGCGTGCATCCCGAACGCACTTCCCGTTCGGCGTTGGCAGGCATGGCAGTGACAGATGGAGACCGCAAACGGCTCCCCCGCCACTTCCAGACGAAGTTGGCCACAGTGACACGCGGCCTCGCGGTCAGCCATCGCCCGCGGAACCTATCGAAGCGGCGCAGGTGCATCGGTACGGTGCGAATGTCGTGACGCGCCCACCGCAGATGCAGAGCTCTGCGATGCGCCTTTCGGTGCCGTCGGAGGGGATCCGGTCGGGGGACGTCGTTCTTCGGCTCCCATCGCTGGACGACGTGGACACGATCCTGCCCGCGTTCACCGACCCCGAGATTCGCGAAGCCGGGAACCTGCCGGCGTTCGATCGCGAGGGACTTCTCGCCTCACTTCGAGACCTCCCGTCGCTGGCCGAGCGCGGCCGGCTGTTGCCGCTCATCGCTGTCGGCGGAGAGACCGGCGAAGTCGTCGGCGGCGGAATGCTCCACCACCTGGACGCCGAGCGCCGGATCGTCGAGATCGGCTACTGGGTGCAGCCGCACGCACGGCGTCGCGGCGTCGCCACGAGAATCGCGCGGATGCTCGCTGAGCACGCGTTCTCAATCGGCCTCGAGCGCGTTGCCGCCTACGTCAATGTCGGCAACGTCGCGTCCGAGCGCGTGGTCGAACGCGCGGGCTTCACGCGTGAGGGCGTCGTCCGCTCAATGCCGAAACCAGACGGCCGGCGCCTCGACAAGACCCTCTACTCGCTGCTGCCCGGCGAGTGACGTCGTCTTCGCTGGGCTGCGGACGAGGCGATCGCGGCAAGCGTCGCTGCTCGCCCTACGGCCAGCGAGTCTCCTGACGTTCGACCGCCGGGAGCGTCGACCAGTCCTCTCTCGGCGGCGAGAAGACATCGAGGACGACCGCCCCCGCGTCACCGCCGGTGACCGCGTGCGGCGTCTCGGACGGGATCCGCCAGATGCCGCCCGGGCCCAGTTCGCGTGTCTCGTCACCCACACGGAAGCTCACCGAGCCCTCGATGACCATTCCAAACTGCTCGTTGGCGTGGTGATGCTCGGGCAGCTGAGCTCCCGGCGCGATCTCGACGATAGCCATCGTCAGCCGCTCGCCATGAACGGCGCGGGCGAGGTAGCCCGCCGCAAGCAGCTGCGGCGGGATCGAGCCCAGGTCGTCGAATGCGCTCAGTGCCAATCCGGGCATCGCGCCGATTCAACCACGCCTCATGCCCCCGACGAGATCGGTGCGCGCGCCTCTCGGGCGTCGAGCAGGTCGCCGACGCGCACCTGCTCGGTGAGCGTGAGAGCGGAAGCCCGCTCAACGGACGCTTTCGGCTCTGTTGCACGGGTCGTCGCGCCGCCGGATGTCAGTGCCTGGTCCGCCTTTTCCCCGTGTTTGCGGCCGTTCCTCCGGGATTTAGGCACCGGCCGGACGCTGGTGCCCAATGGCGCGACGCCGCCGGCAGGGCCGCAGCTCGTTCTCGAGGCGATCGAAGGCTGGGGCCGGGACCTCGGCGCTCGACGCCCGCCTCGTTCCTGCGGTCATCCCGAGGTCGGCGCGGAGCAGCTCGATCATCTGCCGTCGCTCCTCGCGCGACAACTCGTACCCCTCGTCGTCGCGCGCCGTGGCCGGGGCACTATCGGTTCGTCGATCGCGCTCCGGAACGGTGACAGGTGCCCGCCAGAGCGGCCGGTGGCGGTGTCGCCCATGGCATCCTGTCTCGTGTGAGCGCAAGTGCCCCTGATTCTCTGCCTGTCGAGCCACTGCCGGCGAATCGACACGATGCCGAGCTGAGCGCGATGCGCCTGGGGTCCGGCAAGTTGGGATCGCTAGTCCGGCTGCTCGCCGAGATGATCGCTCGCGGGACGATTGAGAGCACGCATCCGTACGCGATCGCCCTCGTTGTCCGCCGTGTTCGAGACGTTGGAATGTCGCTTCAACCGACGCCCGGCGACCCTGAGCATTTCGACCAGCGAAGGACGGACGAACATAGGCGCTTCGGCGAGTCACTCGTCGTCGACGAGACGCTCGCGCCGATGCTCGTACCCGCTTGCGCGGCGACCGTACGGGCCGCCGCGGGCGCGGACCCCCTTGGCGCTCTTGAAACGATCGCGGACGAACTCGAGCGACAGGCTCGGAGTAGCGTCGACGACGAACTCGCCGTTCTCGTTCGGCGTCGTGTGCTCAGCGATCGCCAGGCGCAGACGCGCCGGTTGCTGATGGCTTTTGAGGAGCCGCCGCAGGGGCCGACTTTTCGGCGGAGCCTCCAGGCTTTCCGTCGCGCCGCGCGGCCAGATGAGGCGCGGTCGCCGGAGGGGCGCGGCCGTAGGCCGGGTGCCGAGGGCGAGAAGGCTGCGGCGCGGCGGGAGGATCTTCTTGGCCGGTATCGCCAGTCGTCGATGGTGCGGCAGACGAGCCTTGTTGCGCTTCGCTCCGACGACGTCCGCGACTTCGTCGCCGCGCACGCCGCCCGCCACGGCGTCTCGCGGAGGACGGCGGAGCGCGACTGGCTCTCGACCCGCGCGTGGCTCCACGAGCGGGGGCAGCTTCCGATCATCGGCGAACTCGACGCGCGCTCAGCCGATGTGCTAAGGCGCCGCCTTGACTCCTTAGCGTCACTTTAGAAACCGGCTCTTACTGTCTCCGGTGTGGCAAGCATCCACATCGCAATCTGTGACGGCGACGCGGTGCCGGCTGTTTTCTCCACCGCTCTGAACCGTCTCGAGCGGCGGAATCTCGATGCGTGGCTGGCCGAGCACCGCGGCTTCATGACCTTGTCACGCAGTGCGCATCTTCGACAGGACCACCAGCGGCGACCTCTACCCGACGCCGCACGGAATTGCGCTCGGCGTCGCGGAACTGCCAACGCTGGCGGCGGCAATGCAAAACCTTCTACGAGCGGTCGAGGCGCGGAACA
>Ga0126308_10000866_pt1 | contig 11138 bp, 10 predicted proteins | sample Plot55_FD_92533 | JGI IMG/M metagenome (GOLD analysis project Ga0126308, IMG submission 92533) | Serpentine soil microbial communities from UC McLaughlin Reserve, CA, USA - Plot55 | ecosystem: Environmental > Terrestrial > Soil > Grasslands | place: USA: UC McLaughlin Reserve, Lake County...
ATGTATTAGCTAACCTCTTGCTTTAATCTGATTGTCAAGACCTGAATGCCTGCAGACAGACAACTCCGTAATTGAAGCTACAATAGGGTGAGAATATCGAGTCAATACTTATCTAACAATGACTTCAATAAGGGTAGCTTAGCCACTAGGTATCACAGATAAGATTTCAGTGCTCAGAATTGGCAATTATTATCTACACCTTCTAGTGGCTCTATCTTCTCTAATGTAAGACCAACTTTAGGCGGGTAGGCCTTCCTTGACGTGCATAAGAAACATTCTCAATAGACGCTTTCTATATTTCTTTTTCAAATACAGTATTATTAAGAGCCTCTAGGTGCCTTTTTTTGCCACGCAAGAAACATGAATATAAAAGGAATGGTCATGACAGCAGTCGCTATCAGGACAGGCTGGAATGCGCTCGGGTCGACGTCTATGCCGGCGAGCTTCATAAATGGCAAAGGGAATACGGTGTAGAGCCAGAAAGCCACAATGATTCCTATGAGGTAGTAATTTCTCTTCAATAGAGTCGTGAACCCAAGCCTATCTATCTTTTTCCTGTCGCAGCTGATGCATTTAGTAGTGTAGCCGGACACATCTGCTGGGACAGTGCATGACGTACATACCCTACTTTCACAAAAGTAGCATTTTCTCTCAGCAAACCGCGAGCCACAAATGGCACAGCGTTGTTGTTGTTGTTGGTCAGCCATTGTACAACGTTATATTACCATGAGCTTCCCAACAATATTACTCTATCCTGTGTAAAGCAAAACTTAAATTTGCTAATCTTGACAGTTGGTAAGGGTTCAAAAAATTCCTACACTTAAACAGACATACACGGGATATGCTGCCAAGCTGATGCTAGAAGATGGTACTGTTTTTGATGGCACTGGCTTTGGCTATCCCTCAGGAATTGCTGGCGAAGTAGTGTTTAACACTGGCATGGTCGGCTATACAGAAACTCTGACGGACCCTTCTTACAGGGGTCAGATATTGTGCCTTACCTATCCGCTTGTGGGTAACTATGGGGTGCCAAGCTATGACATAAAGGACGAGTATGGTCTGCCCAAGTTCTTTGAGTCAGATAGGATTCAGGTCAAAGGATTGATTATTCATGATCTATCTGACATTGCAAGCCACTGGAGCTGCATAAAGACACTCGATCAATGGCTTTACGAGGAAAAGATGCCGGGGATCTATAATATCGACACAAGAGAGCTGACGAAAAAGTTAAGGAAGCATGGAGTCATGATGGGCGCAATTGTTGTGTCTGAAAAAGCCATTAATGAATCCCTCTTGAAGAAGATGCTTGCAAGTGCCAAGTACGAGGGATTGAACTTTATGCCAGAGGTTTCGACAAAGGAGGCTCAAGAGTATGGCGACAAGGGCAAGGACTGCGTCGTGGTGCTTGACACCGGCGTGAAATATAGCATCATACGCAATATCATGCGCACGGGGTATAGGGTTGTCCGGCTGCCCTGGAATGCAACGTATGAGCAAACGATGTCATATAACCCAAAGGGGGTGGTGATAAGCAATGGGCCAGGCGACCCCAAGGTCTGCACTAGTACGATCAAGACTGCTTCAAAGTTGATCAATATGTCTACTCCGACTCTTGGCATCTGTCTTGGCAACCAGATCCTTGCGCTTGCAGGCGGCGCCAACACTTACAAGTTGAGATTCGGCCACAGAGGTCAGAATAAGCCATGCGTGAATTTGCGTAACAACCAGGTGTATGTGACTAGCCAGAACCATGGCTACGGGATTGACCCAAAGAGCCTTGACAAGACGGGCTTTAAGGTTTGGTTCTCAAATGCTGACGACAATACAGTTGAAGGGTTTGAGCACAAGAGCAAACCGATAATTGCTGTCCAATTTCATCCCGAAGCATCGCCGGGCCCCTATGATTGTATGTTTGTGTTCGACAGGTTTAGAGAAATTATTGCCAACGGTATGAGGGACGAAACAGATCCAGAAGAAGCCGCACAGCTGCAGTCTGTGAAAAAAACAACAACAAAGCCTTTGAAAAAATTTGTAATAAATAAAAAAAATAGGAGGGAGAAAGATCGCCAAGAAATGAAACAATAAAGAAAGTTCTTGTCCTCGGAAGCGGGGCAATCAAGATCGGAGAGGCAGGCGAAAGCCAGCACTAATAACTGGCCGCAAATTCGACTACTCCGGTTCTCAATGCCTCAAGGCACTTGCCGAGGAGGAAATAAAGAGCATCCTGATAAATCCTAACATTGCGACTATCCAGACTGACACGCGCTTTGCAGACAGAGTGTACCCTATTCCAATAAATACAAGTTACGTGGAGAGAGTTATCGAGGTAGAGCGGCCCGATTCAATAATGTTGGGCTTTGGCGGTCAGACAGCCCTCAACTGCGGGGTCTCACTGCACGAGCAGGGCATCCTCCAAAAATACGGCATAACGGTTCTTGGCACCTCTATCAGAGGAATAAACATCACTGAAGACAGACAGCGGTTCAAGGAAGCCATGATAAAGAGTGATGTGCCAGTGTTACAGAGTTTTGCAGTCAATTCGCTACAGGAAGCCTTCAGGGCAGCTAATGACATTGGCTACCCTGTCATCATCAGAGTAGCGTACACGTTGGGCGGCAGGGGTGGTGGTGTCGCACACAATGAGTATGAACTGCAGGAAATTGTGCAGCGAGGTCTTAATCTCAGCATGGTTCATCAAGTTTTGATAGAGCGTTATGTCTGGTACTGGAAGCAAATTGAGTACGAGGTGATGCGCGATTACAAGGGGAACAGTGTGATCGTATGCAACATGGAAAATGTTCTTGCAATGCGTGTCCACACTGGCGATAACATCGTCATCGCGCCATCCCAGACGCTCAACAACTATGAATATCATATGCTGCGCTCAGCAGCCATTAGGGCGACTAGCTACTGTGACATTGTTGGTGAGTGCAACATCCAGTTTGCCCTTGATCCAACATCAGAACAGTTTGCCGCTATCGAAATAAATGCAAGACTATCTCGCTCATCAGCCCTTGCAAGCAAGGCAACCGGCTACCCTCTTGCATACATGGCGGCCAAGATTGCCCTAGGGTATTCGTTGCCTGAACTCATTAACAAGATCACAAAAGCCACGACTGCATGCTTTGAGCCATCGCTTGATTATGTTGTGCTCAAAATGCCGAGATGGGACTTCTCAAAGTTTGAGCTTGTTAAGCGCAAGCTTGGCAGCACGATGAAGTCGGTTGGTGAAGTCATGGCCATTGGCAGAACCTTTGAAGAAGTGGTGCAAAAGGCGATTAGGATGTGCGACATCGGCAAAGACGGCCTTGTCGCAAATGCAAATTTGTTGCCTCAGCCTACGGCTGAAGACATTGAAAGGATCGAGCTGGCGCTCATACATCCAACTGACGAGATAATATTCGCAGTCGTTGAGTCCATAAAGGCAGGCCTTACGATTGCACGCATCAATCAATTGTCAGGAATCGATCCATGGTTTTTGCTCAAAATAAAGAATATAGTCGATATGGAAGATAATATCCTCCGTAAATCCAACAGCTTTGACGAGCAGATGATAAGGAAGGCGAAAAAGATGGGATTTTCGGACAAGCAGCTGGCGCGCTGCCTCAATCTTGAGGAGATGCAGGTTCGTAACCTGCGGCAGAAATTTAACATCAGGCCGGTCGCAAAGCAAATAGACACACTGGCTGCAGAATGGCCAGCCAAGACCAACTATCTCTATTTGTCGTACGGCGGCGAGACTGACGACGTCAAAGTGAAGGACAGCAATAAGAGTAGGATGATAGTGCTGGGCGCTGGCCCCTACAGGATCGGAAGCAGCGTCGAATTTGACTGGGGAACTGTCAACACAGTGTGGGGCCTCAAGGAAAATGGAATCAAGGAAATTTCAGTCATCAATTGCAACCCGGAAACAGTCTCAACGGACTATGATATCTGCGACAGGCTCTACTTTGAAGAGCTGACGCTAGAGCGTGTGCTGGATATCTGTGAGAAGGAAAGGCCAACTGGAGTAGTCACATGTGTCGGTGGTCAGACGGCAAACAACCTAACACCTAAGTTGGCAAAATGCGGAATCAATATTGTCGGTACTAGCAGCGAAAATGTTGACAGGGCAGAAGACAGGGCCAAGTTTGGACAATTGCTAGATATACTTAAGATAAAGCAGCCGGCGTGGAGAAAATTCACCTCACTTGCAGAAGCTAAGGAATTTGCAGACACCGTCGGTTACCCTGTGCTTGTCAGACCATCCTATGTACTTTCAGGTGCAGCAATGAAGGTAGTATGGGGCGAGCAGCAGCTAGAGGGCTTTCTGACTGACGCAACAAACATCAGCCCGGATCATCCGGTTGTCATTAGCAAGTTCCTCCAAGACGCTGCAGAGGTCGAAGTAGATGCAGTATCAGACAGCAACGAAGTTATCATTGGCTCTATTATTGAACACATCGACAATGCGGGTGTCCACTCTGGCGACGCGATAATGAGTATACCTCCTTGGCGGCTCGATAGGAATACAATCGATACCATCACAGACTACAGCGTCAGGATAGGCAAGGCTCTCAATGTCAAAGGCCCCTTTAACATACAATATCTGATTAAAGATGAAGAAGTACTGGTGATAGAGGCAAATGTTAGAGCATCACGCTCGATGCCTTTTGTGTCCAAGTTCGTAGGCTATAATATTATCAACCTTGCTGCAAAAGCAATGATTGGCAAGCCGCTTCCGCCCGCTGCTAGGGACCTGTGGCTCAAGACTACGGGCTTTGGGATTAAAGTGCCTCAGTTCTCGTTCATGCAGCTTGAAGGTTCAGATGTGGTGCTTGGAGTAGAGATGCAGTCAACTGGCGAAGTTGCATGCTTTGGCAATAGTTTCTATGATGCATTGTCCAAAGCATACATGGCAGCAGGCTATTCTCTACCGCTGTCAGGATCGGTACTAATAACCGTGGGTGGACAAAAGAACAAAGAGAAATTGCTGCCTATAATATCGCTCATTACGTCCATGAACTACCGAATTATGGCTACGGAGCACACAGCAGAATTCATAGAGAATAATAACTTTAAGGACATACAATTGGTCTACAAGATAAGTGAGCCGGATCGCAAGCCCAATATCGCCGACTTATTGTACGAACGCAAGATCAACTTTATCATAAACATTCCAGCCACGTCTACGATTGAAAAGTATGTAGGCATGCTCTATGACGAGTACCAGATAAGAAGAAAAGCAGTTGAAATGGGCATACCTGTTTTAACGACATTTGAAGCAGCAAGCTCATTCATCAAGACGCTCCAGTGGCTGCGTAATAACACCCCGACCATAATGCCACTTAAAAGTTACATCAGGCTGGAATAACCACAAATCCTAGAAAAAATTCGATTATGACCTTGTAGGTATATATCTATGGTTGATCCTGGTTGACAGAACCATTACGTCATGAGTTGAGTTTCTTTCATCTGAGGATGCATTTTCACTGTGCGACATGAGAGGAAGGACCTTTGTCAGCCATAATTGAAGAAATCAATTAAAGAGTATTGGTCAAATATCTTGTCATGCTCATCAGATGCGTATCTGAGACATATAATGCTGCTTTAAGACATTGTAAATTATTTTGCCACGCTCCAAGCAAGATACCATAGATAAAATGAAAGATTGCCCTGTAGAAGGCAAGAATAGCTGTGGCTATTAATACACGGCCTGTTCTAGTGGAAACACCATATCTATTTTATAAAATGCGTGGAAGGAGCGCTGCATCGCCTACAATCGAGCCGTCAAGCGTTACAACGATGCACTTCTTCACGCCATGCTGCATCACTCTTGTGAGTATGGGCGAAAGGGACTTATGATATAACTTTTCGCCAGTGGCATAAAGATATGGATTAAAGGTTGGTACTACTATGATGTCAAGCATTCCCTTCTCCGCAAAAATATTTTCCTTTCTTGCCTGAATATATAGCCATACCCGCTCGCCGTTTATCACACTCCCTTTTTTCAAAAATACAGGATGTACATGCCCCATCACTATCCGCTTGACATGTCCTCTAACATCAGAAGGCATACTGTGGCCGTGCACCAAAAGCGTATCGTCAAGCGTCATGCCCTTGCTGGTTATCATGTTCACATTCATTGGAACCAGTTGCCCAATGTTGCTATCGTGATTGCCCGGCACAAGGTAGACATCCGTCTTGGCTGACAGTTGCTTCAAGAATAATGGCACAGTATCCCATTCTTGTCGGCTTATTGAGCCAACCGTATGCTTGATGTCGCCTAGCAATATGATGCTATCTGCATGCTCTGACTGGACAAGATCTAATAGTTCAGCAACCATGTCAGAGATAAGACTTGGGCTGAAGGTTATCCCCTTCGCTAACAGGTCTGCTTCAAGCCCGATGTGCAAATCGGATACTGTAATGTATTTTCTGCCTTCATCTTCTATCAATATCGCAGGGTGAGGATGAATAGGTCGTATCTTCACACTTTTTATACCGCCGATCAGGCAAATAAGTTAGTCATGCAGTCGAGAATAGACTATACAGTAAGGTCAGGTAGTGTCAAGCAGATGTTGTTTCTGCCAAGTGGCAAAAAGTTATGGGTTGTCATAGGTAGAGACAATGAATACTGGACAGATCCCGAACTTGGCTTTTGCTCCTGCAAGGACTTTTATTTTACTACTCTGTCAGGGGGACAGGATTGCTACCATCTAAAGAGCGTCAGAAAAACTATACAACGAAAAGGATTCACAGCTATTGAGTTTGATGACAGTGATTACATTCACCTATTGCAGGCAGTAGCAGATGATAACATAAATGTCCTAGGCCGTAGTTGATACTTGAGTATTGGTAGTACTTGGCTGCGTAGTATCAGATGGTGGCTGCTGCTGAGGCTTTTCTAATGTTGTCCTTGCTTCGCCACCCTTTCTTCCAATAGTGCTATAGTACTCTGGTCCGCGCTCCTGCTTGACAGTCTCACCGCCCCGTTTGCCAATCTCACTGTAAAATTCCGCGCCATAGCGCTCCTTAACGGCTCCGCCCCCTTTTTCTCCTATTTCTCGATAAAATTCCGCGCCATAGCGCTCCTTAACGACTTCGCCGCCCCGCCTTCCTGCCTCGCTGAGACCTTCTCTATCATTTGCCCGTGCTTCTCCACCTGCCTTTGCGACCCTTAGTCTCGTGTCCGAATTTGCCGCGGCCAAACCCCTCTTCTGGTGGGGTGCAATACCTCCTTTCCGTGCTACTCGTTGCCTCGTCTCTTCGTTGGCAGACGCAAGGCCTCGTCGAGCGCGCCCTCTATCAGATGCTGCCTGCTCTGAGCCCATGCACTGTAGACACGCATATTGCTTAAAAGGGGAAACGAAAAAAGTAAGAGAATCATAATCAAACAGTTTATTAGCCGACTGTTTTTTGGCATCGTTGTGGCGTCTGACAACGTTCTTATTGTTGGTTCCGGGAGCAGAGAACACGCTCTTGGTTGGAAGATTGCACAGAGCAAACACGTAAACAAGATCTATTTTGCTCCAGGCAATGGGGGAACATCTGAAAATATCGATATCAAGCACAATGACATCAACAAATTGGTGTCGTTTGCAAAGCGCCAAAGCAACCTGCTGACAGTTGTGGGTCCTGAAGAGCCTCTCTCGCTTGGAATTGTTGATGCCTTTGAAAAAGATGGTCTGCGCATTTTCGGGCCTAGGAAAGAGCCAGCTAGGCTTGAAACCAGCAAGGCTTTTGCCAAAGAGTTCATGCATGATGCAGGTATCCGGACTCCTGAATTCGCAATATTCTCTGACGCGCAAAAGGCCAAGGACTATGTCGTCAGGCAGAGCAGACCGCAAGTAATCAAGGCTGATGGCCTTGCAGCAGGCAAAGGTGTAGTAGTGTGTGACGGCGCCGACCAAGCTATTGCAGTGATCGACAGTATAATGATCAAGAAGGAGTTTGGCGCTGCAGGCACTAAAGTAGTCATTGAAGAGCGGCTTTCTGGCGAAGAGGTATCCTTCATTGCTCTGTGCGATGGCAAAACAATAATGCCTCTTGCTTCAAGTCAGGATTACAAGCGGATATTTGATGACGACAAAGGTCCCAACACTGGTGGCATGGGAGCCCACTCTCCTACACCCGTGATTGACAGCGACCTTCATGAAAAGATAGTAAAAGACGTGATGCAGCCAGCTATGATTGCAATAAGAAAGCGCGGCGCTCCATTCAAGGGCTTTCTCTATGCCGGCATAATGGTTGACGAAAATACAAAAAAACCCTACGTGCTTGAATTCAACGTAAGAATGGGCGATCCAGAGTGCCAGCCCATAATGATGAGGATGAAGCCCGACCTTTATGAGTACGTCGATGCAGCAGTGGACGGGCGACTCGAGTCAATGCCGCAGATAGAATGGAAGAACCAGACCGCCGTGTGCGTGATAATGGCGTCAAAGGGATATCCGGGCAGTTACGAAAAGGGCAAAGTCATAGAGGGCCTTAACTCTGATTTTGGGCCACATGTCATGGTTTTTCATGCTGGGACAGCAAGGGACTCGCAGGGCAGGATTGTGACTAATGGCGGAAGAGTTTTAGCGGTAACTGCGCTTGGAGAGGATGCAAGAAGGGCGATAGACAATGCCTACTCCGCTGTCAGGAAAATACAATGGGGAGAAAACGACCACTATTACAGGACAGATATTGCAAGAAGGGCGATAGGCCGCTAGGCGTAATGGATGCCGTCTTCACTAGCTATTGCCTCCAATCTTTTGTCATACTTGTCATGTGGTAGATTCTCAAGCAGCTGAAATGAGTACGCAAGCCCAATAGAAAATATTCGCTTACCCGACAGTAACCTGTCATAGAATCCCTTACCGTATCCAAGGCGGTTACCCTTTTTATCAAAAGCAATGCCCGGCACGACAAGTATATCGATCTCACTCATCTGCTCATATGGCGGAGGTTCCATGATACCAAACCTGCCCTTGATTAAGGATTTTGTAGATGACAGTTCATAAAATGTGATCTTGTCTTCTTCGACTCTTGGCAGTGCGATCTTTTTGCCCAATATTTTTGCATGCTCGATTATCAATTCTGTAGTTACCTCAGAACCAAATGCATAGTATGCTCCAACAACCTTGGCCGGCTGGAACTCTTTGCTGTTTATTACAAATTCTTGTATGGTTTTGCTCCTATTTGAGATCTCCTGGTAATTCAGCCTGTTGCGCCTTTCAAGCATCTCTTGTCGTATTTCTCTTTTGCCTAACAGCAGCTACTTACTCATCTCTCGTGTTATAAAAGCAGCAGTCACGGTATTTTTCAAAAGCATTGCCCGGGTCATAAGGCCCACTCCGCCTGGCACCGGCGTTATCCAAGATGCTTTTTGCTTTACAGAGTCAAAGTCAAGGTCCCCGGTCAACTTGCCATTGAGTCGGGCTATCCCAACATCAATAACGACCACGTCTTCCTTTATCATGTTTGCAGTAAGCGTAAAGCTCTGACGGTTGCCAACCGCAGTAACAATCAGATCTGCATTGCGTAGCTTTTCGCCAAGATACTTTGTCTTTGAATGGCAAATTGTCACTGTGGCGTCTCGTTCCAACAACAAAATCAAAAGCGGTTTTCCCACCAAGTTACTGCGGTTTACAATGACTACATCCATCCCGGCTACATCTATTTTGTAATAGTCCAAAAGCTCCATGATGCCAGAAGGTGTACAGGGCTTAAGTGCTGCGATACCACTCTGCAGCATGCCAACATTGTACGGCGTCAAGCCATCCACATCCTTCAGCGGACTTAAGGAGGAGAGTATATCAAACTCATCGATATGAGAGGGCAGAGGTAGTTGTACTAAAATGCCGTGGACTTCAGGATCGTTGTTTAGGAGTTGCACGAGCTCGCGCAGCTCCTTCTGCTTGAAGGTGGCGGCAAGCCTATGATCTCTTGTGACAATACCTACCTCTTTTGCATCCTTATGCTTGCTCTCAATATAGGTTGCAGATGCAGGATCATCCCCGACCAGCACTGTCGCAAGGCAAGGCCGGACACCGATTGCCTTCAATTCTCGAACCGCCCCTATTACTCTTGATTTTACGTCTGCCGACACGACCTTGCCATCGATTAAGCGCGCTACCAATTGAATAGGTGGGAATTTTCTACACTATTTGCTTTTCTATATAGGATACTCGTGTAGAGTCTTACTACACAGTATAGCTATAATTCCTTATGAAGCCGAATAAAATAAGATTCTAAAAAAGAACTAAAGAAACATACAATGCCGCTGGCAATAGTTCAAGCCTCGCCAAAGGACTTTATATGCTAAACCTATTAGTCCTTGTCTATCTCAACTTGCTCAAGGTGTTGTAGCGCTTGAACTATCTCCTTATGTAACTGCTCAATGCTTTGTTCGTCAGCCTTGAACATCTTTTGCTCTATAGGAGTAGCAGACTGCTGCATATTCGACGTTTCGGCGAGTATCTTTTTTGCCTTTGCGTCAATATCATCCTGGGAAGGAGGATTCGATTTAGAAAGCTCTAATAACTTTTTGTCAAGCGCAGAAATCCTCTCCTCGAGGAAGGATACAAGGTTGTTGCGGAGTTCCTTGAGATCCGAAAAGTCTGCCACGGGCCGCAGGTAAGCGACCTTTTGGTTGAGCGAATCGAGTTGCTGCTTGTATTTTAGCAACAGTTTGTCACGCTCTAACCTGTCGATCCTGCCATCCCGAGCTGCTTCATATACCCGAGTAATTGCTTCAGCTGTAAGGTTCTTCTCAAACAGGAGTGATGTAAGTTCCGCCCGTATGGAGGCGATGGAGGAGGATGATGACTGTGCATACTTTTTATTATTACCTCTGATGCGAAGAAGCTTGTCCAGAAATACTGCTGATATCACGCCTGCGATAGATGAGCCGGCGATGAAGGCGATTTCTGTGGACATTATATAGGGTTTGCCAAGGCTTGCTAGAAGAAAAACTTTCTGTTGTATCAGATGACCTGTCGTTTAATCCAGTCGTACTTGCGAATTCTCGGGTCTGGGTAGCCACACTTTGCGCATCGCTTACTTCGCTTATGAAATGAATTGTGGCCACACCTTCTGCATCGTATATGGGTCTTTTTACGAGTGAACTTGCCCATCGATGTAGTGCCCTTTGTCATTTCTTACTCAGCTTC
>Ga0126308_10000867_pt1 | contig 11134 bp, 9 predicted proteins | sample Plot55_FD_92533 | JGI IMG/M metagenome (GOLD analysis project Ga0126308, IMG submission 92533) | Serpentine soil microbial communities from UC McLaughlin Reserve, CA, USA - Plot55 | ecosystem: Environmental > Terrestrial > Soil > Grasslands | place: USA: UC McLaughlin Reserve, Lake County...
ATTGCCGCGCGCCTCGACACGCTGCCGCTCGACCGGAAGGCGCTGCTTCACGACGCGTCGGTGGTCGGGAAGGTCTTCTGGCCCTCGGTCGTCGCTGCCGTCGGCGGAGTCGAGAAGTCGGAGGTCGAACAGGGGCTCCACGAGCTCGTCCGCAAGGAGCTCGTTCGGTCGGCGCGAGCCTCCTCGGTCGAGGGGGAGGAGGAATTCTCGTTCTGGCACCTGCTCGTGCGCGACGTCGCCTACGGGCAGATACCAAGGGCGTCTCGGGCTGCGAAGCACCGTGCCGCGGCCGAGTGGCTCGAGGAGATCGCCGGCGAGCGAGTCGCCGATCATGCGGAGCTTCTGGCGGAGCACTACCGGCAGGCGCTCGAGCTCCAGCGCGCGGTCGGGTCACACGAGCCGCCGGATGAGCTCGAGGCGAAGGCTGCCGCGTTCCTCGTCCTCGCCGGAGATCGAGCGTTCAACCTCGACATGGAAAAAGCGGAGCGTTACTACGGCGAGGCGCTCGAGCTAGTCCGACGCGGCACCCACGAATACGCCAGGCTCCTCGACAAGTTCGCGGAGTCCAGGCCATTCGCAGGTGCGCGCGACCTCGAGCTACGCCGCGAGGTAGTCCGAGTCTTTCAAGACTTGAACGACGATCGAGGCGCGGCGGGCGCCATGGCGCACCTGAGTCGTGTCCTGTGGAGCAGCGGACAGACGAAGGAGGCGCATGACGCTCTGATGGAGGCACTCGCGCTCGTCGAGGGCAAGCCGCCGAGTGCCGAGCTGTGTGCCGTTTACTCCTCTCTCTCGGGTCAGGCGATGACTGCGGGCCGCGCCCGCGACAGCCTCGAGTGGGCCGAGAAAGGGCTCCCTCTCGCCGAGAACCTGGGGCTCGATTCCCTGAAGCTCCGAATGATCCAGTTCCTGGGCTGTTCGCGCGCGATGCTCGGCGACATCGGGGGGCTCGAGGACCTTCGGGAAGCGGTTCGGCTGGGACTCGAGTCCGGGAACGGTCCGGATACAGCCCTTGGCTACACGAACCTCGCCGGGTTCACGAGAGACGCCGATGGGCCGGTGCCTGCGCTCGAGATCTATGACGAGGGGATCGACTTTGCGGAGCGGCGGGGCCTGCTCGGCTTCGCCGGCTGGGCTCGGGGAGAGCGAGTTTGGCCGCTCTTCGACCTTGGCCGGTGGGACGACGTCATGGCGATCTCCGAGGAGTACGAAGGAGAGAGTCAGCTCGCAGTGTTGGTGCGAACGCAACGGGTCAACGTGCTCGCCTTACGCGGCTTCGTGGGGGAGGCGGCGGCCATGATCGAAACACTGCTGCCTCGTGCACGCGAGATCGGCGATGCGCAGATCCTGCTTCCAGCACTGGCTGCAGGCGCGTTGGTGGAGCGTCTCCAGGGGCGTGTCGGCGACGCCGTCGAGCTGGTGGAGGAGGCTCTCGGAGCGACCGAGGACAGTGCGGCTTTCCGAGCTTGGGTGGCCTGCGAGGCCGCGCGCGTCTGCCATGCCGCGTCTGCGCAGGCGACGCTGTCCAGGCTGGTCGAGGGGATCGGCGACCTCGGTCTGACCCAGTGGAACCTGTCGCTCGACTCTGCGCGCAGCCTCCTCGCGGAGGTGAAGGGACGTCTCGACGAAGCCGCGGAGTTCCAGCTCAAGACGGCTCGGCGCTGGCATGAACACGGCTTCGTGTTCGAGCAAGCCCACGCGCAACTTGCGCGAGGCCGCTGTCTCACCGGGCTCGGACGCGCCTACGAAGCCGCCCAGCCGCTGCAGGAAGCGCGGGAGACCTTCGCCCGGCTCGGCGCGCGACCTCTCGTGTCAGAAGCGGACAGCTGGCTCTCCCACGCGGCCGCCGGCTAACGGTTCTTGGTCGCCGTCCTCCTCGGCCTGCTCGCGGCCGCCTTCTTCGGCGCGATGACGGTGGCCGTACGCGCGGGCCTCGACCGCGTCCCGGACTCTGCCGCAGGGTCGTTCGTTACGGCGGCGGTCGGGCTCGTGGTTGCAGTGGTCATTGACCTCGCGGTCTCAGCCGGCGACGATCTCACCTCCTCCGAGCTGTGGCCGTTTCTCCTGGCCGGCCTGATGGCGCCCGGCGCGGCCGGGCTCCTATTCATCCTCGCCGTCGAGCTCGCAGGTGCGGCCCGGACGGCGGTTTTGATCACGGCGGCGCCGCTGCTGGCGGCGTTGCCTGCGTTCCTGCTCCTCGACGAGCCGTTCCACGTCGCGCTCGCCGCCGGTGCCGTCCTGATCGTGGCGGGCGGCGTCGTCCTGGGCGGAGAGCGCCTCGAAGAAACGGGCTTCAGGCGGATCGGCCTCGCGGTCGCGCTCGCGGCCGCCTCGCTGATCGCCGTGCGCGACAACTTCGCGCGGTGGGCGGCGAGGCACCACGACGTCTCCGGACTGTCGGCCGGGGCCGCCGCGCTCGCGGGGGCGGCCGTGCTGCTGCTCGTGTACCTGTTCGTCGTCCGCCGCGGTCGCGCACGCGCGGCGATTCGCCGGGCGTTCCTGCCGTTTCTCCTGGCGGGAGTCCTGCTGGGAGCGGCATACGCCGCGCTGCTCGAGGCGCTCACTCGCGGACGAGTGACCATCGTAACGCCGCTCTATGCGACGGAGTCGTTCTGGACGGTGACGCTCGCATCCATCTTCATCGGCCGCAGCGAGCGAATCGGCGCGCGGCTGCTCGTCGCAGCCGGACTGATGGTCGGCGGCGCCGCGCTGATCGGCGGATTTCGTTGAGCTAGCCGGCGACGTCGCGCTACCCTTCGGCTCGCGCGGGCGTAGCTCAATGGCAGAGCCCCAGCCTTCCAAGCTGGTCATGCGGGTTCGATTCCCGCCGCCCGCTCTGACCGCTACTCGGCTCAGGAGTAGGCTCACGCCGTGCGGCCCAAGCTGAAGCCGCTCGATGAGGCCGAGTGCTACGCGCGCCTCCACGGCGAGCGTGATCCGAACGTCCGCGTCGTCAGCCGGACGCCGCGCGTGGAGCAGCCTGCGCCCGCGCGGCCGGCCCGTCCGCCGGTGGCGCGGATGTCCGGCGAAGAGCTGAGGAAGCTGTTCGAGAGCCGTCTCGAGTCTCGGGACTCGTCCGGCTCCTAAGCGATCCTTTCCCGCGTGATCCCGGAGCGGGTCGTCCGCTTCCGTGCACGCACGATCCTCGGCGTGCTCGGAATCATCCTCGCCGTCGCGGTGCTGGTCGAGGTCGTGCTGATCTCGCGCCAGGTATTGACGTGGGTCCTGATCTCGATCTTCTTCGCCCTCGCGCTGAACCCCGCGGTCGACTGGGTCCAGAGCCGTGGCATCGAGCGGCGCGGGCTCGCGGTCGGGCTCGTCTACGTCCTGACTTTCGCCGCCCTCGGCCTCGTCAGCTACGTCTTCATCCCGCCACTGGTCGACCAGGTCAACCACTTCGTCAACGAGATCCCGGACTACATCCACGACCTGACGAAGGGAAAGGGCAAGCTCGGCTTCCTCGAGACGAAGTACCACATCGTCGAGAAGGTGAAGAAGTCGCTCAAGGACGGCGGAGCGACGAAGCTCTTCGGCCTCTCCGGCACAGCCGTGTCGATCACGAAGAGCGTGATCACCCTGGTGATCGCCGCCGTCACCATCATTTTCATGACCTTCTTCATGCTGCTCGAGGGGCCGAAATGGGTGGAGCGCTTCTACGGGCTCCTCCCCGAGAAGTCGCAGGCGCGCTGGCGTAGCGTCGGCCGCGACATCTACCGCACGGTCGGCGGCTACGTCGTCGGGAACGTCCTGATCAGCCTGATCGCCGGTGGGAGCGCAGCGATCGTGCTCTACATCATGGGCGTGCCGCTCGCCGCCGCTCTCGGACTCCTCGTCGGCCTATTCGACCTGATTCCGCTCGCCGGCGCGACGATCGCCTTGATCATCGTCGGCTCGATCTCGTTCCTGCACTCGATCGTCGCAGGGGTCGTGGTGGTCGCATTCTTCCTCGTCTACCAGCAGGTCGAGAACCATGTGCTGCAGCCGCTGATCTACGGAAAGACCGTCAAGCTCTCGCCGCTCGCAGTCCTGATCGCCGTCCTGATCGGCGCCGAGCTCGCCGGCATCATCGGAGCGCTCGCGGCGATCCCGGTGGCGGGCGCGATTCAGATCGTGCTTCGCGACCTCCTGAGGGCGCGCGCTTCGCGGAAGCGACTCGAGCAGGGGCCGGCGCCGGAAGCCGCGACGGCCGAGCCTCGGGTTTAAGGGGCGCTACCCTCTCACCACGCGCCTGTAGCTCAGCGGAAGAGCGACGGCCTTCTAAGCCGTTCAAGCGCGGGGGAAACCATGTTTCCCCCGCGAGCCCCCTTCTTCGGCGATACCAGCGGCCGCGGGTTGCAGCGAGAGCGCCCGGCCGTCGCCCAAGCAGAGGTTAGTCTGGACCGACGCGCCTGTAGCTCAGCGGAAGAGCGACGGCCTTCTAAGCCGTTGGCCGGGGGTTCGAATCCCTCCAGGCGCATTCATTCTTCATTCTCTTGTAGTAGCACCGCGCGCCGAGTTAACCTCGCCGCGTGAACCCTTCGGCTGTCCAACACCGACACGGACGCCGTGTCCACCGCCACGCACACCGGGGCGAGCACCGGCATTTATTCGCGCCACGCGCGTCTTCGCCGGTCAGCGCGCGCGTCGACGAGCGCCACCATCACCACGACGAGCACCCGCACTCGCACGGGCTCGTCGATCCGTCGATCGTCCGCTCTCGAGCCGGCATTCGAGCGGTCGCCCTGAGCCTCGGCGTCCTCGCCCTCACGGCCGGCGCGCAGGTCGCGATTTTCGTGCTTTCGAACTCTGTGGCCCTTTTGGCCGACCTGATCCACAACTTCGGTGACGCGCTGACGGCCGTTCCTCTCGCCATTGCATTCTTGCTGCGCAGCGGACGCGCCGAGCGGTTGGCCGGGCTCGCCGTGGTGCTCGCGATCTTCACCAGCGCGTGCGTCGCCCTCTACGAGACGATCATGCGCTTCGTGCGTCCCGAGCACGTGAATCACCTGTGGATCCTCGCCGCGGCAGGCGTGATCGGCTTTCTCGGCAACGAGATTGCGGCGCGCATCCGGCTTCGCGCCGGGAGGAGGCTGACGAGCCCTGCACTCATCGCCGACGGCAATCACGCGCGTGTCGACGGCTTCGTCTCGCTCGGCGTCGTCGCGAGCGCGGCGATCGTCGCGGCTGGACTGCCGATCGGCGACCCGATCATTGGCCTGCTGATCACGCTCGTCATCGTGAAGATCACGTGGGATTCGTGGCGCACCGTCCGCCACAGTCGGGGAGCGTGGGACGACTAGATCAGTGAAGGACCAATCCGGCTCCGGCTGCGAGCACGACGAGGGCCGGCTCAGGAACCTTCATCCACCCCTGTAGCAGCAGGACGAGCGCGACGATCCCGATCGCCGCCGAAAGCCAGCCGGAAATCGTCTGTTCACCGACGACGATCGCGGCGCCCGCAATCGCCCCCGCCGCCGCCGCGGTCGCCCCTTTGACAAACCCCACTACACGGGGATGCTTCTCGAAGCGGCGAAAGAGCCGACCGGGAACGACGACGAACAGGTAGGTGGGTGTGAAGAGGGCGACTGTGGCGACGCTGGCGCCGACAACGCCGGCGATTAGGTAACCCGCGAAGGTTCCCATGATCACCACTGGGCCAGGACTGATCAGGCCGATCGCCACGGCGTCCGTCAGCTGCTGCTCCGTTAGCCAGTGGTGGGTCTCGACAAGACCCTGATGCAGGAATGGGACGACGGCAAGCCCCGAACCGAAGGTAAACGCGCTCGCCTCGACGAAGAAAAGCGCCATCGTTCCGAGCGAAGCTCCCGCGGCGAACCACGCGAATCCCTTCACGGACGCGAGCGGGAGCAGCGCAAAGCTGCTGAGTCTCGTTCGGATCCTTGGTATCCCGCCGCCGTAGTAGATCGTTCCGAACAAACAGGCAGCGATGAAGAGCCAGATGATCTCTGCGCCCGTCGCGACTGTGGCTGCGCACACGATCGCCGCGATTGCCCATAGCACCGGATCCCGCTTGTTCGTGCTGCGGGCGAGCTTGTACGCGGCGATCGCGATGATCGCCATGACCGCGGGGCCGACGCCGAAGAAGATGCTCTCCACCTGCGAAAGGCCCTGGTAGTGCGCGTACAGCGCTGCGAGCGCCGTTACGAGCAGAAAGGTCGGGACGATGAACGGGAGCGCCACGATGAAGGCGCCGAGCGCACCGCGCTCGAGGTAACCGAGCCACATCGCGAGTTGCGCCGCGAGCGGTCCCGGCATCGTCTGCGCGATCGCGAGCCCTTGTTGATACTCATCCTCGCTGTACCACTTCCGCCGCACGACGAGGTCGCGGTGCATGTAACCCGCGAGCGCGATCGGGCCGCCGAAGCCGAATGATCCGAGGCCGAGGAAATAACGGAACAGAGCCGGGAGCGTTCGGCCGTTGGCCGATGCGGTATCGGCCGGTCCGACTCCGCTTTCACCCACTCGCAGAGGCTAAACGAGGGAAGGCGATCCGGAAGGACGGATGGCGTGATCAGTCAAGTCGGGAGACGCTGTCGGTGGGCAGACCTGACCTCGGGAAGGGGATCTGAGGTGAACGCCTCGCGGCGTTCGGCCTCAGCGACGCGGGTCGATGTTCTGCGGGATGGGCGGCGGCTGCGCCGCGCCACTCCCCGCAACGTCGACGCGACCGCCGTGCGAGCCGCGGATCGTCGCGTTCCGGTCGTGGATCTGGTCGGGCACCTGCCCGAGCCTCTGTATCGACCCCCGGCCCATGAGCCGCTCCTTCAACCTTGCGATGAAGCCCGCAGGCGAAGTTCATCCGTCCGGTCTCCGCATTAGCCTCACGCGGCGATGGAAGACGCACTGCGACGCTGCGTGGCGGAGTTCATCGGCGCCTTCACGCTCATCTTCGTGGGCGCCGGCGCGATCATGCTCGGCTCGTCAGCCGGACTCGTCGGGATCGCGCTCGCCCACGGGCTCGCGATCGCCGTGATGGTTTCGGCGGTGGGCCACATCTCGGGCGGCCACTTCAACCCGGCGATCACGTTCGGGTTCCTCATCACGCGGCGGATGGCGCCGCGTCTCGCGGGGGGCTATTGGGTGTCGCAGTTCACGGGCGCGGCGGCGGCAGCACTCTTGCTCAAGTGGATCTTTCCGACGCCAGCCGTCGACGCGGCAAAGCTCGGGGTTCCGATCCTGAACGACCAGATCGGAACGGGGCGCGGCCTCGTGCTCGAGATGATCATGACGTTCTTCCTCGTGTGGGTGGTTTTCGCGACGGCGGCGGATCCGCGAGGAACCTTCAAGGCGATCGCGGGGCTGGCGATCGGCCTCACGATCACGATGGACATCTTCGTAGGCGGCCCTCTCACGGGCGCGGCGATGAACCCCGCTCGGGCGTTCGGCCCGCAGCTCGTCCAGAACGCGTGGAGCGACGGGTGGCTGTGGTACGTAGGGCCTGTAGTCGGTGCGGCCGCGGCGGCGCTCCTGTACGAGTGGTTCTACCTCCGTCCGCTCGCGCCCGTCCCTGTCGGGCCACCGGAGACGGGGCTCGAGGAGCCGCGACCCGGCCAGACTGCCGCCGACGTTTAGACGCTCGCGGACGCGGGGAGCGTCGCCGCTATGGAGAAGGTGGCGCTGCTGGATGTCGACGGGACACTGATCGACGCGAATTACCACCACGCGATCGCGTGGTACCGAGCGTTCCGCGCGTACGACATCACACTCCCGATCTGGCGCATCCATCGTGCTGTCGGAATGGGCGGCGATCAACTCATCCCGTCGCTCGTAGGCGACGAGGTGGACGCCGCGCAGGGCGATGACATCCGCGACGAGCGGGACAAGATCTACCAGGATCTGATCCAGGAGGTGGCGCCGTTCTCCGGTGCCCACGACTTCATCCAGGAGCTCTTGCAGCGCGACATTGCGGTCGTCCTCGCGAGCTCCTCGCCCGCGGACGAGATCGAGCACTACCTCGACCTGCTGGACGTGCGGCCGCTCGTCGATGCCTGGACGACGAAGGACGAGGTCGACCAGACGAAACCGGAGCCGGACCTGGTCAAGGCAGCGCTCGAGAAGGCGGGCGACCGCGAGCCCGTGATGATCGGCGACACAAAGTGGGACGTGGTGGCCGCCGCGAAGGCGGACGTGCCGACGATCTGCGTGTCCACCGGCGGCTGGTGGCGTCAGGAGCTGCTCGAATCCGGAGCGGTTGCGGTCTACGAGTCGGTCGACGAGCTGCGGGAGCGGCTTGACGAGACGCCATTGGCCGGCTAGGGCGCGGGTGTTCGGGTCGCCGTGGATTCCCCGCGAGCGGGTTCGTTTCGGAGCACACGGATGCCCACGACGGCCGGGATTAGCGGCATCCAGAGGTTGAAGAACCGGTAGACGAAGACGGCGAGGACGGCGGGTGCGAGCTCCGCACCTGCCCAAACGAGAGCGAACGGAAGGAGAGCCTCGACGATCCCCGCGCCGGCCAGAGGCAGCGTGCGGCGCGTGAGGGCATACCCGGTCGCGTACCCGACGATGAGCGCGGCGACGGCAGGTCGCGGCGATCCGAACGCATGCAGTGCGGCTGACAACGAGAAGATCTCCCCGAGCCAGTAGATCCCCATGCCTAGGAACGCGTGGCCGTGACTGAACGGCGCGCAAAGGAGGTTCCGCAGTACCACGACGGCGTCGAGCCCGTGACCGAGGGCACCGCGCCAGCCCTTCTTCCCGCTCAGCTTCCGGTGGTAGCGGAGGCCCCAGAACGCCGCGACGAACCCGAGTGGGACAGCGATCGCCCACGGGAGCGTGAGGGCGAGGCCGGGCTTATGCGTCCCATGGGCCAGCAGGATGATCGCGCTGACGCAGGCCGCCGGGGCCAGGAGCGCGTACTCGAGCGCGCCGAGGCCCATGACGCGGATGCGCGCTTCGCGTCGGGAGATGCCGGTTCCGCGTAGCGCGACTACGTCGGCTGAGAAGCCACCGTGCGCCACGAAGACGCCGAAGCCGGTGAAGACGACGGCGGCGAGCTTCATCATCCCGAGCTCGGGCCCTTTCTCGACGCGAGCCACCTCGCGGTAAGCGAGCATGTAGCCGAGATACGCGACCACCTGACCCGCGAGCGCAAGCGGGATCCACAGCGGTCGCGGATGGAACAGGCGGTGGAGAACGTCGTCCCATCCCGCCGCCCAGGCGACGCCGATCGTCGCTCCTAGGGCGAGCGCGACGCCGAGCGCCACGAACAGGACGAGCTCCCACACCGCCTGGTCGAAGTGGCCCTTCGGCCGTAGCCAGTTGAGGATGCTCTTGAAGACGGGGAGGGGCCGCGAGATCACGTCGCCTGAGCTCATCCTGCCGGTGCGTACCCCGACGCCCGCGAATGAACCTGTCGAAGCGGTGAAAGCCCCCGCTTCTGCGGAGGGCCGCGGCTATCCTGGTTCGACGCGGTGGCGGTAGCTCAGTTGGTAGAGCCCCGGGTTGTGGTCCCGGTGGTCGCGGGTTCGAATCCCGTCCGCCACCCTCACGTCCCTGGCTGGCCGTCACTCCCGCCAGGCAGAGCCGGGCTCCCGCGCTGGCCTGACGCCGCTGACGGCACGCTGCTCTCCGGGTCTGTGCGAAGCACTATCCCCTCCGGCATCGCACCGCCAGCGGCGCCCCAGGAACGTGAGACGGGGAATCGGTCTGCTACAAGGATCCTCGGCACGTCGATTCCACGGCCCCGTAGCTCAGCGGATAGAGCGGCGGACTTCGAATCCGCGCGCGGAGGTTCGACTCCTCCCGGGGCCATTCATCAATTACTGGAGCTCATGCAGAGCACGAAAGGGACTGCACGACGCCGGGGCTTGAGCGTTAGCGGTGGATGACGATCACGAACGCCTCCGTCGCTCGACGTCTCTCGCGTTCGCGTGCGTTTTGGATGGTGCTGCCGTGGTACCGGGTAGGGCGTGAGCGTGATCCGCGACGCGAGTCAGGGATTCGGCGCTTTGTTGCGGCGGATCGGGCTGACGCCCGATATCGCGAGCTGAGTCGCGGAGTCCTTACAGCCCCGCCCCGATCCGCTCGACCAGCTGAAGAAGCTGGCCGAACTTCGTGAGGCGGACGCGATCACCCTGGCCGAATACGAGACGACGAAGAAAACGCTCCTCGCAAAGGTCTCGCGCGACGCAGCCAAGTAGAACTGGTTCCGTTGGGCCCACGTCTACGTCTCGAATACGGAGAGCGCGGCGCCCCGGTCCAACCGATCACGACGTTTGTCGCGTGCGACGGGGCGGGTCCCGACCGGCCGCGCGCTGAGCGCACGGCGCTGCGCGAGCCCGCCGAACCCCGTGTCCTCGATCGCGCCGTCGTGATGGGCGTCGGGCGGTGCTGCGTTCCTGACGCCGTGATCCACGGCCCGAGCACGCGCGAACTGACGCAGACCGACACAGCGCGCGCTCAGCGTCCGCAGCCACCTGCGCGACCGGGCGAACGTCTCCCACGGCTCGTCGAGCGCGAGCCGCTTCGGAAGCGGCCGCTCGGGCTTAGCGACGTGAACCGGCGCAGTGAGGGGTCGCCCCCCTTGACCCCTTTCAATGGGAGTGGGAAACTGCGCAGGAGATCGTTTTGGCACGGCCTGGGCATACGGAGCAGCGGCGCTGGCTGCTATTCGTGCTCTTAGCCATTCTTGCTTCTACGCTTGCCTTGGCGGCAGCACGCCCGGCACCAGCCGCTTTTTGCGACTGCACGACCATCTTCGCGCAGCTTCGATCGGATATCACGATCTACGTCCCCGCCCCCTGGCAGACGTCCTTCCTCGCACACGTAGACGCGATGGAGAATCTGGTCGAGCACGGGGTCCCGAACGTGGCAAGGGGAGATGTGGACTCCGCCGGCTTTTTCGTGACGATCCAAGCGACGAAGGACATGAATACAGAGTTGAACGCGATGAGCGAGAAGATCAAGGACGATGGACTTCGCATTCTTCGGGGGGACTTGACCGAACTAGTGGCGCTGCTCTGCCCGGAGGGCTGCTCGCGACATAAAGGGGCGTGTATTCCTCGTCTTCGGGGTTGTGCGGATGTGCGATACCGCGCCCTGCCCGCTTCGGCTAGTTATCCCTAGCCGCGACGTCACCTCGCTCTGACCGCGCTGCGCATCTCGGCGCGGTCTTAGACGACGCCGCGACCTA
>Ga0126308_10000869_pt1 | contig 11120 bp, 14 predicted proteins | sample Plot55_FD_92533 | JGI IMG/M metagenome (GOLD analysis project Ga0126308, IMG submission 92533) | Serpentine soil microbial communities from UC McLaughlin Reserve, CA, USA - Plot55 | ecosystem: Environmental > Terrestrial > Soil > Grasslands | place: USA: UC McLaughlin Reserve, Lake County...
CGAGGCGCTCCGCGGCACGCACTGGTTCGAGCTGCGCGAGTGGCACACCCGCGGGCCCGGCACTGCCGTCGACCAGCCGGGTTGACACAGATCCGGCACGGTCCGGTCACAGACACGCGCGCTTCTCGAACGTAGAATCTGCAGCGGGGAGGAGGTGGGATGTGCCTGTATTAGGCGCCTCCGAACCGCCGCCGAGCACCTTCTCCAGCGGCCGTGTGTTGACCACGTCCTCCCGCGTCGCCCCGCCGCGCCTGGCCGTGGCCACCGCCAGCTCCATGTTCCCGAGGCCGCGCGGCGAGTGTGCATCCGTGTTGACCACGATCGCCACACCGGCCTCGCGCGCCAGGCGCACGTGCTCGTCGCGCAGGTCGAGGCGGTTGGGCAAGCCGTTCACCTCGACGGCCCTCCCTTGCTCGGCAAGCCGCGCGAAGACCGCCTCCAGGTCGATCGCGTTCGGCGGCCGGTGGTTGATCAACCGCCCGGTCGGATGGCTCAGGCAGCTCACGTGCTTGGACTCCAGCGCCGTCAGCACGCGTTTGGTCAGCTCCTCGCGTGATCCCCGCTGGCCGCCGTGCACGCTCGCCTGAACCCAGTCGAGCTCCGCGAGCACATCGTCCGGAAGATCGAGCGAGCCGTCGCGGCGAATGTCGCACTCCGTGCCGCGGAGCAGCCGGAAGGGGGCAAGCCGCTCGTTGGCATCGGCGATCTCCTCGCCCTGCCGGCGCACCCCGTCCGCGTCGAGGCCCGGCACCGCGCCGACCGAAACGGTGTGATCGCAGATCGCGAGGTAGTCGTACCCCCGGTCGCGCGCCGCCAGGCCCATCTCGTAGACGGACGCCTTTCCGTCCGACCAGGTCGTGTGCGTGTGCAGGTCGCCGCGCACGTCTGCGAGCTCGAGCAACCGCGACGGTTCTCCGCGGAACTCGCCCTCCCGCAGCTCAGGCGGCGCGAAGGGGATCCCGAGCGCGACGTAGACGCCTTCCTCGTCCGCCGCCTCCGGCAGCGGCCCGAGCGCCGCCACGTACTCGGGTGAGCCGGTCGCCCGCATGAGCTCGGTCCCCAATCGCCGAGTCTCCGCCACCACAAGCTCGATCGGAATGCCCTCGACGGTGACGCCCAGCGCCCGCCGAGGCTCTCGCTCCACGACCGCCACGATCTGTGGCAGCGCCTCGAACTCATCCAGCACCGGCTCTGGGCGCTCGGCCGCTACGACCACCGCCAGCCGCTCGGGGGCGTCCACCCAGCGGCGCGGATCACCCGCCGCGATGCCGCCGAGCGCCTCGGCGATCGCCTCGACCAGCGGCCGGCTTCGGTGCAGCAGAAGACTTCGAGCCGCGGTGGCGCGCGGCTGGCGTTCGAGAGCCGCGATCAGCTTGCGCTCTGTCTCCGGCCCGACCCCCGGCACTTCGCGCAGCCGACCCTGGTGCGCCGCCTCGCGCAGCTCCTCGAGCGATCGCACGCCGAGCACTCGGCCGATCTCGAGCATCCGCTTGACCGAGACGCCGAGGAAGCGCCCAATCCCGGCCAGCTCCGGAGAGATTTCCCGCTGGAGCTCCCGCAGCTCCTCGATCCCGCCGGTCTCGACGAGCTCCCGCAAGCGCCGCTCGATCCCGGGGCCGATGCCGCGTAGCTCCCGTGCGCGCCCCTCGCGGACGAGCTCGGCGACCGGCGCGGGCGTCGAGCGGATGAGGTCAGAGGCACGTCGATACGCGCGCGCCGTGTAGGGCCCGGCGTCCGCGAGCTCGAGCAACGAGGCGAATGCGTCCAGCTGGCGTGCGATCTCGGCGTTGTCCGGCGGTGGCCCTGTCACTGCGGGATAGTCTCTCGACGGCATGCCCACCGTGGTTGTTCCCTTCCGCGGGGAGAGCGCTAAACACCGCCTCGCTCCGGCGCCCGAGGACGTCCGGGCCAGCATCGCGAACGCGATGCTCGAGGACGTGCTCGCTGCTTGCCGCGCGGTCGCCGGCGAGGTGTTCGTGGCGGACGAGATCGGAGGCCAGGGCGCAGCGGTCGAGGCCGCGCTCAGGCGAATCGATTCCGGGCCGATTCTCGTCGTGAACGCCGACCTCCCTGCCGCGCAGCCGCGCGACCTGCTTGCCCTCCTCGGCGCGCTCCCGGAGGACGGCCTGGCGCTTGTCGCCGCGGCCGACGGGACCACGAACGCTCTCGCCCTTGCGGCGCCGCACCTGTTTGCGCCGCTCTACGGCCCCGGCAGCGCGGAGCGCTTCCTGGCGCGAGCCGAGCGGCTCAAGGCTCCCGCGGTCGTCGCTGCGATCCCGAACCTCGCCGACGACGTGGATACGCTCGGCGATCTCGAGGGGCTCGAGGAACGGCTCGGCCCCTGCACCGCCGCGGCGCTGGACGCGCTCCGCACGGGCCTCGCGCGGTGAAGGTCGCCGTCCTCGCCGGCGGCCTCGGCGGCTCCCGTTTCGCCCGCGCGCTCGCGGAGACGATCGAGCCGGAGCAACTGACGGTCATCGGCAACGTCGGCGACGACGTCGAGATCTTCGGCCTCCACATCTCGCCTGACCTCGACACAATCCTCTACACGCTCACCGCCCGCCTGGACGAGGAGCGCGGCTGGGGCCGCAAGGACGAGACCTGGACCGCGCTCGGGGAGGCTGGGAGGCTCGGGGCCGACACCTGGTTCCAGCTCGGCGACCGTGACCTCGGGCTCCACCTCGTCCGCACGGAGAAGTTGCGCGACGGCGAGCCGCTCTCCCGCGTCACGAGTGAGCTCGCGGCGGCGTTCGGGCTCGTGCCGGCCCTGTTGCCCGCGACCGACGACCGGCTGCGCACGTGGCTCGCGACCCCGGCCGGCGACTTCTCCTTCCAGGAGTGGTTCGTCGGCAGGCAGCACCGTGACGAGGTGGATGCCGTGCGCTTCGAGGGCGCCGAGAACGCACGGCCCGCGCCGGGGGTGCTCGAGGCGCTTGCCGGGGCCGATCTGATCGCGATCGCGCCGAGCAACCCGTTCGTCAGCATCGGCCCGATCCTCGCCGTCGCGGGAATCCGCGAGGCGCTCGAGCAGCGGAATGCTCCCGCGGTTGCGGTCAGCCCGCTGATCGGCGGCAAGGCTGTTCGCGGGCCTGCCGCCCGAATGCTCACCCGCCTCGCCGGCGGGACCGCCCCGAAGCAAGTAACAAACTGTTACAAGGGATTGATCGATGCGCTCGTGATCGACGTGGCCGACGCGGACGAGGATGCCGGGATCCGGACGATCGTCACGCGCACCCTGATGAGCGACGTCGACGCGCGGCGCCGGCTGGCCGACGCGGTGCTCGAGACCGCGGCTGCCCTGCGATGAAGGTCGCGATCGTGGGCGGTACCGGCACTTTCGGGCGCGCGCTCGCGCGGAAGCTGCACCTGCTCGGCGAGGACGTCTTCATCGGCTCGCGCGACGCGCAGCGGGCCAAGGAGCGCGCGCTCGAGATCGGCGTGAAGGGCGACAGCAACGAGAACGTCGTCAAAGGCGTTGACCTCGTCGTGCTGGCCACAAAGTCGAACGCTGCGATCGAGACCGGCGCCGCCCTGGCAGACGCGATCGGCGACACCCCGGTGCTCTGCGTGGCCAGCGACCTTCGCTTCACAGACATCGGGATCATCCCCGGGCTCGAGGAAGGCTCGCTCGCCGAGAACCTCGCCAGGCTGATCCGTGCGCCCGTCGCCTCGGGGCTGCAGACCGTCTCGGCGATCGACCTGTCGGCGTCCCAGGCGCCCGACCTGGACGCGCTCATCTGCGGCGACGACCCGGGCGTGAAGAGGCTCGTGCTCGAGCTGGCTGCCCGGTTGGTCGGCGGTCGCGCGGTCGACGTAGGCCCGCTCGCCAACTCGCGCGCGCTCGAGGGCATGACGGCCGTGATCCTGAACGTGAACAAGGAGTTCGGCGTCCACGCCGGGCTGCGGCTGACCGGCCTGCCGTGAGCGTGTCGATCACCCCGGTCGAAGGCCTGCCGGAGATCCGCGAGGGCGACGACCTGGCGGCGCTGATCGCCGAGCGTGCGGATCTCGAGGACGGCGACGTGCTCGTGGTTGCGCAGAAGGTCATCTCGAAGGCCGAGGGCCGAGTGGTGCGCCTCGCCGACGTCGTGCCCTCCGAGGAGGCCGAGAAGATCGCCGCCGGCAGCGACCCACGGCAGCTCGAGGTGATCCTCCGCGAGACGGCTCGAATCGTTCGCGTCCGCCCGCCGCTCGTGATCGCCGAGACGAACCACGGCTTCGTCTGCGCCTCGGCAGGCGTGGACGCCTCCAATGCGCCGGAGCCGGGGGCGGTTGTGCTCCTGCCTGATGATCCGGACGCCTCGGCGGCACGGCTGCGCGACCGCCTCCGCGAGGAGACCGGCGCGGAGGTAGGCGTGATCGTGAGCGACTCGTTCGGCCGCGCGTGGCGGCAGGGCACGACCGACGTCGCGATCGGCGTGGCCGGGATGGAGCCGCTACTCGACCTGAAGGGCCTCCGCGATTCGGCCGGCTACGAATTGCACGCGACGGTGATCGCCGTCGCCGACGAGCTCGCAGGTGCCGCGGAGCTCGTTATGGGGAAGACTGCCGGAGTGCCTGCCGCCGTGATCAGTGGGGTCGACGCTCAGGGCGAGGGCAGCGCCCGCGACCTCGTCATGCCCCCCGAGCGCGACCTCTTCAGGTGAGCCAGCGCAACGCGGAGGATCTCGACCGCGAGCTGATCGAGCTCCTGAACGAGCTCCGAGTCGCGCTGCCCGGGGTTCAGGTGCTGTTCGCGTTCCTGCTGGCGGTTCCGTTTGCGAACGGCTGGACCCGCGTCACCGACCTCCAGCGCGACGTCTTCTTCGTCGCCTTCCTCGCGACGGCCGCGGCTTCGATCCTGCTAATCGCTCCCTCGGCCTACCACCGCCTGCGCTGGCGCGAAGGCGACAAGGAGCAGATGCTACAGACCTCGAATCGGCTGGCGATCGCCGGCACGATCTTCTTGGCGCTGGGGATGACGGCCGTCGTCTTCCTGATCAGCGACATTCTCTTCAGGGCCTGGTGGGCCGGGCTCGCGACCGGTGCGGTGGCCGGCGGATTCGCGTGGTTCTGGTACGGGCTGCCGCTCAGCCGCCGGCCCGGCGACGCAGCGCGATCCCGTTGAGGATCTCGCGGACGATCCGGTCCGCGACGAGCGCGGTGACGTCCGCCGAGCCCACGGCCGTCGGGATCACCTCGACCACCTCGGCGCCCACGAGCTCGAGCTCCGCCGCCACGGCGCGGCAGGCCCAGAGCAGGTCGCTCGAGGACATCCCGCCCGGCTCGGGAGTCCCAGTGCCGGGCGCGAAGGCCGGGTCGAGTACATCCACGTCCACGGTGACGTAGACAGGCCCCTCGCCTACGAGCTCGAGCGTCCGCCCGACGATCGCTTCGATCCCGTCGCGTCGCACGTCGTGCATGAAGAAGCTCGTGATCCCGTTGTCGGCCTGCCACTTGAACGTCTCCTCGCCGGGCCAGTAGCCGCGCAGGCCGATCTGCACGTAGCGGTTGGGCGTGAGCTTGCCCGCCTCGACGAGCCGGAACATCGGCGTCCCGTGCGAGACCTCGACGCCGAAGACCTCGCGGCCGGTGTCGGTGTGCGTGTCGAAATGGACGAGGCCGACCGCGCCGTGGCGCGCAGCGACGGCGCGCACGTCGGGCTCGGCGATCGAGTGGTCGCCGCCGAGCACGATCGGGAGGGCGCCGGCGTCGAGCACCTGGCCGACCAGCTCGAAGATCGCCTCATGCGAGGCGGCCGCGTCCGCCGGGAGCACCGCCGCGTCCCCGAAGTCGACGATCTTCAGCTCCTCGAAGGCGTCCACCCTCGACTCCAGGTGCGGACCGGGCGGGCAGCTAGCGGCGCGGATCGCCCGCGGGCCGAAGCGGGCGCCGGGACGGTCGGAGACGAGGTCGTCGGTCGGCGCGCCCACGATGGCGACGTCGAACCCGGCAAGCTCGGCCGGATCCTGCGTGTACGGCGCGCCGCCGTAGGTGAGGAGGCCTGCGTAGTCGGGCTTCTCGCCGTACTTGCGCCAGCGCTCGAGCGGATCGATCACGGAGCGATTGTCGCGTGCTTCGAGGGAAGGCGCTCGCGGACGAGCCGATCCGCCTCGCCTGCTGCGCGCGGATGCGAGGAGACACTGGCCAGGAATGAGGGCTGCGGCAGAACCCCGTCCACGTCGAGGCAATCCTTCCAACGGGCGGACTAGCGTCGCGTGCGCGTGTAGAGGAATCCGCCGAGGCCCGAGAGGATCAGCACCCCGGCGACCGCGAAGCCGACGATCGCCCAGACCGGGAAGCTCGCGGAGCTCGCTGCTACGGGGGCCGCGGCCGGCCTGACCGCCGTCTTCTTCGGCGTCTCTGCGGTCGTCGTAGGGGAGCTCGCCGTGGTCTGAGCCGTCGTCGTCTCGCGCGTCGAGGTCGACGTTATTCGCTGCCGTCTCTTCGGGGGCGCCACGGCGTGGCCGCTTGTCGTGGTGTGAGCAGTTGTCGTGGGCGAAGTGGTAACCGTGATCGCCGGCGTCGTTGCCGTGTCGGTCGTAGTCGCAGTCGTGGTCGCAGTCGTGGTCGTAGACGTAGTCATGACCTCCGTGGACGTGGTGCCGGTTGTGTCCACGAGCGACGCATTCACCGTGCCCCCTGCCGCGGCGTACCCCGTAACGCCAAGGAGCGCTGCGGTGGCGGTTGTGGCCAGAACGCGCAAAGGACTCACCAGCTGACCTTTTCCGGATCGGGCGCATGGCAATCGTGGCAAGCTCCGCCGATGCCGCAGCAGATCGTCCTCGTGAGGCACGGCGAGACCGAGTGGAGCCGGGACCTGAAGCACACCGGACGCACCGACGTGCCTCTCACCGAGGTCGGCGAGGCTCAGGCGCGGGCTGTCGGGGAGGCGCTGCAGGACCGTCAGTTCGCGCTCGTGCTGTCGAGTCCGTTGCGGCGGGCGCTGGACACGGCGCGGCTGGCGGGTTTCGAGCCGGAGGTGGGCGAGGAGCTGGCCGAGTGGGACTACGGCGACTTCGAGGGGATCACGACCGCCGAGATCCGGGAGGAGATCCCCGATTGGACGATCTGGCGCTACGGCGCCCGCGGCGGCGAGAGCGTGGCGGAGGTGGAGGCGCGGGTCGGCCGCGTCGTCGAGGAGCTCCGGCGCGCGGACGGCGACGTACTGGTGTTCGGCCACGGTCACGTGCTGCGCGTGCTCGCGGCCCGGTGGATCGGGCTCGCCGTCGCCGACGGTTGGCTGTTCGCGCTCGACTCCGCGACGCTCAGCACGCTCGGCTACGAACGGGACCAGCCGGTGATCCGTGTCTGGAACGCTCCGCTCGCCTGATGCGAGACAGCGCCGAGATCCTCACCGACGCGCCGCCTCCTCCCGCCGAGGCGCGCCTCGCCTACGGGCCCGAGCCGCTCCAGTTCGGCGACTTGCGCCTGCCGGACGCCGAAGCCCCGCCGCTGGCCGTCGTGATCCACGGTGGTTACTGGAAGGCGAACTACAACCTGATCCACACCGGGCATATGTGCCGGGCGCTGACCGGGACGGGGATTGGGACCTGGAACGTCGAGTACCGCAGCCTCGGCGACCCCGGCGGCGGGTGGCCTGGGACCGGGCAGGACATCGCACGCGCCGTCGAGTTCATCCCCAAGCTTCCGGTCGACCACACGCGAGTCGTGCTCGTCGGCCACTCCGCGGGAGGACAGCTCGCGCTCTGGGCGGCGAAGCGAGCCCAGCTGCCGGTCGTCGCGCTCGCGCCGGTCTCCGACGTGCAGGAGTCGGCCGAACGCAACGGGCCGGATAGCCCGCCGGCGAAGTTCATGCCGCCGGAGCACTACGCCGACGGCTCGCCGCTCGAGCTCCTGCCGCTCGGCGTCCGGCAGATCGTCATCCACTGCACTGATGATGACGACGTTCCGTACGCGATGAGCGAGCGTTACGTCAGCGCCGCCGGCGAAGAAGCCGAGCTCGTCACGCTCGAGGCCGGCGGCCATTTCGAGCTGATCGATCCGCTCGCATCGGAGTGGTCACGGGTCAAGGCCGCGATCGAGAGCCTGTTCGAAGATCCAGGGTCAGCCGCTCCGCCTCGCTGACCGGATCGCTCTCGAGCAGCATCGCTCCGGCCTTTCCGGCCAGCTCGGCCGAGGCACCCGCGCCTGCGAGCGAGAGCGGAGCCGCCTTCCCCAGCGTCGCGAGGTCCGCCAGCACGTCCTCGAGTCGCTCGGGGGTGGAAGCGGCGACCACGACGCGGTCAGGCGCCAGCTCGCGTGCCTCCTGCTCGAGCGTCGAGAGGGGAGTGTCCTGCCCGAGGTACGTGATTCGCCAACCCCGGTTGCGAAGCGTGAGGCCGAAGGCGATCAGTCCCAGGTCGTGCTGTTCACCGGGCGGACACGCGAGCAGGGCGTGGGGGCCCGCTCCCTCGCCCCAGCCGCGGGCCAGCCCGAACAGCCTTCCCCGGATGAAATTGCTCGCGAAGTGCTCCTGCGCGACGCTCGCATTGCCGCGCGCCCAGGCCTCGCCGAGCTCGTGCAGATACGGAAGCACGATCTCGACGAGCAAGGTGTCCACACTGAGGGCGCCCAGTAGTCGGTCCAGCGCCGAGTTCGCCTTCCCTTCGGCGAAGCTCGCGAGCGCATCCACCAACTCCCGCCTCGACTGGGTGACCAGATCGTCGCTTCCGCCTGCCTCGCGGAAACCCGTCTCGAGCGCTCGCCGGGCGGCTTCGGCAGCGGCGAGGCCGTCGTGCAGGTGGGCCTGCATCGCTCGCACGCGCTCCACGTCCTCATCGGAGTAGAGGCGAAACCCACCGTCGGAGCGGTCAGGGCTCAGCAGGCCGTAGCGCCGCTCCCAGGCGCGCAACGAGTCGACGCTCGTGCCCGTGCGCCTGCTCAGCTCGCCAATTCGCAGGTGTCCAGCGTCTGCCATGACCCCACTGTACAGAATCTGGACAAAGATTTGACAAAGCCGGGTCGGTCTCGCTAGAGTCTGGACTAAACCTCGACAAAGGAGGGACAGGATGGAACGGATCGATCTGCTCGCGGCGACCTTGCTGATCGTCGGCGGGCTCAACTGGGGCCTCGTCGCTATCGCCGAGTTCGACCTGGTGGCATGGATCTTCGGCCGCGATTTCGGCGAGACGAACGCCGCCAGCCGCATCGTCTACGGGCTCGTCGGCCTCGCTGCCGTTTACGGGGCAGCCCGGCTGTTCGCGCTCACCCGTCGCTGGAGCGGCAAGGCGTCGGCCAGCGTCGCCTAGCAGGGACCCAACGGAGAGGAGAACGGAATGACCAAGCTACGAGTCACAACAGCCGCACTGCTCGCAAGTGCGGTCGCGGTCTTGGCGGCAGGCGCGCTTGCCGCCACGAGCGCCCCGCGCGGTGCCCAGCTGAACGTGGTGCAGACTGCGGCGGCGGCCGGACAGTTCAAGACGCTCGTCTCGCTCGTGAAGCAGGCGGGTCTTGCCAAGACGCTGTCCGGCACGGGCCGCTTCACCGTGTTCGCCCCGACGGACGCCGCGTTCGCGAAGGTGCCGAAGGCGACGCTCAAGCAGCTCGCGGCCGACAAGGCGAAGCTGCGCGCAGTCCTGCTCTACCACGTCGTCAGCGGCCGCCTCACCGCCGCGAAGGTGACGAAGCTGCGCTCCGCGAAGACCCTGAACGGGGCGGCTGTGCGAATCCGCGTCAGCGGAGGCATGGTCTACGTCAACGGCGCCAGGGTCGTGAAGCCGAATGTCTCGGCCTCGAACGGCGTCATCCACGTCATCAATCGAGTGCTGATCCCGCCGACGAGCTGAGGCTCGTCCGGAGGCAAGCGAGGGCCTGGCCAGCCGGGCCCTCGCGAGTCTTTCGATGACAGAGGAAGAACGCAAGCGAATCTGGCTTCAGTTCCACGAGGTCGTGAACCTCACCGACCGAGAGCTCGAGGCGTGGTTGCGGACGGACGAGTCCAGGGCCGTCGGCTTCCGGCGCAACGGGGGCGAGTCCGTCGGCCACGCTTCTGGTCGTCGCATCGTCTCTCTCTTACGGAAGCCGAGTGATCGGGATCTGACGATCGACGACTACACGCACATGCGAAAGGTCGTGGGGTACGTGCACCGCCACCTTGCACAGCGGCCGCGGGGCGACGTGAAGAACACGCGCTGGCGCTACTCGTTGCTGAACTGGGGCCACGACCCGCTGAAGCCGATCTAGCCGAAGTCGATCACGCTGCGGATGCCGTCCTGGGCCTCCATCAGCTCGAAGCCTCGGTTGACCTCGTCGAGCGTGAGCCTGTGCGAGACGAACGGCTCGACGTCGATCTCCCCGGCCAGCCAGCGCTCAACGAGTTGCGGCACCTGGTCGCGGCCCTTGACCCCGCCGAACGAGGAGCCGGCCAGGCGCCGGCCGGTGATCAGGTAGCGCGGCACGACCTCGAGCGTCTCGCCCTTGCCGGCGACGCCGCAGATCGTCGCGAGGCCCCAGCCCATGCGGGCCGACTCGACCGCCTGCCGCATCACCCCGACGTTGCCCGTCGCCTCGAAGGTGTAGTCGGCGCCGAACCCGCCCGTCAGCTCGAGAACCCGCTCGACGGTGTCGGGCCCGCCGACGAGCGCTTCGGTCGCGCCCTGGCCGCGGGCCAGCTCGAGCCGTTCCTCGGAGAGGTCGACGCAGACGATCCGCTCCGCTCCCTGCAGGCGGCACCCCGCGACCGCCCCGAGGCCGACCATTCCCGCGCCGAAGACGACACACGTCGAGCCCGGCGCCACCCGCGCGGTGTTCATCGCCGCGCCGAGGCCCGTCGAGAGCCCGCAGGCGAACAGGCACGCCCGGTCGAGCGGCGCCTCTGGATTCACCTTCGCCAGCGCGATCTCCGGCATCACGGTTGCCTCTGCGAAGGTCGAGGTGCCCATGAAGTGACGCACGGGCTCGCCGTCGCGCGAGAGGCGAGTCGTCCCGTCGGGCAGGAAGCCTTGACCCTGCTGCTCGCGGATCGCGAGGCAGAGATTCGTGCGCGGGTCGAGGCAGTGCACGCACTCGCGGCACTGCGGCGAGAAGAGCGTCACGACGTGGTCGCCAGGTGCCACCGAGCTGGCGCCCTCGCCGACGCGCTCGACGACGCCGGCTCCCTCGTGCCCGAGCACGGTCGGCGAGTAGCCGGACGGATCCGC
>Ga0126308_10000870_pt1 | contig 11119 bp, 11 predicted proteins | sample Plot55_FD_92533 | JGI IMG/M metagenome (GOLD analysis project Ga0126308, IMG submission 92533) | Serpentine soil microbial communities from UC McLaughlin Reserve, CA, USA - Plot55 | ecosystem: Environmental > Terrestrial > Soil > Grasslands | place: USA: UC McLaughlin Reserve, Lake County...
ATGTCCTCCACGGCGACCGCGAGCAGATCGCAGAGCCGCAGCACCGTCGCTTCGCCGACCTGGTTTGCCTGCTCGCGCAGGCGCTCGCGCGTCTCCTCGGTCACCGGCAGCGAGTCAGGCACCTCGCCCATGTGCTGGACGAGGAGCAGGTGGCGCAGGTGCTCGAGCAGGTCGGTCACCAAGCGCCCGAGGTCCTGGCCCTGCTCCGACAACTCCTCGATGAAGGTCAACGCGCCGGCAGTGTCTCGATCCACCACGAGGTCGCACAAGCGGAACAGCGCCTCCTCCTCGACCGCACCCAGGAGCTGCAGCACGGCCTGCACAGTCACCTGCTTCTCGGTCGCCGCGGCCAGCTGGTCGAAGGTCGAGACCGCGTCGCGGTAGGCCCCACGGGCAGCGCGCGCGATCAACGAGAGAGCCGCATCAGGCGCCTCGATCCCTTCGCCGTCCGCCACGCGCCGCAGCACCTGCACGAGCTCGGGTAGCCGCGGCCGGGAGAAGACGAAGGTCTGGCAGCGCGAGCGAACCGTCGGGAGCATCTTCCCGAGGTCGGTCGTGCAGAAGACGAAGACCAGGTGGGGCGGAGGCTCCTCGATCAGCTTCAGGAGGGCGTTGAAGGCAGCGTCCGTGAGCTGGTGCGCCTCGTCGAGGATGTAGACCTTGTGTCGTCCCTCGACGGGCTGCAGCACCACGCGCTCACGGATCTCGCGGATGTCATCGATCCCGCGCTGAGAGGCCGCGTCCATCTCGATCACGTCCATGGAGGTCCCGTCCGCTATCGCCCGGCAGGCATGGCAGGTCTTGTCAGGCGTCGGTGTCGGCCCGTGCTCGCAGTTGAGGGCCTTCGCCAGGATCCGGGCGAGCGATGTCTTGCCGGTCCCTCGTGGCCCCGCGAAGAGGTACGCCTGGCGGATCTGCCCGTTCGCGATCGCGTTCTTGAGCGTCCGCACGACCGCCTCCTGCCCCACGACCTCGTCAAAGTCCTGAGGGCGGTACTTCCGGTAGAGGGCGGCCACGTTGCGACTCTATCGAAGGAACATCGTTAGACACACCGCGGCCTCGGGCCGGGCACACCGTGCGCCTGAGAGGGATTACTTAGCGCTGCTTCCTTCCGGATCTGACGCGGTTCGCAAGCTCTCACCGCGCGGGGCCCGGCCCGAGCCCGCGGCGCGAGTCGACGATGGTACCAACCCCTACTACGTGCCATTAGACTCGTCCTCGTGGCCATTGCTGACGTCATGACCTTCCGCGTCGTGACCGTCGGGCCGGACGATCCGGTCCGGCTCGCGATCGCCCGCATGCTCGAGGAGAGCGTTGGCTCCGTCGCGGTCTGCGAGGGCGAGCGTCTGGTCGGCATCTTCACCGAGCGCGACGTGCTGCGCCTGTCCGGCGAGGGCTCCGAGTTCGCGGAAGTCCGGGTTGGCGACGTGATGACTCGCAACCCGGTCGCGCTGCGGCCGGACGACGACGTGCTCGAGGCCGCCCGGCTGATGGGCGAGCGCAAGATCCGCCATGTGCCTGTGCTCGAAGGCGAGAATCTGCTCGGGATGGTGGGCATACGCGAAGTGATGCGGACGCTCGTCGAGCGGCTCTGGCGGACGCAGGACCCCGAGGCGCACGAGCGCGCCCGCGAGCTGCTCGGTCGCAGCAGCTCGACACTGTCCTCCGACAGCTGAGGACCTACCAGCCGCAGACGGCAAGTTGCGCTCCCAGGCCGCATCTATTCAGAAAAGGCCGGGTGGCCGTCTCTTTGGCGGCTCGGTGGCGAGCCACCGAGGGGAGAGAAGAAACCACCCGGCCTCCTATTGTTGCGAGCGCCTGGCGGTTTTCCTGCCCCGGGCAACAGCCCGCTTTCCATGACTGATGGACAATGGGTACCCGCTAGTCTGAGCCATCTAGGGCGTGTAGCTCAGCGGGAGAGCGCCCGCTTCACACGCGGGAGGTCCCTGGTTCGATCCCAGGCACGCCCACTAAGAAAACCCGCCGCAAAGGGCAGGTTTTCTTCGGAGCGGGTCTTTGCAGTTCGTGCAGGATGGTCGCCTTTGGAACCATTCGTGGAAGCTCTATACGTGCCTCAGTTTCGGGAAGTGGAGGCGTCGGGCTCGACCACATTGTCTTGCAGCTGGCCGAGCACACGTCGCAGCGTCTCCACATCCTCGCCGCTAAGGCCAGCGCGCAGGTGTTGGTTGAAGTCGATCACGGCCTTCAAGAGGCGGCCGTACAGGGCGTGGCCAGCGCGGGTCAGTTCGACCCGGACTGCGCGCCGATCGAGTGTGCCGCGTTGCCGCCGGACGAGTCCAGCCTGCTCCATGCCGTCGAGGTGCCGGGTCAGGGTGGGGCCCTCGATTCCGACGGCATTGGCGAGCTCGAGCTGAGTGCGCCGCGGTTCGGTCTTGAGCGCGTTCAGGATCAGCCAGATCGGAATCGAGCCACCGCGTTGGGCAAGTGCGCCGTTGAACGCGCGGCCGACCGCCTTCGACGTCGTGGCAAGGAGAAGCCCGAGCGGCGGACCATTCGGTCGCATCGGGCTAATGGTAGAGCTGGCCTCGGATAGGAAGCGATTCGCACACTAACGATTTGGATGCTAACGTATTTCTCCATTCAACCGAGAGGTGGGGACATGACCTTGTTCGCGATGTTGGCGTCTAGCTCCGATTGGCACGGCCATGGCTGGTTCTGGCTCTGGCCGCTGGTGCCGCTGTTCTGGTTCCTGTTGTTCTTCTCGCTCGTGCGCCTGTTCTTCTGGCGCGGGCGACGGGGGCCGTGGGCCTACTACGGCCACCGGGAACCCGATGCGCGGGCAATTCTCGCCGAGCGATACGCGCGCGGCGAGATCACGTATGACGAGTACCGGGAGCGGCTCGGCCACCTCGAGGCGTAGGTTTCGCAGCCGACAGTCGTAGTCACGTCGAAGTGGTGAGGTCCGGGTCGGCCACGTCCCAAACGCACCGGAAGTTGCGGTACGCCCGACCTTTCATGCTTCGTCGGAGTTCGGCTACCAGTCGCCGTTCTGATGAAGCCACGGTGAAGGTTCCCGAGGCGGAGGTAGAGTCGCACGGATAGCTGTCCGCGGAATGAGGAGGAACGATGCAGCAGGAATCAGCCCGCAAGATCCTGGCCGCGACCTTCACCACTCCCGACGGTGGCTCGCGTGCCGGTGGTGCGTTCGGAGGCGCCATGCGCGACAAGATCGGCAACACCGCTGTCCTCTTCGTCCGGCCGGACGGCAAGGCGAAGTTCGTCGAGTCGAAGGACTGGGGCGCCGGGCGCGGCGCGCTGCTCGGTGGTGCGATCGGCATCATCGGCGGGCCGATCGGGATCTTGGCTGGCGGTTCGATCGGCGCCCTCGTCTCGAAGTTGCGCGATTCAGGCTTCAAGAACGATCAGCTCGAGCAGCTCGGCGAGTCGCTGCAGCCGAACACCTCGGCGGTCGTGGTGGAGATCGCCGGCGACGCGATCGACACGGCGAAGGAGGTGCTCGAGCCGCTCGGCGCACAGAACTTCGTCGTGGAGGACCTCGACGAGAGCGTTGCTTCGCTCTTTGCGCAAGATGAGGAGCCTAAGACCGAGCCCGAGCCGGCCGCGGTCTCGAGCGAGTCACCGAGCTAAACGGCAAGAAGGGCATGGCCTCCAACGTCGGCCGATGTGCGGTGGTCCTAGCGGTCGACGCCATGAGGCCGCTTCGCCCTAGCGGCAGCCCTTGCGCTGCCGCTAGGGACAGCAGTAGCGCTCGGCGTTCGGCTCGCCGCCCGGCCCTACTCGCCTAGATCGTCCTCTGGCGGAGGAGTCGTGGTGGGGATGAACGTAATGTTCATCTGATCGCCACTCTTCCAATTGTGCTCGAGCGGTCTGAAGGGGGCGCGAAACTCCCTTTTTCGCGTTCGGGCTGCGACACGGCGACTACTAGCACCGGCGACTCCCCGCTGGATGTCACCGCGTTGACTGCGGGAACGGCCCCACCGCAGTTGCGCCGCCATCGACAACGAGACTTTGGCCGGTGATGTACGACGACAGGGGGGAGGCGAGGAACACCGCGGCGTCCGCGACCTCGCGCGATTCACCCGGCCGCGCCATCGGTATCCACTCCGATGTACCTGTCTGGGCAGCTCGAGCGACGGGGGTGGTAATCGGGCCGCAGGCGACGAGGTTCATGCGGACGCCATCTCGGCTGTATTCGGCGGCGACAGACCTGGCGAGGCTCGCCAAGCCGGCCTTGGCTGCGCCGTAGGCGGCCTGCATCGGACTCCCCGCGTAGCCGGCGATCGAGCCGACGCTCACGATCGTCCCGCCACGACCCTGCGCCAGGAACACGCGCAGGGCTGCTCCGACGGCCCGGGCCACGTACCGGAGGTTGAGGTCGAACATGAGATCCCAGTCCTCGTCGGTCGTCTCGTGCAACGGTGCCGCCGGGACAAAGGCCAGCTGGCCACCCACAACGGTCACGAGAATGTCGAGTCCGCCTAGCTCCTGAACAACACGAGTGACGAAGCCGTCGAGGTCCTCTCGTGACCTGACATCACCCGTGAGGCTGAGGGATCTCGTGCCCGCCGCCGCAACCTCTGCCGCTGCTTCATCTGCACGGTCCTCATCGACATCGGCCACAGCAACGGCGCTTCCGGACGCCGTTAGCCCGCGGGTAATCGCCCGCCCAATCCCGGCGCCTCCACCTCCGATAACCAGGGCGTTTTTTCCGGCCAGCACCTTCGGAATTTCACTCATGGGGAGACATCTTGCCTGGTCAGTGCGGGACCCCAATTAGCACGTCGCCATCGTCAGCCGGGGGCGGTCGCGGCGCGAGCTTGGTCGAGCAGGCGGCCGGCCGCTACCTCCAAGTCCGTGGCCCAGCTTGCGGCCCTCACGCACCCGAAGCCGGCGCCAGTCGAGCGGAGCAACTTCGAGCGGCACATCTACTTCGTCGATACCTCGGTCACGCATGTCCTGATGGAAGCCGATCAAGACCTGCACGTCGTCCTTGAAGACGGGCCGGCCCACATGGTCGCCGAGTCGCCCAACGCTCCTTTCTGCACGGCCGGCGCAACCGCCTATCGCCGCAAACAGATGCTCGCAGCGCGGGACAAGGTGCGCATCTGTTCGCAGGCAAGGATCGTCGGCGTCGTCTTCTGGGATCGCCCCGCACAACGTCACCGGCAGAGCGCCCAACGCGATCGAACTCCACTCGATCCTCGACTTCGCCTGCTTCAGCTAGATCGATTCGTTAGAAAGGCCGGGTGGGTTTCTCGCTCTCCCCTGGTGATTGCCGTCAGTTCCTAGGAGCACCACCCGGCCTCTCTCCTAAATAGACGCCACCTGGGAGCCCAACTTGCAGTCTGTCCACGCGCGCGAGCAGCCAAAGCACACGGACGCCGCAGGCGAAGCGCCTCCCGTTCCGGCGTCGCCGCCGCGGCCCGACGTTTCATAGGTTCGTAGAGGGCCGGGTCGTGGGAAACGTCCTAGGCGTTCGGCGCACCGCCCGGCCTGTCCCTCGAAGTCAGGTTCCTTGCGGAGGCGTCGGTTGGAGGTCACTACTGAATTCGATACCCAGCTCGCCCCAGCGCCGCTCGTCCGGCCATTCGCCGATCGCGTATTCATCGCCCGCGTCGGCGATGGCAACGGTGCCCTTCGTCGTCTCGAGTAGGTAGCCGTTCTCGAAGTAGCTCTTCGCCGGCCGCCACCACCTCGGAGTGCGGAGTCGAGGGTCGCGTAGAGGAGCTTCACCCTGGTGATCGTGGCACCCACGAGAGCGGCCAGCGGCGCCGGAGCGTCGAGCGCGCCGACACGTTCGCTTTCAGACCCAGGATAAGGATCTCCCAGGTAGAGCTCCACCTCCTCGGTGGTGAGGCGGAAGCGCACGTACCCCAACCCGTCGAGCTGCAGCCAGACAGCCCATAGGTGCCAGTGAATCAGCTCGGATGGATGATCCGGTTCGGTGCCGGGTCCTCCCCACACACGCTCGCCTAGCCATCGTGCCGCGCTCACGCCGGTCACGACCCGACCGACGAGGTCCAGCGGCTGCACCTGTCCATCGGCCTTCACGATCGCGGCGAAATCGCCGCGGCCAGGCTCGACGGATCTCACGATGTAGATCCTGCCGCCGTGTACAAACAGCTCCCCCTGGACGCCGGTGAGCGGAGTGTCCAGTTCCACAGTGAACGGCGATTCACCGCTGCCGGAGGCCTCGACGAGGTAACGCACATCGGAAATCTAAGTCCCGGTGCAGCCGGTGGGGCCTGAAAGGGACCGGCTGTGCCACGAGCGGGCCGGGTCGTGGGAAGCGTCCTGAGGCGTTCGGCTCGTCGCCCGGCCTCGTATCGTGCGATTCTTCGCCCTTGGTGGAAGAACTTGCGCGACAGATCTACGAAGAGAGCCCGACTATGGCGCAGGACCTGATCTGGGTCCTGAACGAGTGGGAGAGCTACTCGAGGGCTGAGGAAAATCGCCCGGTAGGGCGCTACAACGCTGACTTGGTTCCAAACGGCCCAGCCTTGCTCGAAGCGGATCGGGAACGGCAGGGCCGGCTCGCGCCGCTGAGAAAGGAGCTCGAGAAGCTCGTAGGGCTTGCTCCCTAGGCGAACACAGCGCGCGGGCGTACGATCAGATCCGTGCGTGTGGTCACCGTTCTGATCGTGGCCAGGGTCATCGAGTGAGGGCCGGGTGGCCGCCCAGTCTGGCGGCTCGTGCATGAAGCCACCCACGGGAGAGGAAAAAGAGGCCACCCGGCGTCCTAGTGTTTGGAGCCGTGCGCCGGTTCTCCTCCTCCACGACGCTCACTCTCTCGGAATAGGGCGAGAGCGGCCGCGCGGGAGAGAGAGCACCTCAGGGGAGAGGGTGGCGGCCGCTCTCGCTAGAAGGTGGAGCGGGGACAGTTTCCCGCCAGCACGCTCGTACGTCTAGTGGCTGAGCGTTGATCTTTCTCAACGCGCTGTCTCCACGTTCCGAAGCCTCGCCACCCGTGCTGTCTTAAACGCGACGTGGCTTAGCTAGCAGCCTTCGGCTTGCGTCCTCGCTTGGCGACCTTTCTTCCCTTGGCGGCTAAGTCGTCTACCTCAGAAGCGAGTACGTCCAGCTCCACGCGGCCGCGTCTTGCATCTCCATAGGTAATGGCGACCTTGGCGGCATCCTTCTCGTCTCTGATTTCCCCACCTGAAATATCACTCACGATGATCGACTTGCGAGCCATTGATTCTCTCTTTTCGGGAGGAGGCTATGACGCCGGCGAGCATAACCCCTTAGCGGCGTGTCGTATTAGCGGTCTTCGATGCCACTTTTCGCCCATGGACGTACCACGAGAAGGTAGTTCGCAGTTTCATCCCCCGCAGCCCACGCTCACGGAATCCTCGGCAGAGGAATCCCAGGAGAGAGTATCCATCAACCCTGCCCGTCACACACCTTCGTCTCTTGTTCTTGAGTAGCCAGCACACCTTGTACGGAAGAGATTCGCCCAGTCTTGTGACTCGCAGTGACAGGAAAGCGATATGGGTGTAGTGAAGAGCCTCGACACTGCCCCGATAGGTGTGCGAAGGCTTCGGGACCGTCAGCGTCAAAATGTTTGAGTAACCATCGAGGCAGCTTGGGTTGCCGATGCAGTCGAAGTCTGTTGTCCGCAGCATGACGTAGTAGACGCCGGGGTCAATCTGCGACTCATCGAGCCATAACACCGCCCTGAATCTCGTCGGTCGTCAGGAAATCCAAGTCTTTGACGTTCTCCTGAAGAAAGCCACCGTCAGTCGCGCGATCAGGCTCGGTCGCCAAATAGATCGTGGCGCTATCGGCTCCCGGCGCAGAGAACATGCTCTCGGGTGCCGGTTGTCCTGACTAACGGTCAAGAGCGTCGGGGGCTGGGCTGCGGCCGCTCCCGGAAGGGAGAGTGCGGCCGCGCAGATGATCAGTAGTGATGCCAGACCCCCATGTGACACTCCTCGTCATTCTCGCCCGTGGAAGAGCCGCTGTCGACACTTGGGGCCGGGCAGCGAGCCGAAACGCCGCCAGCTGGAGTCGCCGAACCGCTCCGCAGCCGCAACCCTCTTTCCGGCACATCCGTTCGAGGGTCAATGAGCGCAGAGGCGATCGAACCAATCCGACGCTGTGCAGAGTGCGGCAAGGAATGGCTGTCGGGCGAAACCTGGGGCTGGAAGGCTTACTAACCGAGGACGACCCCTCCGGACGTTGCCGTGTTCTCCCCTGAGTGCGCCGAGCGCGAGTTCGGCCCCAGCTAACACTCCTCGACCACGAGCACGGGCGGTTGGTCGGCATCGTCATCCCGTCCTGGTTCGATCCCAGGCGCGCCCACTGGGGCTTTGCGGACGCTCAGCGGCTGCTGCGGGCGTTCTGGAAGAAGTCCGCCATCGCGCCCGCCGAGCCGGCTACCACGAGCACGGCCCAGACCTCGAGCACGACGTCGGTCACTCGTCCGACGGTGGTCAGCGGGTTCTTCAGCTGGGACGAGACCGTCAGCAGTTGCACCGTCGTGAAGAAGAGGGCGTCGCCGACCGACGTGATCTCGGTCCCGGCCGCATGCCGTTCCGCGAAGTAGACGACCACCGTCCCGCAGAGGTCCACGAACGCGGTCACGCAGAGCACGACCCCCAGGCGGGTCAGCAGTCGACGGTGATGAGCCTCCCAGGAGAAGAGCCGGCTCATTTCCTCTCGATACATGCTCATCGGCGGACTGTCTCAGCCTCCGCGGACGGAGCGGGAGGAGGGCCGCAACTGTTGCGGCCCTCCTCCTCGCGAACGGTTATTTCCGCGCGTAGTAGATGAACTGCAGGAACAGGCCGGCCGTGAACGTCGACGGGTCGCGCATGTCCGTCCAGACCGTGTTCGCGTGGCCGTCGTTTCCGTAGGCGACCGAGATGTAGTCGCCGTGGAAGGTCGCGCAGAACTCACACGTTGCGCTTTCTGCCTGGAAGAACTCCGACATCGTCGGGTTCGAAGGCGCGGTGTTGAGCACCGTCTTCACCAGCGAGCCGGGCGTGCCCTCTGCCAGGGCCGTGTTGTACGTCGGGCCGTTGAAGCTGCCGCGGTCGTGGTAGATGATGCCGATCGCCCCGGTGAGCGGGTTGACGTCGACCCACGGGAACCATTGGTCGCCGCCGCCAGTGTCCACGGGCACCGGCGCCGTCCACGTGCTGCTTCCGCTCGCCAAGCTCATCACGAACACGTCGGTGTTCGTCACCGGTGTCGCGCTGTCGTGGGTTCCGTTGCGGTTGTCCGAGAAGACCAGGTAGAGCTTCCCGTCTGTGCCGACGACGATGTTGCCCGCCGAGTTGACGCGGACCTGGTAGCCGGTCAGCGTTTGGCGGTCGTCCACGTTGATCGGGTAGTCGCGCGAGCCGTCCTCGAGACCGACGATGAAGCTCGGGCTCGACCATGTCGTACCACCGTTGGACGACTTGACCAGCAGGTACTGGTCGTCGTTGACCTCGCCCGGCTCCCAGAGCGCCGTGTTCTGGCTGTTCTCGAAGGCGACGTAGACCGTGCCGTCGGGTGCGACCGCGGGAACCGAGAACTGGTTCTCGTCGCACACGCCGGCAGGGCCGTCCTCCTGGAAAGTGCAGATCGCCGCGTTCGAGCCGGAGATCGCCTTGGCGGTCGACCAGTGCTGGCCGCCGTCGTCGCTGTGGGCCTCCCAGATCGCGGACGACGCGTACTCCCCGCCGTGGGACACGAAGGCGCTCCACGTCAGGTACGTGCGACCGTAGAACGGCGAGCTCGAGTTGTTGTCGGTGGTGATCCACTCCTTGTCGTTGAAGATCTGAGTGGCATCCAAGTCGCAGCCGTTGCCGCTGTAGACGACCACCGGCTTCGCCCAGCTGAGACCGCCGTCGTAGGAGGGCGAAACGACCACGTCGCCATCGCAGGCCTCCCCGTCGGGCCTGAACTTGTAGTTCAGCGACGAGTGCAGGGCCACGTTGTGCTTGACGTCGATCGCGGTGACCGGGTCGCTCCCGGTTCGCCTTGGATCCTCTACTGACATGTTCCCGGTCGACCAGGTCGCGCCGCCGTTGAAGCTCGTGTAGTACTGGTCGCAGCACGAGCCGTAGTCGTTGGAGCTCGCGATCATGTGCTGCGGGTTGGCGGCATCGACCACGATGTGCGGTTCGTTATTCGGGAACGGGTCGTCGCAGTCGAGCCGTGTATTCGCACCACCGGATGTGGCGGTGCATTCGAAGGACCAGCCGTGCTTGACGTGCTTGAGCGCGGCGAACGGCGCTATCGAGGTCTTCTCGCCTTCTTCGCCTTCGCCGCCCGGCGGCTCCGCCCGCACGCTCGTGGTGAGGAACAGGCCGATGCTCACCGCAACCAGCAGGAGCAGGCCCAAACGGACTTTCGTCATCTCTCTCCCCTTCCTTGTGCCGTGCCTCACGGCCGAACATACAACAGCGTCGCCTACGACGGCGGCTCGCAGTACCGCACGCGTAGGTCGCCGCTATCGTGGTTTCGATGCGAGCTTTGCCCGATTCGCCGAGGCGCCGGAAGCGCGTCCTTCTTGCCGTGACGACTGCCGGAGCAGTCCTCCTGGCGGTCTTGCTGGGGCTCCATTTCTCCAACACCGCTGAGCCGCAGAAGGAGACCTTCCAGCCGGGAGGGGCGCAGGTCACGCAGGAACAGGTGCCGAAGCGGCTCGCGCCTGCCGACCGCCGCGCGATCCTCTCGGTCGTCCACCGCTTCGTCCAGGAAGGCGTCGCAGGGAACGATCTGGCCGCTGCCTACGACCTGACGACGGCGAGCCTCCACGCCGGGGTCACGCGGGAGCAATGGATACGCGGCGACAACCCGATCTACCGCTACCCCGTGTTCAAGCAGGGCGTGCGCATCGCTGCGTCGTACGAGAACGATGTGAAGGTGCAGTTGTACGTTCGTGCGCGGAGCCGCAAGGTCGAGCCGCTGGGCGTCGACGTCGAGCTGCGAGCCGTCGGCAAAGGGACGGCGCGGCGGTGGCTCGTCGACTACTTCCGGCCGCGAGAGGCCCTGGTCACCGCGGCCGACCGCCCCGCCACAGGCCCGCAGCCGAAGGATCCGGGGATCGGCCCGCACCTGACTCAGCGCTGGCTCTTCGTGCCGCTCGGGGTCTTCCTCTTGATCCTGCTGGTTCCCATTGGCCTCGGCGTACGGCACTGGG
>Ga0126308_10000871_pt1 | contig 11113 bp, 12 predicted proteins | sample Plot55_FD_92533 | JGI IMG/M metagenome (GOLD analysis project Ga0126308, IMG submission 92533) | Serpentine soil microbial communities from UC McLaughlin Reserve, CA, USA - Plot55 | ecosystem: Environmental > Terrestrial > Soil > Grasslands | place: USA: UC McLaughlin Reserve, Lake County...
ACTATAGTAGTAAAGATCACAAGGTGGCTATAGGAGATTAGCCCTGTCTTCCGAGAATTCATGTTCCACGACGTTCGTGAATAAGGGCATGAAGAAGGGTCGGGACTCTAGCAGACCCGACCCTCACAATACCCCTCCCTCAGCTAAGAGAGAAGGAGTTTAGGATACTACCTTAGCGGTGATGCCTGCCGTGATGGTGATGGCGGTGGTGATGGTCTTCGTGGTGGTGGCGGCCTTCGTGTGCCAAGGCCGGAGCAGCAAACAACATCACTGCTACGAGGCTTCCCGCCAAAATGGACACTATCCTGCGTCTCAACTCTTTACCTCCTGAGGCTTCTGCTTTGCGTACGTTATGGACGTCAGTACGCATGGTCGAGCTGAGCGGTTGGTCGCATAGCCGGGCGTAAGCTTGCCGATGCGGTAACCTAGCATTCTCGACCATGCCCAGGTCGGGTTAAGCCCACCCCGGAAAATCCCCATGCGGCCCGGGTCGTTTCGTTTAGGGTACCCAGACCCTACACTTGTTGCCCCGGTAGTTTCCGGTAAAGAGATCGGGACCCAACGGCCCGGTATTCGATTGACTCCTACAATGATACCGGTCATACAAAGGAGTGTCATGGACCTGCGAATTAACCTACCGTCACAGTGTGGAGGTTCTCGTGTAATGCGTCAGTGTGTGACGGTAAGCGATGCCTCCCTCTTTTGTTTCGCAGCTAAGAACTCGTGGTAGCTCTTGGTGAAGAAGTGCTCCTCGCCGTTCGCCTTGAGCACGTAGTAGAGGTAGTCGGTGTCGGCCGGGCTGATGGCGGCCTCGAGCGATTGCCGGCTGGGGCTGCATATGGGACCCGCGGGCAGGCCGGTGTTCTCGTAGGTGTTGTACGGCGAGTCCACCTTGAGGTCGGTCAGGGAGAGCTGCTCCGTCTGCCTGCCCAGAGCGTAGTGGACGCTGGCGTCGATCTGGAGCGGCATGTCTCGGCGGAGGCGGTTGTAGATAACCGACGCCACCAGCGGGCGCTCCTTGGGCTTGGCTGCCTCCTTCTCGATCAGCGACGCCACCGTAACGAGCTCGTACTCGCTCAGGTTCAGCCGCTCCATTGCGCTGGAGATGTCGAGCGTCTGAGTCTCCAGAAGGTACTGCTCCAGCATGCGGGTCACCATCTGCGGGGCCGTGGTTCCCTCTTCGAACTCGTACCGTTTCGGGAACAGAAAGCCTTCGGTGGTCTTGATCTGCGGGTCTTCTAAGAACCCGTACCCGTAGTCCGTTCTCTTCGCCGCCTTTTCGAAGTTCGCGGCAGAGATGCCGCTCTGCCTGGCGACCTCGCGGGCGGTCTCTTCGAGGCTGAGGCCCTCCGGGACGGTGATTGCGAGCGTTGGCACAGCCTCCCCCGTGGTGAGCTTGTGGAGTATCACCTCGCCCTCCTCCCCGCGGGCGAAGGTGTACTCACCGGTCTTTATCTCGGTGCCGTACCCGCTAACGCGGGCCTCCATCTTGAACATGAACGCGCTCGGAATGACCCCGGCCCGCTCCAGCTTTTGTGCGACGCTCGAGAGCGTGTCGCCCTCCACTACTTTTATCTTAGCCGGTCCTTCCAGCTCGCCCTCGGCGGTTACTGCGGCGTAGACGAGACATACGGCTCCCAGGGCGGCGAGGACGAGCAGGATGACCAGCACGGTCGGCCCGGCGTTGGAGCGGGGTTTGCGCCGCCGCTTTGCGCGGCTGGATCTCAGCGCGCTCAGCCGGGCGTCGAGCTCCCCGCGGTCTCTTCTATTGTAGCGTTCCAGAAGCCCCCCTCGACTCCAGATATTCCTGCAGCATCTGGGCTGCCGCGAGGTGATCCACGCGCCTGGCCCTCTTCTTCCCGTCACGAGCTCGGGCTCCGGCGACGGCCAGGCGGGTGGTGAGACGCTCGTCCCACTTCACGAACCGTACGTCCGGCAGGTCTTTTTCCAGGGCGTCCAGTCTATCCAAAGCATTGCGGGCTTGGAAGCCAACCTCCCCACCGAGCGTCTTCGGGACGCCGACCAGAACCTCGCAGACCCCCTCTTCGCCGACAAGCCGCCTCAGTGCCTCTGTGAGATCCTCACTCGGGACGACCTCGAGGGGACGGGCGATGACCCTTGCAGGGTCAGAGATGGCTATGCCGGCGCGTATCTCTCCGAGATCGAGGGCAGCGATACGCCCGCAGGCGTGTGCGGAAGACGGCAAGGGCTACTCCTCGTGGTTCGCGAGGCGTTGGCTCAGGATCTCCCGCACCTTGGCGAGGGCTTCCGGGATGGCTTCGAGATTCCCTCCCCCCGCCTGGGCCATGGTCGGCCCGCCGCCCCCTCCGCCGCCGAGAACGTCGGAGACCTCCCTTATTATGTCGCCTGCCTTGACCTTGTGGGAGACCTCCGGATGCAGGTTTGCTATCAAGATGGCCTTGCCGTCTAGCGCAGCGGCGAGGACCACAGCCGACGGCCCGCCGAGCCGGTTCTTCACGTCGTCGGAGATCTGGCGCAGACCCTTGACGTCGGCCGCGACTACCTGCCCAGTGACGACCTTGGTGCCGTCCACCGCCTCGGCGTTCTCGACGAGGTGGTTAACCTTACCGAGGCCCTTCTGGAGGGTCTGCTCGCGGGCGGCCTCGCGCGCCTGGCGGGCCTCGTCGCGCAGCGCCTGGACGGCCTCGAAGAGGTGATCCAGGTCCACCTGCAGCGAGCCCGCGACCTCCTCGGCCTTCTCTGTAGCATGGCTGAGGTAGTAGAGTGCCTCGCGGCCGGTGATCACCTGGATCCTGTACAGATCGGCCCCGTGCTTCCTATTGGAGATGATTTTGAACGCCCCGATTTCGGCGGTGCCCCGCACGTGCGTCCCGCCGCAGAGCTCGCGCGAGAAGCCGTCCACCTCGACGACGCGCACGAGCTCGCCGTACTTCTCGCCGAAGAGCATTATCGCGCCGAGGTTGCTGGCCTCCTCGAGTGTCGTGGTATAGTACCTCACCGGCTGGTTCTCGGTGATCTTCTGCAGACAGAGCTCCTGTATCCGGCGGAGCTCCTCCTCGTCGACCCTCCCGGCGTAGCGGTAGTCGAAGCGGAGCCTGTCCGGTCCGACGTAGCTTCCGGCCTGCACGACGTCTTTGCCGAGAACGGTCCTGAGGGCCCAGTGGAGGATGTGCGTCGCGGTATGGTTCGCCTCTATCTGCTGGCGACGCACCCGGTTTATGGACGCCGTGACCGAATCGCCGGCGACGAAATTGCCTCTCTCGACTCGGGCCCGGAGCACCTGATAGTCGCCCGCGGGGATAGCATCGAAGACCTCGAGCTGGCCGCGGTCCGAGGTGATCCAACCCTCATCGGCGACCTGCCCACCACCCGCCGCGTAGAACGGGTTCTCTTCGAGCACTACGTATAGTTGTCCCACGGCGTCGAGGACAGGCTCCACGGCGATGATGCGCGTCTCGACTTGCTCCCGCTCGTAGCCGACGAAGCGGCTTTTGAGCTCCTGGTCCCCAAACGCCGCGACCACCCTATCGTAGCCTTGCACGGCCTCCCGAGCCCGCTCCCTCTGCTCCCGCATCGCGGCCTCGAAGCCTGCCTCGTCAAGCGCAATGCCCCGCTCCGCCAAGACCTCCCGCGTCACCTCAACCGGGAAGCCGTAGGTGTCGTGCAAGAGGAAAGCCGCCCCACCGGGAAAATTGCCCCCAGAGAGACGCCCGATCTCGGCCTCCAGAAGCTCCATCCCGGAGTGGTAGATCTCGATGAAGCGCGCTGCCTCCCCAGCGACCACGCGGCGTATGTCCTCCCGCGCAGCCCCCAACTCCTCGTAGAAGTCACCCATATAATCAACGACCACCTCCGCGAGGGACGCGATCTGCTCCGCACTCAACCCCAGCCGCCCGTAAGCCTCCCGCGCCGCCCTACGTATTATGCGGCGGACCACGTACTCGCGGTGCTGGTTTCCCGGCCGGACGCCGTCGGCGATAAGGAACGCCATCGCCCGGGCGTGGTCGGCGACGATGTAGAGAGCCCGATCGGCCGCCTCGGAGTCGCCGACTTTCACGTCGGTGTACTCGCGCACCTTCTCCAGGATGGGCGCGTAGACGTCCGTCTCATAGAGGTAGAGGACGTTCTGGACGGCCGCTGTGGTGCGCTCCAGGCCCAGGCCAGTGTCTATACCGGTCTTGGCAAGGGACTTGAGGGTACCGTCTTTGAGTTGCTCGTACTGGTTGAAGACGAGGTTCCAAATCTCCAGAAATCGCGGATCGCCTTCGGCGCCACCGGGACCGTATTTAGGGTCTTCGGCGGGATTACCCTTGGAGTATTCCTCACCGTAGTCGTAGTAGATCTCTGAGCAGGGCCCGCAGGGTCCGGAATCACCAGGTGGTCCCCACCAATTCTCGCTCTTGGGAAGGCCGAAGATTTTGTGCTCCGGCACGCCCACGCGCATCCACTGTTCCTTGGCCTCGAGGTCCTCCGGGGCGTCCTCGTCGCCCTCGAAGATCGTGATCCAGATCCGCTCGGGCACGATGCCGAGCTCTTCGGTTACGAACTCCCACGCCCACTCGATTGCCTCCTTCTTAAAGTAGTCCCCGAAGGAGAAGTTGCCGAGCATCTCAAAAAATGTTAGGTGGGTCGGGTCGCCAACTTCCTCTATGTCCTGCGTGCGGAAGCACTTCTGGGCGCTGGTGGCCCGCGGTGCTGGCGGGCGCTCCTGACCGGTAAAGTAGGTGATGAACTGCTGCATCCCCGCGGTGGTCAGGAGAACCGTCGGGTCATTGTGGGGTATGAGGGACGAGCTCGGGTAGAGGCGATGGCCTCTGTCCACAAAGAAGTCCAGAAATCGCTGGCGTATCTCGCTGCTCTTCATCTGCTCCACTTGAGGCTATTGTACTTTTTCAGCGGCTGCTTTCCAGTTCTTCGAGCTCACGCCGCAGGTCGTCGAGAGCGCGCCGCAGGAGGCGGGAGACGTGCATCTGGCTCACGCCGATGTGGTCGGCGATCTCCGTCTGCGTCTTGCCCTCATTGAAGCGGAGCTTGAGAATCTGCTGCTGCTGGTGTTTAAGGCCGCCCATGGCCTCCTGGAGCAGTATCTTGTCCTCCAGACCCTCTATCGGGGACCTGTCGTCGGCCTGGAGATCCATGATCGAGTCCCCCTCCGGCTCGTCCTGGCTGACGGGCGCGTCGAGGCTTGCGGTGTTGTAGGCCCAACCAAGCGTCAGCGCTTCGGCGACGTTTTCCAAGTCTGAGTCGAGCGTCTCGGCGAGCTCCTGGATCGAGGGCGAGCGGCCCGTCCTGACGGTCTCGTCACGGATAGCCTCCTTCGCCGACTGCCTGAGCTCCTGAAGGCCGCGAGGGACCCGCATCGCCCAGCCCTTGTCGCGGAAGTAGCGTTTGATCTCACCTAGGATGTTCGGCGTGGCGTAGGTGGAGAACTCTATGTTCCGATCCACGTCGAAGCGGTCCACGGCCTTTATCAGACCAACGGAGGCCACCTGCACGAGGTCGTCTACGGGCTCGCCGCGGCCGGCGAACTTGCGAGCCAGAAACTCGGCGAGCGGGAGCTGCTCCTGGATTACCTGCTCGCGGGCGCTCTCGTCGCCCATCCGGTGGTATCGCTCGAGCAGCATCCGGGTGCGCGCCTTGTCCGGTCGCTTGTAGCGCCGGCTCACGACACCAGCTCTACTACGGTGCGCCATCGGAACCGCTCGGGCTCACCGGCCAGCTCTTCGACCTCGGCGAGGACCCGGTCGTCACCCAGGGAGAAGCGGAAGCGCGTGGGTGCGCTCCCCGAGTGGAAGCCCTGCAACAGCTCCACGGCCTCTTCCAACCCCCCAACCCCGACCTTAGCCCGCGCCGCCATCCCGGCCAGGACGAGGCCCACGCACGACCGCAGCTCCTTGTCCGGTGGTACCTTGAGGTATGCGTACTCCTGGGGCTGGTCGTCGGTCAAGTCGGCCCCTCCTGGGTGCTCTCGGCTTCCTTCAGTGCTTCGTCGTCTGTGCGCGCCACGGCCTCCTGCCGCACGATACGGTCGGCCTGGGCCTCATGCGCCGCGAGGTCGTGCAAGATCTCCTCCCGGCGCCTCGTCGAGGCCTCGCGGGCGGCCAAGACGGCGCTCTCGAAGCGCTGGCGGACGTTCTCCGGGATATCCCGCGCCGACTTGGGTAGGCGCTTGCGAGCGCCCTCATTCGTCGCGTAGATCGTAGCTGCGACCCCGAGCGCTACCCCGGAAACGATCTTGCCCCAGCCCTCCACTAGTCCTCCTTCTCCGGCGAGCGCTCACCGCTTAGGAACGTGCTGATACCGCGGGAGAGCCCGGCTTTCGCGGAGGACACACGGATCACGCCGCTGCGCACCCCCTTGGTGATGACCGCGGTCGTCTGATCCAGCTCCCCGGTCATACCCGCCACGTCCCCGACGGCCTCGTCGAGCTGGGAGAGCTGGCTGTTGATGTTGTCTACTGTGACGTGCGTCTTGCCGAGCAGCGGCACCACCTGCTCCGAGACGTCCTTGATCGCCCGTTCGGTGGTCGAGAAAATCCCGGCGAGCCTGAGGAACATCCAGGCGAGCACGAAGAACGCCACCGCGATCCCCGCGAAGAGTATTCCCTTCATCAGCTCAACGAAAGCAGCCACGCTTTACCGCACCTCCCGCCCGAGAGACCGCATTATAACGCCGATCTACGAGCCATGACGAGCCACGACGCCGCCCCCGACGACCCGCTCCCCGTCACCCGTGTAGAAGACGGCCGACTGCCCCGGCGCCACGCCCAGAACTGGCTCCTTGAGTTGCGCCACCCACTCGCCGTCGCCTTCCTCCCACCGTGCCTCGCACGCGACCGGTGCGCTGTTGTAGCGCACCTGCAAGTACCGAGCCTCCTCCGGGGCGAGGAACCAATTAAGATCCCGCACACGCACCTCCCGCACCTCAAGATCCCGCCTCCTCCCCACGACGACCTCGTTGGTATGCGTGCGCACCTCCGTGACGTAAAGCGGGGTTGGCGCCGAGACGCCTATGCCGCGCCGCTGGCCCACCGTAAAATCGACGACGCCCTCGTGCCGCCCGAGCACCGCCCCCTGGCGATCCACGACGTCGCCCGGCTCCGCAGTTAGCTTCTTTCGGACGAAGCCACGGTAGTCCCCGTCGGGGATAAAGCAGATGTCCTGGCTCTCAGGCGTGTACGCGACGGCCAGACCATGCTCTTCGGCGATCCGGCGCACCTCCGTCTTGCGGTAGTCGCCAAGCGGGAATACGGTCCGCTCCAGTAGTTTCTTGGGGATCGGCCAGAGGACGTAGGTCTGGTCCTTCTTCTCGTCGAGCGGGCGGGCGAGGGCGGGGCCGTCGGCGACCCTGGCGTAGTGGCCGGTCGCGACCTTCTCGAAGCCGAGGCGGTCGGCGAGAAAGGCTGCCGCATGGAACTTGACGTGCGCGTTGCACGCGACGCAGGGGTTGGGGGTCCGTCCAGCTTGGTAGGAGCCGACGAAATCCCGCATGACGCGCCGGTTGAAGAGCTCCTTGAGGTTAAGCGTGAAGTGCGGGAGCCCCATCCGGTGCGCCGTGTCGCGCGCGAAGAGCACCGTGTCGGGCGAGCAGCACGACCGGCTCCCCTTCTCCCCGTCGTGCAGTCTGAACGTCACCGCAGCCACCTCGTAGCCAGCCTCCTTGAGCAGGAGCGCCGTGACCGCGGAGTCGACCCCGCCGCTCATCGCGGTGACGACGCCCTTCTTCGCGCCGCTCTTCCCGCCGCCATAGTCCTCGACGAGCATGCCGCCCGCCCCGGCGTTCAGATGATCCTCGAAGGCCTTGTGTAGCGCGTCGAGAACGAGTGTCAGCGCGTGCTCCTTACCAAAGGGCAGAGGTCCGCCAAGGGCCTGCTGCACGTCTTCCTTAGAGACCCGCGCGGCCCCCAGCAGCGGCTCTCCGTCCACGAGCTCGGCGAGCGCGGACCCAGCGGCGATGCACGCTGCGCACCCGTAGACTTTGTACCGGATGTCGGTGAGGATGTTGCCCTCTATCCTGACCGAGAAGCAGGCCACGTCGCCGCAAGCCGCATCCCCCGACTTCCCTACCCCGGAGGGATCGGGAACCTCGCCCACGTGGCGGGGACACACGAGGTGCTCTATCACCTGTGGTCTGTAGATAAAGCCTGCCTTTCAGTTATCCGGTGTACAGCGGAGAGAGCTCCCTGAGCCGCGCGACGGCCGGTGAGAACGCTTCGAGGAAGCCCTCAACCTCCTCGAGGGTGTTGTCCTTGCCGACGGTGATCCTGACCGAAGAGAGGGCCTCTCGCTCGTCTCGGCCCATCGCAAGCAGCACCGGTGACGCTTTGCGGTCGGCGGAGCCCGACGCGCACGCCGAGCCACTACCGACGGCGTACCCGAGCGAGTCCACGAACAGCACGAGCCCCTCGGCCTCGACGCCCTCCACCGTCAGGTGTGCGTTGTTCGAGAGCCGCTTGCTCAGGTGACCGTTTACGCGGACCCCCGGGATTTCCGCCACGCCGGCGAGGATCGTGTCGCGCAGCCGCACCTCATGGCGGACCCGCTCCTCAAGGTCCTCCCGGGCCAGTCGGGCCGCTTCCCCGAGGCCGACCAGGCCAGCAACGTTCTCCGTGCCGCTTCTCAAGCCCCGCTCCTGGCCGCCGCCGACCACGAGGGGCTCGAGCCCGACGCCGTCCCGGGCGTACAGGGCCCCGACACCCTGCGGGCCGTAGAGCTTGTGGCCGGAGAGCGCCAGGGTCGCGACCGGGACCTCCCCGACGTCAAGGGATAGCCGGCCGGCCGCCTGCACCGCGTCGGCGTGCAGCGGGATCCCCCTATCAGCGCAGATCTCCGCGAGCTCCTGGATCGGCTCTACGGTACCGACCTCGTTGTTCGCCCAGACCACCGCGGCGAGCGCGGTGTCCGGTCGCAGGGCGACGGCGAACTCCGCGGGATCCACGAGCCCGTCCGGGTCTACCCCGACGCGGCTGACTTCAAAGCCCTCCGACTCGAGCCGCCGCGCGGCCTCCCGGACGGCCGCGTGCTCGACGCGGGAGACGACGGCGTGGCGCCTCTCCGGAGCGGCGGCGCGGGCGAGGCCCAGGACCGCGAGATTGTCCGACTCGGTGCCGCCGCCGGTGAAGATGATCTCCCCCGGCGAGGCCCCGACCATCGCGGCCACGGACCCGCGGGCCGCCTCCACCGCCTCCCGCGCGGAGACGCCGAGCCCGTGCAGTGACGAGGGGTTGCCCCGTCGCACGCGCAGGTGCGGCAGCATGGTCTCCAAGACGCGTGGGTCCAGGGGCGTCGTCGCTGCGTTGTCCAGGTAAACGGGGCGCTCCATCTCGCGCCTAGTTTAACGCAAGAAAACAGGTGTGTAAGGGGAAAGCTCCGTTCGCGCGGGGCTAGACGGTAAAGGTGTTCGCCACCGCACCGCCCGAGTCAAGCAAGGCGCCCTGATCCCCGGGTCCGAGGTCGAGCGTATCTCCCCCTTCGAACGTCCCGTCCACGCGCTCGCCGTCGGCGTCAACCACATCTGAGACGCGGTCGATGGAGACGCTCTGCCGCGGTTGGACCTTGATGGCCTGATTGATGGTGACCCCCGGCGAATCCGGGTCAACCTGCGCGGTCTCGGGGTCGAGCACCTGCAGGTAGAGGCCCTGGAGGTTCACGGGTCTCGGGCTGCGGTTCTGCACGGTGAAGTACTCGATGCCCCCGCCGGTCTCGGTCAGCTCCAGCTATTCGAGGACCACGTCGATGTCGCTCGTGTTATCCTCGACCTGGACGGAGGAGAGGTCGTAAAGCGCCTGGCTCAGCACTGGCTGCGGGGTGTAGCCCTGAAAGAGGTTGGTGATCACGTACTGGTTGCCGCTTGGCGCCAGCATCGCGACGAAGGGCGTGTAACCGGCCCCGAGCTGCGCCGCGAGCGTGACGTACTGGCCGGGCTGGAGTCCCTCGCTCCTCTCGGCGGTCCGGGGGTTGGCCATGCCGTAACCGAAGAACTCGATGGTGGGGTACCTAGAGCGCAGCCTCTCCATGGAGCTGCGGACCCTCTGGTCCACCTCCAGCCCCTGCGCGTAACCGAAGGGGTCCTGCTCCTCCTTATAGAACTGAACCGAACTGCACCGCGATCAGGGCCCTCCGCTGGTAAGCCTCCGCGAAGTCGGGCGGCACCGGCTGGTCGGCGTTGAGCATGAACGGCACGTCGGTCAGGGCCTCGGCCTGGCCGATCCCGACCCCTGTCGCCTCGCCCTCGGTGGCCGCCGGGGTGGTCGCTGCGGGTGTGGAAGGGGGCGGTACCGTCGCCTCATCCGTGCCGTCCCCGCACCCGGACACGAGGGTCAAGAGTAACGCCAGAAACAGCCCGATGCCCGCAGGCAAACCCCTGACCTCGTCTCCTCGGATAACCCTCTCCCCCGCATCCCGGCGACAACCCGCCTGGACCGCGCTCGAGTTCGCCGCCAACTTAGCTCGCGCGTGAAAAGGGCGCAACGAGCCGCTCAAGCGCCGGAAACGCGCCCTCTGGCGTCGTTTGGGCTACCATTCGTGGGCCGCGTGCCCTGACCAGAGAAGGGCGCCAAGGCGGCAGAGAGGAGAGTGGGTCTTTGCACGGAGATGAGCAGGAAACTGGGAACCCGTACAGGACGCGCAGCGCCGGCGAGCTGCGCGCAAAGGACGTCAGCGAGCGAGTCAGACTCGCGGGGTGGGTCCATCGCCGCAGGGACCACGGAGGTCTCATCTTCATCGACCTCCGCGACCGCTGGGGGATAACCCAGATCACCTTCGACCCCGAGCGCGGGGAGGTCTTCGCCGCCGCCGAACGGCTCAGGCCGGAGTGGTCCGTCTCGGTTGAAGGTGAGGTCGCTCGGCGCCCAGCGGGCAACGAGAACCCTGACCTGGCGACCGGGGAGATCGAGGTCGAGGCGACGGGCCTGACGGTTCTCAACGAATCCGAGACGCCGCCGTTCGAGATCGAGCGCGACCGGCCCGTGGACGAGCTGCTCCGCCTGAGGTACCGTTACCTTGACCTCCGCCGACCCCGCATGCGCGACAACATCGTCTTCAGGCACAGGGCCGTCAAGCACATGCGCGACTACCTCGACGAGCGGGGCTTCGTAGAGATCGAGACGCCGCTTCTGACCAGGTCCACCCCC
>Ga0126308_10000874_pt1 | contig 11110 bp, 11 predicted proteins | sample Plot55_FD_92533 | JGI IMG/M metagenome (GOLD analysis project Ga0126308, IMG submission 92533) | Serpentine soil microbial communities from UC McLaughlin Reserve, CA, USA - Plot55 | ecosystem: Environmental > Terrestrial > Soil > Grasslands | place: USA: UC McLaughlin Reserve, Lake County...
CTGCGCTCTTGTCCTCCAAGTCTGCGATAAAGTTCTGTATATTTTCAATGAAGTAATCGGTCTTTCCCTTTGGGGCACCCTTGAACATAGTGGTCATAACGCCTGTTTCAAGAGGGATGCCAAGCTCCTTGATGACTTCGTCTATTTCTTGAAAAAGTCTCTGTGCCTTGAGCAAAAGGTCGTCAAGGTAGGGGTTAGGATGATCAGAAGGAGTCTGGATGGGATGGAACCATTCAAGCTCTGCCAGCCTGCTCACCACTTCCTGCGTATCTACCCGGGGAAGGACTATGGTGGCTTTCATTAGTTTGGCTAGTCCCATTCTTGCCTACCGTTAATTTCAATCTCTTTAAAATCTTTCCGTTTGGAAATGAAAAAGAAGGAGATGAAAAACTTCTTCCCTAGGCCTGGCCCAAGATGATGAACATCATGACTATACCATAGATGGCGATCGATTCGACCATACCTACGATGATGAACACTCTTGACTGCATCTTGGGATTGTCGCTAATTGCGGCGAGACCTGCCGCACCTACGAACCCAAGACCAATGCCCGCTCCGAGGGCTGCTAGGCCAAACGCCATGCCTGCTCCTATCAGCTTGAACCCAAAGTCGCCTCCAGCCGCTGGGCTTTCCTGTGCAAAAGCCTGACCCACTAAGTCTGTTAAACCAATCGAGATAAGAAGAACCACCAAAAGTGAAATTGTGATGCGTCCGTTCATCTTCTCCATATAAGAGTTCGAGTTAAAATGCCATATTTAACTATAACTACTTGAAAAAGGTGAAAATAAGGATTAGATTTTAGACAGCGCCTTGCGCTTGCTTGCAGCAATGTCGCCTTTGATCTTTTCTACCATCGAGTTGTGCTCGGCCTTGAGTTGGGTCTTAGCCTTTTCAAAGTAGCTTGAAATCTCTTCTGTCATGTTGTCCTTGCGCTTGCCTCCTCTTCTGCCATCTTCTTCTTGTCCAGTACTACTTTTACCTTCTTGAGCCTGACAAACTCCTCGCGCTCGCGCTCCTCTAGGGTTGCCTTGATGAAGTATATTGCATCTTGATATTGCGGTATGATAACATATTCAAGTGCGTTGAGCAGCTTTTGTGTACGCTCTAGCTCCTTTGCAAGGCTGAATATTGCATTTTCGTATTCTGCTGCCTTGCATATGCCGGGGAGCATGCTCTTGATGAGCTTGGCCGCCTTGTCGACAGACGCGTTTGTTTCGACAAAGCCGTATGACAGCTGCTGCCGGCCCTTCTCTGTCTCGACCTGCAGCGTTGGTATTTTAACATCTACGATGCGCCTGATGTTGACGTCGACTTCCATTATGCTGGGGGTCGAGTCCGATATTGATTCAAGCGTCATTGTGCCAAGGGACATATAGGCGTTATAAACAGAGGTGTATATTTCATCCAAGGGTGTCCATATGTCTTCCCTTGCCTTGTTTGCTTCTTCGATCATTTCGTCTATCTTTTTTAATAATACTTCGCGCTTGTCGTCTAGAATCTTGTGCACCATCTTGGCTACTTGCATCGAGCGCCTTATCTTGATAAGCTCTATCTTTGTTGCTGTAACCCTAGTTCCAAATGACATATCTTTCTCTACTTCTCACCCTTTGTAGTATTGCCTGACATGCTTTTCTTTGATCTTGGTCAACTCGCCTTCGGGCAGACCTGAGAGTACATCCCATGCTCTAGTGAGCGTTTCTTCAAGTGTCCTGTTCTCGTCAGGTGCCTGCTTTAGGAAGTGTTGCTCAAACTTATCGCCAACATCGAGGTACTTCAAGTCTACGCCTGTAAGACCTGCCCTGCCAACAATCTCTGAAAGTGCCCTGACCTCTTGCGCTCTTGAATAAGCGTCATAGAGCTGATTGCCAACTTCCATGTGATCTGACCTGGTTTTTCCTTCGCCAACTCCATCCTTCATTAGCCTTGAAAGTGACATAAGCACGTTTACTGGAGGGTAAATGCCCTTTCTGAACAGATCACGCCCAAGCACAATTTGGCCCTCAGTGATATATCCTGTCAGGTCTGGGATTGGATGCGTAATGTCGTCAGCTGGCATAGACAAGATCGGCACCTGTGTTACACTGCCATTCTTGCCTTTGATCCTCCCTGCGCGCTCGTAGTTGTTTGCAAGGTCTGTATAGAGGTAGCCGGGATAACCCTTTCTACCGGGGACTTCTTCCCTTGCAGCACTGATTTCTCGAAGCGCTTCTGCATAGTTAGTCATGTCAGTTAGTATCGCTAGCACATGCATACCTAGGTCAAATGCAAGGTATTCTGCCACCGTCAGCGCCACCCTTGGGGTGATGATTCTTTCAATTGCAGGGTCATCTGCTAAGTTGAGGAATAGTACAGAGCGCCTCAATGCGCCTGACTCTTCAAGACTACGCTTGAAGTACTGCGCTTCAGAGTACTGCACGCCAATAGCTGCAAAAACTACAGCAAAGTCTTCTTTTGTGCCAACGACTGACGCCTGACGTGCAATTTGCGCTGCTAGGATGTTGTGTGCCATGCCAGAGCCTGAAAATATTGGAAGCTTTTGTCCTCTTACAAGCGTAAGCATACCGTCAATGACTGATACGCCTGTCTGGATAAAAGATGTGGGATACTCTCTTCTTTCTGGATTCATAGGCTCGCCGTTGACATCGAGGAACCTGTCTGCAATTGGATCAGGGAGGCCATCGTTTGGCTTTCCAAGGCCATCAAACACTCTTCCCAGAAGTTCCTGTGAAACTGGCATTTCCATAGTTTTACCAGTAAATTTAGCTTTTGTGCCTGTAATTGTAAGACCTGTAGTTCCCTCAAAGACCTGAACTATAGCTTTACCAAAGCCCACTTCGAGCACCCTGCCGAGCCTGTGCTCGCCATCTACTGTCTCGATTTCGACGAGCTCATCAAATGATACCTTGGTGACGCCATCAATTATCATCAGCGGTCCCTTGAGCTCGGCTACCTTTGTGTATTCTATTCCATAAGATGTAGTCGTCATCTCAGGCAACTACCTCCGCCTCTTTCTTCTCTGTCATTGCTGTTGCACCCTCTCCTCCTGCGGCTGCGGCCTTGTGAAATTGTTCGTTTATTTGTCTGTCTAGTTCGTCAAATTTGTTAAGCTGATCTTCTGGTATTTCAAATTTTGATTTCAGCAAAGCCGGGATTATCGGCATCGCCCTAATATCTGCAAGCGGGATGCCTGCCTTCAGTGCCTTTTGAGCCTCTCTGTAGAACTTGACCATCAGTCCAACCATCTTGACTTGCTTTTGAGGGCTGCAGTATGTGTCTATTTTGTCGAATGAGTTCTGCTGCAAAATGCCGATCTTGACCATGCGCGCGACTTCAAGTACTAGCTTTTCTTCGTCTGGTAGCGCCTCAGGGCCAAGCAGCCTGACGATTTCTTTAAGAGTGTCTTCCCTCTGAAGTACGTGGTACGACTCTGCCCTGAGATTGTACCATTCGCCTGACACGTTCTCCTTCCACCACTTGCTCACGTCCTCAAGATATCCCGAATATGATTGCATCCAGTTGATCGAGGGGTAGTGCCTTGAATAAGCAAGCCTTGTATCAAGCGCCCAAAAGGTCTTGATGAATCTGATGGTATGTGTCGTCACTGGCTCGGTAAAATCTGCTCCTGATGGCGAAACTGCGCCTACCAGAGTGACAGACCCAGCTCTCTCTGGGGAGCCAAGCGCCCTTACCCTGCCTGCTCTTTCGTAAAATTCTGCAAGCCTTGAAGCGAGGTACGACGGGTAGCCTTCCTCTGCAGGCATCTCTTCAAGACGTCCTGACATTTCGCGGAGTGCCTCAGCCCATCGACTCGTTGAGTCAGCTACAAGCACAACATCGTAACCCATGTCGCGGTAGTACTCTGCAATTGTCACGCCTGTATAGATCGATGCTTCCCTTGCAGCCACCGGCATATTACTTGTGTTTGCCACAAGCACTGTCCTCTCCATGAGCGGCCGACCAGATCGGGGGTCAATAAGATGCGGGAACTCGACAAGCACTTCTGTCATTTCGTTGCCACGTTCGCCGCAGCCAATATATACGACTACCTTAGAATCTGCCCATTTGGCGATTTGGTGCAACGTCACAGTCTTGCCCGTGCCAAAGCCACCTGGAATTGCGCCGGTTCCGCCCTTTGCAATCGGGAAGTAGGTGTCAATGACTCGCTGACCTGTCACGAGCGGAACTGTTGGGTCGTAGCGCGCAGCATACGGCCTTGGCTTTCTTACCGGCCACTTGTGATACATTTTTAGCTGAACTTTTTCGCCACCACCTTTTTCAGTGGTTGCGATTATGTGCTCAATATCATAATCGCCCTCACTTGCAATATCGGTTATCTTGCCGCCCGGATGATTTGGTGGAACTAAGATGCGATGAGTCAAAAGAGGTGTTTCTTCTACTGTTCCTAGGATCGATCCAGGGCCTACTTGATCGTCTTTTTTCACACTGGGCTTGAACGTATATTTCTTTTTCATATCAACTGGGCTTGTCATCACGCCTCTGCCAATGTAGGCACCCGATTTGGCTGCAATCTCGTCCAATGGTCGTTGAATGCCATCGTAGATCTTGCCGATGATTCCTGGGCCTAGTAGCACTGAAAGCGGCTGGCCAGTGCCCGTAACAGGCTCGCCTGGCTTTAAGCCAGATGTTGACTCATATACCTGAATAAATGCGATGTCGCCAGTTAATCTGATTACTTCGCCAATGAGCTTTGACTCGCCCACCTCAACAGTTTCGTACATTTTTGCCGTAGACATGCCGTCTGCCCTAACCGCTGGTCCACTAATCCAAACAATCCTCCCTTTTGCTACCAATCTTTATTTCACTCCTCTTAACATCTGGGCAATGTTTTTCCTTATTAAAGGTTTGAGTCGTTCAATGCGGGAATCAAGAGTATTGTCGTATGTCATCGTGCCATCTGACGATTTTATTCTAATACCTCCAAGCACGTCAATATGCTGGTCCGACAATTTTGCCTGCTGTAGCTTACCGCTGTCCTGCAATTCTGACACCACTTTCCTTACAAGCTCCACATCATTTTTGTTGCATTCTATAATAACTGCATTCGATCCTCCAACAGCTGAAATGCTTTCTTCGACCATGTGCTTTAACAACTCCTTGTAGCTATCCGTGCTACTTGAGGCTTGCAGCTTTTTCTTGGCCTCTTCAAAGGCTTTACTTACTGCATTTTCAATTGTCAGAAGCTCTTGATTGCGGGCTGCAAGCCTTGCCGATCCAATAATCTGGCGCTTAAGGTTCTCAGCCTGCTTTCTTGCAGCCTCTACTATCCTTGTGCGCTCGGCTTCCAGCTTGCCCCGAGAAGATTCAAGGTTGTCAAGCGACTCTTGGTAAGCAGAATCTATCTGAGAAATCAGTTCAGCTTCCTTTTGAACTAAAACCTTGCCAATCATCTGTTCTAAAGCAGAATTTGAGCTCATCTGATTGTGTTCGGCCTTCTTATAGAATTTTAACCTTTTGACGCAGAACCTGCTCTATAGCATGAAGTAGTAGCTGTGGTACAGTCCCTGCCAACAAGCTTGGCATCTAGGTTTCGGATAAGAGCTCTTATGCGCTTGAGATGGCCTCCTTCCCAGTATATTTTGCTGCAGGCAATACATTGGAAAAACTGGTTATGGCATGCTATAACCTTGTCTGGCACAATGACATCATCATTATTACGATCATCATTTTTCACCTGATCCGATGTCCTTTCCTCCAAGTGCCCGTTACATACCGAACATCGTGAGCCAATACCGTTCATACCGACGGACGTTATTCCATTCTTCGTAAGAATATGTACCAAGTCTTCAAGCTCGCTTGCGCCACCACTTACTAGGACGCCGCGGCCGCCAACCTTGACTATTCGCTTGAATAGCTCCTTGTCCGCAGTTAAGATCACTCGGTCCTGCTCGATGCCTATCTTTAAGATTTCGTCGTCATGAGCCTGCGCCATATATACTGTATCAAATCCAAAAATGCGGAGTTTGCGTGCGATGTTTCCCAGCATCGCATCGGCAAGAAAAGCTACATTACGCGCCTCCAGCACTAGACGATTCGCCCCTGCACACTTCACAAACGAATGTGCCTTCGTCATACTGTAATAGGTCTGACCACTCACCGCATTGGTCGCAAAATCCGGATACATTGCTGGCAGAGCGAGTTATGCCAAGCTCACCTCTGATGATAGTAGCTTTTTCAGATACTATCTCTACAAGATCAGGAGTTACTGCAATGACGTCTGAAGAGGAAATAATACCAACAAGTCTGTTCTTGTAGACCACGCCAAGACGCTTGATGTTGTGTTTCCGTAGCAAGCGAGCGGCCTCTGTAATACTCTCCTCACTTTCTATCGTATAGAGCTCCTTCATTACGTCCTTTGCCTTTACCTGGCTTGGCTTGGTGTCATTGACTATGGCCTTAGAAACAATGTCCCAATCAGTGACGATGCCAACTGGCTTGTCCTTCTCCATAATGATTATGCTTCCAATGTTTTCGTCCTTCATCTTTTTTGCAATGTCATGGACGGTATCATTAGGAGATGCAGAAACAACCGGGCTGTTCATGATGTCCCTGACAAGCACTCTTGTAGTCATATGTGCATCGGTATGTTCTCCGACCGGCTTTTTTACCACGAAAAAGTATTCGGATTTTGCCTTTAATTACTTATCTGATTTCCAATGGAAAAAGGTGGAGTTATATATATAATTATATATATTTTTATCAGATTCTATCGTAACTCTCTTTTTTCCTTCTATGCGAACTGCTGCTTCATTATTGAAAAATTCTCACGCCTTTTGACATCCTCTGGGACCTCACTACATGATAGTCTTCTTAGACTCTCCACTCTTTGATGTTCTAATTAACCTATTATTTGTCACCTGATTCTGCAGCAACTGATGCTGGTGGTGGTGGTGATGATGATGATGCCTATTGCAACTGCTGCTGACCCCTCGCAGTGAAAGACAACCGGGACTGACCTGTTGGTAATGCTCTTACAAATTCGTCAAGGCTTATGTGCTTGATTGATTCTGCAATTTTGATATTGTCGTCAGCTATTTTTACAAATTCTGACTTGGCCTTCTTTGCGGCATTCATTGGATCCATGCCGCCCTGCAGGAGCACTGCATAAAAGATCGAGCATTTCTTTATTGCTTCCTCCGGCCCACAGAGAAGTGTTTCTCTGTTATTCAATTGCATGATGCCTATTGCAAGCCTTAACTCTACTCCTTTGAGATAATTGCGTTTGCCCTCTATTACAAACGAGCCCTTTGGTAAGAACTGACCTGTTGGTGCTCCCTTTTTCACCTGCTCTGCCATGACCCAGTATGCGTCGGCGCTAGAGAGCCCGTCCTTCCATGCCCTGCTAAATGAGATGGTAGCCTGTGCAACCTGATGTAAGGATGAATCAATCGTGCCTTCTTGGGTTGCTGCAAAAGCCGCAGCATTTTTTATAATAAAAAATGGTGAGCCGTAAACTTCAGCATGAAAAACAATGTCGTGCTCTGTCAAATGCTTACGTATTAATGCAGAATTGGATGATGCATCACGGCCGCCAATTACCAAGAGGCCATCAGTGGTGATGAACCATCGGTAGCGCTCGTACCACTCCCTAGAGATCTGCTCTTTCACAATAACTTTTTTGTGTATGGCCGCAGTCTCGCTCCTTAATTTTTCAATCTGCGCGAGAATCTTGGCATGTGCCTCTTCTATTGATGCATTGCCTCGCTCCATTTCTTTTGCCCTTGCGAAAAGCATCGAGCTTGCTTTGGCAAGGCTTGAATGCATCTCAACCTGCTCGCCTGCTACTTCAATGTATTTGATGCCCTTTTCTGTGACTAATGATGCAGAGTAGTCTGCAAGCACGTCAGTGATTCCATCACTCCCCCGGTAGGAAAGCGCCATTAATTCGCCAGCCAGCTTACGTATAGCAGCTGCTTTTTGGAGTACAGTTTCTTTGGCTTTATTCTGCTCTTCTAAGTCATGCTCAAGTACTGCGATCTGCCTGTCTAACTCGACTGTCCTGCTGCTGCGTCCTATGTTCATGATTTCGCTGCTCAGCACTTCATCGACTGCATCCATATACGATACAACTTTTTTGATATTGTTCTCCTTGATCATCTTTGCAGCAATCGCTGCTTCTTGTGTTATTATTGGCAGTGCTTCTTGAGGCTTGTCATTTAGCATGATTACAATCGGCTCGTGGTTCTTTCCCCCAGTACTGACCTCATTTACAATGTCCTTGACTGTATCGTAAATCTTGCTTACTTCGTCGTCGGATAATTGTGCAGCCTGTTTGTCGACTTGGATGCCTGCGCGATTGATAACTTCTTCGACAAATTTCTTTGGCATAGAGATGTTGCGGCCGATCCACCTTAGCACATCAAGGTTCTTTGCTCCATCCCTCAGAGATAGCATTTGGTCAAGTGTAATATTGAAGACATCGACGCCTCTTGCCGGAGGGTAGACGTAGCGCAGGCCGACATTAAGAGTTCTATGTCTTACTTGTATTGGATTGAGGATTGCAGTTATCTGCATATTTTCGTTGCAAATTATGATGTTGCCGTCACCAAAGAACTCGCCAACTACGATTCTTACCTTTCCATCTGGATGCCTAAATTTTAGTGAGATAATGCGCTCACTTCCTACCTGCTCTATTAATTCCAGCTTGGCACGCTCAAGCTCTTTCTGAGCAATATTCTCAATGCTGTTGTTCTCTTCCATAGGTTTGAACTTCAGCCTTGTGATCCAAATGCCTCTTGTTGAGAGGACTAACATGATATCTTCTTGCATGGGGTGGTGAAGCCTGAGAAAGAGGGAGCTCTTTGTTATTGCATTGATGCTGCTTACATAATATCCTGAGGAGCTAGTAATTACTCTGCTTCTAATCTCATTGACTAGGTATCGTAACTCAATGCTGGATAGCTCCATGACAAAAGATACTAACGGCATGCCACAAATATTAAACAACTGAAAATAGTAGAGAGAAATTCAAGTCTAACTCTTACTATCAGTAATGTTACTTATTTTTCTATCTTATGAAGAGCAAAAAAATTTTATGGTATTGGTATTAGAACAACACAGCCGCAAGGCATTTTACTGGCTCCAATTTAACCACAAAACGCGATATTGGACATATTTGAAAGGCTCTACTACATGCGTGCTCTGGTGGGTGTGGCCGCAGGCATCGTGGCCGGCGTTGTCATACCAGTTGAGTTCGATCAATACACATCAATAGTCACTGCCATACTCGTCGGAATGGTATTCTATTTAGCCTCACTTGGAATTGGCAGGCGAATAGCCAAGAATGTGCCAAGGGACAAGCGCAAAAAAGTTGCAACAGAGGGTATCATGCCGTTCATATTTCTACTGTTGGTATTCATGATAATAGTCTATACGGCGCTCCACCAGTCCTCCATTGTAAGTTAAATACTCCAGCGTTTATCAGTTACACCAAGTTGCTAGCATGGGACTACCGCACTCCGGGCATCCCTGACGAGCTTTTCGAAAGGACAGAGGAAGTGCCGATAACAAAGGAGGACATTCGTGCGATAGCGATAAGCAAGCTACGTCTCAAGGAGGGCCATTCAGCAATAGATGTTGGCTGCGGCAGCGGAAGCATCACCGTAGAATTATGCCTGCAGACAAAGGGCAAAGTATATGCCATTGACTTTGACCAAAAAGCAGTCGAGCTAACGAAAAAGAACCTGCAGAAATTTGGAGTTAAGGCAGAAGAAGTCATACTGGGCAAGGCTCAGGATATCTTACCAAAGCTATTGGAGGTCGATGCAGTAATGGTGGGCGGTACATGGGGCGACACAAAGCAGGTGATTGAACTTGCAGTAGGCAGACTGAAAAAGGGAGGCAGGATTGTCATCGACACTATAGTTATTGAGACTCTGTATCAGGCGCTTACAGCAGTTAATGAGCTAGAACTGAAGGAAATAGACATCACCCAGGTTACAATATCCAAAGCGCGCAAGGTCACAACGGGCACGATGATGCTTGCAAGAAACCCTGTAATGATAATATCAGCAACTAAAGTTTAATCACATACTTGTACTTCCAGACAGTCTTTGACTGCTTCAGTTAAGCTCACGGCTCCTTCTACTGGTACTGGTAGTTGTTGCTGTTGTCGCAGTTGCCCGTTGTCAGCTTGTTCTTCTTCTTCTTCCCCTGTGATCTTTCAATATGGGTGGCTACAGTTACAGGTCTTGAGACATTTGTTATCTGAGTTGTTGATTTTACTGTTACCAAGCTCTATTGAGACTCGGTTGATAATGTGTTCTCTTGTAAAAATATACTAGCGGATCGGGATAGCCCGCATTGCAGCTATTAGTATTCCTACTACAAACAATAGCCCAGCTACAATCAAGACTATATGTCGTCCTCGTTGCATCACTTTATTCTTTTACCTTCCGTGTCTTTTGTCTGATACCGATTTATCATGAATCCTGCTACTTCAGCTACTGCCCAACCACCATATTATCAACAAATTAAGATAGTTGCACTAAGAACCTGCAGAATATGGAGGATTCTTTGTAGACTCTGAGAAACCTGAAGCTTTGCTAAGCTTTGATTCCTTTGGTAAATTTCTGTGTGTTTTGTAGAATATTCCCTTATCTTGGAAAAAGCCCCGCAGTGAGCCTATCACAAATGCAGGCGCCGTGATCACATAAAGCACCAGCAAGCTCAATACATCTTTGATGTCATACCTTCTTACGGGTCTACAAATCTTTGCTGCCCATGTGATACGCATTAGAGCTATGGCCAGATTCGCTGCCTGCAATGAAAACGATATCCCAAACATATTCATCAACTGCTGGCTGTTGTTGTAACTACCTGATAGGAACATGAGGAGTAAGATCATATTGATTATTCCAATACCTAAAACAAAAATAAACTTTGCATACTGTAGACCGTTTAAAAATAATTCTACTTTGTCAACAAGAGAAAGCATCTTGCTTTCTGCTATACGTCTAATTTTTCTTCTTAAGCCTCTGGTATGACCCTCGCTAACTCTCATTCTTTGCCTAAAGTAAGCTGTGAGATCAGTAGTTGCCTCGCAGTAAGAAACCAATTCTTGATCAAATATTATTCTTGGTGTTAACGAGAC